>Ga0207147_1090_pt1 | contig 15500 bp, 13 predicted proteins | sample Alteio_BWMinHeat_33_FD_153551 | JGI IMG/M metagenome (GOLD analysis project Ga0207147, IMG submission 153551) | Enriched cells from forest soil in Barre Woods Harvard Forest LTER site, Petersham, Massachusetts, United States -... | ecosystem: Environmental > Terrestrial > Soil > Temperate forest >... | reverse complement strand
AAATATTTTCCAAGCGGTCTTGCCTGCTTCGTCACCGTGAAACCACTGCTAACCGGATGTCGCCACCTGCGGCGCGTCCGGTGCTTGCGAGTCCGGACGCAAATCGCCAAAACGCCATGCGCTCGTGGTCATCGCCATAATGCAACCGATCACGCCGGCGGTCGGATGGTTGAGAAGTGTAGGTGAAGTCAGGGACAGCAGCACTTCTCCGAACATCGCAGCGATGAGGCCAGCCATCAACGCTGAGTTCTCCGGCGACAGGTTGCTGGCGCGTAAGCTACCCAACGATCGTCGGACGTAGGTCCATAGCAGCGCAAGCAGGATGAGCAAAACGGGGATTCCCAGCCTGAACGCAACCTGCAAATAGAGGTTGTGAATATAGTGATTCTCCACAATCTCGCCTTGGGGTCCATCGAGAATGGCATCTCCGGAAATCCGATAAGTCGCGCCAAGACCTTCGCCCATAAAGGGATGTTCGGCAATCTGCGGCAGGATCAGGGTGAATTCCAGCCGACGTCGACCGGAGAGGAGATGCTTATCCTTTGGTACGCCGCGCAATTGTTGAATGCCAAAACCCAGTCGGTCGGCAGCGACGGTGCCCAGGCCCGTCACATATAGGAACGCGATCGCGAAGACACCCGCGCCAAAGCCGAACTTCAGTATTGCGGCCCTGGAGTCGCGCGTTACCATCAATAAGAAAACCGCGGAGGCAAGGGTAGCCGCCCATAGCCCGCGGGTAAAACCCAGGATCAAATTGATTTCAACAAGACCCAAGCCCGCAACAAGCCACCGTTTTGTTCTCGCGACAGGGATTGCAGCCAGCAAGGCGACGAATGCGATTGGCGCATTCATGTTGATGGTTCGGAGCAAATCAGGCCCTGTCTGCCGCTCCAGGTGAGAATTGGCGAGGTAGCTCGCCTCCATCAACGCATCAACCATCTGAAGCACGGATGTCGCAACGATCGAGCCGATGAGAACATTTGTCATCGCCCGAAGCTGCTGTTCGGTTTTCACCAACATCCGCGCCAGAACAAACAGCGAGGCGAACTCGATGATCTGATAGAAATCTCCCAGGATCAAGAGAACCTGATTGCCGTGCGCAAACCCATAGACCGCGCTCAAGACCGCAATAGCGCACAACAGGAAAGGTACTCGAAGAGAGTCACGCTCGACAGTAGCCTTAAAGCCTGAAACCAGCACGATCCCGATCAGGCAGTTGCCGATCAGCAGCGCCGCTATTGCCGCGGAAAGATGCGCGCCCAAAACGGCTGTGTTCGCGCTGACCAGGAAAAATATCGCTATCCCGAGATTGACAAAGGGTTGACGCAGCAACACAAGCGAACTGAGGACAGTTGCACCAACGATAAACAGGTAAAATAACTCCGACGGCCCAAGAGCGCTCATCTCGGGCAGAAACGAGAGCGGAGCAAGAGCGTTTCCATTCATGGGACGACCAACTTCGATGTCTTAACTGAGGTCTCGGAGGCGCACCTCGTAAAAATACGCTCGATGCACGGTCAATCCCATTTCCGATATGTGTCAACAATGATGGCTGCCGGTTGCCCTTCCACCGTCCTGAATAGTTGCGCCGCCAAACCCCAGACAGTTCCGATCAGGACAGGAAGATGATAGGCGGAATAAATCGGCTGAAACCCCATGAATACGCCGTACCATGCCAACATTCCCGCTCCGATACAGAAGAGCGCTCGAACGTCTCGATCCATGTGCCGAAGGCCGAAAAGCAGAAACTGTCTCACTTTAAGCAATACGACCAAAAGCAAACCGATGCCAATTAACCCGGTATTCGCCAGCAGGTTGAGATAGCTGTTGTGCAACTGAACAAAAGTAAGATCCTTTCCGTCATAGCTGACTTCCGTGCCAAACGAACTCCCCAATCCGTGACCGAATAGGGGGGCGGTTTTGAACTCGTTAGACGCCGTACGAAATTCAAGTATCCGAAGGGCTCTGACGGGACTCTTCTCGGGTGTCGTCTGTCCGGATGATGTGACCTGGCCGGGCGATGCGACCCCGGACGATGTTATTTGCTCGGACGACGTTATCTGCTCAACGGTTTGGGTGATGAGCCGATCGCTTAAAGCTTGTTGAAGGTCGGGGAACAAAAAGAAATCCGCGGTCAGAACCAGCCCAATGACCGCAAAAATTCTAACGGCCTTCCCGAGCTCGCCGGCGTAAAACGTTGCAACGAAAATCGCAACGATCCCGGCAATCCATTCCGAACGGGTCATTCCTAAAATCAGAACGGCCGCTGTAGCAATCGCGGCAAGCAAGGATAGTCTACGCTCAATACCAAAAGCATAAAGCATCAGCGCGACGGCGAACATCATGCCTGATACGGGGTCAAAAGGGCGCTCATAGATAAAACGCCCGATTACTCCCAACGGAATTTTGTCAAGAGGTCCGTAGATTGGAACTGGAAGGTGAATCAAAGTCAGTGTGGCAAAAACCTGCCAGGCAGCGCGGGCTGTTGCAAGGATCAGGATCCATTTCAATAATATTCCGATGGTTTCCTTGGACACCTGTATGCGCTTTGCGCTTTGAAAAGATAAGTAGATCTGAAGGGGACCCACCAGTTCAGCAATAGTATTATTTACAGGGTGACCCAAGACCAGCGAAACGATGCCGTTGAGCGACATGTAGCCCAGAAAGACACCGGAGGCGAGATCAACTGGCGTCGCAACGCGTCGAATGGAAAAGTCCGGGACTAGAATAAACAGCCATGACGCCGCGATGAGTCCGAACACAACCAATAGAGAAGAAAGCCGATTGAAGTAGAGGGACAAAGGCGAGACGATAAAGAGCATCGTTAAAAAAAGAATTGCCTGCGAAGCCAAAGCATCTTTCGGCCCCGGCCTCGCAAGCACTCGGTTTAGGTAAGGTGTCACCGCTATCGCTAAGGGTTTGGTCGGTTCGCCAGGATATCCCGTCGTAATTGACCCGGGTTTGAATGGTTATCCGATTGCGCCACCGTCATCTTGTGTGGACAGCATAACCATCGACTGCCGCAGTTTCGCCTTTGGCCGCCGGCAAAACCTTGGCACCGCGCCGCCACACCGACGTGCAGGGAATTCGTTGGCGATCACACCTGTCGGCGTAACGCTTCGCCACATCCACCACTTCCTCGAGCAAGCCTCGCTCAAGCCGCGTGGGCTTCAGCCCGAGCTCGACCAGGCCCTTCGCCTCCACAATCAGGTCGTTCTCGGCCGCCTCGTTGCGCGGATTGGGCAGATATTCGATGCTCGCTCCGGTCAATTTGGCAATCAATTCGGCAAGCTCCCGAACGCGGTGGATTTCCGTCATTTGATTGAAGATCTGTACCCTGTCGCCCCTCGCCGGCGGATGAAGCAGCGCGAGCTCGATACAACGCACCGTATCCTGGATATGAATGAATGCCCGTGTCTGGCCGCCCTTGCCGTGGACCGTGAGCGGGTAACCGATCGCGGCTTGCATGAGAAAACGGTTCAATACCGTCCCGTAGTCGCCGTCATAGTCGAAGCGATTGATCAACCTCGGATCGCTTTTGGTTTCGCGGGTGTTGGTGCCCCATACCACGCCCTGATGGAGATCGGTCACGCGGACCCGATCGTTCTTGTTGTAGTAGTAAAACAACAATTGATCGAGGGTCTTGGTCATGTGATAGACGCTGCCGGGGTCCGCCGGATACAGAATTTCACGCGAAACCCGCCGCCCGTCGGCGCTCATGATTTCGACATTGGCGTAGCCTTCAGGAATCGGCGCGCCGCCGCCGTAGCCGTAGACGCCCATGGTACCGAGATGAACGACATGAATGTCCTGGCCGCTCTCGACGATAGCACACAAAATATTATGTGACGCGGCCACATTGTTATCCACGGTATAGCGCTTGTGGCGTTCCGATTTCATCGAGTAAGGAGCGGCGCGTTGCTCGGCGAAATGGACGACCGCATCCGGCCGAAAATCCTCAAGCAGCGCCGCGATGCGATAATAATCCTTCGCCACGTCAAAATTGAGATGTCGAATGAGCTGACCTGAAATCTCGGCCCAAGCCTGCAATCTCGCCGACATGGCGGAGATAGGGGTCAGCGAGGACACCTCCAGTTCGATATCCGCGCATCGGCGCACCAGGTTGTCGACGATGACAACCTCGTGGCCCTGGGCGGACAAATGCAGGGACGTCGGCCAGCCGCAAAATCCGTCACCGCCGAAAACTACAACCTTCATGGGAGCTTCCTCATTCTTTCAACCAAGCGCCATTACCATAACAACGCGGGGGGCACCATAGTCGGGGAAAAACAATGTCAGGGCGCCCGGCGTTCCGGGCGACGCTCCCAAGGGAACCGCCACTTCAGCTATTTCTGGAGTTGCCGCGTCGGAACGTAGAATGTGGGGGCGCCGCCGAAGATGCTCTTTATGACACCGATAAAAAACGCCACGTTGACCAAAACGAACGCGTAGACCTGCGGTACGATCGGCCAAGCTTTGTTGTACCGATAAGCAATCCAACCGCCAATGGTCATGGCAACGAAGGCCAACTGCAGCGCGAGCGCCGCACCAAAGATCCATGACCGGCCGATTAGCAGCAGATTGAACGACAGCGCACACAGGAGGAAGAACGGCGTTAGCCACCTCAAAACCTTGTGGGAGTAGAGCGCCCATGTGTACAGAGGCCGGCGAAAAAGGTTCCGCCATCCCCAACGCGTTATCGTTCCTGAGAAGTTTTTCGCGACCATCCGAACCCGCGTCTGAAATTCAATGTCAGAGCCCTGGGCCAGTACGTCGAACGCCGGACAATCGGTCATGTGTACGCAAATGTATCCGGCCTCGATCACGTCGAGCGGAGTGGTGAAATCAACGTCGCCGGTGGAGGGGAGAACTTTGAAAAGAGAACGGCGAACGGCCATGCAAGGTCCGCTTGATGTCGCATAGAGATTCAGGCTCGTTTCGATCGCGCGAAGCCACATCTCGAAACGCCAGTAGAGGCCGGCCGCATCGGCGACCTTGTCGTTGCTTTCATTCGCAAAGACAATTTGAGCGTTCACACAGCCGACGCCGGAGCGGCTAAGCATCTCAATCATTTTCGTGATGGTCTCGGTTGGCACACGGGTTTCTACATCGGTGAAGACAAGGCATTCGTTTTGTGCCTGGAGAACCGCGTGGTTTGTCGCCCTGGCCTTGCCCCGAAACCCTGCGTTGTCCAGTACGCGGATCTGAGGGTGGACAATGCTCTGTGCCGCCAGAATCGTGCGATCGGTGGAATGGTCCGAGATGATGATGAGCTCATTCTTTGGATTGAGCGCCAGTGCTGCAAGCACCTGCCCGATCTTGCGTACGATATTTGCTTCTTCGTTATGGGCCGGGACGATCATCGAGAACGGCTCACCATTGGCCGACGGTTGTTCGGCAAGGCGAACGCCGGGCGTCCCGCCAAGGCGGACAACAATACTCGCCAGCCACAGCAGGCCCGGAAAAAATGTATAGGCGTAGATTGCTGCAACCGCGCTGAACCAGAACAGAAATTCCATCGACGTCCTTTCGGCCGGAATGTGCTTAACCCTGAGCCCGCGTCAGGAACCACTTCCACGTTTCCCGGAGCCCCTCGGAAAGAGCTGTTTGCGGCTCGAAGCCCAACTCAGCGCGCGCTCTGTCAATCCGCGAATGGGTGTGGACGAGTTCGCCGGCGCGAGGAGGCATGTATTGGACGTTGGGCATGATCTCAGGACCCACAATGGTCCGGATCAACTCCAACAGTTGGTTGACGGATGTCGGCACACCCGATCCCAGTTGGTACGCCCCTCCCGCGCATGGCGCACTCAATGCCAGCGATATGGCGCAACAGATATCGTCGACGTAGATGAAGTCGCGCGTCTGCGAACCATCGCCGAACACCGTGATCTGCTTTCGCTCCAGAACGTTCCTGATGAACTGCGCGACCGCGCTGCCTTTGTGAAAGGATCGCGGACCGTAGACGTTCGAGAAACGCAACGCGACCGTCTTCATGCCGTAGGCGCCGAAGTACGCCGAGAGATACCCTTCGCCGAAAAGCTTGCTCGCCCCGTACGGAGACGCCGGCTTGGGGACCATCCCTTCGTGCACGGGCGGTTCGGCATGGCCGATGATGGCCCCGCCCGTTGACGCGAACACGAAGCGATCCACCGCTGCCTTCCTCGCGGCCTCAAGCAATTTGAACGTACCACCGACATTGACATCGAAATTGTGTCCGGGATTATCGATCGACTCGATCACGCGCGTGTCTGCCGCGAGATGGACAATGGCCGAGACGCCGTCGACGGCTTGCGCAACCTGATCCGCATTGCGGATGTCGCCGTTCATGAACGTGACGTCGTATGGCGCAAGATACTCCCGGCGACCGAGCGACAGGTTGTCGAGCACAACGATTTCAAGCTTCGAGGTACGACGAAGATAGTCGATCAGGTTGACGCCGACGAATCCGCAGCCGCCCGTGATTAGTATTTTCTTCATAATTCGCAGTTTCCCGATCGGATCAATTTACCAGTGGTGTTGCAATCTAGTCGTCAAGGCTACGCCGGGGCTTCGTTGAGGAACCGCTCCTGCAACGCAAGCAGCGTCCAAATCCAAATTGCGTGCGGGCTCATCGCAAAAAATTTGGTCCCTTCGAACAGTTCGGTAGCCAGGATGGAGAGCGCAAACAGCGAGCACGCTACGACGAAAGACTTTTGACCGCCGTTGTCCGGCATGAGCGCGGCGCGGCGCGCCCGCGCGGCGATCAGCAGGGCAAACGCGATGTACATCACCGCTCCGACCACACCGAATTCTCCCCACAATTCGAGAAATCCCGAATGCGGGGAATCGAAGGGAAAGTTGAGCTTGTCAAAGAGTGCCTTCTTCCACGATCCATAACCAATTCCCCAAAGCCAATTCTCCTTGACCGTGTGCCAGCCGGCCGTCCAAAGCAGGTCGCGCTGCCCGGTGCATGCGATACCGCATTCGCGATTGACCCACGTCTCATTTTTGGGCACCGATTTGAAAGGATCGGCCAAGTCGCCCACAACACCCTCTGCCCGGAGCTGGGAGGATTGCCCGATACGCAATTCCTGGCTGAATACGTCCGTCAGGCTGCGGGCCGGCATCGGCGGTCGCCTCTGGCCTCCGGCCGGAGCCGTCAGCGATATCCGCGCGTCCCGCGCCGCCAATACCACCAGATCGCTTCGATTCCCCGCTTTGCCGGAATTAAGCCATTCAATTGCGGCGCGTTGCTTCAATGGAGGGGCGATGATCGCCGTCCAAACGGCAAAGACCAGGACGAAGCACCCGACGGCCTTGGCTGCCCCGGCCCCAATCAATTTGATCGATGCCCATGGATGGAAGCGATTCCAGGAATCGCTTGAAATGGAGAGGATTGCCAGGCCGACCAGCGCCAGGAGAAAGGCCGCGAGCGCCGATTTGGTTGCAGTCGCAGCGAGCGCCAAGGACACCGCACAATAGAGCAGCCACGTCCATGCTCTTTTCCGATCCATCCTGGCGGCATCCCGCTGAATCAATGCGGCACTCACGATCGCCAGCATCGCCAGGATGAATTTCGCCGTCGCGTTGGGGTTTGAATGCAGTCCGGCAAGGCGCAATTTGTCCGGCGGCATCACCGAGGCGGGCGGTCCCAAGTCGGGTACTGGCACATAGGTGAAGATGGCATCGAAGGCGATCGAAAAGAAGCCGGCTGCCATGATGGCAGTCACCACGACGATCGTCAGATGGGCCGGCAGTCTTTCGGCGAGAATGATCGCCGCAACGATCAGAAAAATGATGCCGGCAAACCCGATATCGAGCAGAAAATATCTCGATGAAAATGAATTACCATTGTGGATTATGACGAGAAACATAAAAAAGGCGATGAACATCCCGATCGGCGAACGCGCGAGCCTGTTGAGACCGCCAAAGTCGCGGAAACGACAAAGCGTTGCCAGGCGAACCGCAATGAAGCTCCAGCAAATTCCATGAAGCAGGTGAAGCTCGCCAGGGCCGAAGGTCACAAATTGCTGAATCGGAGCAATGAAGATACCAAGACCAAGTCCATGCGCAGGCGAGATTGCCGTCGTCGCCACGACGAGCGCCATGCTCGGCCAAACTCCGAGTAGAGTGACGAACTGCGAAACCGTCATTACGGCGAGCAAAGCCACGGCGAGTGCAAGAAAGCGCACGCTCGGGTTTTGCCCGATATGACGGGAGTTGATCATATTAGCTTGCCGTTCCGCCCACCCGTGCGCGGCTTGTTTCCGGCGTACCCATTGATTCGATCGGTCGCCAATAGATAACCCAAGCCAGAATTGAGCCAAGTAGCACCAAGGCCGTCACGAAATCCAGCGGCTTGAACCAGGGATACGGCGTCACGCGCAACTCGGAAAGCGATATCGAATCTGCATCGGGTCCAAGTTGGTATTTTTCACGAGCCATCTTGGTCAGTCGACGCGCGAGTTCCTCAAACAGCGAATTTGCCGCGATATCCCCGCGAATAATGACCGTCACCGTCAGGTCTTTTGGTCCAATGTCGACGATGGGTTCACGCTGCCGAAATTCCGGCATCGCGCCACGCAACGCACTCACGATCTCCATCCTTGAGCTATCGCGCGCCCTTTCCACATCGAAGCGACGGTCGACCGCATAAGTCGCTTGGGCGACGACATGGCTTCTTGCCATCAGCCCAAAGGTTAGATGGACGAGATGAAGGAGGAGCAGACAGCCGAGAATTGCTACTGCAAACCGGTCGAGCGAACCGGCGGGGTGCTGAAGCCGAAAATTGGCTAATCTAACTTTCATCCGAACCTTCCTGTCCAAGGAAGCGCGAGAGTACCAGATATAAACCGAGCTGGATCACCAAAGCCGGCATGACGCCGATCAAGCCGCCGAGTGAGCCGCGCCAAATGGCGAGACCGATCAGGAGACTTGCGTCTACCTCAAGCTTGCGCAGCATCACCCAGATTAGAACGAGCAGGAATGGGGCGGCCACCGACCAGACGATGGGATCGGAAGTTGTCCGAACCGCCGCCTCCCCGAAATACAGGCTCGTTACCTCACCGAGTGCGGCGCCCTCATGGGTCGCAGCAAAAAGGTAGCTGTTGGAGTCGAGCGCTCGCCGAAGCCGTAGCTTCGTCATCACGTCATCGGCCACGGTCGGCATCCGCGGATCGAAGTCGTAGGCCCGAGCCAAATGGGCCTGGAACAACGGTATCGCCACACGCTGGCCCAACTTTGCAGCGATTTCCGCCGATCCGCCGCCGGCCAGGTTGGATGGGCGCGCCTTCGTCTCGATGACAAGCTGCAGGGCCGCCACCGCAACGCAGATTGAAAACGCCCCGGCATAGATGGCGACTTGCCTTGATTTCAAGCCGCGTACCTTGATTTGGCCAATCACATGCTCGAGCAGCGGAAGGAAAACTCCGAACACGCCAACTGCGAAGAACACGCCGCGAAACGGCGAGAAAGCTACGATGAGCGATACCAGACAAAAAAAGAAGAGCCGCCATTTCCAATTGGATGAGACGATCGCGAGCTGCAGGAAGAGCGGCCAGACCAGATTGCCAAGCGATATGGCCGTCGAATGCCAAAGAAAAGCCTCGTCCCGGTACAGCGGAAGGGGATGACTAGCTTCGCTCAGGACATAAAAGGCGGTGACAACAAGGACGAGCGGTGCGGATACGACGAAGGCGGCGCCCGCGACACGGCGACTACCGGCAGATGTCGCGAAACGCCGGTTGGCTGCGATCACCAGAATGACCAGCACGACCGCGGCGATGCACCCGATCCATCCGGCATGAGCGCCGTGCGCCGTGCATTGGGTGGGCGATTCGCCAATCAGGTGGCAAATATCACCGATATCGACATACGATGAAACGTCGGCATTTTCGATCACGAAGACCGCAACCGCGTTCGATGCCAAGATCAAGCCTATCGCGCTCACCAGATAGATCATGGCTCACTGAATCTTCGCAGGCTCGCGGACTTCGGACAGACGCCACAGCAGCTCTCCGCTTGGCAATTACAATCGAGCGCGAACAAAGACACGGGAAGGTTTGTCACTGTTCCTCTTTTCGCAGAACCGCAAGATAGTGGCTCCGAAGCGGAGGCAACGTCAATTCCAGGACGCGGCATGCGCTGACCGAAAGTCGCGCCAGTTTCCGCGCCAGCGGCGGCAGAAGCGTGAGCGAGCGAACATCGGCGCTCCAGCCCGGAAACAGCCGGCGCAGCTCTCGCAAGCCGATCGCCCGGACATCCGGATTCCGCAGGCTTGGATATCTGAAATCGTACCACACGATCAGGCCTCCAGGCGCCGTTACACGACACATTTCGGCAGCAACGGACTGTCTGACCTTCTTGCTCAGAATCGAGGTGAACACCGTGAGCTGCGTGACGATTTGAAAGGCATGATCGCGATAAGGCAATCGATCCGCGCTCCCGACGATGAGGTTCGAGCTTGGCAACAGGCTCAGTCCCTCCCTGATGAACGGCTCCATCAAGTCTATCCCATGAAGCATGGAAGGCGTGGCGCCCCAGCGACACCAGTCCAGCAGGGGCGCACCGCGACCACAGCCGACTTCCAGAATTCTAAGGCCTGCTAGATTGGCTTGGCCGTGCTTAGCAAGAAGGCGAAGGGTTTCCTCTTCGCGCCGTTGCAACATGTAGAGTTCGCCTGGAGCAAAGGCAGTGTATCCCTCGATCACCCTGTCCCGGATCCGGGCAGAGTACACGTCCCTAATTCGATCAAGCTCCGTCTTGGTCACCGCTACCATCCTGCTCGATTCGCTGCGTCACGCACGAAGCGCGAGGCTTCTCGCCGACAGTCGGGAAACAAAAACCCGATGGAGAGGAAATAAACACAAAGGAACGCCGACAGCGCGCTTAACTGTGCGCTGTCCGCCGGGTGATCCGAGATGAATTTCCAGGCAGCGACACCCAAACCGGAACTGGCCAACCAACGCACAAGCTGCCAACCACTCGGGAGCGCGCCCCAACCAACGGCCAAGACCAATGAGGCGGCGAGCAAAAATGCCGCAACGGTGAACGCGGCCGACAGACACAATGGAACGGAGATGAACGCGCTATTTGGAACGATTAACAAGAGCCCGACCAGCGATGCAAGGGTAACAAAGGCAACAAAAACCGTTCGACTGGGCATGCGCAAGGCGTAGAACACACGGAAAAACACAACGAAGGCAGCCTCCGTCATCACCGCGGGCGCAAATCCCCTCAGGGCCTCCGCTGTAATTCGGGCAGCATCGGCATCAAAATTGCCGCGCCGCAGCAACACCTGCACGATCAAGTCAGCGCCACCCCAGGCGACAAACGCCGCCGGGAACAACACAATCAATCCCCACAGAATAATCTGCCGGCAAACGTGGCCGATTTCGCTGAAACGGCCCCCCGTGTACAAAGCTGCCACCATCGGCAACACCAGCGTCCCGGCTGGACCCGCTATCAACGACAGTGGCACCTCGTAGAGACGAAACGCGTATCCCAAGGCAGCGATAGAGCCGTCACCGTACTTGGCAGCAAAACTGCGAATGATCAGTTGCGACGCCATCAACAAACCACCGGTACTCCCGATACCGAGCGATAGCAGAAGCATTCTCGAAAGGCGCCAGAACGGTTTAAAAAACCCGAGGCTCAGATCGGGACGGACGGGACGCAGCAGCCCCAGCCTCATCAATTGAACGGCCAGCGCCAGCGTCGTCAAAATTGGTCCGGCCATGGCAGCTAGCGGGAGCATGCGGGCTCCGAATGACGGAGCGATCAGTACGACAATGGCAATAAAAATGACGTTGTTGGCGAGATATGCCAGGGCGGCAAGTGCAAAGCGATGATGGGCGTTGAGCACCAGGGTGAACAAGGTCGTCAAAGCAGCAGCAGGCAGCGACCAGGCAAGCACCCTGCCAAATGTATTTGATATCTCGCGAACCTGATCGGACATGCGCGGCGCCAGTAGCTCGGTGATGCGCGGCATACCGACCCAAAGAGCCGTTGACAGAATCGCCGCAATGGCGGCAACGACCAGCGTGGCAGTCACGACGAATTTCGTGCGCGCGGCGAGACTGGCTTTCGAATTAATGTCATCGACATTCAGCAGCGGAACGATGGATGCGCCGAGGGCGCCGACAAAAACCAGGTCATGCACCGCTATGACCACCGCGAGCGAGAAGTAGTACGCATCCATTTCGGCTCCTACGCCGAAAAGACTCGCAAGCACCAACTCACGAACGTATCCGGTGGCGGTGATTCCAACCGTAACCAGAAAGAGCGCGGTCGAGGTGGTTCGGATGCGAGCTTGCAAGGAGAGTCTTTCCCGAAAACCGTCTACGGAACGTTTTCATAAGTCGCATCGCACAGGCCACGGGCGTTGGCAATTGCATGCGGCGCCATTGGACGAGACTAACCCCCGGCGCCCGCCGACGCCGCAAGCTTGGCGACGCAGTCCTCGACGCCAAGTCGCCAATCCGGCAATTCAAAGCCAAACGTCATGCGCAACTTATCGCAGTTCAACCGGGAGTCCGCCGGTCGCTGTGCCGGGGTCGGATAGGCCGACGTCGCTATTGCGATAACTTCGGCTGCCGGCAATCCCTGCGCCGCCGCATACCGGAAAATCTCCTGGGCAAGGCCAAACCGGCTCGTGTCGCCCGCGCCGACAGCGTGATAGATGCCCCAGCGCGTGTCGGCGGGATTGGTGACGGCACGGGCGGCGATATCAAGCACTATCCTGGCTAGATGTGGCGCGGAAGTTGGTGAGCCCATTTGATCGTTGACGACGCCGATGCTCGGCTGCGTCCTCGCCAGCCGCAGCATGGCTTTCACGAAATTCGCGCCCCAGGGACTGTAGAGCCAGGCGGTGCGCAGGATCAGATGATGCTGACAGGCGCGGGCTACGCGCTCTTCGCCCTCGAGTTTGGTGCGTCCATAGACATTGACGGGAGCTGTGGGGTCGCCCTCGACGTAAGGGCCGTCTTTCGTTCCGTCGAATACATGGTCGGTCGAGATCTGGATGATCGGGATCGCGTGGGCAGCACATGCTTTGGCGACGAACTCGGCACCCAGCGCGTTGACCGCGTGGGCAAGGATGGGTTCGCTCTCGGCCTTGTCGACCGCGGTATATGCTGCCGTGTTGACAAGGATATCAGGGCGCTCGCGCGCGATTACTTCCGTAACTGACCATTCGTCAGTCACATCGATACCCGGCCGACCGATCGCTACGGCCTGGACTCCAACACTGGCTGCCGCCTCAAGCAGGGCGCAGGCAAGCTGGCCCTCGCGACCGGTGATCAGAAGCTTCATTTAGAATCCGCTGACCATCGGAGAGATATTGCCGCTTGCCAAAGAGGCCCGCTGATCCCCCGCATATGCGCCTTGCCGAGAAGCCATTACGCTCGCGCCATCACATCTGGAAAACGAATGTAGAGGTCAGTTCCTTCAAAGCCGGCTGTTTTCGGTCCCTGTCGGAAAGCCTGGCTGCGTCGCGATCGACGGGCCATTTGATGCCAAGGCCGGCATCGTCCCATTGAAGCCCCCGATCGCAATCCGGCGCGTAGTAATCGGTGACCTTGTAGATCACCTCGGTGTTCGGCTCAAGCGTGCAATACCCGTGCGCAAAGCCCGCTGGAATCCACATCTGCGTCCAGTTTTCGGCGCTTATCACCGCACTCACATGCTGCCCGAACGTCGGCGATCCGACCCGGATATCGACCGCGACGTCGAAAACAGATCCTCGCGTCACGCGCACGAGCTTGTCTTGGGCGTGTGGAGGCACCTGGAAATGCAGGCCGCGCAGCGTGCCGGCTTCCAGGGACAATGAGTGATTGTCCTGAACGAACTCTGTGGCGATGCCCGCAGCGCTCATCTGTTGGCGGCTATAGGTCTCGGAGAAAAAACCGCGGGCGTCACGATGTATGCGTGGAATGACCAGTTTGACGTCAGCAATTTCCAGGGGGCGAATTTCCAAAACAATTCCTCATGCCGCGTGCGAAAACAAGTCAAACGTGTTTGCGCATTTTGCACAGCGGCTAGTTGCTGGCAAGTTAGCGTCGGCGCGGGCTGTAACGTAAGTGTCTGAATTTATGTCAGACGTCAGCCCACGCAAGCGCGTATTTCGACGGGCGTTCGGTGATCTGCGATGAGATCGAAAGTCGTCCCGCCTCACCTCGCACCAATCGGCCGCGTGGCACCTCTTGCGGAAGGCGGGTGACAACGTAGTCGATTGTTCAGTATTGTAACCCGGATTTACTGTTCGAACTCTCAAGTCAGTTTCGTCCCTCGCGTCGTATGGAGTAGGCATGCCCGAGCAAGGACCCATCAAAATAGAGTCCGAACCCGGCGAAACGAGGGTTCTCACGGTGCCTACGGGCGTGCGCGGAGTCGACATTTATCGATTTCCCTGGGTACGGGACCCTCGCGGCGACCTCACGGTCGGAGAATTTGACCGGCTATTCCCGTTTCGTCCGAAGCGATATTTTATCGTGTCCGGCGTTCCCTCCGGGGAGATTCGTGGCGAGCACGCGCACAAGCAGTGTCAACAATTTCTGATTTGCGCGTACGGTCAATGTAGCGTCACGGTGGACGATGGAATAACGCGCCTTGAAGTCTTGTTGAACAAGCCAAGTGTCGGTATCTACGTTCCTTCCATGATTTGGGGCCGACAATTCCAGTACAGCGCCGACGCCGCATTACTGGTATTTGCCTCGGAACTTTATGATCCGGACGATTACATTCGCGATTACAGCGCTTTTCTGAAGGCTGCGCGCTCGGCTGACTGATCGCAAAAACAAGCCGCACCGGCGGCTACCCGTCACAGGCAAAATTGCCCTCACGACACTAAAAAAAGTTGCGGCCAGCCCTTGGGGGAGGACTGGCCGCGCGCGATCCGGTCTGGGACGGGGAGGGGTGGGGATGTGACCGGGTCGCGTGTCTCCGTTATCTCTCGTTGTTACTGATCGCGGGCGCTTGCCGTGGAGACCGCGGGGCGGCCGTCGCCGAGCGAGATCCATACGTTGGGGTCGCTCTGCGACTGACGTTTGACGAAGCGGTATCCAGTCTCGGTCCAGGCCACGACGTTTTCGTTCTGGTTGTCGAGGATGAACTCGCCCTTGTCGGATTTCACGGTCAGCACCGCGTGGCCTTCGCCCTTCTTGTCGCGCACCACCGTGATCAGCAGCGCCTCGCGGGGCCAGCCGGCATCGATCAGCATCTTGCGCTTCAGCAGCACGTAGTCCTCGCAGTCGCCGTAGCCGTCCGATGGCAACGACCATTTCTCGATCACGCCCCAATGATCCATGTCGGTCATCGGCTTGACTGACTCGTTGACCCAGCGGTTGACCCGCAGCAAATCCCGCCATGCGGTCTGCGACATCACGATGTCGCGAGGCTGTGACGTGCCGCCGCTGCAGTCGCCAGGATTTTCGGCGCAGAATTCGACCCAGCCGATCGGCGCGCGCGTGATTTCGCCAAGGCTCGCATAAAGTACCCGGTCGTCACCGGCATTCGCCGGCGCA
>Ga0207147_1085_pt1 | contig 16383 bp, 9 predicted proteins | sample Alteio_BWMinHeat_33_FD_153551 | JGI IMG/M metagenome (GOLD analysis project Ga0207147, IMG submission 153551) | Enriched cells from forest soil in Barre Woods Harvard Forest LTER site, Petersham, Massachusetts, United States -... | ecosystem: Environmental > Terrestrial > Soil > Temperate forest >... | reverse complement strand
AAAAATGTGCGTACTTCCGCCGCGTACCAGATGGTTATACCATTCGGAGGTCAGGAAGATCTAGCGCACCCGCGGAAGGAGAAAAGAAATGATTTTGATTACCGGAGCCAGTGGGACCGTCGGCAGAGCCGTCCTGGCGGAAGTGGCGCGGAGGGGAGAGAAGCATCGGGCCATGTATCGCTCCGAAGAGGACGCGGCAAAGGCCCCAGCGGGAACCGAAGCTGTGATCGCAGATTTTGCGGAAAAGGCAAGCCTGGCGCAGGCGTTGCGCGGCGTGGTGAGTGTTTATTTGGTGTGTGCTCCCATTCCGGAGTTGGTGCAACTGGAAGGAAACGCGATCGAGGCTTGCGGAGAGGCAGGTGTGCGGCGAATCGTGCTGAATTCCGCTCTCGGGGCGGGAGATTACGGGAAGTCGTTTCCTGGTTGGCATCGAAAGGTTGAAGACAAACTGAAGGCGGCGAAGATTGCGCACTGTATTCTTCGCCCGAACAGTTTTCTACAGAACGTGCTGACGTACTATGCGCCGGGCATTCGCGCGCAGGGAGCGTTTTACGGCGCGATGGGGAATGCGCGAACCAGCTACTTGGATGTGCGGGACATTGCAGCCGTGGCGGCCAAAGCGCTGCGAAGCAGCGAGCATGGCGGCGAGTATGACGGCAAGACGTATGAACTGAACGGGCCCGAAGCGCTGACGTGCGCTGAGGTCGCGGAGAGGATTTCGCGGCATGCCGGAATTGCGGCACGCTACGTGGACATTCCAGCCACGGCGCAGCGTAAGGCGATGATGGATCAGGGAATGCCCGAGTGGCAGGTGACGGCGCTGCTCGAACTACAGGAATACTACACCGGCGGGAGGGGCGGAACGGTGGACGGAGTGCTCGAGCAGTTGCTGGGACGGCCTCCTGTCACGATGGATCAATTCCTGGAAGAATTTGCAGAGGAGTTTCGCGGACAAGAGGCAAAGGCCTGATGAGGAGAACCCTATGGAACCGATCAATGTAAAAACCGGAATGACGCATGAGGAAGCGCGGGAATTCATCCGCAACCACTTCGAGGAGTTCGTTAACCGGAAGAACGTGCAGATTGGGAATGTGAACTTCGCCGCTGGCTTTGTGGACCACGGGGCGGATGTGCCGCCCGGAGTGCTGCCGGGACCGGCAGGAGCGATTCAATACGTGAGCGGTGCTCTTAAGCGGTTTCCCGATCTGCATGTGCAAATCGAAGACATGATTGCGGAAGATGACAGAGTAGTGGTGCGGAATCACTGGACAGCGACGGATTCGCAGAGCGGGAAGAGGATCGAGTTTCGCGGTATCGTAATCTGGCGAATCGCGCAGAGGAAGATTCTGGAGCGCTGGGCCTACCTTGAGGCACCTCATGAGGCTCTGAGGAGTTGACTGTGCGAACCGCGAAAAGCTCCGCGCCATTTGGATATCCACTTGGCTGGTTTGTCGGCTACTCGTCGAAGTGCGCACTGACCGAGCTGTAATTGTGGGCGGATGACGCGCCATACGGAAGTTATCGCACTTTGCTGGGGGCACTTCGGACAAGTGGCACCAAACTTCCCCGAGCTTTCCAACGCAATTGACGAATGATAAAGGACGTTATCGTCCATAAAGCGGTGCTTAGTGTTGACAATGGGTTTCGGTCGGATGACGCGCCAACCGGTTGAGATGTTCAGCTGTCGAGTTGACGCGAATGGGTACCCGGGCACAAGCCCTCTCGGAAAAGGACGGAGGCGAGCCCCCCGAATCGCCCGAATGCGAGTTGCCATGATTGAAGTACTCGGCGCTGTGGCTTCCTACTCAAAGTGTAGTTGACATATGCACGGGCAGGCGTGCATGTAACAACGTCACTCGGAGTAGGAAGCTAGAGTGCCGCTGCCAGTACGGTTTGCTAAACCGTTTTAGGGGCTAATACCTCTAACTAGGGTTCGAATCCCTTCCGCTCCGCCAGAGTTCCTCACGAACAAGTGAACCGTCCGTACGCGGCTAACTCAACCTGTCCCTCAAGCCGTTCCTCCACAATCCTAGATGCGTCTGAATGGCTTAAGAAAAGCATCGGACTATAGAGCCGACCTCTGCGCCTGGGGAACCCGGCATCTCGGCATTCGCCCGAACCTGCCTCGCTACCCGAAAGTGAAAACTGCTGCTTCCCGGACGCCATCCTCCTAAAAAGCCTCCAATCCTCCCTCCCGGCCTACCGTGCTTTCTCTATTGGGAAGCATTCAGGTTAGCCAGAGTGCTTGCGTATACAGGCGCTGGCCACTTCGCCAATTCACCGATTTGGCCCGGAATACTGCGCTGCGGCGCGATCGCGATCAGATCTTCGGCAACGACTTCACCAAACAGGTTCAGGATCTCGGCATTCAGGAAGTGCTCTCCGCTCCTCGATCTCCCTGGCAGCGAGCCTATATCGAGCGCGTCATCGGCACGATTCGCCGCGACTGCCTGGATCATGTCATCACGTTCGGTGAAGCCTCGTTGCGGCGGACTCTGACCACCTACCTCGACTACTACCACAACTCCCGGACTCATCTCTCCCTCAACAAGGACGCGCCCGAGCCTCGGGCCATCCAGTCACCGGAGCTCGGGCGCGTTGTCGCGTTCCCGGAAGTCGGCGGCTTGCACCATCGCTACGAACGCCGCGCCGCTTAAGCGCAATTGATTCCATCGCCGTACAGCGGGATGAGTGTCATCGTTTCGGCTTGAATCGATTCGACGAACCGAAAAAGACGGCCCAAAAACTCCGATTCAGTCCTGTCGAACGCTCCCCGCCGTTCCTTCGTCGACCGAGAGTCGGCATTTTGGATTTTACGGGAGGCACAGCTGCTCATGTAACGAGCTTCGAAGTAATCGAGACCCGTTTCGGCGTCGCGTTCCTTGCCGGTGAACTGTGCGTATCGCACGTCGTACACGTAGGCGGCCTCCATCGTACTCATATTCGCTGAGCGGGCTTAGGGCTGACGGGTTTCCCGCCGGCGCGTGCAGCGCGGATCGCAGCCCCAATGAGAAGGACTGAGCCGAGGTTTAGGATCAACGGAAGCCCTATGAGCCAAGCGAAGTCATATCTGATCACGAAGCCCGGCCACGGTATGGCAGCCCAAGGCAGACCCAGGATGAAAATGGTTCGATCAAAGCGTCCATGCCCACCGCCGAATCCTCCTTGCACAAAGAACAAGGATACCGCAACGGCTGCGACGATTGTGACCACCACGAGCGCCGCTTTCATTTTAGCTGCCATAGCGAGAGTTCCTCACGGCTTCTGATCCGCCTGCTTTTGTTTTTGCTGCTCTTGTTGAACCTGCTTGACCACGTCTCTAATCTGGCCAAGGATCTTGTTTTTCGCATCCGTAGTGGTCGCCTTGTTGAAAGCGCTCACTAGCTTGTCGACCTTTTCAAACGCTACCTTGTTCGTGGCGCTTATCCCGAGTTTGTCCGCGGCGGCTGCGAGCTTTTGGAATGTGTCCTTAGCCATGTTGTCTGCCTTGCCGGGATCGTTATATGTCTTGTCAGGGGCGTGGCCCGCTGTCAAGTGGCCAAACTTCGGACCGAAGCCCTCGTGTGAAAAAGAGTCCTGCTCAGCGTGTAGGAATGTCCCCAAGTCGTTGGTGGAGCCCGAGGAATCGAATTTGTTCCAGAGATCCTGGCGCCTGCCAGCGCTCGTGAAGTGATAGTCTCGGCGAGCCTCTTCGCTTGCAAAGGGTCCAGTCTTGGAGTCATCGTCCACGCCTTGATCAGCTCTTCCGATGGCAGTGGCGGTCTTCTCATCGAAGCCAGCGACTAACGCCAGCACGGTTGTTAGGTCCCGATGAACATCTTCTTCGTAGGCACCCGTCTTGTCGATATAGCGCAACGGGTTATTTAATGTGTACGCGTAACGATTTAACGTCTGGGGGTTCTCTGGCCGAAGCGTACTGAGAAGAGGGTCAACGCTCATGAACCGTCCCTGCGCCGAACTCAGATACCTTGCCCCGAAGTAGTCAAGCCCCGTTTCCGCATCCCGTTCCTTGCCGGTAAACTCCTGGGTGATACTATCCGTGTGCGTAACACCGTCAGCAGAGAACGAGGAGGTCGTAGGGTAACCAAACACTGCGTTACGTCCCCCCATGTCCGCCGTCAGTTCCTGTCCGAAGGGTAAGTAATCATGACGCGAGATCACGCCACCGTTAGCGGTTCCAGTACCCGTCACCAGTCGCGTAGAGCCCAGAGAATCCGCCGTCAAGTATTCTACGTTGCCGTTTGGATTCGGTGCACTAGCCCCGTATTCAGCAGTCAGCGTCCCGGACGCATCGTACACGTAGGTTGTGGTAGTTGACCCAACCGTCTTCGAGACGCGTCGGCCATCTCCGTCGTAGGCGAACGCCGCACTTCCCCCGCTGACAACGCGATTCTCCGCGTCGTAGACGTAGCTATTTGTGCTCCCTGCGCACGTCAATGCATTACCAGCTGCGTCAAATCCGCACATATCGCTCCGGTTCGACGGAAATCTTGCCTCCACCGAAGAGGCGGAGTTGGAATCCACGTTCGCCGATTGGCTGCCTTCCGGTAAGTAGTACTGCAAGCCTGCCAGCAACGCCCGATTTCCGTAGCGATCGTACGCGTAGACTTGCTGCCAGTTCACGACTTGACTCGCGTTCGTCTCGACAGCCTGCGTTAACCGATTCAGGCCGTCGTACGCGCTCGCCGGGTAATTCTGCGTCGCGCTCCAACTCCCCACCGTGATGGTTTGGCTCAGCAAGTTGCCGTTATTCGTTCCACTCCGTGATCCATAATCATATCCCAAAGTCAACAAAGACCCCGCAGTCAGACCCGTCATCTGCATCCGCGGATTGAAGGCAGCCGTTTCCGTAACACCATTAGGGAACGATAGTGTCGCCAGCGCGCCATGCGGCGTGTAGCTCAGACCGCTGGCCACCGTTTGTACAGTCTCTCCGGCGCCCTCTGTCAGGACGTTGGTGGCTCGGGATAGATCGTCGTATGAAAAACTCTCCGTGCGATTGGAAGGCAGGCTCATCGACGTCAGGTTGCCGGCCAAATCGTAGCTATAGGTAAAGGGATAGGACGTCGAACCCATCGCCTGCGCGCTGGCTTTCGCGCGGCCGAAGCTGTCGAACAGCGTATACTGCATGACCGCGTTGGCGTTCAGCGATTCCGTCATGCGCCCGATAAAACCCATCTGTGCGCTCTGGCAGCTCTGATCCGCAGCAGGCGGCGCATCGTAGCAATAGCCGACGCCAAGAGTTGTTCCGTCGCTGTAGTTTTTGCTCACCACCCTATTCAGGTGATCGTATCCAACCGTAGTAGTAACGCTGCGCGAATCAGTTTTCGTCAGCATGTTTCCGTTTGCGTCGTAAGTGTAGGAGAGAGGGGTGCTGTCACCACCGGTCTCCGGATTTTTCGAGTCAGTCAGACGCTTCAGCGAGTCAGAGTCGAAGCTGCGATGTTGTCCGCCCGTGCATGTGGTTCCTGAAAGAACACCACCCTGACAAACGGCCATCAGGTTATCCAGCGCATCATATGCATAATACGTGTCGAAGGTTGTCGATGAGTCCGGATGTTCTACGATATGCGTCATCCGCTGCAATCCATCCTGATAGGCATTCCGAATGCTGTGCGCAGGATCCGTCGTAGTCGTGAAGGCTGCAGTGCCGTCCGCTGAGTACACGATGGTCGAACGGCCGTTCGAACCGGTGGTTGGGTTCGTACAGGGATTCGAACCGGTGGGCATGTTGGTGTCAAATGTCTCGGTGGCGCACGGACGGCCCGCCACATCGATTGCCGAGAGAGTCCAGCCCATCGTAACTTCCGAGTTCGCCGAGCTACTCGCCCGGTAGGGGTTCGACTTCAGTGTGTAGTGTCCCGACGGGCCGTATACATAGCGCACCTGCGTTTTGATCCCCGCCGTCTCAGTCGTCAAATCTGGGTTCGAGCCGCTCTCCAACTGCTGCGTCAAACGGACTCGCCACAATGGATCAAAATGCTGGATAGTCACCGCCGCGTAGTCCTGCGTATGCACGTCGGCCTGAGTCATCGCATAGCGATTTGTCATCGAATACGTGAACTTCATCCGACGCTGGTCCGGGTTTCCTAGCGCGGCGATCACGAGAGAGGGCCGGCCAACATCGTCAAAAATCGTCCTGGTCGTCACTCCGTTTGGATCAGTGGTGTATGTTGCAAGGCCGCTCGTAAAATCGTAGACACTGGTGGTGGTCTGCTGCTCGGGCTGCCCAACGGCAACCACGGTTTGGGTGGGGTAGAGATTCGACACCGTACTTGCGGTCTGCAGCGAGTCAGTTGGAACCGTAATAGCACCATATGTGTGCTGCGTCACCGTACCCTTAAAGTCGGTCGAGGTCAGCACATTACCATCGACGCGGCTCGTGTAGGAATTTCCGAGTAGATCGGTTCCCGAAATGGTTTCATATGTGAAGCTGCGAGAAACACCATAGGCGGCGACCGTGCTGGGACAGGTCAGCAGCGTTGAATCTATGCTGCTGCCCGAAACCGTGCTATCCCAATGCGCTTCGGTGATTCGGTTCGCCGTGATCGCCGCGTTGTCGTAACAGTATTCAGTGCGCGAGCCCTTGCCGACTCCGCTCACCTTCTGCATGGTTAGCGCATTGAAGACCAAGGTGCTACTCTGCGGGTGACAGTAGAAACCGGTCTGCGTGCAAACACCGGCCGTAGTCGACGCCAGAGTGGCGTAGGAACTCGTAGTGGTGCGAACTGCACTGGCAGAGCCCGTGCTGGTGTAGTTATTGTCGCTACCCAGCGTCAGCGTGCTATGGCTCACCCAGTCGTACTCCGTTTGCGAAAGCTGGTTCCCATTGCTGTCCACCGCGTATTCCTTGATTGCCGTTTGCAACAGGTTCGGCGGACCGCTCGTTGTGATTTGATCTGGAACGGAAGTAAACTCGCGAAAGACAATCGGGTTTACGATGGGCCCTGGCTGTGTCCCGCCGTTTGCAAGCACCGGCTGGAAGACCGTCGGGTGCGCAGGGTTCTGGAGTCCCGGTACCGTCAGATTTTGCTTCCAAGTCTTTTCCACGGTTGTACCGTCAGGGTGGACCGTCTTATAGCTGAGCCCGTTCGAGAATGAGTCCTGAGTCACTCCGCCGTCGGGAGCAGTAATCGAGGCGTAGTTGGATCCCGGGAAAATGCTGTAGTGCCATGTCTCATTGCTCAAGCCGTTGGCACCATCGCAGAGTGTCGAATAACACAGGATTTTCTGGGACACCGCGTCGTCCAACACGTTCTGGTAAGTCGGTGTTCCGACGGCACTTACATACCCTGCTGACAGATAGGTATAGGTTGTTTTCGCTGAAGAGGGCAGCGTTGCCGAAAAGAATGGTCCGTAGCCGGCCGAGAAGAGGTTGCCGGAGGCATCCTGGCTCAACTGGTACTCAAAGTGGTATGAGAGACTGTCAAGTTGCACTGGCAGCAAAATGTCTGTGACCGCCGACACGCTCGGCAGACTCGCGGGTTGCGGGATTGCCGCGCCGGGCGGAAAGGAGGTTGATGGATCATAAGGGATGTATTGGCTGCCGACAGGCGTGAAAGTTGACCACGATATTTTCCATGTCAGCGGCGCATCGTTAAATCCGATCGCCTTGACGGTGTCGGCGGTTACCTGAATGTAGCGGGAAAAGTCATCTTCGATATAGGCGGCAACTGAACCATCGAGATCCAACAGATAGCCTTGGATATAAATGGAATTGCCATTTCGGTCTCGAATCGTCTGCCCATTGGTGGGATCGTCGGTCACGGTCCGACCATCGGGAAAATGAGCCGTCCAATAAGTAGGATACTGGACCGCTGGACAATCCAGGAGATGGTCAACGCTACAATCACTAGGGACATTGGCGTCCACGCGAACGTAAGTCCCGTCAGTTGTGTAGAGCGAGATCGGCCCCCCACTTCCTACAAGAGTGGCGTCGCCTCCTCCGGTCCCGCAGTTTCCACGAACCTGCCCGTTGAATGCGACGATTGTGTAGCCTTGGTCGTCGGTGTTGATTTCTTGGCCCTGTACCAGCATGGGATGGGCGCTGCCATCGGGAAAGATCAACTCGTATTTATAGAACTGGGTCTGCCGAGGATCAGGGCAAGAGGGCGCACAACTATTGTTATAGTGAGTGTCTCGAGAGGTCACCCGAACGTAGTATTGGTAACCATAACTCCAACCGCCGCCGTCGGCAGGGTTCAAAGTATAGGTAGTGAACGAGGAACTGTCGCTACACACCGCGTTGACCCCATTGACCGTCGCCACGGCACTGTAAAGCTTGCTGTTGTAGATCAGGTTGAGGCTTGCCGTCAGCCCACCACGTCCCCCAGGAAGGGAAACGATCGGGATGTGCATCAGAACGTTGCCGTTCTGCGTGTTGATTGTCTCGATATCCGAGAAAGCGTACGTGGCAGTAGGTAGTATGCCCCGTAGCGGATTCTTGTCGAGAGTGGGATCGCTGGTTGTTTGAGCAGCGGCGCCCGCCGCCAGGAGCATCAGAATCGTAACGAATCTCATCACTGGAATCTCCTAAGGCTTGCTGAAAATGCCGTCGTTTTGCAGTGGACTGACCACACCGTTACGGACGGTAAAAGTGAAAACAGCTCCGCCATTCTCGTAACGCGCGATCTGCCCGGGAATCTGATTGTGGCCGGTCTTGCTCCAACCGGACCAGGTGGTGTGCACCTTGGTGGTCGCGCCGGCATTCAGGTAGTGGGTGGATGCAAGCAATCCTGAGCCTTCTTCGAAACAATAGGATTTTGGCTTCAACGGCGTGCCCGGCGCAAAACGGTCCACTTCCATCGTTTGATAGGCGTCGCACAACGTGGAGGGTCCTACGGGTACGATCCGACCCTTGCTCTTGCTGAGAGACTCGACCAGACGAAGGTGATGGCCGAGCGCGCGGAATGCAATTCGCTGCGACTGACCGACCAGGAATCTCTCGACGCCGTCGAGTGCAAAACTCTCGACTAGGTTTATGTCGGCCGTTACCGGAGGTCCCGAGTTCGTTTGAACCTGCGTGCCGTCGTAGACGACTACATGATGAGGAGAAGCCTGCTCATAACGAACGTGATCCGGTAATTCCAAGGTGACGACAGCGTTCGTGGTCGAGCGATCGGCCAGAGTGACCGTGCCGGTCATCATGAGGCGTTCATTACCTGGAACCGCCAGGCGGTCGCCCATTGCCTGCAGAAATAGGCGAAATGGGGCAGCTAGGCTGGACTTGTTCACGATCGCCGCCGATGCCGATACAACTGCGGCTCTGAGGCTCCCGCTGCCGAAGACGCAAGAGAGCGTCGCTATGAAAAACGCAAATCCAAAAGAGAAAAGAAGACGCCTTCTTCCGGTTAATTCCATTGTTGATCCTCCACTCATGGCGTCACCGTAAAATTCACGCCGTTGCTCGCCAAATTGTTGATAGTCACCACGACGTTGCTCGTAGTTGCACCGCTCGGCACCGTTACAACAATGCTTGTGTCAGACCACGAGGTAACGGTCGCAGTGGTGCCTCCGAACGTTACCGTACCCGGTGTCGGACCGAAGGTCGCTCCGATGATCGTTACCGAAGTATTGACCGCGCCCGATGCCGGCGAAAGAGCGCTTATGCTTGGCCCGGCCGCCGGTGGGTAGTAAATCGCAAGAACACGGCCGCCCAGCCGCATGTATTCCTTTACGAGGTTTCCACTTAGACTGCCTACGGTGAACGGTAGGCTACCGGATGTACCACTTCCGAGGTTTTGGATGCAGACCAAATACGTGCCCGCTAGGCCCAAGTCGCCTGCGTTAATGACTGCGTTCAAAGTCGTGGGACTGATGTATGTTGTCTGTCGTCCGCTATTGCTCCACATGACTTGGGAGGTCAAGGTAAAGCCGCTCCCCGTAACAACCAACGTAAGCGGCGACGAACCCACGGCGGCCGACTGCGACGACATCGAACTGATGGTAGGCGACACCGTGAAGGGCTGGCTGCTGGACAAGCCGTTCACCACTACCAAGACGCCGCCGGTCAATGCGCCCGACGGCACCGTAACCACGATGCTCGTATCCGTCCAGCTAGTCTGCGTCGCTACAATCGGATTCGGACTTCCGTTGAACGTCACGGTACCCGCAGTCGCACCAAAACCAGATCCAGCAATTGTCACGAGCGATCCAATGGGTCCCACACCGGGCGTCAAGCTTCCAACGGCGGTCTGGTGGGTTACCGTGAAGATCACTCCGTTGGAGGAGTTGGTACCGGCGGTTGTGATGACCACATTTCCCGTTGTGGATCCGGCGGGTACCGCAACCGCGATAATTCCCATCTCCCAATCACTAACGGAGGATGCCGTCGTGCCGTTGAATGTCACTGTGCCGGCAGTCGGACCGAAATTGCTTCCAGAAATCAGGACAGTGTCGCCAACCGCACCGCTTGTCCGAGACAGGCCGGTGATCACAGGAGGAGTGCTACTGACCGAGTAAAAGGTCGAGGGTGAACTCTGGTTGTTGTACTCAGCCAGAATCCAGGATGCAGAACGTGCAATCGTCGAAATGCGAGCTTCATCTACTGACCCGATCAATGGATACTGCGACGTATAGCCCGAGAGGTCGCCGATCGTGATGTCTGACGTAGCGGTGTTAAGGACGGTCGTGCCGTTTGAATAGGTAACGGTCTTTGGTTGTCCATCCAAGTAAATTTGGAGCGAACCTACCGTATTTCCAGACGGCAATTCGGCAGCTAAGTGGTGCCAGTGGCCATCGGGGGTATATGCAACGGAAGCGCTGGCGTTATCGGAGCTTGCCCCCACCACAGACCCGGAGACCGACAGGACAATTCGTCCGCTCCCTTGGCTGTTTGGACCGTAACTCAGAATTGCGCCCACCGTCGACGAGTTGGTGAACCAAGCCTCTAGTGTGCGCGTTGCCGCTCCACCAGGTAGGCCTGCAGGCACAATAGTTCTCGCAAGTTTCCCTATGTTCGTCACAATCGCGCCACCGATTTGTCCCGTTCCCGCCACCACGCCGTCATTCCCTAGGCTGTTGTTGTTCGCCGTTGAATCAGCCAGACTTGCCGCCCCTCCATTTGACAGGTGGTAGACAGCCGCGAAATTGCCGTCCCAAACCGTTTGGGGGTTGCTCTGGAGAGTACTAATCAGGGAACTTCCATAGCAGATATAAATCACTGTGTCGGCGGTGTGACTGAGGTTTGGGATGTTGATCCACAAAACTACGTTGCCTGTGGCGGGATTGTAGCTTTCGATCTCCCACGGTATCCTTGTCATACAAGCTGAATCCGTGCCAAACACGATGTCGTATCCGTTACTATTCGTCACGTTCCCACCATTCGCGATCGTAGCGAGAAAGCTGTAGGTATTCGAGAAAAGCATTGGGAAGCCGGTCGAGTTTTGACTACCAACCTTAGTGTGGTCGATAGTGATCGAACGGCTAGAACCATAGGCCACCGGCGAGATCGTCAGCGTAGACGCCGATGATGCGCCACCTGCGGGAGCTGGGTTAACGACCGTAACGCTGGCCGATCCCGGCGTTGCGATATCCGCGGCTGTAATCGTGGCGGCTAGCTGGGTGGAGTTTACAAACGTAGTCGCGAGGCTAAGTCCGTTCCACTGTACTTGGGACGAGGAAACGAAGCTACTGCCAGTCAAGGTCAGCGTAAACGAAGCGGTTCCAGCAAAGGCCGAAGTCGGGGAAATGGAGCTAAGCACGGGAGTCGGGTTCGGCGTGAGGACAGTAAATGCCTGCACGTTACTCGCCACAGTGCTCACCGTAACCACGATATTGCCGGTCGTTGCTCCGGCTGGGACCGAAATCACAACACTGGTGTTGCCCCAACTCGCCACTGTAGCGTTGGTTCCATTGACGGTCACGGTACTCGCACCTTGTGTCGCTCCAAAGTTAAAGCCAGAAACGGTCACAGTCGCGCCGGGGGCGGCCGATGTTGGAAAGAGCCCCAGAATCGTGGGCGCGGTCGATGAGCCGACAGAATAGAACGTGGACGGTGACTTCTGGTTATTGTATTCCGCTGTGATCCAATCGGCGGAACGCGCAACCTTCGAAATGCGCGCCTCGTCAACTGAGCCGACCCAATTGCCAGCTCCCAAAGCTCCTGGAATCGAACCCACCGTGATGTTGTCCGTACTGGTATTCAGCACGGTGGCGCCGCCATAGTAGGTCACCGTCTCTGGCACACCATCCAAGTACATCTGAATCGAGCTGACCGTGTTTCCGGAAGGCAGTTCCAGCACCAGGTGGTGCCATCCGCCGTCGAAAGTGTACGTTATGCCTGAGGCCACACCCTCGAGTTCCCCATAGAGACCCGATCCCGAGGAGTACAGTGAGAACCTGTCTCCGGTCACGCTGTTAGCCCCATAGCCGAAGGCTTCGCTCGCTGCCGTGTTAGTCGGCTGGATCCAGGCCTCGACGGTTCGTGTGGTCGAACCGCTCGGCAAACTCGAAGTCGAGCTGTCATTGGCGTATTGGCTGCCATTGGTCGTAATGGCGCTACCGATTTGGCCGGTTCCAACCGTCGCTCCGGTGTTTGTCAGGTTGTTGTGGTTGCTTGTCGAATCCAACAAACCCAAAGCCGCTCCATTCGTAAAGTGATAGACGGCACTGAAGTTGCTGTCCCAAACACCTGAGGCATTGCCTTGAAACGTAGTGATCGAGGGATTCCCGTAACACATGAAAATCACGGTGTCCGTGCTGTGATTCAAAGAAGAGATGTTGATCCAGAAGTTCACCTTTCCGGTGGTTGGATCGTAGCTCTCGATCTCCCACGGAATCGGCGTAGAGCACGCCTGATCGGAAGTGAAGATAATGTCGTATCCGCTAGAGTTGCTAACATTCCCACCATTGGCGGTCGTTGCCAGATAGCTATAGGCGCCCGAGAACAGCATGGGGAAGTTCGATGAATCCGAACTCCCGACCTTGGTATGGTCGACGATGACGGAGTACCGATAGCCATAGACTGGAGCGGTGATCGTAAACGTCACGCCGTTCGATGTGCCCCCGAGCGGATTCATCACGGTCACGCTCGCTGTTCCGACTGTCGCGACATCCGCAGCCGTGATCGCGGCAGTCAGTTGCGTGGCGCTGACGTAGGTCGTCGGGCTATTACTGCCGCTCCACTGAACTTGGGACGAACTGATAAAGCTCGTGCCCGTCAGAGTCAAGGTGAAGTCGGAACTGCCGGCAAGCGCGGAGGTCCGGGAAAGCGAACCCAGGACCGGTGTCGGATTCGGAGAAACAACTGTGAATGACACGCCGTTACTGGCTACGCTTCCCGCAGTCGTCACGACGATGCTGCCAGTCGTGGCACCAGTCGGCACCGAGACCGTGATGCTCGTATCGCCCCATGTTGCACCCGTCGCTGTGGTGCCATTAAACGTGATCGAACCAGGCGTCGCGCCGAAATTGACTCCTGTGACCGTCACGGATGAGCCGACGGTTGTCGAGTTTGGTGATACCGAGGCGATGGTCGGTGCCCACGGAGTAGTTGCAACCGTGTAAAAAGTAGAGGGAGCGCTCTGGTTGTTGTATTCGGCCGTAATCCAGTCCGCCGAGCGCGCAACGTTCGAAATCCGACCCTCGTCGACGGAACCATTCCAATTGCCGGTACCGAGGGATCCTGGCGTTGAACCGACGGTAATATTTGCCGTGCTTGTTGCCAATGTCGTCGAGCCACTGGTATAGGTCGTGGTCTTTGCCTGGCCGTCGAGGTAAATCTGAATCGAATTGACGGTGGTCCCCGAAGGCACTTCTGCCACGAGATGATGCCAGGCACTGTCAGACGTGAACGGAATGGTGGCGCTGGCATTTTGGACATCAAGGCCGAGCGTCGAACTTGAGATCGTGAGTAGGAACCGTGAACCGCTACCGCTATTAGCTCCGAACCCAAACGCGCCACTTACACTCGTAGCCGAGGGTTTGATCCACGCTTCGACCGTTCGAACCGCGCTGCCGCTCGGAAGACCTGAAGTGGATGTCGTATTCGCGTACTGACTGCCGTTTAGCGCAACAGCCCCGCCGACTTCGCCCGTGCTCGCAGTCCCTCCAGAGTTCGTCAGGCCGTTGTTGTGGCTCGTGGAATCCCCAAGGCTCAGCGTTGTTCCGTTTCCGAAGTGATAGACACCAATGAAATTGGTGTCCCAGACCGACTGGGCGTTGCTCTGAAACGTCGTCACCGAAGAATTCCCGTAGCACATATAGATCAGGGTGTCGGCGGTGTGACTCAGCGTCGCAATATTGATCCAGAAGCTAACCTTGCCCGTGGTGGGATCGTAACTCTCGATTTCCCAAGGAACCTGGGTTGAGCACGTCGGATCGCTTGTGAAGATGATGTCGTAGCCGCCGGAACTCGTCACGTTGCCACCGTTGCCCGTGGTAGCAAGGTCGCTGTATGTGCCCGAGAACAACATCGGGAAGCTGGTGGAATCGGAACTGCCTACCTTGGTATGGTCGACAAGAATCGCCTTACTAAAAGAGTAAGCATTGGAAAGGATGGTGAATGTCGCGGCAGAAGACGTCCCGCCTCCACCTGGATTGACCACGATCACACTCGCCGTTCCCGCCGTCGCAACGTCGGCAGTGGGAATCACCACCGTTAGCTCGGTTGCATTAACGTATGTCGTCGGGGGGCTAGCGTCGTTCCATTTCACCTGCGAGCCAGAAACGAATCCGCTGCCAATCAACGTCATGGTGAATGTTCGGCTCCCCGCTGGCAACGAACCTGGTGACAACGAACTGATTACTGGCGAAGGCATCACCACAAACGGCTTTCCAATACTCTGCACGCCCGAGCTCGTCGTTACGACCACGTTGCCGGTCGGCGCGGCGCTCGGCACACTTACGGTGATCGTCGTATCGCCCCAACTTGCGCCCGAACCCGTAGTCCCGTTGAACGTGACCGTTCCCGCCGACGTGCCGAAACCGGTTCCCGTGATGGTCACGGGAGTTGTCGTGATTCCGGCGCTCGGAGACAAGCTCGTGATGTTCGGCGGAGCAATCACCGTCAGATTGGCGCTTGAAGAATGCTGAAGGGAACCGCTCGTCGCGATAAGAGTGAAAGTGGTGCTTCCGGATGTGCCTTGAGGGACGGTGACGGTGAGCGTACCGCTGATAACGCTTCCCGAAACTGGCGTTCCACCAGAAGTCGAGCAGGTTCCGCCCGCAGAAAGATTCGAACACGAGTAAGAGACTGCGCCGCTGTAACCGTTGACGGGCGTCAGTGTGAAGGACGCTGAGCCAGACGTGGGTCCCGTCGGCAGCATATTGATCGTGACCGGACTGGCGCTAAGGCCGAAATCCATAACGGTGAAACTTGCGCCGCCACTTGCCACTCCAGAGGCCGTCACAACGACGTTGCCCGTGGTGGCGCTCGCGGGTACCGGCATAACGATGCTGCCGTCGCTCCAACTACTCGGAGTGGCCTGCACGCCGTTGAAGGCCACCGTACTAGCCCCCTGCGTCGACCCAAACCCCGAGCCCGCAATAGCTACAGAAGCACCAATAATTCCTGATGTCGGAGTTAGACTCGTGATGCTCGGCGGCGGAATCAGCGTGAAGTTTGCACCGTTGCTGGTCGTTCCAGCGACGTTTATGACCACGTTGCCGCTCGTCGCGCCCGCCGGCACCGAGAGAATGATGTTGCCAGCACTCCATGAACTCGGCGTAGCCTGAACCCCGTTGAACGTCACGGTGCTCGAACCTTGTGTCGTACCGAAACCCGATCCGACGATTGACACTGACGTTCCAACAAGTCCTGAACTCGGTGCCAAGGCCCTGATCGAGGGAGGCACGTTGACGGTGAACACAACACCGTTACTCGTCGCCGTGCCCACCGTCACCAGCACATTGCCGCTAGTAGCGCCCGTAGGAACTGTGACGGTTATGTTGGTGTCGTTCCAACTAGACGACGTTGCTACAACCGGATTGGAGGTGCCGCTGAAAGTTACCGTATCCGGCGTCGCTCCAAAGCCGGTGCCGGTTATCGTCACAGATGAGCCTACGAGCCCCACTGTAGGACTTAAGCTTGTGATCGCAGGTCCCGTTTGGGTTAGTGCGAGTGAAGACAAGCCCGCGTGGCCCGCCGGTGCGGCGTTCACGGTCTGATTGACACCCAACCCGAGACACACTACAACTAAGACCGCCCCAACCAGCATTTTCCGCAGTCTCGTTGCGACTTCGCGGTTCTCGCTCGGCCTCATTGCCATCTGGATCTCCTGATTTCCTAAAAAAACCACAAACCACCATCCGCGAAGCGCACATCAGGAAAGGGAGACAGCCTGAGTACGGAATCCTGCAATATTTGCATGGCCTGCTGCACAATTCGGAGCAATGTGAGGGAAAAACATTCTTCGATGTTTGTTGTACCCACCGACAGTACTA
>Ga0207147_1084_pt1 | contig 16386 bp, 12 predicted proteins | sample Alteio_BWMinHeat_33_FD_153551 | JGI IMG/M metagenome (GOLD analysis project Ga0207147, IMG submission 153551) | Enriched cells from forest soil in Barre Woods Harvard Forest LTER site, Petersham, Massachusetts, United States -... | ecosystem: Environmental > Terrestrial > Soil > Temperate forest >... | reverse complement strand
CAATGCTTCTGCCATTTGCGCTCTATTTCATTATGGTCATATTTCATAAGTAAGATCATTTATTTATGTTTATAAGAGATAAATATGATATACTACAGGATGATAAAGGAAAAAGGAAAAGATTTCATTATTCTATGGCAAAAAAGAAAAAAATAAAAGAACCCGAAGCGCCCCTTCGTTCAGAAAAAGAAGAGAAGCTATTTCAAAATATCTTGCGCACTACCCAACAATTTCTTCAGGGCAAAAATTTTACTTCGATGACCGAAGCCGAACTTTTTGAAAGGCTGAAATTTGCTCCACAACATCTCGATCTATTTAGAGCTGTTCTAACCCATCTGCTGAAAGAAAAAGTTGTCGAAGTTCATAAAAATCGTTTCACCTGCCCCGAGTCCAGGAAAGATATCATTACCGGCATTTTAAGGGTCCATCCCAGAGGCTTTGGTTTTCTGCAGCCTGACAATCCAGTGTTGTATCCTCAGGACATTTTTATTCCTAAACATCTCACTCAAAATGCTGTGGATGGCGATAATGTTGAAGTACAGATCAATACCAGCGTCGTTTCCGAAAAAGGGCCCGAAGGCAAGGTTGTAGCCATTCTTTCCAGGGGCCGCACCCATTTGGCCGGGATCATCCGCGAAGTCAGTCGCAACGGAGACATTCTGGCACATGTGCCATTATTGGGCACATCGCAGAAAGTCATTGTCAAACCGAGCAAGGAGTTCGATCTTAAGGTTGGCGACAGGGTGGTCATGGAAGTCATCGAATGGGGCGATAAGGATAGCGAGACGATCAGCAAAGTATCCCATTATATCGGCCACATATCCGACCCTTCCTGCGATATCAAGGCAGCAGTAGAAGAATTTGAAATACGGTCTGACTTTCCTCACAAAGTTATCGATGAAGCCAAATCTTTCGGGACAAAAGTAGCCCAAAAGGATATTAAAGACCGTGAAGACCTGCGGGCCATGGAATGCTTCACAATTGATCCAGATACAGCCAAAGACTATGACGACGCCGTGAGCCTTACCAAGGACAGTGAAGGCAACTACTTTTTAGGAGTCCATATCGCCGATGTGTCTCATTATGTTCGTCCTGGAACTGCTTTGGATGATGAAGCTATGGCCCGCTGCAATTCCACTTACTTCCCAGGATCGGCCATCCCGATGCTTCCAGGAGAACTCTCGAGCAATTTGTGCAGTCTTAAAGCTAATGTGAACAGGTTGACAGTGTCTGTCTTGGTCCATTTGGACCAGGAAGGAACAGTCAAAGACTATAGGATAACTCGGTCGGTGATTAAAAGTTTGAAACGCTTCACCTATAAGGAAGCAAAGCAAGTTTTAGATGGCACAACTCCAAGCAAACATTTGCATACCATGAAATTGATGGTCGAACTGTGCGGCAAGCTTAAGAAAAAGCGCTACGAGAGAGGGAGCATCGAATTTTCAATCCCTGATCTCGTTGTCATTGTCGATGAAAATGGCGTCCCAGTAAAAACCGATTATGTGGAATATGATATCACCCACCAGCTCATTGAAGAATTCATGCTCAAGGCCAATGAGCTCGTTGCACTGCATGTCAGCAATCTAGGCAAAGATTTGACCTACAGGGTACATGACGTGCCGGCCGAAGAAAATATGAAGGATTTCTCCATTTTAGCCGGCAGCTTTGGTTTCAAATTATCATCTGCGCCGACCCAAGCCGAGCTGCAAGCCCTTTTTGATGAAGCCTTGCAGACCCCCTATGGGCAATATTTGGCAACAAGTTATATCCGTCGAATGAGGTTAGCTATCTATTCGGCAGATAATATTGGCCACTATGGCCTTGGCCTATCGCATTACTGCCACTTCACTAGTCCGATCAGACGGTATGTCGACCTCGTAGCCCATAGGATTCTTTTCAATGAACCGGCTGAAAGAAAAGAGCTTGAGGATATATCTCTGCGTTGCTCCGAACAGGAAAGGATCAGCGCCAAAGCTGAAGGCAATGTCGTTCTTCTGAAGAAGCTGCGCTTTTTGGATATGATGCTGAAAAAAGAGCCCAGAAAACAATATCAGGCAGTCGTCACCAAAGTCAGGAATTTCGGCATCTTCTTTGAGATCATCGACCTCATGCTGGAAGGCTTCTTGCATGTCTCTGAGCTTGAAAATGACTATTATGTCTATGAAGAGGCTTATGGCAGGCTGAAAGGAGTCTACCAGGGAGGTGCTTTCACCTCCGGCGAAAAGATCACCGTCATGGTCAGGGACATAGATTTCATCCTTCTGGAAACTTCCTGGTCATATGTCCCATCAAGGTCGCCGCGGCCTGTCGGCCCCCAAGGCAAAAAAGCGAGCTTTAAGCGAAAGGAAGGAAAACCGGAAAGAAGGGAAGCAAGACCGGCAAGAAGGGAAGATAAGAAAGCAGGAAAACCAAAAGCTTCCAAAGCCCAAAGCGCCAAAGGTAAAAAACCCAAGCCAAAGACCAAAGATAGCAAAAGGAAATCCAAGAAACCCAAGCGTAGAAAATAATCATTTAATATCAAGTTTGTGATGGTTACAAAAAAAATAACCACAGAGACACAGAGACGCAGAGAAAAAAATGTAAAAAATTACGTTTAAACAAATTTAAATTTTTAATTATTTCTCTGTGTCTCTGTGTCTCTGTGGTTAATTTTTTTAGTTTACTAAACAATATGTCAAAGCTTCCTATAGAATACTACAGGCAAGAAGACGTTCTCTTCCTCAGCAAAGACCTGTTGGGCAAGTTTCTCATGACTAAAATCGGCCCTGAAGTGACTGGGGGCATGATCATCGAAACCGAGGCCTATAGGGCCCCCGAAGATCGGGCATCCCACGCTTATGGCTATAAGCGCACCAAAAGAAATGCCCCCATGTATTTACAAGGAGGCATTGCCTATGTCTATCAATGCTATGGCATCCATGCCCTTTTTAATATAGTGACAAATGATTTTGATCACCCACATGCAGTTTTAATTAGAGGCATCATTGCCTCTGATGGGATACCGACCATATTGAAAAGGCGCGGATCAAGTAAATTGACTCCAAGTCTAGCTGTCGGGCCTGGTAAAGTGTCGCAAGCGTTAGGCATAACATTAGAACATAATACTTTGCCATTGACTGGCCCTAAGATTTGGGTTGAAGACAGAGGCATTCAGGTCTCTGATAATGCCATCATAGTTGGCCCACGAGTAGGTGTCGACTATGCCGGCAAGGATGCTCTATTGCCGTGGCGTTTCCGTCTTCCCTTAAATTTTATGAAATTATAAAATTGAACTTTAAAGTTAACAGAGTCGGTTATGTATAAAACTTATGCTGTATACTATGATCAATTTTATCAAACTAAAGACTATGAAAAAGAAACTCTCTTTTTAAATAGTCTGCTCAAAGAAAATAAGATTAAAACTCTATTAGATGTCGGATGCGGCACAGGGACCCATCTTTCAAGACTTGAGAGGGAAGGGTACCTTTGCGAAGGGATCGATTTCAATGCCGAAATGCTTAATATTGCCAAGTTGAAGGTTAAAGGCAACTTGTTGCAAGCCGATATGCGTTCGTTCAATTTAAGTAAAAAGTTTGATGCCATCACTTCGTTATTTGCTGTTTTCAACCATAACCTTACCGATGAAGATGCGGTCAGCACTTTAACATGCTTCCATGCTCATTTGTCTCCTGGAGGACTACTAGTCCTAGACCTTCATAATCCCCAATCCGCCGGCAAAAAAGTCAATACGCATGGAAAGATTTCGCGGGTGATGGAATGGCAAATCCATAAAGAGAACCAGCTATGCCAATCGATTGTGCGTTTTATCGAAGGCGATAAAGTGTCTGAACAAAATTTCCCCCTAAAGATCTATACTTTCGAAAGCATTTCCGATCTTCTGGAACAAGCCGGCTTCCATCAAGTCCAATTTTATGACAACTTCACTTCAACTGAAGGAACCCCCACCTCTAAGAATTTAGTCGTTACAGCCAAAAAAAGTCGAAAAGCAAGTTCTTAGTGCGCGAGTGCCGAGTGTATTTGCCGCTACTTATGCCTCAAACTAAGACAATGGTTTTATTATGAGCAGCGAGCGCAGCAAGACTGCTCTTTGGAGTGCTGTAGCTTGCTACAGCTTTTAAATTGACGACGGGTTCTGAAGAATATTTTGATAAAAGTAATATATCATTATATTACTAATAGAAAAGTTATTCTAATTCCTGATTGTGCAATTTTAAAGCTGCAGCAAGCTGCAGCACTCCAAAGAGCAGTCTCGCTGCGCTCGCTGCTCATAGTTAACACTATTTTAACTTGAACTAAGCACTAAGAACTAAGCACTAAGAACTAAGAACTTATTTTTCTTGCTTTAGCTCCTTTCTTTCGGATAACTTATGGGTATTCTAATTAATCGTTGAGTTCTTAATGACAAAAGACAAATCGTCCGAAAGAAAAATTTTTGGCACTGATGGCGTGAGAGGCCGGGCAAACACCCCTCCAATGACTGTGGAGATCGCATTGGCTTTAGGCAGGGCTGCAGGCAAGATCTTCCGCTCGCATAATGCCAAGCACAGGGTCGTTATCGGCAAAGATACCCGCTTATCATGCTATATGTTTGAAAATGCTTTGATCTCAGGCCTATGTTCTATGGGAGTCGACACACTGATGTTAGGCCCTTTTCCCACACCAGGCGTGGCTTTTATCACACGCGCCTATCGCGCAGATGCCGGCATTGTCATTTCTGCTTCTCACAATCCATTTTATGACAACGGGATAAAATTTTTCTCCTCCGAAGGATTTAAGCTTCCAGATACCTGGGAAAAGGAAATGGAAGAGCTGATCAAAACTAACTCTTTTGAGGATTGCCTTCCACAAGATGCTGATATAGGTAAAAACGCCAAGATCAATGACGCTGATGGCCGTTATATTGAATTTATCAAGGCCACATTCCCCCGTGGAAGATCGCTGAAAGGGCTGAAGATCGCATTAGATTGTGCTAATGGTGCAACATATAAAGTAGCGCCAATGGTATTCCGCGAACTTGACGCTAATGTATTTGCCTATGGAGTGACCCCTAATGGTTTGAACATCAACGAAGGCTGCGGTTCATTGCATCCAGAAATTGTCCAAAAAGGGGTTATTGATCATCGCGCTGACATAGGAATTGCTTTAGACGGAGATGGCGATAGGGTTATTCTCGTTGATGAGAACGCCCAAATTGTCGACGGAGACACAATCCTGGCTATTTGCGCCAAGGACATGCATCGCAAAGGGCTTCTTAAGAACAATAGGCTTGTAGCTACTGTAATGAGCAATTTCGGCTTTTTGAAGGCTATGGAAAACGAAGGCATTGAGGTCATCAAGTCGGCTGTTGGCGATCGCTATGTTATCCAAGAAATGCTGAAGCATGATGCAATTCTAGGCGGAGAGCAAAGCGGCCACCTTATCTTTTTGGAAAACAATACCACCGGCGACGGCCTTGTGTCAGCATTGCAAGTCCTCAGGATAATGACAGAGACTGACTCCAAGCTTTCAGACCTGGCATCTATTGTAAAAAGATATCCGCAATCGTGCATTAATGTACGTGTCCGCTCGAAGCCTCCACTAGAAAACTTAGTAAAAATGAATAAGGCAAAAAATGAAGCGGAAAGCTCGCTAAGCAATACCGGCAGGGTCTTGGTGCGCTATTCTGGAACAGAAAATATCTGCCGGGTAATGGTGGAAGGGCCGAAGCAAAAGCAAGTAGACATCATCGCGAAGAGCATTGCCGATGCCGTCCATAGCGAAATCGGTATTTAATTTAACAAAAACGATTTAAACACAGAGAACACAGAGAAACTGCCACAGAGAAGCACAGAGAGAAAAATTAATAGAGAGTTTTCAAAATCGACTTTTCCTCCCATTTATCTCTGTGTATCTCTGTGTTTCTCTGTGTCCTCTGTGTTTAAAAAATCTTCATTTCATGAGGCTGACGGATGTGCGGTATTTTTGGCTATGTGGGAAATAAAAACGCTGTGGACATGGTCCTCAAAGGCCTTAAGCGCCTGGAATACCGTGGCTACGATTCAGCGGGCATCGGCGGAGTCCGCGATGGTAAGATCTATTTTTGCAAGGAAGTCGGCAAGCTGAACATCCTTGAACAGGAAGTCGTTGCCTCACAGCTTACCCTGCAAAGCGCCATAGGGCACACCCGCTGGGCGACACATGGCATTCCAACTAAGATCAACGCCCACCCCCATTTAGATCCTGCGCATAGCGTAGCTATTGTCCATAATGGCATCATTGAAAATTACGAACGCCTTAGACAAAGCATGAAGGAACAAGGTGCAAAATTCATTACAGATACCGATACTGAAGTCGTAGCCCATTTGCTGGCCAAGCTTTATAAAGGCGATCTCGTGAAGGCTGTTCAGGAAACAGTCAGTCTTCTGGAAGGAGCATACGCCATTGCAGCAGTCCATAAAGACCACCCAAATACCATCATTGCTTTTGCTAATCAAGCTCCGCTTGCGATTGGTATTGGCAATAAAGAGGCTTTTGTTTCCTCCGATACTAATGCCTTTTCAAACCATGCTCAGGATGTCATTTACCTGGAAAACTCCGAAATCGCCTTTATCAAACCAGATAAAACAGAGATCTTCGACAGCAAGCGCAACAAGTTGAATCGCAGTACCTCACGCCTTAGCTCGTCGTCAAGCGACTATAGTAAAATGGGCTTTGAGCACTATACTTTGAAAGAGATCCATGAACAGCCCCAATCAATCAGAAGCGCTATGCAAGGGCGCCTGCTGGACGATTATGGCACGGTAGTCTTCAATGACCCAGGATTTAATCCTGAATGTCTGGTCGGCATAGAACGGGTGCTCTTCCTCGCCTGCGGAACATCGCTACATGCTGCCCACATAGGGGCATCTATGATCGAGGATAAGGCCAGGCTCCCCTCCAGCGCTGAAATTTCCTCAGAATTCCGCTATAAGAATCCGATTATCCCCAAAGGAACGCTGGTCATTGCAATCAGCCAGTCAGGAGAAACAGCCGACACTATGGCCGCGGTGCGCGAAGTTAAAGCAAAAGGAGCGAAAGTCTTGGCTATCTGCAACGTCGAAGGCTCTACACTGACGCGGGAAAGCGACTATACGATCATGCTGCGGGCAGGCCCTGAAATAGGAGTATGCTCGACCAAGGCCTTTACCAGCCAGGTGACAGTATTGACTTTGCTGACAATCTTGATTTCTAGAATGCGCCATATGAGCAAACAAGAGGGCCAGGAATATTTACATGCCCTTATGAAGCTTCCTGATCAAGTTCAGATGGTGCTTGAGACGGCTCCTAGAATAGCTGAAGTGGCCAAGCAATATGCGAAGTATGATAACTTCTTCTTCATAGGCAGAAGGTATATGTTTGCCACTGCTTTGGAAGGCGCTTTAAAATTAAAAGAGATTTCCTATATCAACGCAAATGGCTATCCTGCCGGAGAAATGAAGCATGGCCCTATCGCCCTTTTAAATCCTGAATGCCCTGTCGTAGCTCTTTGCGCCAATAAATCAACCTATTCCAAACTTCTCAGCAATCTCACTGAAACGAAAGCCCGTTCGTCACCTCTCATTGCCATTGCTGAAGAAGGGCTTAACGGCGAACTTAAAGGCATTGCTGATGAGATCATTTGGCTGCCTCAGACAATCGATGAGCTTGCCCCCATCACAACGACAGTTGCTACGCAACTGCTTGCCTACTATATCGCCAAAGAGCGCGGAGCCGATATCGACCAGCCGCGCAATCTTGCCAAGTCGGTGACTGTGGAATAGTGCGCGAGTGCGCGAGTACGCGGACTCAGCGAATTAGCGATAACCTCAAAAATGAACCACAGAGACACAGAGACACAGAGAAAAAATCAAGGTAAAGTTTTATTAATAACTAATAAAAAACCAGTATTTTTTCTCTGTGTCTCTGTGTCTCTGTGGTTAATTTTATTCTAAAAAAAATTCGCCGAATTTTTCAACTCGGCACTCGCGCACTATGCACTAAGAACTAAGCACTAGGAACTTTTGTACAATTGCCTGACGTTCTTGTCTGGTGGGGGGTTTTTCGTGGCTTTGCAGCAGAAGTAAGAGCGAGAAAATGGTAGCCTTGCTTTCTTTTTCATACCAACCGACAATCCACACAACCCTTTGGTTATTGATCATTGCGCCTGTTCCTGTTCGGGCATATAGCTTTTCGCCACTGGGAAGAGTTTCCCTATAGAGGATATTCTTGGTCATTTTAAACGCATGGGGGGAAACAGGCAGCTGTTCGCGATAAACTTTTAATAGGAATGCGATTTGTTCAAGAGGAGATATTTTTAAAGAAGAATCCAACCAAGACCTTGTAAGAGAATTATCCTTACCAGGGTCTCCTGATATATCCTTATTGCCATAGTTAAATGCGTTGACGTATTTTTGCATAGTTTCAAATCCCATCGTTTTGGCAAGAATTTGCGAATACCAGACAACGGAGAAATTGATCCATGACCTCGGGTTTTGTGGTCCCAGCCATGTTTCAAATTCGACATCATCATCGCCTTTTACCCATACTGGATTTTCTTCGTCGATCAGAATGCCTAAATCATAGCCCATAAGGCTCAAAGGAATTTTAAATGTCGAGCATGGGCTGAATCGGGTATTGTGCAACGATCCATGCGAAGAAATAACCTCTTCGGTTTGTTCATCGACGGCAATAAAACAAGTTTCGTAAGTGTATGCTGAAGAAAATAGACAAAGGAATGCAAGTAGCGCTTTGATCATAAAATGGCCTGGTGTGTAGTTGTGAAATGAATAGAAAATTCACTTTTACAGATCAAGGCATTTTTGAAAAGAGAATTTAGACACAGATAACACAGATAGCACAGAAAAACACAGATAAATTATGAAGGCTAAGTCTTTTAAAATAAAAAAATATCTGTGTTAATCTGTGCTATCTGTGTCATCTGTGTCTAATATTATCTCTAATAAGACTTAGCGAAAATGGCGTCCAGAGTAGCAGGACGGCCGGTTATGATGCATTTGCCTTGGGTGCCGCTTTGTTTTAGCGGCAGGCAGCGGATGCTGACTTTCAGGTCATCAAGGAGCTTTTCAGTTTCGGGATCGCCGCACCACTTTGCCAAAATGAAGCCGCCATGGATCTCAGGCTTGTCGCTATTTTTTGGAGTGAAGAACTGCTTGAGCTCATCAAAAGACTTTATATCAGTTTTCAGGTGAGCTTTTCTGATGGCAGCAGCTTGATCGAAATATTTTTGCTGAATTTCATCTAACATAGAAACAATGCGGCCGGGAAGTTCGTTAGCAGCAATCTTTTGTTTTTCTTTATGCGGAAGGTCTCTGCGGCATAGCATGACCGATTGGGATTCAATATCGCGAGGGCCGATCTCAATCCTGACAGGCACGCCTTTTTTGATCCAATCCCAGTTCTTTTCGCCGCCGCGTTTATCGCGCTTGTCGATATGAACGCTTAAAGGCAGGCCGTGATAGATAACATTCCTCAATTCGTTAGCAAGCTTTTCGGCATAGTCGAAGACCTGTTGCTCCATTTCTGGCTTTGGGACTACTGGCAAGATAACAATCTGCTTTGGAGCAATCCTGGGAGGCAATCTGAGACCATCGTCATCTCCGTGGCACATGATCATGGCTCCAATCACACGCGTGGTCATGCCCCAGGAAGTTGTATAGCCATATTCAACTTGTCCGTCCTTATTGCTAAATTTAATGCCCGAGGCTTTGGCGAAGTTTTGGCCCAAATAATGCGACGTTCCCATCTGAAGGGCTTTACGGTCCTGCATCATGGCTTCAAGGGTGTAGGTGCTGACAGCTCCCGGAAATCTTTCGCCAGGGGACTTCTCGCCTAAAATGACAGGGATGGCCATGACTTCTTCAACGAACTTGCGATAGACCTCATGCATTTTCAACGCTTCTTGAATGGCTTCCGGTTCGGACGCATGGACGGTATGTCCTTCCTGCCAGAGGAATTCAGCAGTACGCAGAAATATGCGAGGACGCATTTCCCAGCGGACGACATTGGCCCACTGGTTGACAAGCAGCGGGAGGTCTCGGTAGGACTCGACCCAGCGGGAAAAGCAGTCGCCGATGATTGTTTCGGAGGTTGGGCGGACGATGAGCGGTTCCTCCAATGGAGCAGCCGGGACAAGTTTGCCATTTTTCTCTTCAAGGCGATGATGAGTGACAACAGCGCATTCTTTGGCGAATCCGGCAACATGTTGGGCTTCTTTTTCCAGAAAGCTTAGTGGAATGAAAAGCGGGAAGTAGGCGTTGTCATGACCGGTTTTTTTAATTTCATCATCCAGATATCTTTGCATTCTTTCCCAGATGCTATATCCCCAGGGACGAATGACCATGCAGCCGCGTACTGCAGAATTTTCGGCCATTTCGGCTGCTTTAACGACCTGTTGATACCATTCTGGATAGTCATCTTCTCGGGTTGGTACAATTGCTGTTTGTTCTTTGCTCATTTTATTCCTATTTATTATTTTGATTACCAGGATGCCAACGGAGGCATCGAGCATAAAATGGCTTCTGGGTTGCCTCCGGATTGGAATCCAAATTTTGTGCCGCGGTCATACATGAGGTTGAATTCAGCGTAGTGGGCGCGCAGTTTAAGCTGCAGAAGTTTATCTTCTGACGAGAATTTTTGTGCAATCCGTTTGGCATAGATCGGCAGGATGGCTTTCAAAAAATTGTCACCTACCGCCTTCCACATATCATAATCTTTCTCTGCATTTCCTGTATTCCAATGATCGAAAAATATCCCTCCGACACCTCGTTCTTTACGGCGATGCGGAATATAAAAATACTCCCTGGCATTTTTGGAAAATTCTGGGTACAGCTTATCGTCAATGGCATCTAAGCTTTCTTTAGCGACTCCGTGAAAATGTTGTGTGTCCTCAGGGTATTCCTGCCCCATGGGCGTCAGATCATAACCTCCGCCAAACCACTGCTTTGATTCAGTTTCTATATAGCGGACATTCATATGCACTGTCGGAGCATGGGGATTAGCCATATGGGTAATAAGGCTTATGCCAGTAGCAAAGAATGGGCCGCTAGCATCACCCATGGGGAATTTATCTCCTGATACTGCCGACCAGTTGACTGCAGCTTTTTCAAAAATGTCGCCGCGGATCACTGCCATTTCTCCGCCGCCGCCGCTGGCATGCTGCCAGGGCTTGCGTTCAAAACGGTATTTGGGCTCTAGCTTTTCGAATTGGCGAATGATCGTATTACGCAATTCTTTTAAAAAGGAGATAATTTCTTCGCGCGACAAATTCATGGTTTAGGTCATCGACGATGTTTTCTTTTGCTCTCTCTCCAAGGCTATTGTATGGAGGAAGGTCTTTGTTTCAGCAATGATCACTCCAGATAAAGCAATAAGCGCAATTAAGTTAGGAATGGCCATGAGCCCATTTAAAATGTCGGCAAGGTCCCAGACGATTTTGATATGCAAAGCTGAGCCGGGGATGACCAACAGTGTATAAAGCATTCTATATACTGGCACAGATCGGACGCCTAAGAGATATTCGCAGCATTTTTCTCCGTAGTAAGCCCAGGCGATGACGGTTGAAAAAGCGAACAGTATTAAGCCGATAGCGACAACGTAAAGGCCGCCTGGCAGTGTGTCGAAAGCTTTGGTAGCCAAGGCAACGCCTGTCACCAGTTCTCCGGTTTCATCGGTCGATCCTAAAACGCCGGTCACTGCCAGCACTAACCCGGTGATTGTGCAGACGATCACAGTGGACAGCAGGGCGCCGGTCATTGTGATCATGGCCTGCCGGCCGGGACTATCGGTCTTGGCAGCAGCAGCAGCAATCGTCGATATGCCAAGCCCGGATTCATTAGAGAAAATACTGCGGGCTACTCCGGTTTGAATGGCCATCATGATAGTGGAACCAACGAAGCCCCCAACGGCTGCCTGACCAGTAAATGCGCTTTTAAAAATGATTCCAAAAGCTTCTGGGACCTTGTCGATATGAAGAACAATAATTGCCATGCCGCCGCAAATGTAGAAAATGGCCATTATTGGCACCAAAACGCCGGCAACATGGCCGATGCTTTTGACGCCGCCCATGATGACTAAGCCTGTAATCACGGCGACCACAACCCCAGTGATCCAAGGGTCAGCGCCGTCATGGATTTCAGTCACAGCAGCAGCAATAGAGTTTACCTGAGCCAGATTGCCAACGCCAATGGCGGCAAAAGCCCCTAAGATGGCAAACAAAGCTGCCATCCATTTCCACCCCATGCCTCTTTCAATATATTGCATTGGACCGCCGATCATTTCGCCGCGGGCATCAAGTTCTCTGTATTTTACAGCCAAAAGCGATTCAGAATATTTAGTGGCCATGCCTAATAAAGCCATGACCCACATCCAAAATAGGGAGCCTAAGCCGCCAACGGTGATCCCGGTGGCCACGCCGACAATGGTACCTGTTCCGATAGCTCCGGCCAATGAAGTCATCAGAGCATCAAAGTGGGAGATGTCACCTTCGGAGTTGCCCCGTTGCTTAGCAAACACTTGTTTGATGGCGTATCCCAGATAGCGGAACTGCACTCCTTTTAAAAGGATAGTTAAGTAGGCGCCGGTACCTAATAGGAGCAACAATAGGGGGATACCCCAAACCCAATGATACATTTGAGAAACAAAGAGCCCGAATTGTTCTATCATGGATGACAATGCTCCATTTTAAAAGGGATTATTGAATTATGCTCAGAGCATATAGAATTCTTTACTTTATTGCGATGAAAAAAAGAAAAAACAGAATCCAGAATTCAGAATCCAGAATTCAGAATGACGTATTCGTTTTCCTACCAAAATTCACATTCTGGATTCTGAATTCTGAATTCTGGATTCCATTTTTGCCTTAAAAGAAGATGGCTTCTTCGATGATTCTGGCAGGCACAGAATGGGGTTCTCCCGCATGAGGTTTATCGAGCAAATGCTTCTTATCTTTATGTGTCCAGATGCCTCCCTGGAGGTCGTCATCATGGCGAAGATGAAGGAGATTGATATTGCAGGACTGCAAAATATGCGACACCAGCCGCTTGGCATCGATAGAAAAATGTTGAAAGTAGTCCTGCAGAGACAGCTTTTTGTGCTCTTTTTTTTGATTTAAGGCAAAGCGGGCCTGCAGCCACTTAAGCTGAGCAAGCAGGCTCTCTGCCAAGGAGCGGCAATACTCATTAAAAGCAGCCGAACGAATTTTTGAATTCGACACCGAGCAAAGAAGGCTGAGCTTTAGATGAATATCTTGAATCTCCTTAAGTATTTCGCTATGCGCTTGATACTCTAATTCCGGGCGGTTGGCCGCAAACCATTTTTCGGCAGAAGAAGCAGTGGTTTTCTTCTCCCAAATAGCATTGCCTGCCACTGAAAGGCTGCAGTCCAGGAGCGCTCCTTTTTTTGGCATTTTGTTGACCATTCCTATGACTCCAGAGAAAGTACTATTCAATGTTAGGATGTGCCTGTCAATTGCAGGAAAAGGCAAAACCGGCCAGAGGTTCTCGCCTTGATTCACACTCCCTAAGTTGAAAATCGGAATTAATTTTGGCAGTGCTCGCGGCAAGCTTTGCTTTGCTACTTGCCAGGCAGCATGCGGAGAAAGGTGATCGGCCATTATGGGACCGGCCACTGAAGAAAAAGCAAAATAGGTTTTTTCTTGTGCCTCAGTAATGACATCATTCAGTAAAAGCGCCTGCTGCTTGGACTCGTTTTCATCTTTTGCCGGAAAAAAGAAAATCAAATCGGATGTATTCACTAAGGATTTTTCGATTAATTGGATTTCTTCCTTGACGATATCCCCTTGGGTCGCTTCCCTGGTCATAGGGTGATCCTGGCAAGAGTCATCCCAGGCCTGGCTCTCCCAGAAAAAATAGTCGGCTTGCGAGGTTATCGAAAAATTCTCCCGAATGGCTTTCCTAATAAACTTTGAGTACTCTGGATCAAAAGGAGACCGCGGCAACTCCTGAAAATCAAAATAAGGCTTTAGAATAACTTTAAGACCATATTTACGAAAAAGACTAAGAAATTCCACATTGGCAATCTCTTTAATTGCATGCTGCGCCTTGCTGTCCAAGCTGCCGAAAAGCAGCGTGTTAAAACCGAGCTCAAGGGTCCTTCGGCTGATCCATTCGACTTTTTCCTCGCACTCTTTTTCGCAAAGCCAAGCCGGGATGTGCAAGCTCATGCCGGCCTCTAAGGGGACCTGGCAGTCTGAGCCGAGCCACAATATGCGCAAATCTACAGCCGGAACTGTTACGCCAAAGCTATCTCGCCAATGTCCGCTCAGGCAATTGTCCACCAAGTTCTGCATCGCATACAGCGCTGCATTTTCATGATGGGCCTCCAGAAAGATCTCGTTGCCTTTTTGTGTACAGGAATAGCCCTCTTTCTTGTCTTTCGCATTTATTCTAAACCCAATCTTTGGTAAATGACGTTGCCTTTTATTGCCATATTCCAAGAGTAGTTCCTGGCAGATTCTATCGTGCATATTCATGCCTTTACCTTAAATTCAAGCCTCTGATAGTGTAAACTAAAAGGATATTAAGCCGAATGGCCACATTAATTCTACGCCTATGATTCATGCTAAGCCGCTCACCTCTCCCGATGAACTCTTGGAAGAATTACCGGCTTCTAAACACCAACTTGATTTTGTATCCCATTGTAGAAAAGAGGTCCATCAGATCCTCGACCGCCAAGACCCCCGTTTGCTGCTGATTGTAGGCCCCTGCTCTATCCACGACACGTCGGCTGCCAAAGAATATGCCACCAAGTTAAAGCAGATCCAATCCAGCCTCGAAGGCTCCTTCAAGATCATCATGCGGGCCTACTTCGAAAAGCCAAGAACTTCCTTAGGATGGAAAGGGATCCTCTACGATCCCTGGCTAGATGGTTCCCACGATATTGAAACGGGCATCCGCTGGACAAGACAGCTGCTGCTCGACCTGGCAGACCTGCAAGTTCCGGCGGCTGCAGAATTTTTAGACCCGATTGCCGCTAACTACTTTGGCGATCTCATCAGCTGGGGCTGCATCGGCGCCCGCACTTCCACCTCGCAAACCCATCGACAGATGGCCTCAAGCCTGCCCATGCCGATCGGCTTTAAGAACAGCATCGATGGCAATATCACCTGCGCTATCAATGGCATCTTAAATGCCTCCACTCCGCAAACACTCATTGGCATCAACTCCCAAGGCAGGATCAGCGCCATAAAAACCGCCGGGAACCCTTATGGCCATATTGTTCTACGCGGAGCAAAAAACTTCACCAATTACGACCCAAAATCAATATTGCAGACTATTGAAAACTTAAGGCAGGCTCGCCTACCGGAAAGGCTGCTGATCGATTGCTCGCATGACAACTCCAGAAGAACGGCAGATGAACAGGTGTCTGTCTTTCAATCTGTCTTGCATCAAATTGCGGAAGGCAACATCAATATCTGCGGATTGCTTCTGGAAAGCAACCTTTTCGGAGGCAATCAACATTTTTCAGCCGATCTCTCTCAGCTCCAATATGGCGTCTCTTTGACAGATCCATGTTTGGATTGGCAAACTACCGAGCGTCTGATATTATGGGGGCATCAATTTTTGAAACGAGAAAATTGTCCTGAACAGTTAACGATGGCCCCAGTAGCCGCAAAACCATCCAGAAAATAAGATCCATGCCACTCCTTAAGTTATTTGCCATTTGCATTTTGTTGCCGATCATGTGCTTTTTAGCCAGCTGTCATTATCAGTTGGTATCAGCTCAAACTGAATATATCACCAGGCAAAGCCTGGCCAGCTATCATATTGGCACTCCCGATCCCAATTTGAATCACCCCGTCCTTGGGCAAAGGCTTATCGTCCGTTGGACTCTTCCCGAAACATTTAAGAAATACAACGACCTGCACCTCGAAATTGTGATCAGACTACATGACCACAGCGAGCGAACTCTTATCGTTCCGATCTGCGACTTCATATATACATATATATATGTGCTCTCTAAAGAGGAATTCTGTGCAACCGAAGGAATCGCAACTTATAAGATCGACCTCGTAGGCAATGGTTGTATTTTATACAAGTGGCGTCATCAACTTTGGGTCAATAAAATTGAAATAAAATCTGAATAAATAGTTGCATTTTAAACAACATCTGTATATACTTTTCCCTATGTTTTAATAAAAGCATTAAAAAAAGGGAAAGTATATGGCTTCTTTCAACTCTATAAGCAGTTCAACCGCAGCAGCAGCTACCCAGTCAGCCACAATCCTGAATTTTATGTCTTCTTTGAATCCTTTAGGCACCTCAAATGTATCAACCGCTTCCTCTGCAGCCGCAGTCTCTACGAGCACAGCTGCTCAAGTCAACGTCATGAACGCCACTCATGAACAACTGT
>Ga0207147_1083_pt1 | contig 16403 bp, 14 predicted proteins | sample Alteio_BWMinHeat_33_FD_153551 | JGI IMG/M metagenome (GOLD analysis project Ga0207147, IMG submission 153551) | Enriched cells from forest soil in Barre Woods Harvard Forest LTER site, Petersham, Massachusetts, United States -... | ecosystem: Environmental > Terrestrial > Soil > Temperate forest >... | reverse complement strand
GAATCCCCACCACATCATGTAAAAAGAATGTCCGGCAAAAAAACGGCGTTGACTGAACACAAACTGATGCGCGCCGACGAAAAGAAGCGCCGACAGGCCTAAGGGGAGAAAATGTAGCACATCATTGAGCAACCCGATGAGGAAAGCCGTGCCGGGACCAAATAAATCCGGACGGTGGATTGCCCAGTAATAAACGGCGATGAGTGCGAGCGGCGGCGCCACCTCGCCGAAATAGGGCAAGGGCCACTTGCCAGCGCCAAGCAGCGCGAACACAAGCGCGGTCGCACAGGGCACGATCAGCCGCGTGCCTTGATCCAGCCGTTGCCAGAGAAAAGAAAGCATAACCCCAGTATTAAAACATTCCCGGCGGAGAGGGAACCGTCATTCCTGTGCGTGCGGCGGGTGGCACATGACGTTACGATTAATGTGGTTTGTCTTCGGCTTCGATGCGGGACTGCAGCGGATTGAAAGATCCGCCCTTGAGGTTGAAATCGACCAATCGCACGTAATTGATGCGGCCGAGATCGGCGACCGGCATCACGCCATAGACGCCACGTGCGGCGACCGTCACCACGCCGACCGGCAAGCCGGGCGGAAACACGCCGCCATGGCCTGAGGTGATAACACGGGCGCCGGGATTTAGCATGGCATCCTGCGGCAGATAATAGAGTTTCGGCTGGTTCGAATTATCGCCAGCCAAAATTGCGCGGTCGCCCGAGCCCGCGATCGTCACCGGAATGCGTGAATTTAGGTCGGTGATGAGTAGAACGCGCGAAGACCAGTTGCCAACCTCGATCACGCGGCCGATGAGGCCATCACCGGTTGTCGCCGCCATGCCCTCGCGCACACCGTCGATTTTGCCCGCCGTTACAATGAGGCTGCGCACGAACGGACCGCCGGTATCAGCAATCACGCGCGCCGAGATATAGGCGAGGCCCGGCTCGGTTTTGAAATGCAGAAGTGTGCGCAATTCGCGGTTCTCGCTCTGAAGCGCCACCAACGCATTTTGCCATTGCGTCAACTGGTCGGTGCTGGCGCGCAATCGCTGATTTTCTTCTTGCAGACTGAGATAGGTTCTGATGCGCGCGGTAGCGTTCTCCGCCGCCATTATCGGCCAGGCAACCGCATCAAGCACCGGCGCGATGCCGTCAACGGCATGCGCACGCGCATTTTCGATCAACGATGGCTGCATGCGGCCCATAACCAGAAGTCCGAGTGCCGCGGCCATGAAAAGGATGGCAGACAGCCGCTGGTTGATCGAGCGCCACGGCAACGCGATGAGATAGGACCATCCTGTTGAACGCGGAAGAACTGTCATGGATCGACTCGTGCTGCTGGAAACGACTCGAGAAAATTAATTCAGATTAACCAAGGAAAGTGTTAAGGCCAACTTATTCTGTCCGCATTGATACTACGCATACATTCAACCATGTATGCAGCCGGAACTAACCAGTTCTTTACTGTAACCCAGCATCGTTAAGAAAATGCTTCCGGCCCCGGAACGTCGAACCCTGGGGCTAGACCCGCATCGGCATAAGCACGTAGAGGGCGCTTTGATCGGCCACATCCTGGATGATGGCGGGGGCGGTGGCGTCAGCAAGGCTGAAGCGCGCGCCCTCGCCTTCAATCTGCTGCATGATATCAAGCAGATAGCGCGCGTTGAACCCGACATCGAGCAGGGCGCCGTCATATTTGACATCGAGCTCTTCGGTCGCGCTGCCGGCCTCGGGCGAGCTCGCCGATAGCACCAGATGCCCCGGCGTGAGGCTTAGTTTCACCGCCCGGGACTTTTCCGATGAAATGGTGGCGACGCGATCGACGGCGGGGGCGAATTTCTGGGTTTCGACTTGCATCGTTTTGTCATTGCCGGTCGGAATTACGCGTTCATAGTCAGGAAAAGTCCCATCGATGAGCTTGGACGTGATGACGACATCATCGAAGGTAAAACGCACCTTGGCTTCCGACAGCGCAATTTCGATATCGCCGGAACTTTCCTCGATCAATTTGCGAACTTCGGTCACCGTCTTGCGCGGCACGATAATGCCGGGAATGCCTTTGGCCCCCGATGGCGCCGCCATTTCGACGCGCGCCAGGCGGTGACCGTCGGTGGCGACCGCGCGCAACACTTCGACATTTTTGGCTTTCGCGGTGTGAAGATAGATACCGTTGAGATAGTAGCGCGTTTCCTCGGTCGAAATGGCGAAGCGCGTGCGGTCGATGAGCATGCGCAGATCGGCGGCGGATAATTTGAACTTATGCTTAAGATCGCCTTCCGGCATTTTTGGAAAATCCTCGACCGGCAGGCAGCCGAGCTTGAAATGCGAACGACCGGAGGCGAGCGTGAGCTGATTGGCGCTGACGGCATTAAGCTCGACCTGGGCGCCTTCCGGTAATTTGCGTACGATCTCGTAAAGTGTGTGTGCGGGCGCGGTGACGGCGCCCGGTTTACCGATCGCGCCCGGCGCGGTCTCGTTGATTTCGATTTCCATATCGGTGGCGGCGAAGGAAACATCCTGTCCCGCTGCGCGAATCAATACGTTGGCAAGAATCGGAATGGTGTTGCGACGCTCGACCACGCTTTGTACATGGCCAAGGCTTTTAAGGAGAGCGGCGCGTTCGAGGGTGAATTTCATCGCGGAGCGTTTTGAAACCGGAAAGAATCACTGGGTTTCAAGGAGATAGCAGAGAATAAAGGATATGGCTAGCCTAGGGCTATTATTGGGCAGGCGTCAATTTTGGCCGGATATTTCAGCTCTGCAAAAGCCGCCTCAACAACTCCACATCCTCGCGGAAGCTAGGATCGTAGGCCGACAGCTCTTCGATCTTGCGCACGGCGTGGATCACGGTGGTGTGGTCGCGCCCGCCGAATTTGCGCCCGATCTCGGGCAGGCTGCGCGGGGTGAGCTGCTTGGCCAGATACATCGCTACCTGCCGCGGCCGTGCCACCGCCCGCGCGCGGCGCGCCGAATGCATGTCGGCGAGGCGAATGTTGTAATGCTCGGCCACGCGTTTCTGAATTTCATCGATTGTGATGCGCCGCTCGGATGCCCGCAGCAGATCGGCTAGCACCTCCTGCGTCATCTCGAGCGTAATCACCCGCCCGACCAGCTGCGCGTGGGCGGTGATGCGGTTGAGGGCACCTTCCAGCTCACGCACATTGGATGAAATTTTGTGGGCCAAGAATTCCAGCACTTTATCGGGCACCGTGCAGCCAAGCGTCGAGGCTTTTGCATGCAAAATGCCAAGGCGCAATTCATAGGTGGCAGGATGCAAATCGGCGACCAAGCCCCAGCCAAGGCGTGAGCGCAGGCGTTCTTCTACGCGGTCGAGATCCTGTGGCGACTTGTCGGCCGAGATGATCACCTGTCGGTTGCGGTCGACGAGGGCGTTGAAAGTATGGAAAAACTCTTCCTGCGTGGTGTCCTTGCCGCCGATAAATTGCACGTCGTCGATCATGAGCACGTCGACCGAGCGGAAATGGTCCTTGAACGAAACCGTATCTTTAAAGCGCAGCGCGCGCACGAATTGATACATGAATTTCTCGGCCGACATATAAATGACACGCCGCTGCGGATAATTCTTGCGGATATGCCAGGCGATCGCATGCATGAGATGGGTCTTGCCGAGCCCAACGCCACCATAGAGGAACAGCGGGTTGAAGGTGGGGTTTTCGGTATCGGCCACGCGGCGCGCGGCGGCATAGGCCAGTTCGTTCGGCTTGCCGACGACGAAATTTTCGAAGGTAAAACGCGGATCGAGATCGGCGCTTGTGGGGTCGGCCGACACGGCGGCAGGAAATGGCAGGCCGCCGGTGGAAAGTCCGAGCTCCTCGTTGCTGGCGGCAAGAGTATCTTTATCCCCCGATGACCGGTTAGTCTCCCCAGCCTGCAATTTGCTGCTATCGACTTTTTTGAGTGGCGAAACAACTGTGAACTCGACGCGGCCTTGCTTGACCAGCTGCTTCCACAAGGCGCGGATAGTGTCACCGTAATGGGCCTCGACCCAATCGCGCATAAAGCGGGTCGGCAGTGCCAGCGTCAGCGCCCATCCATCTTCGCTGGTATCGGCGACAGCGCCGGTTACGGGCGCGAGCCAGCGGCGGAAAGCTGTTTCGCCGAAACGTTCACGCAGTTGCACGCGCAGATTTTGCCAGGCGGTTTCGGCATCGGCCAGTGCCATATGTGATGGCGTCTGCGAAAACGTATTGTTTTTTATCGTCGATGTCGGCGCCATACGAACCTCTGATCCTATCTTCTTTTCATTTTTCAAAACGCAATAGACCTCTCCGCAGCGGGACAAAGACTTCCCGCTTTGGCGACTGCGCTTAGGAACCTGGTGAAAGGAAAACGATGAAACTTTTCGTGCGCGGAAGAAATGCAAGCATATTTCGGTTTTGTGTTCGCATAACTTGAACCCGCCGCTCAAAAGAACATCGTGCGTGAAGGCGCGACCATAGAACGAATAAAACCGGTTTGACAAGGGCCTGAAGGCAGAACAATAAAAAAGAAAAATTGCTGCGCGTTTAGGTAGCAGAACACCGGAAGCTCGGAAGCCGAAAAATAAAAGTGCGAAAGCGTGCATGCACTTTCGCTGTCATCATAATGTGAATCATGAGGAAAAACCGAAATTAGTCTTACGATTTCTGGTTTCTGGCTACTTCTTCATCATTTTTACGTGCTTGGCCAACCGTGAGGCTTTACGCGCGGCGGTTTTCCAATGCAGGGTGCCGTGGCCGGCGCCATGCGCGAGCGCAGATTCCGCTTCGCGCAGCGCGCGCAGTGCGGCGGCGGCATCCTTGCCGGCAATTGCTTGCTGAACAGCTTTGGTGTGCGTTTGAATTTTAGCGCGGCGCACGCGGTTAATTGTGTTACGGCGGACACTTTGCCGCGCTCTTTTTTCGGCTGATTTATGCGTCGCCATGACGAATGTCTCCCAACGGATTTTTCATAGTTATAAAGGCGAGGGCGCGACTCATACGCGCACCAAAGCAAGCGGTCAAGGGGATCAAAATCAGCCACCGCATGAGAGATGGAACACGGGAGACAGCGGCTTCACGAATGCTCCGGCGCGTGTATGCCTTCAGTTTGACGCGACAGGATTTTTGACCTCTATTACTTGCGCTTTTGCACGTCACTACGCACATAAAAATCGCCGTCTCTTTCACAACTTATAAGGTAAACGGACATCCATTTTTATATTAACCATTGCCCTAAGGACTTTAAAATGATTGGATGTAGCCACATGCGGAGTGTCCGATGACTATGGCAAAATATTTACCGGTCGCCGAAGCCCTGCCCGAAATCGTGGGCGAGATTTATTGCGAAGCCAGTGAGCTCATCGGAGCCGGCATTGGCAGTATGGAAGTGAAGATCGGGAACCAGATTTTCTGCTATGGTCCTGTTGGTCAAAAGGTAAAAAGCGACATAATACTGACGCTTATTCACCAGCGCGGATCGAATAACGACAACACAAATACCCGGCAAACCACACGGGACATGATATCGCCCCAGGCGATGCCGTGGGCACAAATGCCCGCACCGCGCATGCCTCTTAGATCACAGCAGATTGTTGAGAATACCGCCCAACGAAAGCAGAATGCGCTTAACCGTTCCCCGCGCGCCAATTTGAAAATTGAGCAGAGTCAGATGGCTTCCATTGCTGATCAGCCAACAACCACGTCCAAATCAAGCGGTTCTTTAAAGAAACGGTTAGAGTTGGAGCTTCTCGCGCTATATCTTGCCGCTGCTTGACCTTAATTCGTACTGAGTTCCCTCCAAAAGGCAATAACTTCACGCTTATTTACAAGCCCCTCCCGAGACTGATATAGGATCGCCATCTTGACGTGCGTGGGGGTTATGCGGCGATGAAACTGATTGCGGGCAACAGCAACCGGCCTCTGTCCGAGGCGATCGCGCAAAATCTCGGCATTCCGCTCGCGCAATCCAGCATACGGCACTTCGCCGATATGGAAGTGTTTGTCGAAATCCTCGAAAATGTGCGCGGCGAGGATGCCTTCATCATCCAGCCGACCTCGTTTCCGGCCAATGACAGCCTGATGGAACTTCTCATCACGATTGACACGCTGCGCCGCGCCTCGGCCCGGCGCATCACCGCCGTGGTGCCCTATTACGGCTATGCGCGGCAGGACCGCAAGACGGGGCCCCGGACGCCAATTACAGCGCGCCTTGTCGCCAACCTCATCACCGTGGCTGGTGCTAACCGTATGCTCACGCTCGATTTGCATGCCGGGCAAATTCAAGGTTTCTTCGATATCCCGGTCGACAATCTCTATGTGGCGCCGGTATTCGTGCGCCATATCCGCGATAGCCGTGCGGTGCATGGCAAATTACCGGACGGCCTTACCATTATCTCGCCCGATGTTGGCGGCGTGGTGCGTGCGCGCGCGATCGCCAAGCGGCTCGACGCCGATTTGGCCATTATCGACAAGCGCCGCGAGAAAGCCGGCGATTCCGAAGTGATGAACATCATCGGCGAAGTGGAAGGCCGAGATTGTATTCTGGTCGATGACATTGTCGATAGCGCCGGCACATTATGCAACGCGGCGAAGGCGCTGAAAGACGCCGGCGCCAGTTCGGTCGAAGCCTATGTGACGCACGGGGTATTTTCGGGCGGCGCCGTCGAGCGCGTGGAGGCCTCGCCGCTTGAGACCCTTGTCGTCACCGATTCAATCGCCGCGACGCCGGCGGTGGCCGCCTCCAAAAAAATCAAGCCCTTGAGCATTGCGCCCCTGATGGCCGAAGCCATCGTGCGCATCAGTCAGGAACGGTCGGTGTCGAGCTTGTTTGGTTAACGGCGTCTGTGTATTAAATTTCGTGCAATCTTGATCAAAACAAAACGTACGCCTACACTGTCTTCAATTCCTGATTCCTGCCATTCATATATCAAGGTGTGCGATGAGCAACTACATCAAAAAACTTTTTGCCAAAGCAAATACGCGCGAAGAATACAGGAGAGATAGTAAATATTATGTAGCCGAGCAATGGGCACAAAAATATTTTGAAGATAGAAAACCATTTCCAGACGCAAACCCGCAAGAGCCAGCCGATTTACTTTTAAAATCTCTCACTACGGGAAATTGGCGGCGCGCGAGTGCGCTTCTTTATGCAGCTTCGTACGGCGATAATATAATCGAAATGTATCGCATGGGATTGAAGTTAAATGAAACGGTTCAAGCGCTTTTGAGTAAAAAAGACTATGTAAAAATCGCTTTCATGTGGGCAACCGTTGGCGTTTGTCGATATCATACCGGTTATAATTACGGCACGGGTTTTTATTTTTATGATGATATAGAGAAAGCCATAGGCAAACATGGCATTTCAAAATACGGGGATGAGCGGGGCGGTTTTGGTCCATTCATGCGCGATCTTTGCGACCTTCTGCCGGCCGAAGGCCAACAATACTCAAGACAAGAGCTTCGTCGCAGAGAAATGGCTGGAGAACTTTTCGCTCATTTTGCAGCAAGGTATCCGGTGTTTCACGCCGTAGGACCCTCTCTCAGCGCTCGTTATGCCGCTTATCTCCTCAGAACTGGAGATATCGACGCTCTTCGCTCGTACATGGATCGAACCAAGGAAATTTTTGATTTGAATCACAAACCTTTTACAAGCCACATCGATATCATTCGCCCTGAATTTCAGAGAGTAGCAAGTTCGCTTTTACTACAAGGAGATTTTGGTAAAGCAAACCCAAAGATCGAAGCATTTCGGTCTCTTGAACGAGCTTACCCTCGTCTTGCATCACCCGCGCCGGGAGCCAAAGTAGCGTAAGCCCGTTTGGTTAACGGAAAGCTTTGAGGTCAGATTTTCCCAAATTCCTATTTGCTTTCTGCCATCCAATCCCTGTATTCTGACATCTGGCCAGCACCCCTGGAGGCTGGCTTAACTAACGGAGACTTCCATGACGCAAGTGACAACGCTTGCGGTGGAGAAGCGGGAAACCAAGGGGACAGCCCGCGCCATCCGCCGCCAAGGCCGGGTACCCGGCGTGATTTACGGCGACAAGCAACCGCCGGTGACCGTATCCCTCGACCGCAATTTGCTCGCGCGCCAACTTGAACGCCCGGGCTTCTTCATCCGCCTGGTCGATCTTGAGCTTGATGGCAAAAAGCACCGCGTATTGCCGCGCGACGTGCAATATGATCCGGTCAGCGACCGACCCCTGCATATCGATTTTCTGCGCGTTTCGGCGGCGACTTTGGTTCGCGTCGGCGTGCCGGTCGTGTTCCTCAACGCTGATAAGTCGCCGGGCCTCAAGCGCGGCGGCACGCTCAACATCGTGCATCACGAAATCGAGATTTTGTGCGCACCGGATAAGATCCCGGAAAAATTCGAGGTCAGCCTCGAAGGCCTTGAGATTAACGATGCCGTGCATTTGAGCGCGCTCAAACTGCCAGCCAATATCAGGCTCACGACCCACGAGAAAGACTACACCGTCGCCACCATCGCGGTGCCGTCGGCGATCCGTGCCGAGGCTGAAGAGAAAGCCGCAGCCGCGGCCGCCGCAGCGGGTGTCGTGGCAGCCCCGGTTGAAGGCGCCGAGGGCGCCGTTCCAGCCGAGGGTGCAGCAGCAGCGGCGCCGGGCGCAGCCCCGGCTGCGGATGCCAAAAAGGCTGACGCCAAAGGCGCCGCCGCACCGGCAGCCGACGCCAAGAAGCCCGAGAAGAAATAGGGGGGTCGGCATTCGGGATTCGGCATTCGGGGAATAAGTTTCTCTGGATGTCAGCAGTCATTTCCCTGAATGTCGAATGCTGAATGCCGAATGTCTTTCATCTCATCGTCGGCCTCGGCAACCCGGGTGCCGAATACGCCGATACAAGGCACAATATCGGTTTTATGGCGGTGGATGCGATCGCCGCGCGTTACAAGCTCCCGGGTTGGAAGAAAAAATTCAAGGGCGTGGTGACGGCGGGCTCGTCTTTCATTCTGCTCAAGTCCCACACATTTATGAATCTATCCGGCGAATCCGTCGGCGATGCGATGCGCTTTCACAAGCTCACGCCTGAAAATGTGATCGTGTTCCACGACGATCTCGATCTGCAGCCGGGGCAGGTAAAAATCAAACAAGGCGGCGGCGCGGCCGGGCATAACGGGCTTAAATCGATCGATGCCCATATCGGCCCCGGTTACTGGCGCGTGCGTTTGGGCATCGGGCATCCGGGCGTGAAGGGCGACGCGGTGCTGAATTATGTTTTAAGTCCTTTCGCCAAAACCGACCGCAAATGGCTCGAGCTCCTGCTCGCGGCGCTGGCGGGTGAATTCGATTTGCTGCTGGAAGGAAAAACTGCGGAATATCTGAAAAAAGTTTCCTCTCCCCTGGAGGAAGAGGATAGAAAATCTTAGCGAATTTCACCTTCTGAAATTCGCTTAGATTTTCTTGGTGAGGGGGAAAGGCGCTCTCGCCGAGAGAACCCCCTCACCAAGTTTTTCTTAGCATTTCTGCGAAGAGGCAAAAACGCTAAGAAAAACTATCCTCTCCCTCCAAGGGAGAGGAAAAAAGGAAAAAGTTATGGGCTTCAATTGCGGAATCGTCGGTCTGCCCAATGTCGGCAAATCGACGCTTTTCAACGCGCTGACGGCAACAGCCGCCGCGCAAGCCGCTAATTATCCGTTTTGCACAATCGAGCCCAATGTCGGCCGCGTGGCGGTGCCGGATGAACGCCTTGCCAAGCTTGCCGCCATTGCGGCTTCGGCCAAAATCGTGCCGACGCAGCTTGAGTTTGTCGATATCGCGGGGCTGGTGCGCGGCGCTTCCAAAGGCGAAGGACTCGGCAATCAGTTTCTCGCCCATATCCGTGAGGTCGACGCAATCATCCATGTGCTGCGCTGTTTCGAGAACGGCGATGTCACGCATGTGGAAGGCTCGGTCGATCCGGTGCGCGATGCCGAGACAGTCGAGACCGAATTGATGCTGGCCGATCTCGAAAGCCTCGAGAAGCGTCTCACCAACACCCAGAAAAAAGCCAAAACCGGCGACAAGGAAGCAGAGGTGCAACTGGCGGTGATCGAGCCGGCGCTGGCGGCGCTGCAAGCCGGCAAACCGGCGCGCACTTTATTGCCGACGCTCAGCGCCGAGAAGAAAAAAACTTTAAGGCTATTGCAGCTCATCACCGCCAAGCCGGTTTTGTATGTGGCGAATGTCGATGAAGGCGATGCCGCCAAGGGCAACGCGCTATCGGCCAAAGTAGCGGCGAAAGCCAAAGCCGAAAACACCGAAAGCGTGGTGATCGCAGCGGCGATCGAATCCGAAGTGGCGCAGCTTGGTAGCAATGCGGAAAAAAAAGAATTCTTGGATGCGCTGGGGCTTGCAGAGCCGGGGCTTAATCGCATTCTGCGCGCCGGTTATAAATTGCTCGACCTGCTGACCTTTTTTACCGTCGGCCCCAAGGAAGCGCGCGCCTGGACCGTGCGGCGCGGCGCCCTTGCCCCCGAAGCCGCCGGCGTCATCCATACCGATTTCGAGCATGGTTTTATCAAGGCCGAGACCATCGCCTATGCCGATTACATTGCCCATAACGGCGAGCACGGCGCGCGCGAGGTGGGAAAGTTGCGGCAGGAAGGAAAGGATTATATCGTGCAGGACGGGGATGTTTTTCACTTTAAATTTAACGTATAAATCGATAATGTAATTATATTGCTCTTTGTACTTTAATTTTGGGGCTGTCCTAGATAACGAGAGTTATTTAGGGTGGTCGAATGTCGATAAAACGCTGTCGTATAAGGGCTAAACAGCAATTGCAACTGCTGGAATTATTCGTGGCGGAATCGACCGCCCGAACAGCGGCGGATTTGGCCGGTGTTCACCGCAACAGCGCGGCGCTGTTTTATCACAAACTGCGCGAGCTTATTGCCAGCAAGATTGCCGAAGTTGATCCCGAGTTTGGCGCGTTCGAGGTTGACGAAAGTTATTTTGGCGGCGTCCGAAAAGGCAAGCGAGGACGCGGCGCGGCGGGCAAGGTTTTGGTCTTCGGCATCCTCAAACGTGGCGGCAAGGTGCATGCATTGCCGGTCGCCGATGCCCGCGGGCCGACCCTGCTGACGGCTCTGCAAACCCATGTTTTAGCGGATTCCGTGATCTATACCGATAGCCTACCAAGCTACAATATTCTTGACGTCGCCGGCTTCCGACACCGCCGCGTCAACCACAGCAAGGCTTTCGTGACCAAACGCGGACACCACATTAATGGCATTGAAAACTTCTGGAACCAATCCAAGCGCGTGCTTCGCAAATACAACGGCATCCCACGCAAGCACTTTTATCTCTTTCTCAAGGAATGCGAGTTCCGCTTCAACTACGGCTCGCCAAAACAGCAGCTTGCCCAACTCCGCAAATGGGCTAAAATCTAATCTTATCTAGGACAGCCCCTTAATTTTTGAGGTGCGTTATGTTCAACGAAACCGCTATGGAAATATTAAAACGTTTTCATAATATCGAAGAGGTCGAAGAAGCTGAGAATCTTCCGCTTCCCGTGGAGTTATTCAGGATCGATAATATTTCATCTTTCAAGAAACGAATGCCATTAATCGATCCTCTCGGGCTTCTTAGGAGTCCCGAAACGGATCAAAACAGAATTACCAGATACGGAAAGTTCAATAGGGTTTTCAAACCAGATGGCACACCAAAATCTCGACTCTTTTATCCTTTAGCAGAATTCACGCAAAAGGTTTTAACAGCAGAGTTATCGGCGGGATTTTTCTGGGAAACGTCAAAATATGAACTGCATGGCGCAACAGAAGTCAGGACGCAAAGAGCGTTAATTTCAGAAAACTCGTCAACACACATTGACAGCATAGATGCTTCTGCACGCGTTTATCTCATCAGCGACGATGTCGTCTTGACCGATTTCGGCCATAGGCGGTCTAAGCCTTATGTTGCAATGCTATATAGTGGAGTAACGCCTCATCGCACGCAACCGACACGAAAAAAACTTCCAAAGGAGGGATATTTGCTGCGCAACATGGCCCGGCTTATTGTAATGGATGGGTTTCAACCTCGTTAATTTGCAACAAAGTGAAAGCTGTTATATTTTTCTGATCCCTGAACCCCGATCCCTGATCCCTGAAAATGGCCGGCCATTCCCACGCTAAAAATGTCATGCACCAGAAGGGCAAGTCGGATGCCAAGCGCGCCCGCATGTTCAACAAGATCGCGCGCGAGATTGCCGTTTCCGCCAAACTGGGCTCGGCCGATCCCTCTTCCAACCCGCGCTTGCGTGCGGCGATTGCCGAGGCACGCGCCAACAACATGCCGCGCGATCGTATCGAGCGCGCGATTAAATCTGCCCAGCCCGGCGCGCTAGATAACGCCAATTATGAAGAAGTGCGTTATGAGGGCTACGGCCCTGGTGGTGCCGCTCTCATCATCGAGGCGCTGACCGATAACCGCAACCGCACAGCCTCCGAAATCCGCACGGCGCTGACCAAGCACGGCGGAAGTCTGGGCGAAAGCAATTCGGTTTCATTCATGTTTAGCCGCATCGGCCAGATTATCTTTTCCGCCAGTGCCGCATCAAGCGATGCTGTGCTTGAAGCGGTGATCGAAGCCGGCGGCGAAAATGTCGAATCGGGCGCCGACGGACACGACATCACCACCTCGGTCGATGATTTCGGCGCCGTGCGCGATGCGCTCGAGAAAAAATTCGGCGCGCCGCAAAGCGCCAAACTGACCTGGAAACCGCAAAATCTGGTGCCGGTAACGGGCGAGGCGGCGCAAAACCTAATCAAATTGTTGGAGGCGCTTGACGATAACGACGATGTGCAAAATGTCAGCGGCAACTTCGATATTGCGGCAGCAGAGCTGGAAAGGCTGGTATCGTGATGAGCGATGCGCCGGCCGTAGATTCCGCGATTCTCGCCGGTATTGATCAAGAGGTCGATAAAATCATCGGCCGCGATGATGGAAAAACGCTCGATGCGCTGGAGGTAATGCGGCAGAATATTTGTTCTGGTTCGGCATTGGAATCATCGCAACTGCAGCGATCATGGTTATCAGCCTTATTGTAAAAACTCATTATGAAGCGCTTCACGGCCCTAGCAAAAATTTTGGAAATTTCATGCTGTTCGCGTGGATCACGATTATTTTTATCAGCCTGTCCCCCATTCGGCTCTATAAAAACAAGGCGCGGCAGGTTTTGATGCCAGTTTTGGTGCCGCTGTTCGGCAACCTTGCCTGGTCGCCTCAAACTAATGATGACGAGCGTTTTTGGCAGGATTTGCGAATCTGCGGTTTAGTAAATTCCTACGACGGCAAGATGGTGATGGATTTTATCACCGGCAACATGAAAGGAACCAACGTCACTTTGGCGGAAATGACCCTGTCGCGCGGCAGCGGTAAACACCGCGCCATTATCTTTAAAGGCGCCGCCATTGATATTCGCCTGCAAAAACCGGCCCCGGTGCGGCTTATCCTCAAGCCGCGCACTATGCTTGACCTGAATCTTTTCTCTGCGGCCGACACGCCGGCGGAAGTGAATATCCCGTCGCCGGATTTCACCCGTATTTTCCGCGCTTTCAGTAACGATCAGGTTCTGGCGCGCACGCTGCTGACGCCTGATGTAGTCGAGCAATTGACCAAACTGAGCCTGTTGTTCGACAGCCGGCGTTTGGGGGTAAGCTTGCGAGGCGACACTTTGTTTCTGGTCGCGCACGGCGCCGGCGAGTTGGCCCCGGAATCGCTTTTTACCAGTGCCTATAAGCTCGAGCGCGTGCATAATGTCGGGCGGCAGCTTTATTTGCTTTCGTGCCTGATCGAGACGATCATGAAAGATTGGCGGCTTGATGCGGCGGCGCCTCAGAATGCATTGGAGAAGGGTTTTTAGAATCCAACGCATAAACGTGGGGCAAAGTGCAAAATTGCTTGAACGTGAGTTTAGGGTTCTTGACGACAACGATGCGCAAAATGTCACCGGCAATTTTGAAACTGTCGCAATGCCATGAAGCCGGTTGATGTTGTAAAAGTTAATCGACAAGGTTAATCGACTGATCGTTTACTCCATTAACGATTTGATTTCTCGCCTAAAAACCCAATGAAAGTAAATAAAACATGGCCTGAGGCTCTCTAAAAATGTATTATAAAAGCTGGCCGGAGGTATTGTCCGCGGCCTTAACCCGTGGCCTAACGCGTTGATTTTAAAATGAAATTATTTAACCCAACACGCGCCGGGGCGAGATCCCCTAGAACTCGCAAAGTCGCTGCGAGCGGAGGGAATTGAGATGGCGAATTTGCATTTACAACGTTGGCGGCAAGTTCGTTGGGCCTGTGATGCCCACATCTATTTCCAAGTCACCCCCGTTGATCTCGCTGAAGCCAAAAAGGGTGGCAAGAAAGCAACCGCAAGCATCTTCGAGATGTCGGCCGCGCGTATCCAAACTTTCCAAAGCGGCAATGCCGCAGAAAAAGCGGTAGCAAGCCAAAAACTGGTGCAGGCTTTCGGGTTAAAGCCTGATGAGGTTGACACGTTCGTCAAGAAAGTCGGAAGGGGCGGCCTCGAAGCCGTCGCGCATGTCTTCGGCATAGACCCCGCTGATATTGAAGAAGCGAAGATGGGCAACACCACGGCGGCCCAGGAAGTCGCAGAAAAATTTTTCGGAAAAACATTTCCCAGCGTCGACACAACCCAGAAGGCAGCCGAAGAAGCCATCGTCTCCCTCGAAGCGATAGCCTACACAAAGAAAGTTGTCGATCAAACAACCAAGGGGGTAAAGGTAAGAGGCGAACCGGAAAAATGGCTCACCCGCTATTCGGACACGTTGAAAGGTTTGCTAGCGAACACAGTCCCGGGCGGCATAAGACGTGTCGCGGAATGGGAATTTCGAAAAAATTACCCGGAAAGATTCGCCGGCCACAATGATTATACAGGACGCGTTGATTTCGATTCAGGCAGATGGTTCGACGAATTGGAAGGCTGCCCGCGCAATCCAGCAACAATACCGTCCATGGAACTGATGGACGCTTGCGACAACACAAAAATGTTTCTCCGTCAGGAAACAGACGCGGAGAGAGAACAAAGAGAAACATATTACAAAAACCACGACACCCCGGAAGACGAGCAGTCCAAACCTGGCACACTTAGCAACGCAAGGCGGTGGTTGACGCGACAGTTGGCCCAGGTAGGAAGGGATGATTTTTCAGGCAACGTGAACCCCGAAACAAAACGGGAAAACGCCTTATCCGCGCAGCAAATCGGATATTACGGCCGGTTGATGCTCATCAGCAACGAAGTCGCCGTCTGCGAAAGGCGAACTGTCGAAATTCTGCAGGAGGGCGAGAGAAATCTTGCATATGTGCGTCTTTTTATGATGCCGTTTCCGAAGTTCAAGAAACCCGAATCGTTGTGGTCACTTATAAAATTTAAGAATTTTGATATTTTAAAAGGCGTTATAGCGCCGATTCCATTACCCAAACTCCGACGACCATTCGTTAAAGTTGCTCATCTTAACTTATCAAAATGGTTGCGTATTCCATACTTCGGTTTTTTCACCCGCGCCTATGCCGATATCACGAAAGGCCGATTCTACGGTGGCCTTGCGGGAGCAGCCCTTGGCACTGCCTTCGTTTTGGGCCCTACATTGGCATTGCCTTTTTTCTCATTCACGTTGCCGGCGTTATTGTTGGGATTAGCCGCAGGAGGTTTGTTGGGAATAATCCACGGCGAACCTGTATGGGATAAGCTTCTCACCAGAGGCTATCGATCAACAAAGATTGATCCCAAGGGACTTTTAAAGGTTGGTTTTGAGGCCATATGCGGCAGTGCAGTTAGTTTGGTTGCATTTAATCTCTTTAATTATATCGGCTCAAAGGTGTCTCATGGCGTAGATTGGGCGTTCAGGCTTGCTGAACTCCCCGATATCGGCGCCCACTTCCTATCCGACAGCGTGCCATGGAGCGTTGACGCTTCCCTGATTGCCGCACCGATCGTTGCGGGAACAGGGCTGGCCATAGCTCGTCTGCTTGGTCCGGTAAGTTCTGAAGCCAAAACATGGACCATCTGGGGCGCAGCTGCATACACACTGGTGTCGGTAACAACCACAACAACAGGCCACATATTCGAGAATTGGTCGCAACCCAAATGCGGCGTAGCTAATGAGGTTAAAATCAAAGTGCCACCAGTCACTGAGCTTTGTGCTATCGGCAAGGCGTCGGCTGTTACAGGCTCCGGCCCATGGAAATGGGAATGCAGGGGATCGGGTGACCATCCCGCAGTTTCTTGCTCGGCACCGGCTGATTCTTCTTCGCCCGCTGGCTCCCAAACGCCGGCCGCTGCTCCCGCCAACCCTGTGGGCAATCAAACAGCCCCCGCCGCCTCACCGGCAAAGCCTGAGGATACAAGCACTGACGATGAGCGTTTTTGTAAAAAGCATCCAACATATAAAAAGCCGCCGTGTGCG
>Ga0207147_1082_pt1 | contig 16554 bp, 15 predicted proteins | sample Alteio_BWMinHeat_33_FD_153551 | JGI IMG/M metagenome (GOLD analysis project Ga0207147, IMG submission 153551) | Enriched cells from forest soil in Barre Woods Harvard Forest LTER site, Petersham, Massachusetts, United States -... | ecosystem: Environmental > Terrestrial > Soil > Temperate forest >... | reverse complement strand
ACTGGCAAGCCGCGGATATCGGCGATCGCCGGCAAGGCGCCGATTTGCGTCGGCACGGTGAGCGTGTAGCTCCAGGCCGGCCGACCGTTTTCCGGGCGTAGGTTGAAAATTTCACCGGAACTGTAAGCGACGATCACGCCATCGCCCGACACCGCCGGATTGGAAGCGCCCATCAGCGTGGCGCTTTCGGTAATGCCGCGGTGATGCCACAGCACCTCGCCGCTTTTGGCGTCGAGCGCCTGCAATTCATTATCGATGCTGACGGCATAGACGCGGCCACCGGCAATGGTCGGCGCCGCGCGGATCGGGTTGAGCAGCTTGCGCCGCCACTTGACCTTGCCATCCACTGCGCCCAGCGCCAGCACTTCGCCGAAGCCGGTGGTCGCGTAAAGCGTGCCGGCATCGAAGCCCAGGCCGCCGCCGAGCGCGTTTTCGTCCGAACCCTTCGGCGTGGTGTCGAATTCCCATTTGCGATCGCCGGTTTTTGCATTGAAGGCACGCACCAGGCCTTGCGCGTCCATCGTGAAGACCATGCCGCCGCCGATCACCGGCCGCGCCAGCAATTTGAAATCGGAATCGGAACCACTGCCGATATTGGCGCGCCAGATTTCTTTCGGATGCGCCTCGAGCGCTGCGTTCGGCATCAGATGCGCGGGATCAAAGCCGGCTTGCGGCCAGACTTTCACCACGTTGATCGCGGGTAATTCCGGTTTGACGCCCTTGAGATCGGGATCGGGTTCGATCTTGTGCGAGGGTGCCAGCACCGCCACCCGTTTGCCGGACACGGTGCTGCCTATTTTCGAGCTCGAGCCGCCACAGGCGGCGAGCGCAAGGATCAGCGCAAGTGCGAAGGCTGTTCTTTTCATTTATTCTTCCAGAAAACGCACCATGTCGGCCGCACGTGCGGCCAGGCTTTTCGGAGCGCCGGCATCCTGCGCCAGTTCGGCGAATATCTGTTTCGCCTTGGGTCTGTCGCCCGCGCGCAGCGCGAGAAAGGCATCATCTTCCATCGCCGCATAACGCCACGGCGCGTTGTCGGCCAAGAGAGGCTGCAGGCGCTTTTGCAAGCTAACGGGATCACCACTGTCCATCTGCGCACGCACGGCGAGCAGATCGGCCAGCTGCCGGAATGCCGGGTCAGCCTTGGTATCGTTGGCGATCGCGTCATAAAGCGCGATGGCCTTTTTTTCGTCGCCTTGCTGCGCAGCGAGGCCGGCGGCGTGAAGCTGGGCAAAAACCGCTTGCGTGGTACCCTGATTTTTTTGCGTGAAGGATTCCAACGCCGTGACTTGCTTGCCGGTATCGGATGGCGCGCTATCCAGAATGCCGACCAGCGCGGCGGTGGTTTTCTGCTGCTGCTGCGCGCGCCACGAATGCCACGCAGATACGCTGCCGGTCGCCAGCACGACGGCAACCGCCGCGGCGATTACCCAGCTACCGTAGCGCTTCCATAGTTTCTCCAGCTTCTGGCGCTCGAGATCTTCTTCGATTTCCTGAAAGATATTTTGATGCGTCATGATTTATTGCTTCCACTTGATCGAACAGCCGATGCTGGCCTGCTGTTCAGCCGGCGCGCTTTTCCCTTCGGCGACCGCCTTCATCGCCTCAACAAGCTCGCGCGTGCCGCCGGGCGGTAAGGCATTCCGGCCCGCGGCATCGAGCCGGCCGTGATAGGCCAGCTTGAGGCCGGCATCGAAGCCGTAAAATTCCGGCGTACACTGGGCATCATAGGCGCGCGCGACATCCTGCGTTTCGTCGATCACGTAGGGAAATGGCAGCGCCTTGGCGGCGGCCAGCTTTTGCATATTCTCGAAACTGTCGTCAGGATAATTTTTGACGTCGTTCGACATGATGGCGATGGCGCCGACGCCAATCGCTTTTAAATCTTTCATGTCGCGGATGATGCGATCCAGCGCGCCCTGCACATAGGGACAATGGTTGCACATGAAGATGACGACCAGGCCCTTGGGCCCTTTCGCCTCGGCCAGCGACCAGTTTTTGCCATCGGTGCCCTTGAGCCGGAAGTCGGCCGCCCGCCAGCCGGGCCGGACCGGGCTTTTTTGATCTTTGACAGCCGCTTGAGACATGGCAATCTCCTTTCCGCTTTTATTGACGATAAGGTATCCAACCCGAACGCACAGCGCAACCGAACTTTCGCATGTCCCTCCGGCTTTCCGCCCTGTTTCCCGACCTACGGGTGCAAGCCCGCGGGCGCGTGACATTCAGCCGCGCCGAATTAAGCCGCATTCTCAACGTTTATTCGGTGCGGGTGGCAAGCGGCGAGTGGAAAGATTATGCGATCGACCATGTGCCGGGCCTCGCCGTGTTTTCGATTTTCCGCCATACGCTGGAACGGCCTTTTCATAGCATCGTCAAATTCCGTCAGGCCGGCGACCGACGCAGTTATGAATACGCGGTGTTTCAGGGTCCGCGCCTGTTGCGCCGCGCGGATGAATTGGTAAATGCGCTGAAGGTGTTCGACAAACGGCTCAAACTGGTGGCAAAAAATTAAATGCTGACCGCCCTTACCGACGCGACAATTTTTACCGGCGAGGCGTTTGTCGAAACCCATGCACTGCTGATCGAGGATGGCAAGATCCTCGATATCGCAGGCAACCGCAAAATTCCGGCGGATGCAAAAAAGATTTCTTATGCCGGTAAAATTCTCGCGCCCGGGTTTATCGATGCGCAGGTGAATGGCGGCGGCAATGTGCTGTTCAACAACACGCCGACGGTTGAAGCATGTCTCGCGATCGCCGCGGCCCACCGCCAGTTCGGCACCACGCGTTTGCTGCCAACCTGCATCAGCGACCGGCCGGAGGTGATGCAGAAAGCCGTCGCCGCCGCGCGCGCGGCGCGCAAAAAGGATAAATCCATTCTCGGCATTCATAACGAGGGGCCACATCTGGGCGCTGCGGCGCGCGGCGTTCATAAAGCCGCGCATTTGCGCGCACTTACCGATGAAGATATGCGGCTTTATCAGCGCGAGGGCGATGAAATTGTTTTGCTGACCGTGGCGCCGGAAAATGTCGCGCCGGAGCAAATCGAGCAATTGGTTCGCGACGGCGCGATTGTGTCGCTCGGGCATACCAATGCCGGTGCAGATCAGATTCATGCCGCGCTGAAGGCCGGGGCCAGCGGTTTCACGCATTTATTCAACGGCATGAATTTCAATCGCGGTGCGAACGGGATCACGGGACCCGTGAAAACCGCGCTCGACGACCGCAATAGTTATTGCAGCATCATCGCCGACGGGCATCATGTCAGTGCCGAGATGATCAGCCTTGCCGTGCGCACCAAGCCGGGCAAGGTTTTTCTGATCAGCGACGCGATGTCGCCCTCAGCGAGCATCGATCCGCAACCGTTTCAGCTTTACGGCGAAACGATATGCGCGGAAGGCGGCCGCTGCGTAAATGGCGAAGGCAAATTGGCCGGCGCGGTACTGACAATGGGCGAAGCCGTGCAGAATTGCATAAAAAAATTCGGCATCGAGCCGGACGAAGCCTTGCGCATGGCCTCGACCTACCCGGCAGCGTTTTTGGGATTGAGCGATCGTCTTGGTAAATTATTGCCGGGGTTTGAGGCGGATGTGGTGGTGGTGGATACGGATTTTATACCACAGATTGTTTGATCTTTATCCTCTTGGGAAAACAGATTTGCCGGCCCGATTGCTGCGAAGCGTAATTTCTATATCTTCTCTTACAGAATGCGGTACGTCGCATATCCTAAAAATTTCACTTGCCGCCGAACTAAACACACTCCACGAATAGGAATGGCCATCTTCGATTTTTTTGAGATTATAGTCCATCCAACTAATTTCCGTAACTATTTATTAGGGAATTGGTGATTCGCTGAGGGCATGACCTACAGCGTGGACTTCCGGAAAAAAGTGGCGGCGTTTGTGCGGGACGGCGGGGGCCAGGCGGAAGCGGCACGGCGTTTCGGCATCAGCCTGTGGTGCGTACGGGACTGGTTGCAGCGCAAGAATTTAGCGCCGCAGCAGAAAGGAGTCCCCCGTCAGCGAAAGCTGGATAAGGAAGCGCTGCGGGCGCATGTGCGCGACTATCCGGACGCGCTGTTGCGCGAACGGGCCGTGTATTTTGGCGTTTACATCAATGCCATCCACGTGGCGATGAAGCAGATGAAGCTAACGCATAAAAAAAGACGCTGAAGTACAAGGAACGCGATCCGGAAAAACGGATAGCTTACTTGCAAAAATTGCGCGGCATCATCGCCAAGCGCGGTTGCCGGGATATCGCCTATGCCGATGAATCTGGCTTCGATCCCGATGTATGCCGCCGCTACGGCTGGAGCCCGCGCGGCCAGAAAGTGTACGGCGATCATTCCGGTCATCGCCGTCCAAGGACAAGCCTGATCGCCGCGCGTCGCGGCAAGGATTTTCTTACACCGCTGTTGTTCTCGGGTACCTCTGACGCGGCTCTTGTCAACCGCTGGTTCGACCAGATGCTTTGCAAAACCCTGCGGCCAAACTCCACGATTGTCTTTGACAACGCCGCTTTCCACAAAAAGAAAGACCTGGAATCCATCGCTCATCGGCACGGCCATCATATCCTTTTTCTGCCGCCTTATTCCCCAGACTTTAGCCCCGTCGAACACGACTTCGCCAACATCAAGAAAATCCGCCAATACGCCTGCCCCAACACTTCTCTTGACTCCATCATCAAGTCATACGGAAATTATTTGGAGTGACTATAGCCCTCACAACCGGGGCCTTTATCTGCGAACTTATATTTACGCTTTTGGCCGCCTCATGTTGCAAACGAATGTCTTTGAGCTTGCCGCCAACTTTAGTGCGCCAATCTTCCTGCACCGAAGCGGCATTTTGCCTAAATGGGCTTTTAAAATGACTCGCCACTGTCATGATTTACCTCCCGATCCGCGCCGCGCCTCTAATTCCACTTATAGCGCCATATTTGGCCGCGGCAAATTTCGTGCACAGCGCTTTGCATAACGCATACCGCCCCCAGCGTTTCGGCACTTCGTTATAGAGGCTGGGCAGATCGTTGAGGCCGCCGCTGACCACGATGATATCTGGATCAAAACTGTGAATCACAGTGACCATCGCCTTGGCAACTGTCGTATAGAATTGATCGAGCACACGGCGCGCCTCGGTATCGCCTTCTCGCGCTCGTATGGCGATGTGTTCGGCCTCGGCCTGCTTGCCGGTCATCGCCTTATACAAGCGCGCGAGGGCAGGTCCGCCAATCGATTTATCGATGCAGCCTTTTTGCCCGCAGCCACAATCAACCAATGGCCCGTCCGCGGCGTCGCGGAACGGCAGCGGCAAATGGCCAATCTCGCCAGCGAGGCCATGCGCGCCTTCGAAAATTTTTCCGTCGATCACCAGGCCGCCGCCAACGCCGGTGCCCATGATGAGGCCGAACACCGTGCGATAGCCCTGCCCGGCGCCATCGCACGCTTCGACCAGCGCCGCGCAATCGGCATCGTTGGCGACACGCACGGCGCGGCCGAAAGTCTTTTCGCAATCCGAACGAAACGGCCGACCTTCGAGGCAAGGAATATTGGGCGCGAAGACAGTTCCGTGTTTGCTATCGATCATGCCAGCAATGCCGATGCCGATCTTCGCTTTTTGCTTGCAGGCTTTATCGAATTCACTAATCAGTTCGCCGCACGCGGCGAGAAAATCCGCATAATCCGTTGGCGTCGGCACGGCGTTCTGCGTCAGCACTTCGCCTTTGTCATCAAACACGGCACCTGCGATCTTGGTGCCGCCGATATCGAGGCCGATGGAGAAAGACATGCGTTGCCTTGGTGCGTGATTTTTTGTGTTTGTGCTTCGAGTTCGTCGTTACGTTTCATTAACGCATTAATTCCGTTTCTGTTTCTTACTGTTGCCTCGGCAACACGAACCTGACCCTTAATAGGCAAAATTTGCCGATTTTATTAATACAATTTTTATAAAGCAGCCATACATTTAACCAAATCGCGACACTCTAGGCATTTTCTGCCGAGTTGCGATGAAGACCGGAGCCTCGTTCGAGGCTTCACTAATCGAAGACCCTACAACTCCAAAGCCGCCGATCCCAAGCCCCAGCGACCAAATCTCGCGACTACAACAGGAGACGATCCGGTGAACGCTTTTCTGCAAACCCTCCGTAATCTCGGCCCCGCCCGCCTCGCCGCCATCGTGATTGTCACCGCAAGCCTGCTCGGCTTCTTCGGTTTCATCATGACGCGAATCACCGCCTCGCCGCTGGCGCTACTTTACACCCAGCTCGATCAAGCCGATGCCGGCGCCATTGTGCAGAAGCTCGACAGCATGAAAGTTCCCTATCAGGTCGACGCCAACGGCAGCCTGATTCGCGTGCCGTCGGATCAGGTTGGCAAGCTGCGCATGATGCTGTCGGGCGACGGATTACCGAAAGGCGGCTCGGTCGGCTACGAGATTTTCGATCAGAAGGAGGGCTTCGGCGCCACCAGCTTCGTCCAGAGCATCAATCATCTGCGCGCGCTCGAAGGCGAATTGGCGCGCACCATAAGCTCGATGGACCCGATTCAAAGCGCGCGCGTGCATCTGGTGCTGCCGCAGCATGAGTTGTTCAGCCACGGCACGCAAACGGCGACCGCCAGCATCTTCATCAAAACGCGCGGCAGCGCGGTCCTCACGCGCGAGCAGATTGGCGCGATTCAGCATTTGATCGCCGCCGCTGTGCCGCAATTGCAACCGAACGAAGTCTCGATCGTCGACGAGCAAGGCAATCTGCTCGCCCGCCCGGCCGATAACAGCGGCGCCGGGGCCAGTGGCGGCGGCGATCAGGACGACATGCGCGCCCAATACGAACAGACGCAGGCGCGCAAGATCGAGGATCTGCTGGCGCAAACCCTCGGCTACGGCAAGGTGCGCGCGAAAGTTTCAGCCGATCTTGATTTCGACCGCATCACCACCAGCTCGGAGATCTACGATCCCGACAGCCAGGTGGTGCGCTCGACCCAAAGCACGACCGAAGAATCCTCCAACGCCGAAGGCAACACGCAAGCCGTGTCGGTCACCAACAATCTTCCGCTGACGCCGGGACAGGCGCCTCCTGCCGCGGCACCCGGCGCGGCGCCCGCAGCAGGCGCAGGCGGCGCCAACAACAAGAGCAATCGCTCCGAAGAAACCGTCAATTACGAAATCAACAAGACCGTGCGCAATCAGGTGCGCGAAAGCGGTCAGGTGAAACGTCTTTCGATCGCGGTCGCGGTCGACGGCTCCTATGAAACCACCGGCGAGGGCAAGGATGCCAAGGCGACCTACAAGCCCCGCTCCGATGATGAAATGACCAAGATCAAGGCGCTCGCGCAATCGGCGGTGAATTTCGATTCCAACCGCGGCGACACGATCGACGTCGTCAACATGCAGTTTGCGCAGGCCGAAGCGCCCAAGGAAGGCACCACCGGCGAATCCGGCCTGATCGCCGGCATACCGAAGACGGACTTGTTCCATATGCTGGAAACGTTGATCCTCGCGGTCATCGGGCTTTTGGTCGTGCTGCTGGTCGTGCGGCCGATCCTGCGCAAGATTCTCGAATCGGCCGCCGGCGCGGTCGGCGGCGAGCAAGGCTTGCTGACCGGCGGCGCAGCCCCGGCCTATGCGGGCGCTGCCGCACAACTGCCGCCGCCCGGCGGCGGCTTCAGCCGCGACATCGAGGCCGAAGTGGCACAAAAGGAATCCGAGATCGAGCGCATGATCGACATCTCGCGCGTCGAAGGCCGCGTCAAGGCCTCCTCCCTGCGCAAGGTCGGCGAGATCGTCGACAAGCATCCGGACGAGGCAGTTGGGATCTTGCGCAACTGGATCAATCAGGAAAACCGGTAAAGGAGCGCAGTTATGGCAGGCATGCGCGTACGCGAGGATGTAAGGTCGCTGTCCGGCGCCGAAAAGGCAGCTTTGTTTATTCTCTCGCTCGGCGAGGAATACGCGGCGCGCCTGTTCTCTCATATGAGTGACGACGAGATTAAGGAACTTTCGCAGGTGATGGCCAATCTCGGCAATATGAGCTCCACCCTGGTCGAGAAGCTGTTCGTCGAATTCGCCGAGCAAATGTCGTCGTCGAGCGGCGCCGTCGGCACACTGGAATCGACCGAGCGCCTGCTCTCCAAGGTGCTCGACAAATCGCGTGTCAGCAACATCATGGAAGATATCCGCGGCCCCGCCGGCCGCACCATGTGGGACAAGCTCGCCAATGTGAACGAGGCGGTGCTCGCCAATTTCCTCAAGAACGAATATCCGCAAACCGTCGCCGTGGTGGTGTCGAAGATCAAGCCCGATCATGCCGCACGCGTATTGTCGCAATTGCCGGAAAGCTTCGCGATGGAGGTCATCACCCGCATGCTACGCATGGAATCGGTGCAAAAAGACGTGTTGGAGGATATCGAGCGCACGCTGCGCAACGAATTCATGACCAACCTCGCCCGCACCAGCAAGCGCGATCCGCATGAATCGATGGCCGAAATCTTCAACAGCCTCGATCGCGCCTCCGAGGCCAAATTCATGACGGCGCTGGAAGAACGCAGCAAAGAATCGTCCGACAAGATCAAGAGCCTGATGTTCACCTTCGAGGATCTCAACAAGCTCGAAGGGCCGGCCATCCAGGCGATTCTGCGTGTCGCCGACAAGGCCAAGCTGCCGATTGCCCTCAAAGGTGCCTCGGACGTGCTCAAGGATCTGTTCTTCAAGAATATGTCCGAACGCGCGAGCAAGCTGCTGAAGGAAGATATCGCAGCGCTCGGCCCCGTGCGGCTGCGCGACGTCGAAGAAGCGCAAGGCCATTTGGTGGCCGTGGCCAAGGATCTCGCCGCCAAGGGCGAAATCATCATTGCCAATAACACCGAGGAAGACGAACTTGTATACTAACCGCACACCCGCCGACGAGATAACCACCGCGAGGACGCCGATGGCCGATACGCCGATCCGCAAATTCATGTTCGAACGCTCGTTCGACGACACCAAGGCCGCCAAAGGGCCGGTGCGCGACCGCCGGCCGGTGACCTATACATGGGAGCAGCTTGAAGCCCTCAAAAAGGAAGTCCACGACGCCAGCTTTGCCGCCGGCAAGCAAGCGGCACTCGAGGAACAGACGCAGCATATCAAGGCGACCGTAGCCCGCATCGACGACACCATCGCCCGCCTGCTCGAACAGGCCGAGACCGCGCGCAAGGCACAGGAGCCTCGCGTACGCGAGGCGGTGTTGGCAATCGCGCGCAAGGTGCTGCCCGATTTCAGTCAGCGCAACGGGTTGCAGGAAATTCAGGCGGTGGTCGCCGGCATTATCGGCGAAATGACCGGCGAACCGCGCCTGGTGGTGCGCATAAATGACGCACAGTTCGATTCCGTCAACGCCGCTGTTAAGGACATAACCGAAAAACAAGGTTATACTGGCAAAGTGGTGCTGCTCGCCGACGCCGAGGTGAAGGCTGATGATTGCCGCATCGAATGGGCCGACGGCGGCATCGAGCGCAATATCGAGGCGCTGTGGAAAAATATCGGCCAATCGATCGCCCCCGGCGTCACGCTGCCTGCGCCGCCACCGGCCGAGGAGCCGCCCCCTTCACCCGCGACCGCTGCCGAGGAGATAAAAAATGGCTGATACCGATGACAAGGAAAAAGAAAAGGAAAAAGGCAAAGAATCGCTTACCTTGAGCGAGCTCGAAGCCAATCCCGGCGAAACACCCAAAGACGCCACGCCCGTCACCGTTAACGATCTTGACGCCGTCTATGGCATCCCGGTCGAAGTCGCCGCCGTGCTCGGCAAAGCCGAGATGCAAGTGAGCCATCTGCTCAAGCTCGGCCGCGGTGCGGTGATCGAGCTCGACCGCAAGGTCGGCGAGGCAATCGATATTTACGTCAACAACCGCCTGGTTGCACGCGGCGAAGTGGTGGTGGTCGAAGACCGTCTTGGCATCACCATGACGGAGATCATCAAATCCGACCGCAGCGCATAACGTCAGAATCTAGAAGAAAGAGGTAATCCATGAGACTACTGATCGTCGGACAACTCGAAGGCCACATTGCCACCGCCGGGCGTATCGCCACCCAGCGCGGCGCCAAGGTTTCGCATATCGACAGCATTCCCGGTGCTATGAACGCGCTGCGCAGCGGCCAGGGCGCTGATCTTGTCATGTGCGACGTGGTGCTCGACATCGGGCAATTGATCGAAAACCTTAAATCCGAACGCATTACCGTGCCGGTGGTTGCTTGCGGTATCGGCACCGACGCCACCGCCGCCGTGCGCGCGATCCGCGCGGGCGCCAAGGAATATGTGCCGCTGCCGCCCGATGCCGATCTGATCGCCGCCGTGTTGCAGGCGGTGACCGAGGAAGACACCACGTTCATCGCGCGCGATCCGGTGCTGCGGCCAATTATGGAACTGGCCGAGCGCGTGGCGAACAGCGACGCGTCGGTGCTCATTACCGGCGAAAGCGGCACCGGCAAGGAGGTGATGGCGCGCTTCATCCATCGCAAGAGCCGTCGTATGAACGCGCATTTCGTGTCGGTTAATTGCGCGGCGATTCCGGAAAACCTGCTCGAATCCGAATTGTTCGGTCATGAAAAAGGCGCCTTCACCGGCGCTGTTGCGCGCCGTATCGGCAAATTCGAGGAAGCGAACGGCGGCACGCTGCTGCTGGATGAAATTAGCGAAATGGATCAACGGCTGCAGGCAAAATTGCTGCGCGTTGTTCAGGAGCGCGAAATCGATCGCGTCGGCGGCACACAGCCAATCCGGGTCGATATTCGCCTGATCGCAACCTCGAACCGCGATCTCGAGGAGGAAGTCAGGGAAAAGCGTTTCCGCGAGGATCTTTATTTCCGCCTTAACGTCGTCACCATCAACATGCCGCCCTTGCGCGACCGGCCCGCCGACATCGTGCCGCTGGCCGAGCATTTCGCCGACAAATATTCAGTCGCCAATGGCATACCAAAGCGCGCGATTTCGGCGCCGGCGCTGGGACTTTTGCAGGTGCATCACTGGCGCGGCAATGTGCGCGAGCTTGAAAACACCATGCATCGCGCGGTGCTGCTGGCGCGCAGCCAGCAAATCGAGCCCGAAGCCATCATGCTGTCGAGCCAAGGCTTCGCGCCGGAAAAATCGCTGCCGGCCAACATCGCTGTGCAGGTCGCGGCCGGCCGCACGTTGGCCGGGCAAGGGCCGGGTTCGCTGGTCGGGCGCACGGTGGCCGATGTTGAGCGCGACCTCATTATCGACACGCTCAATCACTGCCTTGGCAACCGCACGCATGCGGCAAATATTCTCGGCATCTCGATCCGCACGCTACGCAACAAATTAAAGCAGTACAGCGAGACCGGCGCCCCAATCCCGCCGGCGGCGGGCGAGGAACGGGCCGTCTCGTAATCCAGAAGACAGACGACAGAGGACAGATGTCAGAAACAATGCCGCTTTACCGGAATCCTTCTCGAGTGCCTGACATCTGTCTTTTGATTTCTGTTTTCTGTTCTCTGTCGTCTGTTTTCTGATCATGACCGACCAGGCCACCACCGCTACCGTCGCGAGCGACGCCGCCACCGATCCCATGGGCCGCTTCTTCAAGCGCGGCGATGTGTGGCTTGGCATCGGCCTCATGACCATTCTCACGGTGCTGGTGCTGCCGATCCCGCCGATCGCGGTCGATTTCGGCCTCGCGATCTCGATTACCTTTTCGGTCACGATTTTGATGACGGTTCTGTTTATCGGCCGGCCGCTGGAATTCAGCTCGTTTCCGACCGTACTGTTGCTCGCCACGCTGCTGCGGCTTTCGCTGAACCTGGGCACCACGCGCCTGGTGCTCACGCGCGGCAACGAAGGCACTGACGCGGCGGGGCATGTCGTGCAGGCCTTCGCGAGCCTCGTGATGGGCGGCGATTTCATCATCGGCGTGATTGTGTTCGGCATTCTTACCATCGTTAATTTCGTTGTCATTACCAAAGGCTCCGGCCGCATCGCCGAGGTGGCCGCGCGCTTCACCCTCGATGCCATGCCCGGCAAGCAGATGGCGATCGACGCCGATCTTTCTTCCGGCCTCATCAACGAGGACGAGGCGCGCAGGCGGCGTAAAACCCTGGAGGACGAAAGTAATTTCTTCGGCTCGATGGACGGCGCCGCCAAATTCGTACGCGGCGACGCGGTCGCCGGCCTTGTCATCACCTTCATCAACGGAATCGGCGGCGTGGTCATCGGCACCTTCCGCCACGGCATGCCAGTGCTGCAGGCGGCGGACACCTATGTGCGCCTGACGGTGGGCGACGGCTTGGTGACGCAAATTCCGGCCCTGCTCGTTTCGGTCGCGGCCGGCCTGCTGGTGTCGAAGACCGGCGTCACCGGCTCGACCGACAAGGCACTGTTCAGCCAGCTGAGCGGCTATCCGAGCGCGCTGGGCCTGAGTTCCGCGATGCTGATTATGCTCGCGATCGTACCTGGCATGCCCTTCATTCCGTTCGCGGCGCTGGGCGGCCTCGCGGGGTATGCGGCTTATGCGATGATGCGTGTCCAGCAAGACCGCGCCTCCAGCAAATCGGCGGCCGACGCCGCCGCCAAGCCCGCCGCCATCACCGAGGAACCGATCTCGCGCACGCTCACAATCGATTTGATCCGGCTTGAACTCGGCTATGCGCTTTTGAGCCTGATCAACAGCGAGGCCGGCCAGCGCCTCACCGACCAGATCAAGGGCCTGCGCCGGCAACTCGCCACCGACATGGGCTTCATCATGCCGGCGGTCCGCATTCAGGATAATTTGCAATTGCCGCCCAATACCTATGTTATCCGCATCAAGGAAATCGAGGCCGGGCGCGGCGATCTGCGCCCCGGCATGCTGATGGTGATGGACCCCAGAGGCCAGTCGATCGCGCTGCCCGGCGAGGCGACCAGTGAGCCGACTTTTGGTCTCGCCGCCATGTGGGTCGATCCCGCCTATCGCGAGGAGGCGCTGTTCAAAGGCTACACGGTGGTCGATCCGCCCACCGTTATCACCACGCATCTGACCGAATTGGTCAAGGACAACATGGCCGAGCTGTTGTCCTATTCCGAAACGCAGAAACTGCTCGACGAATTGAGCAAGGACCAGCAAAAACTGGTCGCCGACGTGATTCCGAGCCAGGTCACCGTCAGCGGCTTGCAGCGCGTGCTGCAACATCTGTTGGCCGAGCGCGTTTCGATCCGCGATCTGCCGTCTATTCTTGAGGGAATTTCGGAAGCGGCCACCATTACGCGCAACCTGTCGGCGATTTCCGAGCATGTGCGCACGCGCTTAGCTAGACAGATTTCCGACGCCAGCACCAACGACATGGGCTATATCCCGCTGGTCACCCTGTCGCCGGAATGGGAGCAGGCTTTCGCCGAATCCATCGCCGGCGAGGGCGAGGATAAGCAAATTGCAATGGCGCCCTCGAAGCTTCAGCAATTTATCAGTATCATACGCCAAACCTATGATCGGCATGCACAAATGGCTGAATCGCCGGTGCTGTTGACCAGTCCCGGCATCCGGCCTTATGTGCGCTCGGTAATCGAGCGCTTCCGCCCCTCGACCACCGTCTTGTCGCAAAACGAGATTTACCCGAAGGCCAAGATCAAGACATTGGGGCAGATATGAATCAGACGACAGAAAACAGACGACAGAAGACAGAACATCTTTTTGTTGAAGTTCTGTCTTCTGTCGTCTGTCTTCTGTCCTCCGGTGACCAGACATGCGCTTAAAGTCATTCCACGGTCCCAATCTCACCGACGCCATGCGGCAAGTGCGCGAGGCGCTGGGCGAAAACGCGATCATCGTGGCGACGCGCGACGACGATATGGGCGGCGTGCGGGTCACGGCGGCGATCGACGATCCGGGCCCGGTCAAGGTGGCCGTGCCGCTAGCGCCGTTCGCCGAAGGGTCGGAAGCAGTCGATACGATCGCCGAAGCGCTGGCGCGGCATCAGGTACCCCCGCCGATCGCCGAACGGTTGCTCGCCAGCGCAACGCAATTCGCCAATGACGATCCTGTCCTGGCGCTTGGCGCCGCGTTCGACGCGCATCTGCAATTTCAGCCGATCCTCGACGACAAGACCGACAAACCTTTGACCCTGATCGGGCCGCCGGGCGCCGGCAAAACGCTATGCACCGCCAAATTCGCGACCCGCCTGACGCTTGGCAAAAAGCCGGTGACAGTCATCAGCACTGATACCGAACGCGCCGGCGGCATGGAACAACTGGCCGCCTTCACGCGCCTGCTCAAGCTCGATCTGGTGGAAATCGAGGATTCGCATGCGCTGCACGATTTGGTGGGATCGCGTAAATCCGGCCACGCGATCCTGATCGATACGCCCGGCCGCAATCCGTTCAATGAGCCCGAACGTCAGCACTTGCACGCACTGGTCAAGGCGGCCGGCGGCGAAGCGGTGCTGGTGCTGCCGGCCGGGCTTGATGCCAGCGAAGCGCTCGACATGGCGCAGGAATTCCGCAATCTCGGCGCCACCCGTTTGCTTATTACACGTCTTGAAATGACCAAACGGCTCGGTAGCCTGTTGCGGGTGGCGTTTGAATCGCGTCTGCCGCTGGCCAACTACAGCGTCTCGGGCAAGGTAACCGAAGCGCCGCAGCCGTTTAATCCGGTGGCTTTAGCGAAACTTGTTTTGCCAAAAGATTCAGGATTCGGGATTCAGGATTCGGGAGACAAAAAGAAAGCCGTCCACTCCTGAATCCCGAATCCTGAATCCCGAATCCCCGCAACGGAGTTTGCCCATGACCGATCCAATCCCCCTCAAAACCGACAAGCCGGTCGCGCCGACCGCCGCGCTGCAATGCCGCAACATGATCGCGATCGCCAGCGGCAAGGGCGGCGTCGGCAAAACCTGGTTTGCGATCACGCTGAGCCACGCGCTCGCCAGGCGCGGCAAGCATGTGTTGCTGTTCGACGGCGATTTGGGTTTAGCCAATGTCGATATTCAGCTCGGCCTCACGCCGGAGCGCGATCTCGGCGCGGTGATCGAGGGCACCTCGAGCCTGCCGGGCGCGGTGATTAAATATAAGGACGGCGGCTTCGATATTCTCGCCGGCCGTTCCGGCTCCGGCAGTCTCGCCACGCTGCCGACACAAAAGCTTTCCGATTTGCGCAACGATCTCATCGCGCTCGCACGCGGCTATGATCATGTGCTGGTCGACCTCGGCGCCGGCGTCGACCGGCACGTGCGACAGATGGCGGGGCCGGCGGCGGTGACCTATGTGGTTCTGACCGACGAGCCGACCTCGCTGACCGATGCCTATGCGTTCATCAAACTGTCGCGCGCGGCTAATCCGCAGGCCGATTTGCGTGTGGTGGTCAACATGGCGGCCAACACCAATGATGGCAACAAAACCTACGAGACCATCTGCAAGGCGAGTGAAAATTTCCTGCACTACACGCCGCCCTTGGCCGGCATCGTGCGCCGCGACCCCAAAGTGCGTGACGCCATCCGTGCGCAGACGCCGCTCTTGGTGCGCTCGCCGGGCAGCGACGCCGCCGCCGATGTTGATGCGATTGCGGGGCGGATTGCTATAGATAAATAAGCCGTTAAAGACCTGATTGACTTCGCAAAACGAAGCGAATACTTTTTTCGGACTCATACCAAGAAGAGGATAACGCCATGGCCGAAAATGTTATTTCAGAAGCATATATTATATGTGCCGCGCGAGCCGGGTTCAGGATCGCGGGAGATAAAACGGCTGTTGAAGCCGTGGATGCCGTTTTGAACAGAATGGCAACGAAGGAATACAAAGCGTCAAATATCCTAACGGACTCGCGACACGACGCTTTAATCGATTTTATCACAGAAAAAAATGACGTAATGGGCCGCGAACGGCATTACGGTTTTCGTTCATCTGAACAGAAAGAACGCTTTATAGGTGCTGCAGAGATTTTTGTTGCCACTACCGTTGCGACTGCCCATCCCGAACTAAGAATCGAAATTATAAACCCTCAGCCGATTCAATAAAGCTGGCCCTACATTGACGCCGCAAGTGATGTGGATGCGATTGCGGGGCGGATCGGCGCGGATTAAGCGCCGGATTTAACGCCACCCCGTCCCCTTGCCGAAGCCATCGTGCGGGGGGTACAAAATCTCATGGCTGATATTCCGCCCGCCAGCGCCGCTTCATCGTCCGCCAGCACGGTTACGCCGGCCGCCAACAACATCGTCGTCGAGACCACCGTCAACAGCGTGCCGGATAAAATCCAGCAGCTCGCGCGCCAGATCGAGGTCAGCGGCACGCTTGCGCAACCGCCGGCCGGAGGGGCGATCACGCTTAATACGCTGATCGGCCCGCTTACACTCCTTTTGCCGCAACTCGCGCAGGCGCAGCAGGATAAATTGCTGCAACAGCTGATCAATCTGTTTCAGAATCAAAAACCGCTGACGGTGGTGATGCAGCCCGGCAATCCGCCCTCCCAAGCGTTTTTACTGCTGCCGCCGTTGACCACGCCGGCGCAAAATCAGCCGAGCGCGGTCAATTTTTTGCCGCCTTTGCCTTCGGCACCAAGCCCGCCGCCGTTGCCGCCGAATGCCATTTTGTCGGCGGTGGTGCT
>Ga0207147_1081_pt1 | contig 16674 bp, 16 predicted proteins | sample Alteio_BWMinHeat_33_FD_153551 | JGI IMG/M metagenome (GOLD analysis project Ga0207147, IMG submission 153551) | Enriched cells from forest soil in Barre Woods Harvard Forest LTER site, Petersham, Massachusetts, United States -... | ecosystem: Environmental > Terrestrial > Soil > Temperate forest >... | reverse complement strand
AATACCGGCCCTTGAGGCACTGACTTTGGGACATGAGTAACTACAGGTTCTGTGAAAGTTCCAAGAAGAAATAAGAGAATGCATGTTAGAAGGAGGTATAAAGTAATAATGCCCAAGGGCTGCCTATCGGCATAAGAAGGGGTTGTGTTCGACGTGATGATAGGTTTTTGTTCTGCAGCTGAGGTGTGGGCATCGATTGTTAAATTTTGATATTTCGGGTCATTGGGATCTTGTAAATAATCGTTCAAAATTTCAGTGGCCTGGTCAACCTGGTCTTCATCATAAATCCAGATGTTGCATGTTACAGAGCCATATTCAGGGCTGCCCCAATCAGTGTTGCTGTGGAGCTCTAACTGGTTTTGGATGCCGATGTGGCTAAGATATGATGAAAGGGTGTATCCCTGATGCTGATCATGAAGTGTGCAGATGAGCCTCATGGGATGCCTGCTACTTTTGAGGGGTAGTTTCAATAATTTTTTTAAGTATTTGCGACGTCGACAAGCCAGGGACTAATTTGACAATATGTATTTTTCCGCCGTGTTGCTTAACTGTCGGGGCTTCAATGCAGTTTTCACCATATTCAGCGCCATTGACATGGACGTCAGGCTTGATCTCAGAGAGAATGCGGCGAGGGTCTGTTTCATCAAACCAAGTGACATAATCGACAAAGCCCAAGGCAGACATCATTTGCATGCGGTATTCCAGTGGAACAATCGGCCTTAGCAGGCTTTTGTATTGCTGGATCGATCGGTCTGTGTTCAAGGCTACGATAAGGACATCTGCCACTTGGGAAGCCTCGAAGATAATGTGTAGGTGGCCTGCATGCATCAAATCAAACGAGCCATTTAAAGTAGCAATTTTTTTGCCCTGGCGCTTTAGCTCAGCAACCTTATCGACCAGCTTGCTTGGTTCGATAATCTTATTTTTGTAATGTGCAGCCCAATTTTTCATGCATTTATCTTATATTTTTAACCACAGAGAACACAGAGATAGGATTTTATTTCTTCTTCTTTTTTCTCTGTGATTTTTTCTTTGTGTTCTCTGTGTTTAATTTTTTATTTACTAATAACTTTTTTGAAGGAAAGGCAATGCCGAATACTTCATCATAATGCTCGACAAAGTGCACCGTCAAACCTTTCTTAATATAATCTGGAAGTTCCTCGTAGTCTCTCATATTTTCGTTTGGCAATATGATTGCCTTGAGGCCGGAGCGTCGGGAGGCGACGAACTTTTCCTTAATGCCGCCGACAGGCAGGATTCTTCCTGTAAGAGTTAATTCTCCTGTCATCCCAAGATTTTCTGCAACAGGTATGTCCATAAGCAATGATAGAAGCGCTGTGACCATTGTGATACCTGCTGATGGGCCATCCTTCGGGGTGGCGCCTTCTGGTATGTGGATATGGACTTGTGACTTGTCGAAGAATGAAAATCCCGGAGCGTACTTGTCGATAGCGCTGTGCAGGTAGCTCCAGGCTATCTCAGAAGATTCTTTCATGACATTACCGGCTTGTCCGGTAAGCTTCATGGCGGTTTTTTCACCCGAGACTTTGATGGCTTCGATATATAAGGTTGCGCCGCCTAATGAAGTCCATGCAAGGCCCATGCAAACTCCAACCGGAGTTTCCTCGTAAAAGCGATCGCTGCTAAAGGCAGGCTTGCCCAGATACTTTTTAATATTGTCTTTTTCAATTTTATAGTTCTCTGGCTCTTTCTCAACTTTGTTTTTAGCTTTTTTAGCTGATTTCTTCTCTTTGGTTTCCATTTTTTCAGCAATCTTGACAGCTACTTTGCGCAGGATTTTTTTGATCTGATTTTCCAGTGTGCGGACCCCTGCTTCTCTGGCATAGCCATTGATGATGGCCCTCAAGGCTTCGCTAGAGAACTCGATCTCCTTGGCCTTTAAGCCCATGGCTTTTTGGTTGCGCGGAATTAAGTATTTCTTGGCGATCTCTACTTTTTCTTGTTGAATGTAGCCTGATAGCCGCAAGATGTCCATGCGGTCTTTTAATGGCTCAGGGATAGTGTCTAGGACATTGGCGGTAACAATGAATAAAACGTCCGAGAGATTGCAGCGAACATCGAGATAGTGATCGAGGAAGTTGCAATTTTGTTCTGGGTCAAGTACTTCTAAGAGGGCGGAAGCTGGGTCGCCTTGATAGCTGCTCCCCATTTTGTCCACTTCGTCAAGCATGATGACAGGGTTCATCACCTGGCAGAATTTAAGAGCCTGAATCATCTTTCCTGGCATCGCCCCGATATATGTCCTTCGATGGCCTTTAATTTCCGCTTCGTCGCGCATGCCGCCGACAGAAAACCTGTAGAATTTGCGGTTAAGCGCACGGGCAATGCTTTTGCCGACGCTTGTTTTGCCAACGCCTGGAGGCCCTACGAGGCAGATAATATTGCCTTTAACACTTCCAGTCAGTTTGCCTACGGCCATGAATTCGAGGATGCGTTCTTTGATTTCCTCCAGGCCATAGTGGTCTTCATCGAGAATTGTCTTAGCTGTTTTAATATCGTGGATATCCTTGTCTAAAATTCCCCAAGGGATATTTGTAAGCCAATCCAAGTAGCCGCGGCAAATTGCGTATTCTGCGGATTGGACTTCCAGGACGGAGAGCTTCTCCATCTCCTCTTGAAGGGTCTTCATCACATCTTCAGGTATTTTTCTTTGCTTGATGCGGGCTTCGAATTTTTCACGGTCAATGGACTTGTCGTCTTTTTCGAGGCCAAGTTCTTTTTTAATGGTCTTAAGCTGTTCCTTGAGGAAGAAATCGCGCTGGCTTTTGGATATGGTGGCATCGATCTTTTGGCTGATGCTATTTTGAAGGATGCTGATATCGAGTTCTTTTTTTAACAAAATCAGGGCTTTATCGATCCTTTCAGGAATAGGGAATGTGCTGAGGACATCTTGCAATTCTTCTCTTGAAGCTGTTGTCAATGCGACAGCAAAGTCGGCAAGCTTTCCTGGATAGGTAAACTCTGAGTGGCCAAGGAAGATCTGCAGTTCTTCTTTAAAGAGGGGATTGAGTTTCAAAAGTTCTTTGATCGTAGATATGATGCTTATGGAATACGCTTTTAATTCTGGGGTCAATTGCGGAATTTCATCAAAGTATTGAACTTTTGCCTGCAAGGGGGTTGTTTGGCTTGCAGATCCGACGATTGTCAGACGTTTTTCCATGTTAAGAATAATTTGAGCGCCGCCTTGTTCCATGGGGATGACGCGCAACACTCTCGCGACAACGCCGACAGGGTGAAGGTCGTTCAAAGTCGCTTTGTAAATATCGAGCTGTTCTGATTTCGAAAGGGCTAGCCCAATGCATTTATCAGCCGATTTTGCAATGATCTTTAATACTTCGTAAAAGGGTCCTGGCTCGAGAACGATTGGCGCTGCCATGCCGGGAAAGAAAGGTCTTCTTATAAGCGGCAAGATGAAAAGTTCGTTAGGCAGAGGCTTTTCTTTTTTATCAAGTTGCCCTTCGACAGATTCCACCATGGCCTGTTCCAGTTCTAGTTCTTCAGGAGTATCTAAATCTTCTTGATCCAAAGATGCCTCAATTGTTTAAAATCAGTAATCTATCGATTTTATGCTTTTAACTATATGATTTCAATGTCAAAGATTTTAGAGAGAGGAGACAAGGGGACCTTGGGGACGATGGGGACCTTGGGGACATAGGTGATACAGTGTGTATAATTATTATTTTTGTCCCCTGTGTCATCTATGTCCCCAAGGTCCCCATCGTCCCCAAGGTCCCCTGTCCTTGTTATTTATTGGTCCTGCTTTCCATAATAGGAGAAAGTGGTTTTTTGTTAGTGGAAGGAAGTAATGTGTTTGAATTAAGAGCGAAAGAAGCAATGGTAGTATTAAAATAAGCATTGGTAGTAATAGGAATAGACGGAGTAGTTGTAATAACTGTAGTAACAGGAGTAGTTGCAGTAGCAGCAATAGAAGGATTAGAAGCAACAAAAGACGGAGTAGTTGTAATAACTGTAGTAACAGGAGTAGTTGCAGTAGCAGCAATAGAAGGAGTAGTCGCAGTAGAAGAAGGAGTATTAGGTCTAGCAACAACAGAAGGCGTAGTAACAGGAAGTAAACTACTATTTTGAGTAGTTGCACTACTTGAAGAAGTCGGACTTGGCTCAGACAAGTAACTTTGGGTTTTAGGTGACATAATTAAAGGAGGCGCCAAAAATTTTATTTTAGGAACAGCATCTTTTTCTCGGGGTGTCTTTATTTCTCTGGGTGTATTTGAAGGTGCAGGAGGCGGAGCACTACGAGTCAAAATGCCACCTATTGGCCCCAAACCATTACAGCAGTAACAAGACATATCAACACAGTAGCAAAGAGGACCCATGCAAAAAAATTCAAAAAAAGCTCGAGTGGCTATGCCTATGCGATAACTTTGCGATTCAATTTGTGAATCCTTTATGCAGCAGAGGTCTTTGCAGCGTAAAAGAGCTATTAATTGTCCAGATAATGCAGGAACGCTCCCCAAAAAATTTCTAAAGTTATTGTCTTGTGTCCATACTTTATAAATGTTTAGCAGACGTTCACATTCCGGATGGTTTTCATGATCAACTACAGTCACTCTTGGTGCTTTTCCTCGTGCAGAATTAGTTCCTGCATTTACCGGATTAGGATGATAACATTTTATACTAAACTCACTATCATGGAAGCCGAAAGCATTTACGAAAGTGGCTTTATTTAATTTAAAGCAGTTACTTTGTGTGATACCGCTCATAAGAAATACCTCAAATAAAAATTACTTTACTCATCACTCATTGCTCATCATTCCTAATTGCCTCCTTGCATATTCGGCTTGGAAGGGGTCGTTCAGGAGTTCGCTTAGTTTTTCGTAAATGAGCCACAATCCTGCAACGTTAGGCAGCCTTCGAGTAAAATGCCCACAGAGGGCTCGGGCTCCTCTGACATCTTCAATATAATTCAATAAACTGCTTTCGGCAATATTAAGCATGATATTTGCTGGTTGCAGGCTTGCTATCTGTTCATCGCTCATTTTATCTAGTTCGAGAAGGCACCATTTTCGCAGCAGTTCTCTTCTTTCAAGCTGCTTTTCTTCGATCCTTGGAAACCGTTTAGCAATATCACGATATCTGGAATGGATAATTTGCATGGTATTTAAAAAATATCCAACCCAGGAGTTGATTGAAGAGATGTAGCCGCCGCTATTTTTTTGTTTGATGATGGTGTATTCGCCAGTCACTTTTACCAAATGGATGGCTTTAAAGCTATTAAATATCCTGATCCATAAGTCCCAGTCCTCATGCCTGGGGAGTGTTTCATCAAAAAGTCCCACTTTGTCCAAACAAGCTTTTTCATGCATAAAACAATAGGGTGGTGTTTGAAGATCTATAAGGATTTTTTCTAAATCATAAGAATGATCGGCTATTTCCCTTTGATAAGTTTCCAGACTGTCGCCGATATAGTTTTTATAGGCATAACATACGCTGGAATAGCAGAGTTGATACCGTTCGTTAAGAACTGCAAGGTGTGATGAAAAGTGGTTGGGATAATAGATGTCATCATCGTCTAAATAGGCCAAATATTTTCCTTGAGAGTGCCTGATACCAGTGTTACGGGCGGCTGGCAGCCCTTTTCTAGTTTCATGCTGAAAATATTTTATTCTACTGTCCTGGAAAAAATCGGTAATAACTTTTACATCTGCTCCGCCGTCGTTGATGACAATAATCTCAAAATCTTTAAAATCTTGATTCAAAACGCTGACTATAGCCATTTTTAAAAAGTTTGGCCTATTTAATGTCGGTATTATAACAGAGACTAATGGCTTAGGCATGAAGATTGACTTTATTTTCTTAAGTACTTGTTGTATAAACTGTTTTATATAGTAGGAGGACCTATGACTGCAACAAATGTTAATGCGTTGTTTCAATGGAAATGTCAGCCAAAAGCAGAGGCACTATTATTAAATATTTTAGAGGAATGCTGCAAAGCAAACCCTTTTATTGCCGATCTTCAAAGAAGCCTGCTCATTCACACCAGCACACGCCTCTTCGATTGGGTCGATCACCTCGTTGTTGGTTACTCCGAGCAGTTAGAACATGAGTTAGAAGAAGTTGGATTCGTCTCTGATTTGGCTACCTCGACCTATCGCGCATTCCACCATCCCGGAGCTCAATTGCCCAGAATTGTCTTGAAAGATGATTCTGCCGGCATCGTTGGAACAGCAGTCGCTGTTGATCAGATCTCTGATTTCCTTATGGTGCGAGGAATGGCTGGGTTTATTGAAGGAGAAATTTTTGGAGGCTATCGACGCTGCTGCGTGTCAACCGATAGAGGGGTTTCACTATGGGTTGTTGAACGCCGTGGCACGCTCACTCTGGAACCGTCCGCAAAGAAAGAAGGACATCTCGAAAATTATCTCACTTCTGTTGATTTATGGAAGACGCGCCCCAGGAACATCGATGATGAAGACGAAGCCATGGCGATGACTTTAAAGCTAGCCGATAAGATCATCGGACTGGTTGGCGTTGGAATGGCTGCTCACATTGTTCTGGAAGTCGAAAGGCTTTACTGGCAAGCAAAAAACACTGCTGCACAGATTCAAAAAAACCGCCAGGACCGCCTAGGAATGGGTTGGGCCAATCATGATCACCACACATTCCGCTCATCAAGGCGCCATTTTTCGCAGCTCGTCCGATTATTTGAAATGCTTGGATTCACTTGCCGGGAAAGGTTCTATGCCGGCGAAGAGGCTAGCTGGGGAGCTCAGGTGATGGAACACTCCAAGAGCCGCATGGTCCTCTTTTTAGATGTCGACCTCATGCCTAATGAGATTGAAATCGACTTCAGGCATCATTCTCTGCCCGACTTGCCAAAGCTGGGAACTGTAGGCTTATGGTGCGGTCTGCATGGCGACTCCATCTTGCAGGCTGGCATGCACCACCTTGAAGCGCAGTTCATGTTTGACGATCTCAAGGAAGATCTTGCAAAGATAGGCGTTGGCATGATGCCGGCTTTCAGCGATTTCCCCTACCTCAAGCAAGCATTTACGGCCGGGGAACGATGGATCGTTCAGCCAAAAAGGGTCCAACGGCTTGCAGAGAAAAGGTTGATCACTTCTCAGCAAAGCGAAAAATTCCGCCATGAAGGTGCCATTGGAAGCCATCTGGAGAACCTTCAAAGACGTGAAGGTTACAAGGGCTTTAATCAAAAAAATGTCAGCTTCATTATCCAAAAAACCGATCCTCGAAATATTAATTTTTAATGAATACCGACTCACGCCTCAAACCTGCCTATGATCTTATTGACTCCGGCAAAATCGCCGTGTTGTCCCTGGATATTTTCGACACTCTCTTTTGGAGAAAAGTTCCTTCGCCCAGCGACCTGTTCATCATGATTGGCGAGCATTTAAAAAGTACCGGCTGGCTGATCGATCAGGTGACCCCGATTTCCTTTGCTGAACTGCGCATCAAAGCTGAAAGAATGGCCAGGCAAAAAAAAGCCAAACAGCTCCAAACCCATACTGCGGAAATAACTCTTAAGGAAATTTATTGGGGTTTGCATGCCATCTTCAATAAAATAACTCTTCAGGATTACCTAAAAGGCAAAAAAGGTCTTTATAGCGAAGCTGATGTCGATGATCTTCTAAATATCGAATTAGCTTTTGAAAAAAGGACCCTTCATTTTGATGAGAATATCTTATTTTTGATTCAGCATGCATTGAAAAAACAAGTGGCTGTTATCTTAGTTTCAGATACTTATTTCGAGAAAGATCAACTGGAATTCTTGCTGAGAAGAGACCTGCCCTCGCCTGGTGCCGGACTTTTAAATGCTATCAGCTATATCTTCCCATCTTGCGAATATGGTCGAGGAAAATGTTTCGGCCTTCTGGAAGGCATCGTTAAGGCTAGTAATGCCGATCCTCAATCGATCCTGCATATCGGCGACAATAAGTATGGGGATTTCCTGGCTGCACAAAAAGCGGGTATGCAGGCTCTCCTATTTCCGAAATACACCAACGCATTTGACGAGATTGTCCACCGTGAAATATTTAACGAGCCCATTTTTCTCAAGGATGATGCGAATATCGATCAATTGACCCAGCATAGGCTGCAAAAAGTTTCGCCGCTTCTTGACCCTGAAGAAGGGGACTTCGGCTTCACTGCCATACGGTCCAAAATGCTCTTCAGCAATTGCGAGGAAAATCAGGGAAGGGATGCCTTCTTCTGGAAATATGGAGCATCCGTCCTCGGCCCTGTCATCACGGGCTTCACACATTGGATCTATCAGCGCTGCCGCGAGATGAATATCTCAACAGCCTTCTGCCTAATGCGTGAAGGCAGGCTTTATGCCAAAATGATCAAGGAATACGCTCCCTACTTTCCTGAGCACAAGCTAGAAGCTAAAGAACTCTGGATCAGCCGGCAATATGCTATCCGCGCTTGCATTCGTTACGCCACCCCTAAAGAGCTCAATGCTGTTTTAAACACAAATCCCGTCGAGCCATTTACCGTCGGATCTTATTTTTCCCATCTCGGACTAGATGTCAAAAAAGTGAAAAAATTTGCCAAATATGAAAATGTCAAATTGTATGATGAATCCTTCGGGGAAGAAATATCCGAGTATTTGAGCAAGACAGATGTTTTAAAAGAAACTATCATCGCCTCATCAGCAGCCAAAAGAGAAAGATTTTTAAAATATTTATCTTCAATTGTCGACTTAGACAAAACAAAAGAACTGATGTTCGTTGATGTGGGCTGGATAGGCACTTCCCAAAGCGCTATTCAGGTAATTCTGCAGATAGCTGGCTACCCGATCAAAGTTCATGGACTTTATCTTGGCACAAGCTATAAATCACAATATGGCATGCTTCAAGGAAGTATTAGAGAAGGTTTTTTGATCAATGGGGGCTATCCTACCGAAGCCTCCAGAGTCATTCAGTCCGGAGTCCACATCCTTGAACAAACCGCCATTCCAAATCTTGGAACCCTTATCGACTTCGATGGCCAAGGCAGTCCGGTTTTAGGCAAAACATCCATCTCGAAAGTCCAACTGCGCCAGGCAGAAACTATCCAGAAAGGCATCTTCGCTTTCTGCCATCAATTCGGGCAATCCATTCAGAAAGGTTTAATCAAAAGCAATGATAATGCAAAAGTAATTCTACGAAGCATTCTGATGCGCGCCAATGGCTTTCCAACTAAAGAAGAAGCTCGTAAATTTCAATCATGGCAGCACGATTGGATGATCACCCAGCTTTATTCTCATCTAACTGAGAACTCTGTATTAGGGGAAAATGCTTTTTTTCAAAAGTTTGCCGGCCAAATGCTTCCTCAGATGACTATAAGAGATATTTACCTTATTTGGCCGCCAGGATATGCTGCCAAGGTCGATCCCTATTTGACTCTTTCTTCCGAACTAGTTCGCTCAAAACAAATTCCTCTGCAATGTTTCATGTCAGTAGACTCAGTTCCTGTAAAAATTTATATGGATGTCGGCAACGGCATGCCAAAAAAGCCTTCTATTTCCATTGATGTCCACAGCAACGCCAACCGCAGCTTTTTTACTTTCCAGGGTCTCTCATCAATAAAGCATCCCATTAAGGCTGTTAAAATACTTGTGGGCACGGGTGAGCATGCTGTAAAAATCCAAAGCCTACGCCTTGCCCTCGATACTTACTCCAATCCAAAGTCTCAAGAACTCGTTTTCTTTGAAAATACCGAAGAAAATCTTCACAATAACTCCCCCATTTCTTTTGTTCATTCCTTTCAAAACAAAGATATTTACGCCATGCAAATAAGACTTTGTTTCAATATTAAATAATTTGACTTTATCAATACTTCCATCTATTATTTTCAAAAAATAAAATTAAAGGAGTTAAAAATGGTATCAGCACTTTTTCACGAAAATTTACTGAATGAAATGTACGATCTTCAAACTAAAGGTCGGGAAATTAATTTCCAACGTTTGAAGGTAATGAAATTTATTTCTAGCATACAAAGCTATGCCTCTACAGATGCTACTGAAATTAATAAACGGATCCACGCAGTGTATTTAGCTTTAGATGTTAAATTAGAAGCTATGGCAGAAGAAACGCTCGACAAAGCTGGTGATAAATGGGCGATGTATATGGTCACTGGCGGCGATCTAAAAAAATTTGTGGAGAGAATGGACTTTGGCTCGATCGCTCCTTTAATGTATGAACTGTTTTCACAAAAAATTCAAAGTTTGCTAACAAATATCAACCGCTTCAAGCCAGATACACACCAATAGAAGGGCTGTATAACCTATAGTTTTAAGGATCAAATCATTATATGGACGTTATGGACTGTATGGACGATATGAGACAATTGCAGAATTCAAACCCTTCATTTCCCAGCAGTTTTTGGAAAGTTTGCTGTACCCAGGTTAGGATTTCTCCATATTTTTAGGGCTGTTGGTCATTACAATGTATAGCTCCGAAGGAGCTTAATTTTTATAGCCCATAGTGTAGCACCGAAGGTGCAAACTATGGGTAACAAGCAAATCAATAAAAAAGCCCTAGCAGGGCGTAATACATCTCGTAATAATCTATTGATTACGCCCTGCTAGGGCTTTTTTTAATTATTAATCTTTACCCACAGTTTGCGCCTTCGGCACTACACTGTGGGCTATAAAAATTAGGCTCCTTCGGAGCCATTGTATGTCTTAAGCCGCTTTTTAAAAACAAATTTGGTTAATTTTTTTCCGCGATCTTTCATTTTGCCTTTTCAAAGAGTTAGTTTTATATATTTAAACTTGTGAAACAAGATATTTAATAAATAAATTGAGTTTATTTAATTAGTTTATTATAGTGATTTATAATTAATTAAATTAAAGGTTAAAAATGGCAGCTCCAATATCAAATGAAAATTTATTAACTCAAGTTTATGAGTTTAAAACCAAAGCATTAGCTCATAGAGAAAATTTTAAGTCTTATTCAAATTTTCTTAAAGAATGTGACAGTTTTGTAACTGATAAATCTCTTTTTTTAACACATCAAATTTATACATTTTTCGCCACAATGGCATTAGTAGAATACACAAATCTCCAAAAGAATATAAATAAAGGATCATTCCAAGCCACTCTATATCTAAGAAATGGCGGCGATTACAACAGACTTGTACAGGTCATTTCTGGATCCTAATATTTCCTTTAAGCTTTGCACTTTGAACTAAACGCTAGGCACTTTTAAGTGCACTTTAAATTGCTTTTTTAACATGAAAGGCTGATGATTGAGCCAAAAAACCAAACAGGAAAAAAATGACTGCCCCCATTTCACCACAAACCATTCTTGCTGAGATTTCTCAACTATCTCAAAAAGGGAAATTCTATACGACACACTATCTATTTTTCGCTGAAGGTTCTGATGAGTGTGCCCAGTATCTTAACGGTGAATATGCCGTGACCCGCAAGTTGATCCATTCATTATTTCTTAGTTTCAGAGATAGTTTTAAACAGAAAATGGACGAAAACATCACACAAATAAAAGAGAGAACAGTTGTTTATCTAGCCAATGGCGGCAATATCCCCAGTCTTATAGCTGCTATAGCTCCAAACACACAAGAAAGAGACTTTGCTTATGCACAGTGTTTAGTAATGGCCCTCGCTACCCAAACAAAATCATAGCAACAACCCGCTTAAACCAGTTTAAGCAATCACTCAACACTTACTGCTTGAAAAATATCTCCGACTTATAGTATGCTATCGGAATAAACATTGAATCCCGGCATTTGGAATCCAAATAAAAGGGACATGTTAAAATTTACAAATTAGTAATGTAGGACTAGCGTAAATGACTATAGTTAAAGTTCGTACAGGCGATTCTATCGATAAAGCTCTTCGTGCTCTTAAAAAAAGACTCGATAAAGAAGGCGTTATGAAAGCTGTAAAAGCTCATCGTTTTTACTCCAAACCTTCTGTAAAGAAAAGAGCTAAAGCGAAGGCCGCTCTTAAATATAAGCGCCAGCGATAATATTTTGGAGAGCTGTCGCTTACGACAGCTTTTACTTCCTCTCCATAAGAGGACATAGAACTGCTCGAAATACTTATCAGACGAAGCAGGCTCCTAAAATACTGAATTTGCCAATTCGTACTTCATTCTTTTGGCACAGCTTATCATCGCGCTAAATTAATTTTTTTCAATTCATGTGGTTCTTATGGATGACTATTACGATATTTTAGAAGTTCAAAAAACTGCCACGGCAGATGAAATCAAAAAAGCTTATCGTAAACAAGCTCTTAAGTTTCACCCAGACCGCAATCAGGGCAATGTCGACGCCGAAAAAAAATTCAAGCAAGTTTCCGAAGCTTATGAAGTTCTCAGCGACGACAAAAAACGTCAAAGCTACGACCGTTTCGGCAAGGATGCTTTTGCTGCCGGCGCTGGCGGCGGAGGCGGTTTCGCTGGCGGCGGAGCTCATTTCTCGTCACTAGACGAAGCTCTGCGCACCTTCATGGGAGCTTTCGGCGGTGGAATGGGTGGAGAATCCATATTTGAAGGGATGTTTGGAGGAGGCAATGGCGGAGGCCGCGGTCCCCGGACCCATCGGCAAGGGGCAAGCAAACGCGTCAATATGACCATCACGTTTGAAGAAGCCGCTAAAGGCGCTGATAAAGAGCTGGCCATTACCAATTATGTTTCTTGTTCCATTTGTAATGGCAAGGGAGCAAGCTCATCGCAAGGCATTAAGAAATGCACACGCTGCAATGGTTCTGGACAAATCTATGAACAGCGCGGCTTTTTCAGCATGTCAATGAGCTGCCCGGAATGTCATGGCGAGGGACAGGTGATCACCGATCCTTGTAAAAATTGCAAAGGCCAAGGAGTCGTCAAAGAAAAGCAGCATGTTAAGGTCCATATTCCTGCTGGAGTTGATAGTGGAATGCGCTTGAAGATGAGCGGTTATGGCGATGCAGGCCAAGGCGGAGGCCCTCCAGGCGATTTGTATGTGTTTATTACTGTTGCCCCGCATGAAATTTTTGAGCGGGAAGGCAACGACATTATTCTTGATCTGCCAATAAGCTTCACAGAAGCTGCCTTGGGATGCAAGAAGGAAGTACCAGCCATTGGAGAGCACGCGTGCAGGATCACGATACCCGAGGGAACGCAAAACGGCAAAGTCTTTAGGGTCAAAGGCGAAGGCTTCCCAAATGTGCATGGACATGGCCGAGGCGATCTGCTAGTGCGCATCTTTGTGGAAACACCGACCAAGCTTTCGGAACAGCAGAAAAACTTGCTCCAAGAGTTCAGCAAGCTAGAAAGCCCTATTAATATGCCAAAGCGCAAAAGCTTTGTAGAAAAGCTGAAAGACCTCTTCAAATAATCAGATTAGGGAATTCAGAATTCAGAATCCAGAATTCAGAATTAGGATTTTTTAGGAAGCTTACTAACATTCTGTATTCTATATTCCTATTCTGAATTCTGGATTCTGAATTCCAAAAATAATGGATGATATACTACAGAACAGCAGTTATGAATAACCCTGAAGAAAAAATTTTATTCACTGGTAAAAGCCGAAAAGGCCGCAGTCTCGTCTTCCGTTATCCTTTAGAAAGTGATGTAGAGGACATGTGGAGATATATCAACGCCCTTTCAAAAGAGAAAACATTTATTCACTTACAAGGTGAAGAAGTGACTCTTGACGAGGAAAAAAGATTCGTCACTTCTCAAATAGAAAAAATTAAAGAACACAAAGCTGTCCTCCTTCCTGCATTTTCAGATCAAAAATTAGTTGGAATATCCGGCATTGAATTAAACGGCAATACAGAAAAGCACATTGGCATTCTTGGGATTTCGGTTGCCAAAGAATTTCGTGGGGAAGGAATAGGATCGCTGCTATTGAAACATGTGATCGAACTAGCCATTGACCATATCAAAGGCCTGGAAATCATCAGCTTGCAGGTATTTTCACACAACACCCTAGGCCGTGATATGTATAAGCGTTACGGCTTCAAAGAATATGCCTATCTCCCAAAGGGTGTCAAATTAGAAAATAGTTATCACGACCAAATCCTGATGTATAAAAATGTAAACAAACACATCCCTACTTAATTTTTTTCTCTGTGCTACTCTGTGTTCTCTGTGGTTTAATTTGCTTTTCAGAAATGAACAGGCTGGCCGATCTTATCTTGCGGAGCGATGCACATATCCAGGTGAATGCCTTTTTCTTCTAAGATGCCTCTAATAACACCTAGCGCTGTCTCAGGTGTATTGCATTCGCTTGACAAATGCGCCAAATGCACATGCTTCAAGCCATCATGGGCGATTTCCTTCAGCAGATTGCCGCAGGACTCATTGGAGAGGTGCCCCAGGCGGCTCAAAACGCGCTGCTTGTAGATCATTGGACGTGGGGAAGCATGCACCATCGATGGCTGGTGATTAGCCTCTAAGTACAAGTAATCGCAATTCCTCAATTGATGCTGGACCAGGGAGGTGACAAAGCCAAGGTCGGCGCAAAAGCCAAGTTTGAGATTGTCAATCCGCATCGTAAATGCTACCGGGTCTAAAGTGTCATGCTGGATGCTAAATGGATGGATCTCAATGTCGCCAAATTCAAAGGTCTCGCCAGTTGAAAAAATCTTGAACTTAGGGCAGTCGTGGAAATAATCGACAATACCTTTGGCGGTCTCGCTATTGGCAAAGACCGGTATTCCATATTTATATGCCAGGACCTTAAGACCTTGGATATGGTCGCCATGCTCATGCGTGATCAAAATGGCATCGATATCGGCAAGATCGACATTGATCTCAGCCAGCTTAGACTTAACAGCTTTTGCGCTGATCCCGGCGTCGATCAGGATTTTTGTCCGCTCAGTGCCGACATAGATACAATTGCCCTTAGAGCCAGATGCAAGCGGACAAAAACCTTTCATTGTGAATCCCGGAATGTTGAAGTCTAAACCTTCTTTTTACCAAAGATCTGCTTTAAATGCTTTCTATATTTTTTGCTCTACAATATAAATGATTTAGGTGCACATGTCTGATCAAATCGAAATCTGTCAAACCTTCGGAGAGCTTCAACAAGAAGTCGTCAACTGCTTTCGCTGCCCAAGATTAGTGGCCTTTCGCGAGCAGGTGCCTCCAAGAAAAATGTATGAACATGAGCAATATTGGCGCCGCCCTGTTCCTGGATACGGGGACATCAATGCCTGGCTCTTAATCACTGGGCTTGCTCCGGCTGCCCATGGAGGCAACCGCACCGGAAGAATTTTTACCGGAGACCTATCCGGGAAATTTTTGTTTGAAGCAATGTATGAAGCCGGATTTGCTAATCACCCTTTTTCAGAATATCGCGACGATGGATTGAAACTCAAAGGCTGCTATATGACCGCGGCAGTCAAATGCGTGCCTCCTAAGGACAAGCCTCTGCCGATCGAGATCAAGACCTGCAATAGATTTTATCAGAATGAGCTCTATCTTTTAAAAAGTGTGACCCATGTTTTGGCACTAGGCAGAATCGCTTTTGATGTGTATCGCGCCTCCATGAAAGCCAGAGGCATTATTTATCCATCCGCCAAATTCATGCATGGCGGCCGTTATGAGCTTCCCGGAGCTCCCACGCTGTTTGCCAGCTATCATCCCAGCCCCCAAAATACCAATACCGGAAAATTGACCCGCCAGATGTTCCTCGATCTGCTTTTGACAATCAAGCAAGACAAAGAGTCAGCCAAATTCAAAGCCACGCCCACCCCAAAGCTCAAAATTAAATAAACTACGACAAACGGACAACAACGGACCAATACGGACAATTACGGACAAAATTGAAGTCCGTATCAGTCCGTAATTGTCCGTTCCTAAACAGAGTGATTTGTCTCTTGACTCTTTTTGAGGAAAACAGTACTCTCACTTATTCTTTCCCTCACTTTCTTCTCTGCTCGGATGGTGGAATGGTAGACACTAGGGACTTAAAATCCCTTGGGCTTTTTGCCCGTGAAGGTTCGAGTCCTTTTCCGAGCATGCCAAACCGCAAGAAGGTAAGTCTTTAATTGGACTTAGTCACCTTCTTTTTTAAAGGGCTTAAGTCAGCAATGTCTTAAGCCGCTTTATTATTGTTTTCTTTTTGTAAACGATTAGATCTGTTCAATTGTTCTTTTCTAACAAGCAATCTTATCAGCATCAATTTCTAAGGGACTATTTTCGCTTTGAAGAGCAGCTAAATTTTTCGGTTTAATTTTTAAGTAAATTTTTCTAAACTCTTTGTCAGAAACCTTTAAAAAATTCAGAAGATATAAACGAAGATATATTTCTGTACTCGGATTCATTTTTGATTCTTCTTTTTCCCATTTTAAAACAGCCGCATGAGTAACGCCAAATAATTTAGCAAAATCACGCGTTGACATTTCTAAATAGTCAATAATAAACCTAAGTTCATTTCCGGATAACGGAGTTGGTTTTTCTAGCTAGAATATTAAGTACTGCTAACTGAAGAACATTAAAATTAATATCTATTGCCCATTCATCAAAAACTTTTTTCATAGGGACATTGATCAAGCGAATAGGAAATCCCAAGCCCTCAAAAATAATAGTCTCCTTTTTAGTTTCCTTCATAACTTCTCCACATGCATTACGGTAATGATAAGCATATCTAACGTTTATCCGGAGTCTGACTTTTTTTAACTTATACCATTCCTTCTATAATATAATGGTAACAAAGTTTCCAATTATTTGAAAGTTT
>Ga0207147_1016_pt1 | contig 16915 bp, 11 predicted proteins | sample Alteio_BWMinHeat_33_FD_153551 | JGI IMG/M metagenome (GOLD analysis project Ga0207147, IMG submission 153551) | Enriched cells from forest soil in Barre Woods Harvard Forest LTER site, Petersham, Massachusetts, United States -... | ecosystem: Environmental > Terrestrial > Soil > Temperate forest >... | reverse complement strand
ACACTTATAGCGAAGAAGGCAATTATAGCCTGTCTGTCAAAGTTGATGACGTTGGAGGCTCAACCATAACAACTTCTGATGCTTCTGTTGTAGTCAGCGACGCTCCTCTATCAGCCAACAGCCTGCCTTTATCAGGTGTTGAAGGCGCTCCTTTAGCTGGGAATTCTCAAGTCGCTCATTTCACAGATGCAAATCCAAGCGCACCTGTTTCAGATTTTTCCGCTACCATCTTCTGGGGTGATGGCTCTCAATCCAGTGGTTCTATTGTTGCCAACGCCAACGGCGGCTTCGATGTCTTCGGAGGCCATACCTACACAGACGAAGGCAGTTACAATATGCATGTTACAATCAATGATGTTGGCGGAGCTCATATCACCACGCTTGACTCGGTTGCAACTGTTGCAGATGCCGCCCTCTCATCTAACGGAGTATCGTTAACGTCCGTTGAAGGAAATCCTCTTCCAAATTCCGTAATTGCACATTTTACAGATGCCAACGCCTTTGCTACAGTTTCCGACTTTAGTGCATCTATCAACTGGGGTGACGGAACCCAATCCAATGGCACGGTTGTTGCGAATCCTAATGGAGGCTATGATGTCATAGGCGGCCACACCTATGCTGAAGTCAGTTCATATCAAGTTAATGTTTCTATTTCTGACCTGGGAGGAGCCAGCACATCCGCTCAATCGTCAGTCGCTGTATCTGACGCTCCATTGACTGCCACCGCTTTTGATAATACCGGCATTGAGGGTAATGCCCTGGCCAGTTTTGTTGCAGCACATTTTACAGACGCCAACCCTACCGGTCCAATTACAGATTTCTCTGCCACAATCGATTGGGGTGATAACTCATCGTCAATTGGACAAATTGTCGCAAACGTCAACGGTGGTTTTGATGTCATCGGCGCACATACCTATGCTGATGAAGGCTCATATAATATGCATGTTACAATAAACGATATTGAAGGCGCCACCATAACCACTTCCGACGCCCATATTTCTGTTGCAGATGCTGCATTGAACGCTGACGCAAATGCTTTAAGTGCTGTTGAAGGCAGCCCTCTTGGAAATAACACCGTTGTTGCTCATTTCACAGATGCAAATCCAAGCGCACCTGCTTCAGATTTCTCAGCAACGATATATTGGGGCGATGGTTCTAACACCTCCGGCACTATCGTTGCAAACGCTAATGGCGGCTTTGATGTTGTTGGCGGACACACTTATAGCGAAGAAGGCAATTATAGCTTATCAGTCAAAGTTAATGACATTGGCGGCTCAACCGTAACTACTACTGATGCCTCTGTTGTAGTCAGCGACGCTCCTTTATCGGCCAACAGCCTGCCATTATCAGGTGTTGAAGGCGCTCCTTTAGCTGCGAATTCTCAAGTCGCTCATTTCACAGATGCAAATCCAAGTGCACCTGTTTCAGATTTTTCCGCTACAATCTTCTGGGGTGACGGCTCTCAATCCAGTGGTTCTATAGTTGCTAATGTCAACGGCGGCTTCGATGTCTTCGGAGGCCATACCTATACTGAGGAAGGCAATTATAATATGCACGTTACGATCAATGATGTTGGCGGAGCTCAGATCACCACGCTTGACTCGGTTGCAACTGTTACAGATGCCGCATTATCCTCTAATGGTGTGTCGTTAACGTCCGTTGAAGGAAATCCTCTTCCTAACTCCGTAATTGCACATTTTACGGATGCCAACGCCTTTGCTACAGTTTCTGACTTTAGTGCATCTATCAACTGGGGTGACGGAACACAATCCAATGGCACTGTTGTTGCTAATCCTAATGGAGGCTATGATGTCATAGGCGGCCATACCTATGCTGAAGTCAGTTCATATCAAGTTAATGTATCTATTTCTGACCTGGGAGGAGCCAGCACATCCGCTCAATCGGCAGTCGCTGTATCTGACGCCCCATTGACCGCCACCGCTTTTGATAATACCGGCATTGAGGGTAATGCTCTGGCCAGTTTTGTTGCAGCGCATTTTACCGACGCCAACCCTACAGGTCCGGTTACAGATTTTACAGCTACCATCTATTGGGGAGATAATTCATCCTCAGCAGGCGAAGTTGTTGTTAATCCTAATGGAGGATTTGATGTCATCGGCGCGCATACTTATGTTAATGAAGGCTCCTATAATATGCATGTCACAATCAACGATACCGACGGCGCCATCATAACCACTTCCGATGCCCAGATCTCTATTGCAGATGCTTCTCTTACAGCCAATGCTATTTCTTTAGCGGCTGTTGAAGGCAATCCTCTTGCGAATAATACAGTTGTTGCACACTTCACTGATGCAAATCCAAACGCTCCGTTATCAGATTTCTCTGCTACAATATATTGGGGCGATGGTTCTAATACCTCCGGCACTATTGTTGCAAACGTTAATGGAGGCTTTGATGTCATTGGAGCCCATACTTATGGTGAAGAAGGCACCTTCAGTATGTATGTAAATATTAAAGATATTGGTTCCGCAGAAGTTACTACTTCTAATGCCACTGTTTTAGTTGCTGATGCACCATTGAATGCTTCTTCATCATCTCTGACATCAATTGAAGGTCTTGCCCTACCTAATTCAACAGTAGTCGCGCATTTTGTTGATGCAAATCCAAATGGCGTCATATCTGATTTCACATCATTAATCCATTGGGGCGACGGTACAATCAGCAATGGTACTATTGTTACCAATCCAAACGGCGGCTTTGATGTTGTCGGCGGCCATACTTATGCAGATGAAGGTTCGTTTAATATGTCCGTTATAGTTAATGACATTGGCGGTTCGAGCATTTCAATTTCACAAATACCGGTAACAGTTGATGATGCACCTTTAACAGCGAATTCTTTTAGCTTCTCAGGTGTCGAAGGCAATCAAATTTCTAGCACAGTTGTAGCTCATTTTGTTGATGCAAATCCCAATGGCAATACCTCTGACTTTAACGCAACAATATATTGGGGCGATGGCACAAACAGCCAAGGAAACATCACTCCTAATGGCAATGGATTCGATATTGTAAGCAATCATATTTATTTGGATGAAGGTACTTACAATATGCATGTTACTATTAATGATAAAGGTGGTGCGACTGTTACTACTGGTGATTCTCAAGTTACTATTGCTGATGCGCCTTTAACTGCAAGCATTAATTCCTTCTCGCCCATAGAAGGAAACTCCACAAGTAATTTGATCATTTCACATTTTACAGATGCAAACCCTTTAAGTACTGCTGCTGACTTTAATGCCTTAATAGATTGGGGCGATGGCAACTCGTCGCAAGGAACTATACAAGCCAATCCAAATGGAGGCTTTGATGTACTTGGAAGTCATATTTATGATGAAGGCTTCTATAATATGCATGTCACAATTAATGACATTGGCGGAGCAAGCGTAACTAAAGATGCTTCCATAGCAGTTCATGATGCTCCTCTAAGCAGCATTGCATATGCTCAATCGTCCGTTGAAGGTTCGCCATTATCCAACACAGTTGTTGCTCACTTCAATGATGCTAATCCATTAAGCACCCTCAGCGACTTTTCAGCTATTATTAACTGGGGTGATGGCTCTCAAACCAATGGAACAATTATTGCAAACGCCAATGGCGGTTATGATGTACAAGACGCCCACACTTACCTAGATGAAGGCAATTACAGCATGACTGTTGTGATTAATGATGTTGGCGGTGAAGGCTCAACTTCAGTTGCAACTATGGTCGTTCATGATGCTCCATTAAGCTCGCTTGCATTCAATCAATCATCAGTTGAAGGTTCGCCTTTATCCAATAACGTTATAGCCCACTTTAATGATGTTAACCCCAATAGTACTATAAGCGACTTTTCAGCTGTCATCAATTGGGGAGATGGAACCTCAACAAATGGGCAAGTTGTTGTTAACCCTAGTGGTGGTTTTGATGTCACTGGAAGTCACATTTATGGGAATTTTGGTTCTTACAATATGCATGTAAATATTATTGATACCGGCGGCTCTAATACCATTGCGAATGCACTAATGAACATCTCTGATGCTCCTCTGACAGCCACTTCTCCTGTAGCCTTGAATATTATGGAAGGCTCTGTTTTCAATGGAGTCATTGCTTCCTTCCACGACGGCAATATACTTGGAAAAATATCCGATTTCACCGCAACAATTAATTGGGGCGATGGAAAAACCTCTTTAGGAACAATTCAATCATTGGGCAATGGCGACTTTAACGTTATTGGGGATAAAGTGTTTGCCCAAACAGGCAATTATCATTTGACTGTTGCTATTCAAGATTTCGGTGGATCGCATGCCAACACTATAAGCCAAATGTCTGTCAGCGATGCTCCTCTCATTGCTTCAGGCCAAAACTTTGCTGTTCTTCAAGGAAATGCATTTAATGGCATGGTCGCCTCATTTCATGATCTTAATACGGCTTCACAAGCAGCGGATTTCACAGTAACAATCAATTGGGGTGATGGTCAGACATCGATTGGCACTGTTACATATGATAATGTTGGTCAATATATCGTAAGCGGCTCGCATACATTTAACACTTCAGGGAATTCCCCAGTTAATGTTGAAATCCTTGATATAGGCGGCTCTAAAGCGATTGCCAATTCTAATGCGACTGTTATTGCTCCTCCGATCGTCATTCCTGTTCAAGCCAAAATTTTCTCGGAAGAAATGCCATTCATGCCATCTTCAAGCATTTCTATTATCAACACTCCAAAAGAATTGCCGTCATTAATTAATGAAAGCCAAGTCTTTAATCAAACAATTAACCCAAGCTTTAATGACTTACTAATTTCTATTCCTATTCCATTTGAAAAATCAGATCGATCCAATACTGTTCCTGCCGGCGAAAACATTTCCGGTGAATTGTTTGCTCCTAATCAATTTTCTTATCGGATCGTCTCTTCAATTGATTTGCAACATACTACAGTCGGCTTTGAAAAAGTTTCAGCTAATATTTTCGAGGAAACTGACCAAGCCCAAGCTTATACCTTTATTAATAATATCGATATCCCACTCGCTCCTCAGGAAGTTCCTATTGATCATGACCAATTGATGAAAAATCTCATTTTAGGATTAGCTGCCACCATACTGATTTCAAGTAAATTTTTATTCCTGCTAACAACTAGGGATTTTGAAGGTGTGATTGCAAACTTTGAATCTAGCATTCAAATGGCAAAATCCAATTTTAATGCGATGATCAATTGGGGCGACGGTGCGAGTTCAGAAGGAATTATTCAAGAAGACAGTCCCGGAAAATTTAGCGTTCACGCTTCACATACCTATCCAGACTATGGCACATATAATGCTGATATTTCAATCATCGGCCCTGAAACTATAGAAGTTCACAAAAAAATCATTGTCGAAATTGAAAAACCAGCCATGTCTAAGGCCTTCAATTGGGTTAAAGCCCATGTCTTAAGCCTGTTCAGTTTCTAGTCGTTAACTATGAGCTCAGCGAGCGCGTAAGCGTCAAAAAACCGACACTGAAAGAAAGCTGGTTTTGTCCTTTTTTTGATAGGATTTTTAAAATTCAATGATAAGCCTCACATTAGCCCGTAAGGGCGATTCTTTCGATAGCCCAGGTCAAGTGCGAGCGCAAAGCGCGAGACACGCAGGCCTGGGTAAAGATTAGAACAAAACATTGAGCCTCTGAAAGAGGCGACTCTTAATAAAGTCTGAAGGCTAAAAGCTAAAGGCTAAAAATCTTATTTAGCCTTTAGCCTTTAAGAGCCGCCCCCTTCGGGGACTTAAATTTAAAATACAATCTTACCCAGGCCTGCGTGTCTCGCGCTTTGCGCTCGCACTTGACCTGGGCTATCGAAAGAGCCGCCCTACGGGCTAATGTGAGGCCTATCGAAATTGTGGGTATATTTGCCGCTTACGCGAGCGCAGCGGGACTGCTTTTTGGAGGCTGCGCTTGCTGCACATAGTAAACGTTAATTATTTACGGGTAGACGCGCATGCGAGCACAGGAATGAGAAGTTACTCCTAAGACAGAAGGCCTTCAATGTCTTTTTTGAGGGCTTCCAGCTCCAGCCGAAGCTTTGGATCGATCTGAAAAATCGGGCCTACAACTTTGTTGTCGACGGCTTTCTTTAGATCGCTTAACCGATTGATGAACATATGGGCCAATCTGACATTAGTCTCTGCTAAAGAATTAAAATGATATTCATGTCCATCAATGCGGCGCAGCCTGTTTACAAAATACACTTTTTTGTTCTGCTGCATCAGATCGCAGATGAAGCTGTTCATAAAATCGCCTGTCTCAGCGATTTCTTTGGCCAACTTAAATTTAATACGATAGTCGGCAACCAATTTGTCAAAATCTTTTCCAAATTTGCCTTTAATGCTATCCTGAACACGTCCTTGCAGCAATGATTCAAAAATGTCATTTTTTAATTCATTGCCCTGAAAAGCCTCATTAATGGCGTTTTGCAATTCGCGAAGTGTCATCTGCGAGATCGGCAAAGAGAAAATTCTCTCTAATAAGTTATTTAGCAATTCAAGTTGATTGTTCTGCTCGGTCATATGTGTCCTCAATTTTATCAAATAAATAACTACAAAATTTTTTAAAGTCAAAATTATAATTTTGAAGATATCTATTTAAAAATTCAGTTAATATGGCATTCTATGCAATTTTGAGGTTCTATGAAGTCATTATGCAAAATACTTTTCGTAATTGTCGCCGCGGGTCTCGCCAATACTCCTATAAGCTTAAATGCTTTAATTTGCTGCGAGAAAGAACATTATAATCCTTATGAATGCACTGATCAATTCTGGATCCGTGGAGAATACCTCCTTTGGAATACCAAGAGGACCAAGCTAAGAACCCCCTTGCTGACTCAAGCATCGCTTTCCGACCCCATTCCCGGAGCCATTGGCCAGCCTGGAACAAAAGTCGTCTTAGGAAAAATGTATCTTGAACCACCTCTTAGAAGCGGTTTTAAAATTTCGGGCGGTTATTATTTCGATTCTCATCGCACCTTCGGCATAGATGGAAGCTACTTCCTTTTACTTACAAATCTCAGGTCAAAATTTAAAAGCACTACCGGTGCTTCAGGCACAGTAAATTACGCCGTTCCGGTTTTCGACGTTACAGGTAACTGGGGATTAAACGGTGTCCCAGGCGAAACGATCTTCCTTCTCACTGGCCCGGCAAGCAACCCCATATTTGCCGGAACTTTTGGCGATTTTGACCTTCGCACTGCCAGCCGATTCCACGGAGAAGAAATTAACCTAACTTATTCATTATTAAATTATTGCGGATTGACTATTGTCGAAATTGCCGGCTTCAGGCATTTCGCACTTAAAGAAATGCTGACTTATAAGGGAAATACAGGCATCAGCTCTATTTTCAGTCAGAATTTTTTCAATTTCAATGACCGCTTTAGAGCCTATAATGATTTCTATGGCCCTCAAATAGGTTTTTTATGCGAATATGATAGACAAGACTGGCTTCTATCCAGCTGCGTAAAAGTCGGCCTCGGTGTAATGAACAAACATGTGAGCATTAAGGGATCTTCCAGTACAGTAGGCGGCAGTGAATTCTATTTAGTTACCGGGCCCCAGCAAGATTTGGGAAGCGGCATATTTGCACAAAAAACAAACAGAGGAATTTATACTAAGCATTCTTTTGGAGTTACTGTAGACTCAACTATCAGAATAGGGTATCGCTTTACAGACTATCTTGAAACACATATTGGTTATAATTTTTTGTGGCTGAACGATGTCACTCCCCTTGCCAGAGTAATCGATCACAAAATTAATCCCACCCTTACCAGCCTGGCAAAAGTTTCCAGATCAACTGCTGGCACTACCGTAGGCCCAATTCCATTTGGCTCGCGAAAAGGAGCTGAAGCCCCTGAAGGCGAGAAAGCGCCCGAATTTTCTTTTAAAAAAGAACATTATTGGGCCCAAGGTTTAACCATCTGGATTACATTGCGTTTTTAATAATCTTAATCTTAATCTTGATCTTGATCTTATCTCCTCTTGATCTTGATTGAGATTAAGATCGAGATAGTGATTAGGATTAAGATTAAGATCAAGATTAAGATTAAGATTAAGCACGGGCACGGAAAATTTTGGAAGCATTCTTTTTTCTAGAAGCCGCTTTCTTTCCAGAAGACGCCCTTGAGTTTTTGTATCAGCACCCACAGTTTCGATTCAGGTGGGCCCTGAACTTCAACTTCGCCTGACTTCCCAAAACGCAAAGGATAATTATCCGGATCTACGGCTACCTCTACTTCGTAAAACGTCCCATTCAATTTTAATTTTCTGTCAGAAGTCGCAGGCTTTTTCTCAGCAGTAACGGGTAGGCTGCCGCTATAAATAGAAGCCAGTACCGGATAATGGAGAAAAGCTGCAGGCGCGCTATAAACTTCTCTAATTTTTCCTTTAAATCTCTCAATAGGATTTAATAATTTGAAAGTCACATCCGCGCCCTTTTCAATACATTCAATTCTATTTTCAGGAACATAAGTGATGACCATCATTTTATTGAGCTGAGCAATTTTACCTAATATACTGCCCTTTGATATATATAGATCAGGACGGATAGTATCTTCCCACTCAAATAAAACCCCATCTATATCAGCGCGTACGGTTAATTTATTTAATTTTTCATTTAAAATATCCAACTCAGACATCTTACGGGTTAATTCCGCTTCCTTTGTCGTTAAATATTTTAGGTTTTCTTCCGTTAGTCCCAGAACTTCGATCTCTTTACTGAGCATTTTAATTTCAGCTTCTGTTGCTTCTTTGGCTTTCTCAAGTTTTTTTGAAGTGAGCTCCACCAAAATTTGATCTTTCTTGACCTCTTGCCCTCTATGAACATAGACTTTGCTTATATAGGAAGATTCAGGCACATAAATGTCTTGCTTAACCTCAGCAGCAGTTATCCCCGAAAAATAATAATCGCGCGGCAAAGGTAAAATAAACCAAAGTACAATCAGCGAAAGAAAAATGACTGTTAAAATGAGTCGATAATTTATCTTGAAATAGTCTCTCTGCCTGAACAGCTGCTTAATTTCTGAGCCAAATGGTGCAACAATAAACACAGCCACCTCGACAATAAATAAAATGATTCCTAAAACTTTAGTAAATAAGAAGTAAACAAATATAGCAATACTTGTATAAAGGACTAACCTGTAAATCCAGGTATAAATGGAATAAACGACCATCATTTTAACTGTTTTTGGCGGCAGATCATCCTCAGGACAAGGCGCATTTAAGCCAAGAAACCACTCTCTTAGCTTCCATCGGGCCACAGCAAACGAACGGGGCTGTAAGTTGTCAATGCCCAATAAATCAGTAAGCAAATAGTACCCATCGAAACGCATGGCTGGATTTAAATTCAGAAAAAGCGTCGTCACCCACGTCACTGATGATATAATAAAAAATACACTGTTAAGCATTCCAGGGTCGGTAAGCGCCCAGCCTATCGTTGCTAAGCCGGCTATAAATAGCTCTACAATTACGCCTGCTGCAGAAATTGCAAATCTTTCCCTTCTTTTTTTTAATTTCCAGGCATCAGTCACGTTGGTATAAAGCACTGGCCATAACACCAGAAAAGCTACACCTAGTGTAGGAACATGGACATTATAATATTTGGCAGTATAAGCATGGCCCAATTCATGCAGAATCTTAACAAAGATAATCGCTAAGGCATATGCTATAAGGCCTTGAATGTTGAAAAAATAGGTAAAGGTGTGGATATATCTATCAAAATTTAAAACGATATTAAATAAACCAAAAAAAATCAAAAAAACATAAACGAATAAAGCCTTCTTAGAGATCAAAGGCCTAACATAAGGAAGAGTGGCCTGTAAAAAATTATCCGGGTTTACCAAAGGTATGCGAATATACAGATAGTGGGTAAGAAGCCACCAAGCCCAGCCGATCTTTCTCTCTCGTTTAATTTTTTCAATTTCTTCCGAGCCTTTGTGTATATCAAGCAAATTTAAACTGTAAGCTTCATTGAATATATTGATGATATCTTGTTCGCTAACTCGCAAGCTGGATCGGTTGTTAACTTCATTAACTAATGCCTCCAACGTCATGCCTGGTTTGAATACCCGCATGACCAAGGCTTGGCCCCAAGTAATTTGATAATACTGTCCTTTAAGGGGGTCATAAAGCGAATACGTAGGCGCCCCGTCGGGCTCAAATGGACCGGTAAATACTAATAGATCCTCTCGAAAAGAAGCCAGAATCGGGGATGCTTTTTTGATAATAACCATACAATAACAATAAAAAATTAAATTTCACTCTACCAAAAAAAAAATTTAGAGCATACTGAGTCCTTGGTTTTATATTAAAAAATTTAATGACCAATAAGCTGGGTTAATCCTTCACATAAGAAATGGCAGATATTCTGCCTGCAGATGCGGAACTGAATATGAGTTGGCGGATTTTTTTTCTGTTTATTCAATCCCTTTTTCTGATTGGCTGCGGTCCAAATAAAATTACATTAATAGAAGAAAGGGAAGATTTGGCAGTTAAAGACCAACAATGGCTGATGGAGTGCCCGCCTGATCTGTCTCATCCTCTCACCCTTGATGAGATCATCAAAATTGCTGTCAGGAATAATCTAGAGCTATACGTTAAAGCTGCAGAAATCAATATTCAAGAGGATGAGGCAAACAGGCTGCGTTTTGCCCTTCTTCCGCAGTTGAATTTTGATTACCAGGACACGCGCCGCAGCCAAAATGCTGCCGCTCGCGTCGAATTAATAGACGCCCCTCCAAGCTCACCTCCCGGCTCTTTTCAACTTTCTTCGCCTAAGCATGATATCACCTGGGATATTAGCTTCATTTGGAATATTCTCGATTTCGGCGTTACCTATTTTCGTGCCCGACAGCAAGATGACAAAGCCTTTATTCAAATTTATGAATATGAAAGGATAAAAAATAGCGTCATCTTAAGGTCTGTCCAAAGCTACTGGCGGGCGGTTGCCGCAAAGCAAGCTCTTGATAGGGCGAATATTCTACTTCCGGAAATGCGCGAGCAAACAGCGAAGTTAAACAGCGAAATTGAAGATCGGGTCTATCTATCAAAAGGCCAAGCGCTTGGCAAATTGATCTATTTCAACCAGCGAGAAATTCAGGTGCTCGGCTACAATGACCGCAATGACTCTTCCGACCCCACACAAGGCTATGAAAAAGAATATATAAATGCTTTGCTCGACCTTGCTCAACTGATGCAGATACCGCCTGGGTCCCAATTCGATGTCTATGTGCCTGAGGATAATCTTCCCTATCAAATTGATAACCTGCCGGTAGTTAATGACCTGTTTAATACCGCCTTAGTGAACCGCCCTGAGCTTTATGAAAGGGATCTAGAGTATAAAATCAGCGCTGATGATGTCAAAATTGCCATCATTGAGCAATTTCCTAGCGTTCAGCTTTTCAATATCAAAAATTTTGACAGTAACCCCTTCCTTCTTCACAACAATTGGTATCAGGCCGGTGTGCGTATGGCCTGGAACCTTCTGGCCTATCCGCAGCATTTAATGGAATATTATTCAGGCAAAGATGAAGAGGAAAGAGACATCCGCAATCGCCTGCTTCTTTCTGAAAGCGTACTGACACAAGTCACGCTGGCTTACATTTTATATGAACAGAATAAAGATCAATATTTGCTGGCAAAAAGGGTTGCAGACAGTTATAAACAGGCTGCTGATCTATCTATACTGGAAAGCGAGGTGGGTAAAAAAAGCAAGCTAGAAGCCCTGCAAGCAAAGATCGACTACGCTTTAGCGAGGAACAACTTAGGGAAGATTTATGCTGAATTACAAAGGAATATCGAACAGCTTAACAATGCCATCGGTATTCCTCTTTATTTCAGCACTTTTAGAAACATCGATCTGCTAGAACAAGGATTTAATAAGTTAGAATACGGGTGCTATGATTAAAACCATATTTTTATTTGCTCTTTTCAACTTAACTCAGCTTTTTGCCGATTCATCGAAAAGTCCCGAACCTAGTAAAACCCTACCCTTCACATTTCCACAAACTATAAATCCCCCACCTCATGACATCCATGGTAATGATGCTTCCGAACCTAAAAAACACACTTTCAATATAAGTTTAGAACCACTTCACTATACTGTCATTTTCTCCCAAATCACTTCTCCCGTAATCAAAATTAATAAGAAAATGGGGGATGCCTTTGAAGAAAATGAACTTCTGATGGAATTAGATAAAAAAGTCTTTGAAGGCAATTTCTTAAAGACCAAAGCCCTTGTCAGTAGATACACGACTGAATATCAGGCAAAGAAACGCCTCTTCCAAGATGATGCTTTATCTGAATTTGAACTCAATGAATCTTATGCTGCCCTAAAAGGCGCAGAGGCAGAATATGCCCTGGCCGAAAAGGGCCTGGAAAGCACAGAAATACGCGCGCCTTACAAAGGCAAGGTTGTCAAAATCACCGTGAAAGAATATGAACTTGCCCAATTAGGAAAAGAACTGATCACATTAGTTGATGATGATTTCCTGTACGCTAAATTTCTCGTCCCTTCAACCTTAGTCAATTGCTTAAAAAAGGGAATGCCTTTAGATATTAGTATAAGAGAAACCGGACAAAAGTTGACTGCTAAAATTTTGCATATATCACCTGTTATTGACCCTTCAAGCGCTACCATCACTGTTGAAGCTGAAATTGATAATAAAGACCATATGTTGTGGGCAGGTATGTCCGGAAGAGTTGAAGTTACTGAATGTAAGAATCGATAAAAACTTATGGATAATGAAACTGAAATTAATTTTCGTTTTTCCCAGCTGCTTGTCAGGATCAACCAACTGCAAATTAAAGCATTTAAAGCACCTTCTCGGGAAGCTTTAGGTTTTATTATTGTCAACGACACCTTTCAAGTTTTTAAATATGACCAGGCCCTATTATGGGAATATAGCGATAATGAAGCCCATCTCATTGCCGTTTCAGGCCAGCATAAAATCATTAAAGAAACTGAGTTCTATCAAAAATCACATCAATTATTTAAAAGCTTAACAAACCCGAAAAAAGCTCAGGAGATAACTCCAGAATCTTTTTCTAAGGATGGCGAGCTCTTTAGAGACATTTTTCCAAAAGTAACTACCTTCCTCTATTGGTTCCCTATCATCATTGAAAACGAGCTTAGACTGGGACTGCTGCTGGAACTTTTCAATGAAACAGATGAAAAAAAAGAAGTTCACGAAGTAGAACTTCAAGTTCTTTCAAACCTTTTAATACCTTCATATAGCGCTGCATGGGCAAAATTCGATCAAGCTCGTGTAATGAGGGCGCTCACATATCAAAAAAAAATATGGTATAGCCTTGTGGCAGGATTATTACTTGCCTCTGTGGTTGTCCGTGTCCCCCTGCGTGTTGTTTCGCCGGCAGAAATAGTTCCGGAAACTCCGATTTTAGTTACAGCGCCCTTAGATGGAACCATTGCGAATGTATTGGTAAAACCAGGAATGACCGTAAGCAAAGACGAATTGCTTTTTGAATACGATAAAAGAGTCCCCATCGAGGAATTAAAAACTGCTCAAAAGCAAGTCGAGATATCCGAAGCCGAAGTCAATCGCTCTGCCACTCTCGGCCTTTCCGATCAAAAAGCCCTGGCCGAATTGGAAATTCTAAAATTAAAGCTCCAAAAAGATCAGGTTATCCTTGAAAATGCTCAGTTGCAAGCTGAAAAATTAGATGTAAAAGCGCCTGAAGGAGGAGTCGTCATGATCGACGATCCGGAAGAATGGCGCGGCAGGCCAGTTAGAATTGGCGAAAGAGTGCTCACAATTAGCGACCCATCTAAAACCAAAATTAAAATCTGGATACCCGAATCAGATAATGTCATCATCGATCCCCAAAAAGATGTTAAGCTCTATCTCAATGTCTCTCCAGATCATGCCTATTATGCCAAGCTCGATTATATTTCTTTTGAAAGCCGCATTGGCGAGGGCGAAGTTCCAGGCTTCTTGGCTGAAGCCTTATGGGAAAACCAACCCAAAGATGTTAAGTTAGGTCTCAAAGGAACTGCCATCCTTTACGGAGAAAACGTCTCCCTTCTTTACTTTCTCTTTAGAAAGCCCTGGGCCTCCTTCCGCAGATATACTGGGCTATAACCCCTTGCCCGTGCCCGAATATTAATTTATATTTGTTTAAATTTAATCGGGCTCGGGCTCGGAAGCGGGCTCGGGCTCGGGTATAGGCTATGAATTGCAATAGTTCTTCAGTATTTCCTTTATTGTCCAGGGACTATTTTCTGGAAAAGTGTCTTCATCGAGACCAGTATCCTTAGCTGCTTCCAATCTCGCGTTAAAATAAGCATCTTCCAATATTTCATCTAATTTAGATTTAAGTCCCGGGTTTCTTTTCAAAGTTTTTTGGAAGTTCCTGGCAGAACCCTTCACAGATAAATCCCATGATCTTGAATGTAATGTTGGTTGATATTTTATCTTAAGCAAATGTTGAAGCAGGATCATCAAGTGACTTTCCAGTTTGTCGTATTCCGATTGTCCCAAAGATCGAATCTCCTCTATCAAATTTTCAATATCAATCTTTGAAAAGTCTTTTTTCTGTAAAAATAAAGCCTGATGCTCTGTCCAATTGAAAAAGTCCTTCTCGTATTCATTTTTTTTCGATTTTTCTTCTATAGCCGCAGTCATTTTTTTTGGATATGCTCGTATAGTTTTTTTGTTTTGCTTTTTCATATTGCCACCATAAAAATTATCATAGCAATTATAAACATAAAAAAGTAGTGCTGTCTCCTGAGTAATCAGCGGACATAATCATCACTCATTGCTCATTGCTTACAAAAAAAAGAGCCAGGGGACATAGTGTTGGGCATAGTATAAAACTAACCAACCGACTCGTCTCACCTGGCTCACAAATCAGTGCCAAGTCCCTAGTCCAAAGTGCCTCTTATAAACTTTTAACACAGCACTCGGTACTCGGAACTCGGCACTATTCACTAAAAAATGAGGCAGGGCAAAAACCGTAACTTCATTATTAATTAATTACTATTCTCGCTCTCTGCCTCAAAAGTAGTGCCGGGCCTCAAAAGAGTGTTGCTACACACTGCTTATTTTAATATTAGGCCCAGCACTATGAATAAATGAGGCAGGGCAAAAACCGTAACTTCATTATTAATTAATTACTATTCTCGCTCTCTGCCTCAAAAGGAGCTTGCTGCCATCACACTTCAGAGTCTCAAAATCATCAGCATAGACCAACATTTCGTAAACCCGAATAAATGGCAGCAAGCGATATCTTTATTTAACCCTCACATGTATTAAATCATTCTTATCATGCTTATCTAAATACAGGCGCCATTGCTCGGCTAACCAGCTAAAATCTTCTAATAGCAGACGGAACCCTTCATTGTTCATATTGTCCAGTCTGCCCATGTAATTGAGATAAATTTTAAAGGCTTTTTCATCGATAGTAAGGAACGTTTTAATTCCGCCCCTGGCAAAAGTCGCTGGCTTCTCAGCGCTAGCTCTTACGCTCTTAGGAATAAAGTTGCCCCCGAAATAGACTTCGGTTGCAAGCGAAAAAAGAGTTGCTTTATCGAAAATTCTTATCGTGATATCTGTTGCGCCAACAGTAATATGGGCATGCTCATTCTGAAGGAGCTGCTGGAATAGTTTTTTCAACTCTTTAGTTACTATCATAAAAACCACCTTAATCGCTTTAAGGTTGTGCTTATTATCTAGTTAGTTGATTCCTATATTTATTATTATACATTATTAACAAAATAAAAAGATAGTTTTATGTGAATTAATTAATTAAAATTTTAAAATTAATTAATAAAATAGCTCCTGGATAATTTGTGAGTGGTAAATAAAATTTCAGTTAATAGACCAATTAATTGGCTCTTTTCCCAGCTTTAATAAGTGATCATTGATCTTGGAAAAATGACGGCAGCCGAAAAATCCCTGATACGCCGAGAAGGGCGAGGGATGTGGCGCCTTAAGAACTATATGTCTTGGATGGCTTTCAATAGAGCCGCACTTCTCCTGCGCCGACTTGCCCCACAGGACAAAAATCATGGGGTCTTCTCTCTCGCAAAGCTTGGCAATCACAGCATCCGTCAACCTCTCCCAGCCGCGGCCATGATGCGAAAGCGGCTCGCCTTTCCTTACGGTTAGGGTTGCATTCAACAGGAGCACCCCTTGCTCGGCCCAGCTAGTTAAACAGCCATGATTAGGGATAGGTAGCCCCAAGTCGGCATTGAGTTCCTTATAGATGTTTTTTAAGGAGGGAGGCAAAGGTATTCCTTGTGGAACACTAAAGCTTAAGCCATGGGCTTGTCCCGGCCCGTGATAGGGGTCCTGCCCCATGATCACAACCTTGACTTTTTCATAAGGAGTAAGATTGAAAGCATTAAAAATCAAGTCTTTAGGAGGAAAAATCGTCTGGGAAGCATGTTCGTTGTCCAAAAAGCTGACCAATTCTGTCACATAAGGTGACAATAAGTCCTGTTTAAGCAGCTCTTTCCACTTTTTATCGAACTGATAATTCGTCATAAGGCATAACTATTTATAAATTCCCTTTAAAAAAGTCAATTCTAATTGTTTGCCTTGACGAGAAGTACCCTTTGAAGCTAGCATAAAGCCCTCATTAGGGGAGGCTTTATGAAAAATCTGGCAGAAAATAATTTAATACGCTTTATTAACATTACACGAAAGAAAGAAGGGATATTTGCTAATTTTAAAGCCAAAGGGATCAAAGGCGGAACAGCCTTTAGCGCATCGATCGCAGTGGACATCTCAGCCGCTGAAGTAGATCCGGCCGATCCACTCGAGAAAATCATTGAACAGTGCGCTAAAATGGCTGTTAAAGAATTCAAAACCTCCGACCTTCAATTCGAAGGCATCGGTTCTATCTAATCTTTTATCTGGGTGTAGCGCAGCTTGGCTAGC
>Ga0207147_1080_pt1 | contig 16997 bp, 9 predicted proteins | sample Alteio_BWMinHeat_33_FD_153551 | JGI IMG/M metagenome (GOLD analysis project Ga0207147, IMG submission 153551) | Enriched cells from forest soil in Barre Woods Harvard Forest LTER site, Petersham, Massachusetts, United States -... | ecosystem: Environmental > Terrestrial > Soil > Temperate forest >... | reverse complement strand
AAATCAAGGCATTGCGAACGCATAGAACGCAAAGTCATGCCTAAGCTATCCTGCAAAGTTACGAAATAGTTGGGGGTTGTGTGGCGAGACCGACTCCTGAAGCCTGGAGAAAAGGGACAGGAACAACCACCTCTCCCCCCGAGTGGGGGAGAGGTTTGGTGAGGGATTATTCCTTCACCAATTTCAATGTTCGTGTTTCGTTATTGGCGGTTTGGATGCGGATATAATACGTGCCTGGCGAGATGGCATCTAAGCTGAGAGGAACTTCCCGCGTGCCCTGCTCGAAGGTTCCTTCATAGCCTGCACCCTGAACTTGCCTGCCAAGCAAATCGTACACGGAGATATGAAGATACGCCTCGCGCCCTATAGAAAGCCAAAGCAAGCCGCCATCGTTTGATGGGTTCCCAGTTAAGCGGGCATCCAAAATAATTTGAGTGCCTTGCGTAGTATAATTGGCAACGGAGGAAAATTTTAGCAGCGTATCCAAACCAAGGTCATGCAATGTTGGGATTGTAGTATCAAAAACCTCCCCAGCGTGGGCAGTATCGGCCCATAAGTTCTCTTGGCTCTGAAGTAAATCGACATAAGAAACTGAATCGTTGCGATAATTATATGCACACCTCGGATTATTCATCAGAAATTTAGCGATGGCACGGCCAGCTCGATAATCGGGTGACTGGCCATTGCCGAATTTGACATTCAATAAGCCCACTCCATCACAGAACCACTGGTCATCGCTACGGAGGCCGAGCGCATACAGGACAAAATTGAAAATGCTATCACGTCCCACTTGAGTTTGCACTTCGGTGTTCCAAGATCCGTTGTATGCACCCCATGTACGGCCAGCATCTGCATTTTGATAACAGTGCTTGATGTACCACTGCATCGTATCGTACGCCTGACCTAAATTCTCCATGTTTTGTTCCCATAGCAAGACAGCCCCAAATGCATTTGCGCACGAATCAGTATCTGGGGATAATAACGAAAATGGTTTATTTCCTTTACCCTTTGACACATCGCCACCGCATTCGACAAAGCTCGGGATTATTTGTTGAGAAACAGCGGGAACGGATGCAGAAAAATTAAAATACGGCCAATATAGAGTTGGAGAGGTTGTTTGTGGATCGAGTGCGGTCGAACCGATTTCCCAAAAATTATTGCCAATATCGACGGAAGCATTTGCGGCCGATCCTCCGAAGGCACCCCATAGAAGCAGGCTGGTAAACGAAGCATCTGGTTGATATACATCATTCATTCCGGCAAACGTCATTGACCAAGTGCAGGGAGGGCTAGAAATGTCGTCACGGTACATCCAGGCATTAGCCCCAGATGTTGTAATAGCAATCTGGCCGCCGACATTTCCAAATATCTGATTAAATCCAGGCATATCGCCGGCACCGGAGGACTGCCCGAAGTGATGTACGCCGCTCAGATCGACGGTTGCATCTGCTGCTATACCGTACTCATAGTTATTTTTAATAACCGTTCCAACCAAATGTGGAGGGATAAGCTGTGGAGTTCCTTCAAATAGCAAATTCCACCATCCAGCATACGAAACGCCAGAGATAGTGTTCATCCTACTATAGCCCTGCCAGTTCATGGATTCCATTCCAATAGATGAAAAGGTGCTACCGCCGGAAGTTCCATATGATCCAGTAACGGTATTATTACAACCAACGAATGTAAGGTCATAATGACTATCTGACGAATAACCAAGGATATTTATACCGACATCGAACGGACCTGAAATATGATTATCAGGCCCAATTAACCCGTCGGATTGTTCGAACCAAATGTTGTTCGACGGCCCCAAACCCCAACCAGATGCAGATGAGAACGTGTTCGATGAAACGGTTAATTTGAAAAAGACTATCGGTGTTATCCTCGCTCATTTGCAGCCCGCCTGCATGGATAAACGTTCCGGTGGAACCACTCCCACCGTCGCCAGTTGCATGGAACGTATTTCCGGAGATGAGAATATTACCCCACCAGAAAAAAGGCTCATATATATTAGCTGGGAAAGTGTAAGTAAAGGAAGGTACATAGGTTTGATCATTCTGAATGTCAATGGATTTAATCGGTGTTCCGCTGAACGTCCCGCCAGTGATGTTGAAGTTCGTAGCGGTTGAGCTGACCCCATCAGTGTTCTGCGGGTTCATCGCGAGGATTTCTACATTATTGAAGAAATCGCCAGTGGAAGAGACATCCTTGTAGGGGTATGGAAAATAGGAATTTGTTGGGTAACCATCATATCCGGAGATGTTACTGTTAAGTAACCCAAATGTCAAATTTGCTCCATCCGTAAGAGGCAATTGATCGAAAAGGATAATCGCTAATCCGCTGATGTTACCACTTGCGTCGAGATTGGAGTAGATCGTATTGCTAGAACTAAATGCGTGGTCGCGAGCGTATGCGGAAGAAGGCCTCTCTTCGCCCGAAGGACCATCGTCCCCTCCATCATATGATCCCGGTACACGAATAATAGCGAATGGTTTTCTCGGTGTCGGTGGAGTAGTGTTAGGATAAGCACCCATGTGCGATTTCACGGTAGAGTTATTTATTGTAGCCTGCCCTTCGAATGTCATAATTCCCGAGACACATGTATTTCCTGTAGAGCAGGGTGTCGGAGTCGAACCAGATGCGAGGAGTGGAAATATATTAGGCTCCATTTCAATAGTGATAAGACCATGGTTACTTAGGAAATAAGCGTCCTCTCCAATATGAAAATCGGCACCGCCATGCACAATGAGATTGGCTGGATTCTCCGTGGTTCCCTCAAGGTCAATCAAGCCTTCGCCAGAACGGTCACCCCGAGATTCTGTTATTTGTGTGGCGCCAAATGTAGGATTTCCACTGGGATTTCCGCCCGCAAAGTTCCGACCCCATGCGCCATAATAATTTAGAGTTGAGCCTCCGTTTACAATCAATGAGAGATCATAGGATGGAGTTTGTGCAGTAGACTGAGATCTGCCTGGGAACAGAATGTAGAAATTAGGCATAACCGTGAGCTTTGCCCCTGGGGCGGGAATTGATACGTCTCCTATCGTGAGTTTGACACTTGTATTGCCATCTGCTGTTCCGAGTTGCAATGTTCCAACCGGCGGGGAAACTGGTGGGACTGCAGTTGTCCACCAAACCGTGGGGTCTACAGGTTGGTAAAGACCACTATTTGTATTTGAAGTGCTTGCCCCGTAATTAGGGTCGGTCCAAACCAGCATGTTTTTCCCTGGTAAAAGTTCTGCTCCAACCGTACCGCCATGGTTATTGGGAGCGTTATAACCATCGGTTACATTGCATAGATCTGTGACGAGAGTATTTTCTTCAATGGGTTCATCGAAGGTGCGGGTCATATCTCGTGCATAATAGTGTGCTTGAAAAGAAGGATTACCGCCCGGAGTCAAGTCTTGAGCGTGCCAGTGGATGTGAATGCCCATTTGATTTACGGCAGCGACGTAAAGTACAGGATTGCCATCGACAAAGGCATCGGGATCGCCAAGCCAAAAAGGGACGCCTAATGGAGATTGTAGCATTAGAACTAATCGTGTTTCGGTCGTAGTGGCAGGGTATGTTGTGCCATTATACCAAGCTTGCATTACCACAAGTGGATTATGGTTCACGTCTTCTACATCAGTGATATGTTCACGATATACACAATGAAAACCCTCATAGCCATATCCATTCTGATTATCGTATGGGTTGCAAAAAGCTGTTATAGGTTCATCTATAATGCCATTGGTACTCGCTATGATGCTGGGATAAGTGCCGCGAATCATAGGTGCGTCACAAACATAAGCTGAAGTTGGACTGATGGAGTTGAGTTGAGGATAGAGAAATAATCCTTCTTCTGTACCCGGCCATGAGCCATAAGGCAAAATTGCAGAAGCAAGTGAGGCAAAACCAATAACATACATTCCGTGATAGACTGATGTCTGACCAGCAATTTGACTTATGACGGCGCGAACATGTGTTGCGGTCGTAATCGTTGATAGGTCTGAGCACGCATCACAATCATAATAGCTATATGGCGCAATAAAGCCACCGATAAAGAAAAAAGTGGGTGTGCTATTCGTATATGATACATCTGCTGGCTGATTCCCAGGCCCGATATATGCAACATCGAACATTGCCGTGTAGGGGCCAGAACCTCGATTATCTCTTTCTACGCAGGTGACTGTTGGAAATTTCCCAACGCCAACGACAAGCGGGCCTATCGCCGGAGTACTAGAACCAAGGGGGACTGCCATTGCCCAAATTTGCTTGGGCGATGTGCCAGAGGCCCAAACAATGTAAAGAAAGTGTGCATCCGACGCGACGTCGAATTCATCGCGGAAATCAGACTCCGTAACGACAGCTTCCGAACTGACGGAGATTGAATTCGCATTAATGGAATTCGCCGTTATTACATTCATTTTATTGATTGTAGGATTGGTGCAGAAGCTGCCCGATAGATCGATGTCTGAGGAACTGAAGTCCTGAATTTCGAATGAACTTCCCCCACTTGTTGGCCAGATATAATTTACCCATCCATCCAGGTTTGCTGTGTTCTTCGGGCCGTTTGGTGTGGCTGTAAATGAGCCATTTTGCACCACACCCGGTGGAATACAACCGGGCTCGTTAGGATAGCTATTGAAAGTTAAGGATGGCTTTCGCAGGGCATTCTCAAGTAAGTACCATCCAGCAGGGTACATCGAACTGCCCGACAATGAGCCTACAGTCCCTGCACCTACAATAGTGCTTAATGTCCATTGACCATATCCGTTAGCAGCAAGGCAATCCATGGTAAGAATCGGAACAGGATCATTGCTCCCTATGATCGTACCATAGCTTGTGCCATCATCGACTTGCTGTATATTAAATTGATATTCGTCATTTGATTGTGCTCTCACCCCTCCGGCGCCGATCGAGCAGGCAAGAACGAGCGCTAACATTATCGTTGCTCGTTTATGAGTGCTGAGTGCTGAGTGCTGAGTGCTGAGTGCTGAGTGCTGAGTTACTCCGTCAGTGGAGCGGGCGTTCGAATGGTTCCGTATCATCGAGAAGATTCCTTATGGTTAAAAAGTGAAAACACGTCCGTCTAAACCTACGGCGGGCGATTGCAAACATTGGACTGCTACAAATATACAACGAAATCCGGCAAAGTGTTCGAAAAGGCAAAAGTGTGCAATTCTTATGGAGGGGAACTGAGGAGCTGATTAGAAGAGTTAATTGAACTCCGTTGCCCTTTTTGCCATGAACGAATATGAATACTAACGTTATTCGTTTGATCTGCCTTATCGGCCTTATCACATCGCCCTGTGTATCGCCTCGCGTTAGCTTTGCCCAAAGTTCAACTCAGCTTCCGCCCGGTACTGAGATCTCGATGCCAGCGGCACATCCCGCCGATAGCAGCAGCTCGGTCATTGTTTTCGAGCGGATCAATCTCGGGCCGAACGTCAACTCTCAATACAGCGAGCTTTTTCCGATCCTCACGCCGGATGAGACGACGATGTTCTTCACCAGAAAAGGCGACCCCTCGAATACGGGATTTGCAAAAAATCCGAATGACGAAGATATATGGTACTCCACACGCCAATCCGATGGTTCGTGGGGTAAAGCCGCGAAACTGCCTGGGCCGCTCAACACCGTCAATTACGATGGCGTCCGCGCGATCAATAGCACCGCGACGCATCTCTATCTGCAAAACATTTACAAACCCGATGGTACGGGCGGCAAAGGGTTTTCCGTCTCGGAGAAAGGCGCAGATGGCATGTGGGGTTTTCCCGAACCGCTCGAGATCGAGGATTATTACAACGACACCACGACCGCAATGATAACGCTTTCGAACGATGAGATGACGATGATCCTTGCTGTGCAGCGGAAGGATAGCAAGGGCCAGCACGATCTTTATCTTTCGCACAATCTCGGCGGCCTGAAATGGTCGAAGCCGGAACCCATTGCGGAACTCAATACTCCGTTAGACGAGATCTCTCCGTTCCTTGCGTATGACGATCGCACGCTCTATTTTTCGACGAATGGTCGCGGGGGCATCGGCGGATACGATATTTTTATTTGCCGCAGGTTGGATAGTACGTGGATGCACTGGTCGGAGCCATACAATCTGGGCGAGCCGTTGAACACGCCTTCCTTCGACGCGTATTTTACGCTTGGCGCGAAGAGCGACACCGGCTATTTTTCGAGTTCCCATGAGACCTCCACGCGCGGCTATGGAAAAAGCGATATCTGGAAGCTCGGACTCAAACCCGAAATGATGCCGGGGTTCAATCTGCCGAAAGGCGACATGTTCAATCCGAATCTGACCTCCAAAGATCTGGAAGGTTCCCTTTTTCGATTAGACAATGTGTTGTTCGACGTTGGGAAGAGTTCCATCAAATCCGAATCGAAGGCGACGCTGCTGAAAGTGGCCGATGTGATGAAGCATCTGCCAACGCTCCGCATCGAGGTGCAGGGGCATACCGACGCCGATGGCGACCCGCAGCGCAACATGCAGCTCTCGCAGTTGCGAGCCGAATCCGTGTGCAAGTTCGTGGCCGAGCAGGGCATTGCGCCGGAACGATTATCGGCCAAAGGCTATGGCATGACGCGTCCAATCGCGCCCAACGACACCCAGGCCGGCAAAGCCCTCAACCGCCGCGTGATGATCGAAGTGAAGAACGGGGGAGGATAGAATTAAAGCTCTTCGCGCACAGTCTCGATATACAACTCGATCGCTTCGCGGATATTTTCGCGCGCCTCTTCTGGAGTATCCCCACAGCTATGACAGCCTTTAAGGGCCGGAACATAGGCATGGTAGGCGTCCTCGTCCGGTTCGATAACGATGGTATAATTAAGATGTTGCATCATGTAACTATACTAATTCCAACGAAGCAAATAGCGTTCCGCAAACGGCGATGCGCCCACAACACCCAGGCCGGAAAAGCCCTCAACCGCCGCGTGATGATCAAGGTGAAGAACGGGTCGTGAGATGCTTCAATGCTTTCACTCAATACGCTTGGGCTTCGAATAAATTAATCCACCTATCGAATTATTGTAAATCCGTTTTATGAACGGATGCAAATTATTGACAAGGAATCATTTCCACGCTTTGTTGTATAGAATAACGTGTCTGTATTATAGGAAAAAGTGCAATTCGCACGGGTAGGTTCTGGAACCGAATCTGTGTCACCGTAAAAATTACTGCTGTCATACACATTAAAGGCATGTACGTAAGATGTCAGCCTAACCCCAATCTCGGCGGTATTTATAGGAAGTCCTCCAGTCAGTGTTAAGACTTCTCCGGTGCGACGATTACCGACTGAAGCAATGAGAATAGAATCGGTTTCTGTTACGTTTACTGTACAACTATCGACTAACGTCCCCAGCTTCCAAATCCCTGCGAATTTTCCGAGTTGAATATTGTCAACCCACCCTGGAGGCGGTTGGGGCCCTGAATTATTCGTGGGCCCGCTGCATCCGGCGATCAGTAGAAAAGATAATGCGAATATATATTTCATAGGAAAAGCCTCTAAATTATAGAACACAAAAGCGACCATAAAGTTGTGAGTCTGGTTTGGGGTCGCAACTGTTCCGGCGGCGGAAACGTAGATATGGCCTTGGCACCACACTCGGAGAGCAAGCAGGAGGTACGCCGCGACAGAACACGCGGTACGGGCAGCGCGCGGCTGCCACGGTCGGCGAATATCAAGCTGGGGCTGCTGGCGGCCTCGGTGCTTATTGTGCTCGGTACGCTCTTTTATGCGCATAGCCTCGTAACGCAGCTCCGCGAGCGGGAATACCGCGTTGTGAAGCTTTTTTCGGATGCGGTAAAATACTACACGAATGCGGACCAAACGCCGGATGACTCGCTGTACCGGATGATCACGCATTATGTACGCTCCAGCGATGTGCCGGTGATATTGGCGGACCGGCACGATGATCCGAGCGTCCGGCATTTCAGTGAGACGAACTGGAACTTGTCGTACGATTCGACGCTCGACTATGCAAAGCAGTTCGGGTTCCTTCGCGAAGAAATGCGGGAGATGGACCGCGTGTATCACCCCATCGCGTTTTATTTTCATGATTCGGCTCAGCATAAGGACGTCGTGACGGGGTATCTGCATTATGGCAATAGTCTGGTCTTGTCGAAGATCGAATCGCTGCCGTATATTCAGCTATTGCTGGGACTCGTCGTGGTGGTGATCGGGTATCTGAGCTTTAGTTACCTTAAGCGTAGTGAGCAATCGAACATCTGGGTGGGGATGGCGAAGGAAACGGCGCATCAGTTGGGAACGCCGCTATCGAGCTTGCTGGGCTGGGCGGAGATGCTGCGGCTATCGGCAGACGAGCCGAGCGAGGTGAAAAATATTGCGGGGGAGATCGAGCGGGACATCGAGCGGCTGAACCGCGTGACGGTACGGTTCTCGAAGATCGGTTCGGTTCCCGACCTGAAGCCGCAGAACATTGTGCAGCTTATCGCGGAAGTAATGAGCTATTTCGAAGGAAGAAGTTTGAACGCTTCTACGCCACAGCTTCGAAAGAACATTAAGCTGGAACTGGTGACGGATGAAGACGAGATTCTGGTGAAGGTCAACCGAGAACTTTTTGAATGGGTGATCGAGAATCTGATCAAGAATGCCTACGAAGCCATTGAAGGGCCGGAGGGTTCCATTCATGTGAACATTCATCACGAAACACGGCGCGAAGCTGTGCTTATTGATGTGACGGATACCGGAAAGGGAATAACGCTTCGAAAGAAGAACGATGTGTTCCGACCGGGCTACTCCACTAAGAAGCGTGGATGGGGACTGGGATTATCGCTGGCACTGAGAATTATTCAGGAGTACCATCACGGCAAGCTTTTTGTAAAAGAATCGCAGCCTGGGAAGGGAACGACGTTTAGGATTCGGCTGAGAACGTAACTATTCATTTCTTTCGGTGTTCCGATGGAGATCATTCTTTTGTCTTGAAGTTAAGAAATTATTCTAAATTTTGAAAACGCGTATTATTCGTCTTATTGCTTTGGGAACCCTTGTCGGCGTTTTGCTGCTGCCGTCACTTAGTTTCGCGCAATGGCAATTGCTTGGGCAAGTGCGACCAGAAACAGACGATCCAAACTTTGTCGTTTTCTTAGACGATCAAGGTAGCCCTAATATTGGCTATACAGCATTCACCGTTTCCTGTGCAGATGGCTTTTGCGACTCTTTATACAAAACAACAGACCGTGGAAAGACATGGAAGGGTTTAACTTCATTCCCATTTAACAATCAAGCTCAAAATATAGTTAGCGTTGTATTCAAGGATTCGCATACAGGCTGGCTTTGCACGGACGAGTCAACCGGTGGGCCTGGAAATCTTTATGCGACTTTGGATGGTGGCATATCGTGGAACATCACAGCAAATTATCCTGTGCAGTACATACATCTTTATTATTACGGTCCTTCAACATGTGTTATTGCAAGTGCGGACGAAGGATTAGTAATTAGTCACGATGATGGAAAAACTTTTTCATTTGTTCCAGCATTTGGGAATAATCCGCGAGCATCTAACAATTTCGTTATTATTTTCGACCAACAGAATTTTCTTTCCACATCATGCACTGGGGCAAATCCTCATGGAGGGATGCGTACTACGGACGGAGGTTTTACTTGGCAGCCGCTAGTGATTCCTTATCCTCTAAATGAATCTTTCGGACCATATTATTCTCCTCTAACGGGTGAACTTTATGTGGCGACAACAGGAAGTGTCAATGGACGAGATACACTATATGTTTCCAAAGACCAGGGAAGGACATGGGAGCAAAGGTACGTTTTCAGATATGTAATGTATGGTGAAGTGGTTGGATCGTGTAAAGGCTTAGCTATTCCTACCAACCCCTACGATTTCAACAATAACACGGGCGACGGCAGCGAATCGATAACATACTTCTCAAGTGATTTTGGATATACGTGGGAAAGTATTGGCTCTGTGAACTATTGTGATGGTCCCTGGACACAATGGATTGTGTCAGGAGGTATTTCGATGACTCACACAGCGTTTTACGTTTGTAACGATACATGCCAAGTTCGTGCGTATGCTCTACCATCAGCTCCATTATCGTTTTCGAGTTCAACAGCTGTAACAAAGAATGGTTATGAGACCGATCTTACTGTAAGCATCGATTCATCTCTCAAGCAATACCCAATCAATTCTTTTGAAGCGCTCATTCATTCAAATTTCTCTCTTAAAAATGTAACCATCCAGCCGTCTCTTGGCTGGATTCTTGTCACTTCTCCGATTGATTCTGAGTCGTTGACGCTAAATTATTTTAGAGACACGAGTTCAATTGATACCAATAGTTCAGCCACCATAGCTTTCATTTATTCCGATTCCGTTACCAAGGATTTGCAGTTCTCGATTACTCCAATACTTTATAACGGACAAACAATTACTGAGTGTATAAGCGATTCAAGTTATACCTTCTCACCACGTTGCGCGGATCCAATACTACGCACTGTATTAAACGGCGAGAATCCATTTGATTTTAGGGTATTCCAGAACGACGGTTCTAACGTATTATCTCTGACCGTTAATCAAGCCAGCACCTTTCAAATCGAGGCTGTCAATTCTTTGGGCGAGCCTGTGGGTTCCTCACATTTGGGAGAAATTACGCAAGGAAATTACCAATACGATCTTAATGCGATTTTCCCAAATCAGAAATTTATCTTCGTGCGTCTTATCACAAGTGATGGTATAAGAGTGGCGAAAGTGCCAATCGTACCATAGAACTAATTATGCAGGTAATTCCTCGTACATTTTTCTCAGACGCTTTAGATCTTCCCATGCGCCGTGCTTCCAATCGGGGTTGCGCATGAGCGCAGCAGGATGGTAGGTGACAACGACGGGAATTCCGCAGAAATTGTAATCCTGATTACGCATTTTGCCGAGCGATTCGTTCAATTTGAGCAGATTCGTTCCGGCGATACGACCGAGACAAAGGATGAGCTTCGGCTGAATGAGTGATATTTGTTTCCAGAGATATGGCTCGCAGGCTGCGACTTCCTCCGGTTTGGGGTCGCGATTATTCGGCGGGCGGGATTTCAGGATATTTGCGATGAAGACTTCCTCGCGTTTGAACTCGACAGCGGCGAGCATTTTATTTAGAAGCTGTCCTGCGCGGCCCACGAAGGGTTCGCCAGAAGCATCTTCATCGGCGCCGGGGGCTTCGCCGATTATCATCACTTTGGCGTGTGGATCGCCAACGCCGAAGACGAATTTTATTCGAGTCGCTCCGAGGGAGCATTTTTGGCAATCGTGGATAGCGGCTTCCAATGCTTCAAGCGTTTTTGCTTTGAACCACGGTTCTTTATTGTGAACTTTCAGTTTATCGGCTAATAGGTCTAATTCGACGGATGGGACAGATGTGGTTGATTTCACGGAAGGTGTGGTCTTTTCAGGCATTGATTTTTTTGCAGGAACATAGGAAATGACATCGCCGAAGCGCGATGATTGCTCTTTTACGAAGCGTTCGAGTTCGGTGGCTAAGTCGGTTTCAGGTGATTTAGTGGTCATATAACTGCGGCTTTTATAGTATTTATTTTCAATAACTTAGGATATTTTGATTCAAGTTGATTCTTAATCTTTTCACGTTCATCGTTCAGCCCTTCTTTCAGGAATCGGAGGATATTCGTGCCAGCAGAGCCGATCTGCTCACCATTCGCATTGTGCGGAACATGCCGCTTGGCAAGTTGGAAATGGACGTTCGATGCAGTCAGATAATGTCGAATAACTTGATGTAATACAGCAGCTATCTCCAATTCCTCATCGCCTAAGAACGATGATGAAAGGATGGAAGTCAATGGTTCGGGATGAACCTCGATCTTTTGAATAATGGTTCGCAGATATTCATAATCTTCGGGAAGAAGATATGTACTATGCAGGTATTCGCCGGACCGGAATTCGTGGTCGATAACATCCGCGCTGGTTTTGGCATGTGCAAGATAATTCCGCTCTGAGGGAGTTCCTTCGAATGCCCGCTCGAACACCCTTTTGAGATCGACTCCGAGCACCAGATCGATGATGTACGACCAAGGCTGATCGCCAGCGTTCACTCCTCGCAAAGATTTGCCAGCCACCTGGACTTCGCCAAAGTATTGCGTGAGAAACCTGAATTCTTCACTGCCAGCAGTTTTAAGAAGCATTGCATTCCCAAGCGAGATCTTATGAAAGGCGGTTGCGGCGGATTCTAAAAGCGATCGAATGGATTCAAATGATGCAGCGCCACCATGCAATTGATCGAAGGCATCATAGAGTGCATTTGCGGCCAGTTTGTACTGCAGAGTTCCTTCGTGATTAATTCGGAGAAAGGCGGTCTCATAATCGGAAGGTCGGAACTGCGCGAATTTTCCTTGCAGGTCGGGGATTTCCGGATTATAGAATAAGTAAAAGACCGAAAGAAACCGATGCTGCACTCCAATAGAACTCGCAAGTCGGAGCATATCGCTTTCCACTTTTTGCAGTGTGGTTGCAAAATTATCAGGTAGAAGTATTCCTAGCTCAGTTGCTCTCTTTTTATGATGAAAGAGTGCAGTGTGGATCATCGAGATATACGTGAAGCACTCGCGCCGGTCAGCCCGCTCATCATGAACGATAGCGTCAGATGCTTCTATGGATTCATGGGAAAGAGTAGATAAGTTCTCGAAGCGATCGTCGTCGATGCTTTGGTTGAACATCGGAAACCGCTCTCGCATCCATGATCTGTAATTCTGTGCAGAGGAGGAGTGGAAAGGCATTACGGAGGGTCTAATAATCTCTAACGCTCAGTTCCTTTAATTGCTCGCGAATGATATTAAGGCCGATCGTCAATTCATTTTGTGTGATATTCAGCGGCGGACGGAACCGGATGGAGCGGTCACCCGCGCCAATGAGAATAAGGCCTTCATCGTAACATTTTTGTTTGAGGAGATCGCGCATCTGTGCTTCCGCGAGATCGAAGGCGCACATCAGGCCGCGGCCTCGCGATTCGAACATGAGCGTTGGAAATTCTGCTTGGAGCTTTTCTATTTCGGCAAGTAAGAACTCTCCCTGAACGCGTGCATTTTCAACGAGATTATCTTCTTGAATGATTTCCAGATAGCGTTTAAAGCGCAGCATATCTACGAGGTTCCCACCCCAGGTGGAATTCAAACGGCTCGAACGCTGGAATACATTATCGCGGACTTCATCCACACGCTTTCCAGCGAGGATGCCGCACACTTGCGTCTTTTTCCCAAAGCTGATAATATCGGGTTCCACAAAATGCTGGTGCGCCCACATTTTCCCTGTGAGTCCGATACCGGTTTGTACTTCGTCGAAAATGAGCAGCGCTTCGTTCTCGTCGGCAAGCTGGCGTAGTGCCTTGAAGAATTCTATGCTAAAGTGATGATCGCCGCCTTCAGCCTGAATGGGTTCGATGATAATGGCGGCAATATCATCCGGATTATTGATGAATGCTTCTTTCATTTGTTGAATAGAAGCGGCTTCATCTTTCCTTGCTCGAGCGATATTTTCAGGCGTGAGGGGGAAGTGAAGATAAGGCGATTCGATACGCGGCCAGTCTTTGAATTTTGGGAAGTAAAGCGTTTTGTTCGGGTCGGTATTAGTCAAGGACATCGTGTATCCTGTGCGGCCGTGAAACGCATACCGGAAATGCAGAATAAGCCGCCCGCGCTCTTCGGTATATCCGCGAGTAAAGTTCTTGCGGACTTTCCAATCGAATGCTGTCTTCAACGCATTTTCAACGGCCAGCGCACCGCCTTCTATAAGGTATAGATGTGGCAGATATTCTGGAATGGCGATGCGCGAAAATGTCTCGACAAATTCTGCCATCTCGACCGTGTAAGCATCGGAACTCGATGGCTTATTGATCGCTGCGCGCATGAGGGATTCCAAAAATTCCGGTTCGAACATTTTCGGATGATTGAGTCCGATCGGGGAAGAGCCAAAGAATGTAAAGAAATCGAGATAGCGTTTGCCGCTGCGGGCATCCTCGATCCAGGAGCCTTTTGAATTTTTCAGATCGACAATAAGATCGAAGCCATCGGCGAGAATATGCTTGAGGAGGGTTTCATGGACTTTATCGGGCGCGATATGTACCTGCTCAAATTTTTTCGGAGCTTGAGCGGAAGGCACAGAATGACCATTCGAACCAAGGGATGGCCCGTTTGACTGTGTTGCTTCGATGTGCTCCTTCATATTAGAGTGAACAAAGGTGGTATAGTGAATCGTTTGAAATGACTATGAACTCAAGATTTCAACTTTTAGCGGCGGTTTTGCTCGTCGTGCTTGTTTCGGGATGCGGCGGCAACATTACTAATCCGATGTCATCGCTAAATCCCGGCGCGCTTACTGCGGATTTTCCGGATGGGAGGGAATTTCTTTCAGGCAGCGCGAAGGTGTCGGATCAATCTAACATTTATCTTGTCTCCGCAACACAGGATGCTTCCGGTTTGCCACAGGATGAAATATCAATTTCGATACCCAAAGGAGCTTCCTTACCCTATACCGTCTCATCATCGGAAGGCGCAGACTTGATCTATAACAATGTGACCACCAATGTCACCAATAGTTATGAGGCAAATGCAGCGCAAGGGAATTGTACGATTACTGTGACTCAGCTCTCCCCGACATTCCAAGGCACATTCAGCGGGCGCGTGATCTGCAATACGATCTCGGATAGCGTTCTCCTTTCGAATGGGCAGTTCAATGCGACGTATAATTAATGAGTAGCTTCAAATCGCGTTTCCTTCATCTTAATTTATGAATACAAAAGACCTTCTCGCGCAATTTCGCGGAGAAGCACTGCTCGGCGGCGGCCAAAAGCGAATTGACGAACAGCACAAAAAAGGGAAGCTCACGGCGCGTGAGCGAATAGCTTTGTTGCTCGATAAAAATTCCTTCGAGGAGTTCGATATGTTCGTGCGGCATCGCTCGAAAGATTTTGGGCTTGAAAAGCAACGGCCACTCGGCGATGGCGTGGTAACGGGCTGCGGTCGCATTCATGGACGGTTCGTTTATGTGTTCAGTCAGGATTTTACTGTGTTCGGTGGATCGCTCTCGGAGGCTCACGCGGAGAAGATCATCAAAGTAATGGAAATGGCGATGCGAAATGGTGCGCCGATCATTGGATTAAATGATTCCGGCGGTGCGCGCATTCAGGAAGGCGTGGTTTCGCTTGGAGGATACGCTGATATTTTTCTTTTGAATACATTGGCTTCGGGCGTGGTGCCGCAAATATCCGCAGTGCTTGGGCCGTGTGCCGGTGGGGCAGTGTATTCTCCCGCGATCACCGATTTTGTTTTTATGGCGCAGGGAACCAGCTACATGTTCGTCACAGGGCCGAACGTCACGAAGACCGTTACACATGAAGATGTTACAAGCGAGGAATTAGGCGGAGCCGATACCCACGCATCGAAATCCGGCGTGGCGCACTTTGCAATGCCAAACGAGTTGGAATGCTTGAATGGCATTCGCAAACTGCTATCGTATGTGCCGCAAAATAATAAGGAAAAAGCTCCCATTATTGCATCTAACGATGATCCGGCGAGAATGTGTCCGCTGTTAAATAACATTGTGCCGGCGCAGTCCAACCAATCGTATGACATGAAAACGGTCATCGAAGAAATTGTGGATAAGGGAAGTTTCTTCGAAGTCCACGAGCAGTTTGCTACTAATATTATTGTTGGGTTTGCGAGATTGGATGGGGAGTCCATTGGCATCGTGGCGAATCAACCACTTTCGATGGCGGGCGTGCTCGATATTGATTCCGCGACCAAAGGCGGACGCTTCGTTCGCTTTTGCGATGCGTTTAATATCCCGCTTGTGGTGTTCGAGGATGTTCCGGGATTTTTACCGGGCACCGACCAGGAGTGGCGGGGGATCATTCGTCATGGAGCGAAATTGCTGTATGCGTTTGCGGAGGCGACGGTTCCTAAAGTTACCATCATTACGCGCAAAGCATACGGCGGTGCGTATGATGTGATGAACAGCAAGCATATTCGCGGCGACATCAACTATGCCTGGCCCAGCGCCGAGATCGCCGTGATGGGGCCAAAGGGAGCTGTCGAAATTATTTTTAAGAAAGAAATCGCCGAAGCATCCGATCCTGCCATGCGTGAAGAAGAATTGACGAACGATTACCGCGAACGGTTTGCCAATCCCTTCATTGCTGCCGAACGTGGGTACGTTGATGATGTGATCGAGCCATCGGAGACCCGAATTCGCCTTATCCGCGCACTAAAAATGCTTGCAACGAAACAAGATACGAATCCGTGGAAGAAGCATGGGAATATACCGTTGTAGATAATTGAATCAGACCATCATTACGATGAATTGTCAGGTCTTGATACCGATACCCGTTTTAGTAGCTTGTTCTAAATCAATACTGAATTACAGTCATGTTCTTTTCATTTTCCAAATGGTTTTTTAGCATATTATCCATTCTTGCTTTGGCTACTATTGGTGGCTGCACACACCCAACCGATACCGGTGTTAAACCTGATTCAGGTATTGGTGGTAGAGTTTATCTTGTCGATACCGTCGGTAATGTCCTCTTGCCAGCAGGCATAACCGTGACGCTCGATAATCCGCAGGAATCGACCGTTACCGATGACAGTGGAAACTGGCAATTCCGCAACCTCGGATTTGGCAGTTGGACCGTGACCTTTACCAAGCCCGGATTCGGTACCGCATGGGTGATGCCAGCTAAAAATGTTGGCGACGTTCTTCCCAAGCCCCCTGCTGAACCCGACCCCAACTGGTTCTTGCGTATCCCCAATGTAGTGCTCGGTGAGGTTCCCAAAATGAACGTCGTGATCGATTCTATCGGTCATGGCATCGCAAGTTCTTATCCTTATGACCCCGATTCTACTCGAATGATCTGGACTCATTTCGATTCTCCTTCTCGCTTTGTTCGGGAAGATATCCTGATGTATTTCAGTGACGATCCCACTTTTTTGCAGTCTGCAAATCATTTGCTGACTCTGACAATGAGCTCGAACGGGAATGAG
>Ga0207147_1079_pt1 | contig 17095 bp, 13 predicted proteins | sample Alteio_BWMinHeat_33_FD_153551 | JGI IMG/M metagenome (GOLD analysis project Ga0207147, IMG submission 153551) | Enriched cells from forest soil in Barre Woods Harvard Forest LTER site, Petersham, Massachusetts, United States -... | ecosystem: Environmental > Terrestrial > Soil > Temperate forest >... | reverse complement strand
AGGAGTTTGTTCGCGACGCGCCTTGCCGGTAACCACGACGCCTGCTCCAGCAGGTGCGCCGTTGCCGACACCATTGCCGGGTTCTACTTTGTCTACTTCGGGCTGCCGCTGGGCGCGCTCGTCGAACTTGCCGAAGATCATTTTGCCGGCAGTCGGTGGAAAACTGCTTGCGCCGGGTACCGGCAGCGACAGAGCTAGTAGCGGTACACGATGCGGTTCGTCCCTTTGTGGAGATGGACGCGATTGCGCGCGTCGTCCAAGAAGCGTCCCGTTTCGGCGCGGCGATCCTGGGCATCCCGGCGATCGACACGATGAAGCACGTAGAAGAGGGCGTGATCCGCCGAACGTTGAGTCGTGAGATGATTGTCCACGCCCAAACGCCGCAGGTTTTCCGCCACGAGCTGTTGTGCCGGGCGTATGAGAAGGCGCGCGCGGACAGTTTTGTGGGAACCGACGAAGCGAGTTTAGTTGAGCATCTAGGGGAGGAAGTGCGAGTGGTGATGGGATCGGAGCGCAACATCAAGATCACCAAGCCGAGCGATTTGGATTTGGCGCGGCTGATAATGGCGGCTTCATGAGCTCACGTGTAGGCATCGGATACGACTGTCACCGCCTGGTGGAAGGCCGTCCGCTCATCATCGCGCTGACGCGCGTCCCGTTCGAGCGCGGCCCGGAAGGGCACAGCGACGGCGACGTAGTGGCGCACGCCCTGACCGACGCGCTACTCGGCGCCGCCGCGCTGGGCGACATCGGTCGTCATTTCCCCAACAACGACCCGCGATGGAAAGGCGCGGACAGCCGCGTCTTCCTGGAGCACACGATCCATCTGTTGTCTGAGGCCGGTTATCGTCCCTTGAACGTCGACGCGGTGGTCATCCTCGAAACGCCAAAACTCTCGCCTTATATCGACTCCATGCGCGCCGCGCTAGCCGCGGCACTGCGCTTGCCGCTCGAAGCCGTCAGTTTGAAAGCAAAGACTGCCGAAGGTATGGGTCCGGTCGGCGAGGGTCAGTCGATTGAGTGTCACGCGGTCGCGACGGTTGGGTGATGATCGCTGCGACGGTGCTGATCCGTGGCGCGGCGCTCTGGACAAGAAACCGGAAGCACTATCCAATGCCCGAGATTGCCTTCTTTTAAACGCTATCTTAGAGCGCGCACTTTGCCCGTTTCTCTTGCATAAACCTGATAGATGTCGTCGGCGAACCAATGCCATGTCTCAGCGACGTGACCGTTCAGCAGCCTCAATCAGGACGTGCTCGTAGTCCCATGCTTCCGAAGACTTAGAACAGGCTTTCCGGTAGAGAGCCATTTCCAGTGTCCACCGAACGGGCCATTCACAACCTCTGTAATGACGAGAGGATCCGCTCGCACTTCGATCAATCCCGTTTGTAGGGCGTTGAACACCAGCAGGACCTGCTTCGCACCGCAGCTTAAGACCTCGAACTCCGACGCACGGATGGCAGTCTTTCGCGGCGGTCAAGATTTCCACACACGATCAGGCCCGGCGGTGTTCTCGGTGCTGTGGAACGTAAGCGGCGCCTCACCATTCGAGCAGGTGCAGGGAGGTTGTTCTAACGAAGTGAACGCTATCGCGAGCATCAGGGTGATCACTTGGCATCGCCTGCTCTCAGGTAAATCGGATTGGAATAGATCCACGGGACGAGCTCGCCTTCGACCTCCAAGTATCCCTCGACCCGGTACACTCCCGGCTGTTTCGGGACATATCGCAACTCCGGGCCTTGCTCCACGGCTACCTTGACTCCGTTGCGCTTCAAGACCAGCACGCCTTCCACCGGCATCGACGCGTTGAGGGAGCCAGTTCTTGAAAGCGCTGCTTCGTCACCCATGACGAAGCGGCCGTCGTCGGACTTGTAGAAAAAATCGAAGCCTGTGGCCGTCACGAGGGAATCGAACGCCACGTAGGCATGACCCGCCTCGAGCGCCGCGCGCAATTCCGCGGACGTCTTGCCGGGCGCCAGCAAATGCGTGTTCACGAAATGCAGGCTTCGCTCGTATAGATCGATGTCCCAGCGCCAAAGCGTCTCACCTGCCGGGTGACCCTCCACGTAGCGGCGCGCGACCCAGTTCTTGAACTCCGCGAGTGGCTTGCCTTTGTACGGTCCAGTGTCGGTGAGCAGAAGCGTTCCGGCCGGCGACGCAATCAAGCGCAGGCCGTTGTTTTGATGCGCGTCATTGCCGGCGATGGCCACAATCCTCCGGCCTTGATTGAGGCGATCCCAGATGGCAAGGTACTCCGCAGGGTCGCGGAACAGGCCGTGGTACATCTGCATCGGATACTTCGGCCCCGACCAGAAGTTTTCCGAGAGCCGGTACATGTTCGAGAAGTGGCTCTTTTTCGCGTCGGCGTGCAGGTTGTAAATCTCCATCGCGGTAAAGGGCGGTAGATTGTTCCATGGTCGCGGCTCGTCGGGATGACAGACCGCTGCTACGCCTCCTTGGGCTTGTACCGCGGCGATTTCGTCATAGAGGTTGGCTTCGTTGTCGGCGGTAGTGGTGTCGAAAAACCATGCCAGCATTCCCTTCGATGTTTCCACTCCGGGGATGAGCGTCACGCCGTCGAATTCGCCGTTCAACTCCGCTGGAACCTGCTTAGGCGGCTTGGCGGGATGATCGCTGAAAAAGATGAAATCGACGTGGGCAAGCTTGGCGGCGCGGACAATTTCGGCCGGCGTGATCATGCTATCGTGCGAGAGCAGCGAGTGGGAATGAAAGACGCCACGCCAATCCACGAGACCATCTTCGCGAAGCCGCGGATTCCGCGACGCCTCGATCTGCGCCAGTGCCTGAGCGTTGCGCGGATAGGTTCGGAAGCGGTGCACGATAAAGGTCCACTGCCACACGAGGAAGGCTAGGGCAAGGCCCGCCATGCCGAGTAGGGTGAATAGGCCCAACAGGCATCCCCACCGGCCACGCGAGCTGTGGCTCGAACGGCGGGATGAACGGCCGGAGGGATCACCGGACGAGCCGCTGACTGAGCCGCCGGATGAATCGGACAAACCGCCGGATGAACTATGGCGCCGTCTCCGCTTTCTCCTGTTTTCGCCAGCCACAGAGTTATACTACTCTTCATGACGACCAAAACGGCTAGTGTTATCTCGCTCGCACTTCTCTCCGCACTCGCGGCCCCGGTTCACGCCGGCGATTGGCCGCAGTGGCGTGGGCCGTCTCGTGACGGAATCTCGCGGGAGACGGGATTGCTTTCCGAATGGCCGAAGGATGGCCCGCCCATTTCCTGGAAAAGCACGGGACTCGGCGAAGGCTATTCCGGATTTTCCGTGTCGCAAGGGCGCATCTTCACTCAGGGACAGCGCCAGGATCAGGAATACGTCATCGCGCTCGACGCATCCACGGGCAAAAAGATTTGGGAAACGGTGACGACCAGCCATACCTATGAAGAGGGCCATGGCAATGGCCCGCGCGGAACGCCCACCATCGACGGCGATCGGCTTTTTGCCGAAGCCGCTGACGGAACGGTGGCTTGTCTCGAAACCGCTACCGGCAAGAAAGTCTGGAGCGTGAACTTCGTCCAGGATTTTGGCGGACAAATCCCGCACTGGGGATATAGCGAGTCGCCGCTGGTGGACGGAGCCAATCTGATCGTCACGCCTGGCGGCAGACAGGCGACGGTTGCAGCGCTCGATAAGTCGAATGGCAAAGTGGTTTGGAAAACCTCCGTCCAAGACCCAAACTCACGCACCGGGCAGGCAGACGGTGCGGCTTATTCCTCGCCCCTCGAAGCGACGACTGGGGACGTGCGTCAGTTTATTGTCTTCACCGCGAAAGGCGTGATCGGCGTGCGCGCGGCAAACGGGGAATTCTTGTGGCGCTACAACAAAGTTGCCAACGGCACCGCCAACATCGCCACGCCGATCTATCAAGCGCCGTTTGTGTTCGCGTCCAGCGGCTATGGAACCGGCTGCGTGCTGCTGAAACTCACGGCCGAGGGTGGCGGTGTAAACGCGACCGAAGTGTACTTCAACAAGGACATGCGCAATCACTACAGCAGTTCCGTGCTGCTGCGCGATACCCTGTATGGCTACAACGACACCATCCTGACCGCGATGAATCTCGCCACCGGAAAAGTTGAGTGGAAGGATCGCAGCGTGGGCAAAGGGTCCGTCAGCGAAGCGGACGGCAAGCTGTATCTGTTGGGTGAAGACGGAGTGATCGCTCTGGCCGAGGCAACGCCCGACGGTTACAAGGAAATCTCGCGCTTTTCGATCAATAAAGGTAGCTGGCCGACTTGGGCGCCGCTGGTGATCGCCAACGGCAAGATGTACTTGCGGGAATGGGACAACCTGTACTGCTTCGAAATCAAGGCCAATTGAAAAGAATCCTCCTGACGCTACTGCTCCTGAATCTGGCGCTGCCCGTCCATAGCGCCGATTGGCCGCAGTGGCGCGGGCAGGGACGCGATGGATCCTCCTCGGAAACAGGATTGCTCGCCAAGTGGCCTGAAGGCGGTCCTGCGCTGGCGTGGAAGATCAGCGGGCTCGGGGCGGGATTCTCCAGCGTTGCGGTTGCCCAAGGACGCATCGTCACCCAAGGACAGCGCGTGGGACATGAGTTTGTGGCGGCGTTCGACGTGGCTAGCGGCAAAAAGCTATGGGAAACGGCCACCGGCGAGTCCTACGAGGAAGAGCGCGGCAGCGGTCCGCGCGGAACACCCACCGTGGATGCCGACCAGGTTTTCGCGGAGGCCGCGGACGGAACGCTGGTTTCCCTCGACGTCAAAACCGGCAAGATAATCTGGAGCGTAAACTTCGTCAAAGATTTCGGCGGCGAAATTCCCGGCTGGGGATATAGCGAATCGCCGCTGGTGGAAGGCGAGAATGTGATCGTCACACCGGGTGGCACTCGCGCCACTGTGGCCGCGCTCGATCGCTCTACCGGCAAGCCGGTTTGGATGCTGAAGCAAGGCGAGGGCGCAGGCTACTCGTCGCCGATCGTGGGACAGGTGATGGACGTGCGCATCTTCGTGGTCTTCACATCGTCAAGCGTGATGGGCATCCGCACTTCCAACGGAGATTTACTATGGCGCTACGACAAGGTTTCCAACGACACCGCCAACATCGCCACACCCATCTATCGTGATCCGTATATTTTTGTGTCCAGCGACTACGGCACCGGATGCGCTCTGCTGAAGATGGCCAATAGCGGCACGAAGGTCAGCGCCAGTGAAGTGTATTTCAATCGGGAGATGCGGAATCATTACAGCACGTCGGTGGTTGCCGGCGGGACCGTTTACGGATTCAGCAGCGACATCCTGACCGCGATGAACCTGGCCACCGGGAAAGTGGCATGGCGCGATCGCAGCGTCGGCAAGGGATCGGTGACGCTAGCCGATGGCAAGCTATACCTGCTGAGTGAAGACGGCGTGGTTGGCTTGGCCGAAGCGACTCCCACCGGCTACAAGGAGATTTCCCGTTTCTCAATTCCCGCCGGGCAATTCAACACTTGGGCGCCGATCGCGATCTCGAATGGCAGGATGTACCTGCGCGAGCAGGACAACTTGTACAGCTATTTCATCAAGTGAAAGCGGTTGTCGGAATAGTCCAGGAAGATGTTGAAGTCCTTCGGGTTTGGTTCCACGCCTAGGGTCTTAAGGTGCTTGGTGCGATGGATCAGCAACGTGGGATCGTCGTAGGACTCTCGAATCATAAAGTGCAGGTCATAGCCATTGATCTGAGGATCATACGGGTCGTTCACAATCAGGATCTTGGAATTGTGCGGTATGGTGGGTAGGCACTGATGAATCTGTTGGTCGGCTATCTTGTTGCGGCTTTGTACTTCATGGATGCCCGGAAACACGTAGCCAAACATCTTCGCGTTCAGAGGCACAACCAGGTAAGCCACCACCAGGCATAGAGCAGCCTGGGTTGGGAACTCAAGCCAGGCAGCGCGCGGCAGCCAGCGAGTCAGTAAATACATCAGCAGTTTTCTGATACCCACCAAGGCCCCGGCAAACCACAACGACCAATACAGCGACGGCACATAGAGGGCGAAACCTGCCCTGGGGGGAATGAACGCCAGAGGCAGAAAACTTACGTTGATCATGATGGCGGCGAATATCAAGTGCCGGCGCCGGAAAATGCAACCGATCGCCAGCATCGCCAACAGGATTCCGAACACGCCGCTCGCAGTTGGGCGGGCAAAATCAAGCGTCAACTGCCTCAGGTAAACCGCGTAGTTTGTGAGGAAAAGGGAGGCGTGCAGCTCGGGATGGTAGGCTCCTTGTTTCATCATGGAATCGGCGCCCAGAAGTTTCCCAACCAGGTTGACGGCCAGTGCCGCGCCGCTGATCAGCGCCACTCGGGCGGGACCCTTCACCCACTCCCAGACTTGAGGCGCCCAAGCTTGGCGCGGCGGGTTCCACAGCAATTCGTACAACAGGATCGCCACCGGCAGGCTGGCCGAGACCTCCTTGGAATTCATCGCCGCGATGAAAAGGGCCAGGAAGATTGCGGTTTGTCGAACATCGAGAAGCCTTCCGGATTGCCGGATGCGCAGGTAGTAGTAGAATGTGCCGAACAGGAAGAAAAAGGCCAGGACGTCGTAGACCATTCCGGTGTCGTAATAAGCGAGCACGAAGCTCTCATTCAACCCGGTCAGCAACAAGGCCAACGCGCCGGCTTCCGTCGATCTTGCCAACAGGCGAACAATCAGAAAGAGCAAGGCCAGGTTCAGCGTCAGCAGAACAAGGTCGGCGACGCGATAGGGCACAGGCTGGAAGCCCCAGATGGCATAGATCGCCTTGTAGTACAGCCCGCCCATCGGTCGCGGAGAGTCGATGAAGAAAAGCAGGTTGGCGCGTAACGTGTAGGTCCAAGGGCGCATCCAGTAATAGTGCAGGTTCATCAGGTCATCGTCGCTGAAGAAGGAGGTCAGGCCTCCCGCCGTGAACCGCAGGAAGTAAACGTAAAAGCCGCAAAGAAAGACCGCCAGCGCGGTTTTCCGCAATTTAGAAGAGCCGCTCATTCTTCTTGATGTTGCCAAAGGTGCCCACGTTGGCGAAGGAGATCGCGACGCGCCACTGGTTTTCATTGCGCGCGGGACCCAGGGCGTAGCGGCGCCACTCAGCCGTGACTCCGCAGCAATCCAGATTGTAGCTGGCCTGGACCGCGGAGTATTGCAGGAATCCATTGTGCAAGTCGGGGATCGCCAGCCACACCAGGTTCGGACCGAGCGAGTTGGAGCTGCCATATCCAATGGTGGTTTGAAGCTGGTTGGCATTGGGAGCCAGATCGGGCGCGGTGTAGATGAACTCATGCCCGACGGAAGCAAACAGTTTCTTCTCCCGGAAAGTGCCCTTCAAGCTGCCGGCGATGAAGCGATGGCGCTCGGTGTCGTAGTCCAGCACGCTTTCCACCGAGAACCTGTGCGACGGATACAGCCGGATCGTTGAGTTGATCGGCGAAAAATGCCGGGCTTGATCCAAAAAGGCGTAGGGAGAAAAATCGATGGTGGAATCGAACACGTTGCGCTGGCCCGGAATCAGCGCGCCTCCAAAGGTCGGATCGAAGTAGTAGGCTTGCTTCACTTCCCAGCTCAGGATTTCCTTTACGTCGCCATTGGAGTTGCGCTTGGAAAAAATGCGCTGCGTCACGCCATACTCGAGTTGGGTGGTGTTCACCATGATGTCGCGCTCGTCGAACAGGATATAGGCCGGCTCATTCTCAATGCCGGTGACATAGCGGAAGGTAATCTTCGGCTCAATGGTGTGTTTCCATTTGTCTCCCATCGAATTAAATGGGGACTTGAAAATCTTCTCCAGTACCGGCGGCCGGATGTCCAGATCGAAGACTTCCGCGGTTCGTACCCGGTCGGTCCCGATGATGCTTTGGGTTGCGCTCTCCATGGTGCTTTCCGCAGTGGTTTGCAGGCTGCTAGTGTAGGCAGTGGCCCGGAATCCCAGCGACGGAACTAAATTCCAACCGGCCCAGTGCAAGGGCATGGTGACTTCCGGGAAGAAATCGAAACGGCCCACGAAACTAGGCGTGGTCAACCCCGGTTGAGTGCGGTTCAGGAAATCCGTCGCGGTATCGAAGGAAAAATAAAGCGGCAGATCCTGGAATATCGGCCGGTCGCGTCCGCTGAACTGGATACTGGGTAGCGACCGGATTTCGATGGCATCCCCCGGGGTGATGCTCAGGAAGTCCTGGTAGCGAAAGATGGCAACGTGAAAATCGTAGTCGCTGAAATGATTTGTGACGAAGCCGGTGCTATGAACCTCGGAGTTGATCGCCTCGTTGTAGTTCTGGCTCCAGGCTTGCCGGAATTCGTAGGAAGAAAGGTAATTGACGTTGGCAACGGCGCGGAACCCGTGGCCCAAATCCACCGCGCCTTGGATGGTGAAAGTTTCTCCGCCCTCGCTGGGACCACGCACGCCATTCACCACCTGGCCTTGATCCACCACGCCATAGTAACTCGCGTACAGATAGGCGTTGCCGTTGCCGCGCCAGCGATACTCGCCGCGCTGGGCCCATCCGCGCGCGGTGTAGACTTCCGCGCCTGCGGTCAGGTCCATGCTGCGGTTGATGGCCCAGTAGTACTCTTCGCCAAAGAAGAAGCCCTTGACCGACGAGGTTCCGAAGTGCGGCGTCAGGAATCCCGAATCGCGCGGCATGCGCTTGAGCGTGTGCCGGAAGTAGGGCGTGAAGAACACTGGCCAGCCATGAATGCGCAGCCAGGCATTGCGGATCTTGAAGACGTCTTCGGGCCGCACCACGGCGTCGCGGCCCTGAAAGGTCCACATCGGGTCCGGCACTTTGCAGGAGGTTACGGAACCTTTCTGAAGCAGGTAGATTCCGTCGGCGGTTCGGTCAACCACCGGTGAATCGAAAAAGAAAGGATTGGTGGAAGTGAGAGCGACTTTCTTGCTGGTGACGCGCGCACCCATGGTGGCATGGGTCGTCAGGAAGTGTCCAATATCGGTTTGCAGGTTGTAGGTGCCCGACTCGGCATAGACATTTTCGTCGCGCGCCTTCTGTTCATAATGGACGTGGCCGCGCGCGGTGACGAGCCCCGTTTCGTCGTCATAATCGACCTCGTCGGCGGTCAAGCGCATCTGGTGGTAGAGGATCTCCACGTTACCGCGGAAATGGCTCAGGCTACCCTCTTTTTGCTGATGTTCGGCCGAGATTCGGACGATATCGCCGGTGGGACCGGCCGGCACGGTGAGCGTGCGGGCCTGCGGGTCCATGAGGCGCGGCAGGGGCGTCATGGATCCCGGCAAGGCGCACACACCCAACTCAGTTGCCGTTGGGGGAGCGGTCAGCAAGGCTATTAACTCTGTCTGTACTCCGTCGTCAGCGAAGCCGTATTGCGAGTGACAAAGCGCTGCGGCTATGCTAAAAAACAGAAAGCGGGATAAATGCATTCCCAATCACGTTAGCACCGGCAGCGGCAAATAAGCAACCGCTCCGGAGGGAGAATTAAGCAAGCCTTGAAGACCTGCGCGGAGTGTGGATACCCGAACGATTCGAGCGAGCATCGGTGCGAGAAGTGCGGCATCCGCTTTGAGGAGCCTGTATTGGCTCCTGCGGGGCGTGGACAATCGCATTTGCCCCTGCAGCATCCGGCACCCTATGCGCGTGCGGCCACGGCCGATAATCCGCTCGACTTCCCGGTCATTTCCGGCGCGACCGCAGCGGCTGTAGCGCTGGCGCCGGCTTGGCGTGGGGAGGTTCATCAGCGGGTCAGCCGTTTCCGCGAGCGCAAAGGTTTGCAAGGTTCATTGGAATTTGCTCCGGCGAAGGAAGCCGAGCCCGCCAGCGCCTCCGCCGGCAAGCTGATTCGCTTTCCGGGACCGGCCGCGACGTCTGGCCCGGCCGCAACGCCCGGTTCTGCCGAGACCGAAAACGTCGCCGTCCAGGAATTTGTCCTGCCGCCTGCGTTGCGTGCCGCGCCTGCGTCGGCGCCGCTGTCTGCATCCACCTCGGTGTCTGTAACGGCATCCATGCCGGTGCCCGCGGCGGATCCCATACGGCCTCCCATCGTCCCGCCCCCCGTTGCAATTTGGGGTCCACCGGCCCAGCGCCTCGCGGCTTCGCTGCCGGAACCGCCTCCGCCGCCGCTCCAGCAAGCGATCGCATTTCCCCGCATGGCGCAGTTGGACCAACTGGCGATGCTCGACTTTCCGGTCGCTTCTGTGAAGCTCAGGGCCATGGCCGCCTTATTAGACGGCCTGATAATCGCCGTGGGTTACGCATTTTTATTCAGCACCTACTACCTGGCCGGTGGCCGTCTTCCGCTCGATGCCTCGCTGCGCGCTCTCCTCGCACCTCTTGCGGGAGCGATGGCGATCCTCCCGATTCTCTATTTGTATCTCTTCCTCACTTACTCCAAATCCACGCCCGGCATGGAATGGGCCGGGCTACGGCTAGTCAATTTCGATGGCCGCCCTGCCACCCGCCGCCAGCGCCGCCTCCGCGTGTGGGCGTCCGTCGTCAGCATGGCGTCCATCCTGCTGGGCTATCTCTGGGCCACCGTCGACGACGAACACCTTACTTGGCATGACCGGATGTCAGAGACTTGCTTGACAGTTCAGGGATCGTAAAATAGAGTACAATCGCTGCAACAGGATGCATCAACGCCACCGATACCAGAATCGGCGTATATGAGAAATGATCCACCACCCAGCCGACTAGCAACGTGAACAGCATCGCCGCCAGACTGCCAGCAGCGCCCGCGATTCCATATACCGATCCTACTTTTTCCGACGGGAACAAGTCGGCGGGAAGCGCGAACAAGTTGCTGGCCCACACTTGAATCAAAAACGTCGCGAGACTCACAAACGCGATCGCGACGTAGGCGTCGCGCACGAAAGCCGCGCCTAAAGCAATCGGCATGAGCGCGGCGGAACCATAGATGGCGCCTTTTCTTGCGGCGTTGAAGCTCAATCCCAGGCGTAGCAAAAGGCTGGTCAAGGGGCCGGGGACCAAGCCGCCAACCAGCGCGGAGACGTAAGGAATCCACGCAAATGACGTGATTTGACGGAGGTTGAAGCCGCGAACCGCGCTGAGATAGTCCGGTAGCCAGAATAAGTAGAAGAACCAGGCCGAGTCGGAGATGATCCGCGCGCCCATCAAGCCAACTACTGGCCGCAACCGCACCAACTCCCGCCATGGCATTTGGGAAGGCGCGGCCATCGTTGCGGATCGCATGAAGGGCGCGCGCTGGTGCGGGAAAAACCACCAAGCTCCTAACCACAAGAACCCCGTGGTGCCGCTGATCAGGAAGGCGATGCGCCAGTCGTACTTTAGGATCAGCCAGCCGATCATGGGAGTGGCAATCACCGCGCCCGCGCCGATGCCGGCGTTGGTCATACCCGTGCCCAGAGAGCGCTGTTCCGGCTCACACCATTCCGACACCGCTTTCACCGCGGCCGGCAGGAATGCCGCTTCGCCCATGCCCAACAGGAATCGCACCGCGGAGAACGAGATGACTCCTTGCGCCGCGGCCTGTGCCATACTCGCCAGCGACCACCAGACCATCGCCAGCGCGAAGCCGGTGCGAGTGCCCAGGCGGTCCAGCATCCGTCCCGCGAAGGGATGCAGAAGCGCATAGGCCAGCAGGAACGAGAAGACGATGTAGGAATACTGGCTGCCACTCAAGTGAAACTGCTGGCGAATGTGCGGGGCAGCTACTGAAAGACTTTGACGATCCAGATAATTGATTACGGCTGCGGTAAACAGCAGGGCCAGCAGTCCCTTGCGTTCGTTCATGTGGGTCGTCAATGGCCGCCGAGTTTCGCCAGCAGGTTCTCATGGATCCCGTCGAAGCCGCCGTTGGACATCACCACTAGGACGTCGCCTTTCTTGGCCTGCGATACCACCTGCGGAATAATCTCATTGGCGGTGTTGAAGGTGGCCGCTTTCACGCCTTCCCGCAGCAGGCGCGTCACGATCCGTCCAGGCTCGAGCCGCTCTTTATCGGGAATGTTGGCGCCCTGAAAAACTCCCGACAGGGTGACCCGATCGGCTTCCTCCAGCGCTTCCACCAATTCATCTTCGAAGACGCGGCGGCGCAATGAATTCGAGCGCGGCTCGACGATGGCCCAAATCTGCCGTCCCGGAAAGCGCTTGCGAACGGCCTTCAGCGTTTCTCGAATGGCCGTTGGATGGTGCGCGAAATCGTCGATTACGGTGATGCCTTCTTGCTCGCCGCGAATTTCTAGCCGCCGCTTTACACCCTTGAACGACGTGAGAGCCTGACGCAGCACGCGTTCGGGCACTCCGAGGCGCGCCGCCATCGCCACCGCGCCTAGCGCATTCATCACGTTGTGCTCGCCGGACGCTTTCAGGTCGGCGCGCAGAAAGCGTGTGTTTCCACGGTAGACTTCGAAACGCGTCCATTCCTCATAGCTCTCGATGCCTTCCGCGCGCCACATGCAGTTGGATCCCTTGCCATAACGCTCTACCGGGCAGTAGGCTTTGGCCAGGCACTCTTCCACCACTGGACTATCTCCCATCGCCACGATCACACCGGAAGCGGGGACCAGATTCACCAACCGCTTGAAGGCTAGCTTGACGCTGTCCAGATCCGGGTAGATGTCGGCGTGGTCGTACTCCACCGAAGTCAACACCACGGAGCGGGGAAGATAGTGCATGAATTTCGGGCCTTTGTCGAAGAACGCGGTGTCGTACTCATCACCTTCGATCACGAATAATCCGCCGCGTTCCGGTTGGGCTCGGAATCCGTTCGGGAAATTTTCAGGCTTACCGCCGATCAGGAATCCCGGCCGGAGCGCTGCGTCTTGCTGGGAAGCCACCTCCAGAATCCAGGCCAGCATCGACGTTGTGGTGGTCTTGCCGTGCGTACCGGCCACTACCACGCAACGCCGGCCGTCCAGACAAAGCCGCTTCAGGGCCGAAGCCATCGATTCGTAGGGCAGTCCCTGGTCCAGCGTTTCCTCAACCTCCTGGTTGCCGCGCGACATCGCGTTGCCGATGATCACCAGATCCGGCCGCGGTTCCAGGTTGCGCGGTCCGTACGGTGTCTTCACCGGGATGCCTAGTTCCTGGAGCATCGTCGACATTGGTGGATAGATATTCGCGTCCGATCCTGAGACTTCGAAGCCGGATTCCTTGAGCAATCCCGCCAGCGAAGCCATGCCGGTGCCGCCGATTCCGATCAGGTGGACGCGCGCCCCCGGGGGCAGAAAATCCATTAGCTGACCGCTCCTTCCAAAATCGTGAGACGATCGTCCGACAGTTGCGCGCGCACGCCGAGCGGAAGGCAAATGTTCGGTCCCGAAGTATGTCCGGATGGGAAGCCGGCGCAGACCGGGATTCCCCTACCGGCAAAATGCCGCAGCAGGTCGGGTTGTCCACAGTCCTTCATTTCTCCAAACACGATGCCTTTTACGCCGTCGAACTTGCCCGCCTCGCGCAACTGAAACAACATGCGATCGATCCTGTAAGGCGCTTCTGCGACGTCTTCCAAAAAGACGATCGCATCGTGCCAGTCGACTTCGCGCGACGTTCCCAGCGTAGTCATAGCAATCGATAGGCAACCGCCGAGCAGGGTTCCTTCCGCTGTGCCCGCAGCCAGCACTTGTGTGCCGCGACCCGCTTCCCACGCCTCGCTCGTAGTTAGCGCGTGACCCAACACATCGGCATCCCGCGAAAAGTCGGTCGAAACCATCGGGCCGTGAAACGTTACCCAGCCAGCCTTCCTCTCGAACAAAGCGTGCAGCGTGGTAACGTCGCTATACCCCAAGATGATTTTAGGCGCGCCCAAGGCACGTTGCTCGAGAAATCGGACGAGGTAGTTACATCCGTAACCCCCTCGGGCGCAGAAAATTGCTCGAACATTAGAATTGTCGAGCATCTCGATGAACTCATCGGTGCGTCGCTGGTGGGATCCGGCGAAGGTTCCGTCGGCGTCCAGGATATCAGGGCGATAGCGCACCCGATAGCCCAGGTTTTCCAGGCGGGCGACGCCTTTCTCGAACGCTTCGCGCGGCACCGCACTACCGGGGGCAACTATGCCGATTGTGTCGCCGGTACGCAGGGCCGGAGGTTTTTGATACTCAGTCAAACTCTCTCCATGATAGCGGCGAAGAAGCCGTCGGCGCCATGCGTCGACGGCATCGCGCGAAAGTAGGGATCGCCGAGCAATGCCAGGCCCTCCGGCGTAAACGCGTCCTTCAATCCCTCGCGTTCTTTTATGGCCGAGATCAGGCGGACATTGTGCTGTCGCGATAGGACCATTTCCACCACTCGTTCGTTTTCCTCCGGTTCAATCGAACACGTCGAGTAGACCAGCCTGCCGCCTGGGGCCAGCGCGCGGATCGCGCTTCGAATCAACGCCACTTGTTGTCCGGCAAGTTCGCGCAAATCGGGCGGCGTCAATTTCCACTTGATCTCGGGATTGCGCCGCACCGTGCCGGTGCCCGAACAAGGCGCGTCAATCAGGATGCGATCGAACTGGCGCGCGAACGGAAGCTCCATCGTGCCGTCCAGCGACACACGCATCTCAGTAGTCACACGCATCAGGCGGGCGCAGTAGAAATCGCATGCCACCACTTTCGCGCCCGGAGCAAGTTCGCCAAGCTGTGTAGCTTTGTTTCCCGGAGCAGCGCAGAGGTCGAGCACCCAATTGCCATCCCGAATATCCAGAAGGTAGGGGATCATCTGCGACCCTTCATCTTGAATCGGGAAGGGCGCGACACCCGCCGTATCCTCAAATACGACGCAATTCCGCACGTAGCGTCCGCGCGGCAACTCCGACTCCGCGCCGGGCGGCAGCCGCAGAAACGTCACGGGACGTTCATTGTTCAACGCGCTCACTTCCGGACCCCACCGTTTCAGCAGCCACGGGGGCGTAGAAAGCCGTGCTGCCTCGGGCATCGCGACAGGATCGCGATTTACCTTTCGAAGCACCGCGTTCACCAATCCCGAAGCCGACGTTTTGCCGCAGGCATGCGCCAATCCGACGCTTTGATCCACTGCGGCATGCGGCGGGATACGGTCCAGGAAACGAAGCTGGTAGATGCCCATACGCAGCGTCACGCGAATCTCGGGATCGAGTTCCTCCGCGGTGCGCGTCGCATAATGGGTAATCAGCCAATCCAACTGACCCTGATTCCGCAAGCAGCCAAAGGTGATTTCCTGGGCCAGGGCATGATCATCCGGTGAAAGCCGCGAGGCCATGCCGGCGTTCAACAGCTCCACGGCATAAGATCCCCGCGTCTCAACACGAACGAGCGTGCGAAAGGCCAACATACGAGCGGGAGAAATGCGCGATTCCACGAACTTCCATGTTATACCCTAGTCGATATGAGACTGTTCCTACTTGCGATTCTTCTTACCGTTTCTGCCGCTGCTCAAAACTTCCAGGCCGGCGTCGGCCGCGCCGATATTACCCCTAGAGAACCAGTGCCGATGTGGGGCTACGGCGATCGTCACGACAAGTTGTCGCAGGGCGTGCTCGATCCGCTTTACGCCGAAGCGCTGGTACTCCGCATTGGCGACAAGAAGCTGGCTATCGTTGGGATGGATATGGGCCGCGCGCCGGCCGAGCACTCGCTGCAAGCAATCCGCAAACGCATGAAAGACGAGTGCGGCATTGAATGGTCCTTCATCGCTGGATCGCACACGCATCACGGTCCAGTGCTCGAACTGACGGACGAGCCCAACAAGGGTCAAGGCAAGTTCGATGCGGCGCTTCATTACTACAAGCAGATGGAGGACGGTATCGTCTCCGCGATCAAGGAAGCCGACTCGAAATTGCAGCCCGTGAGACTGGCCGTGGGCAAGACCACGCTCGCGGATTTCAACCGCAATCGCCATACCAAGATCGAACCAAAGCCAGGGGATCGCGACCTGGCAGTAATGCGCTTCGATAAAACAGACGGCAAGCCTCTGGCAGTGCTCGTGAACTTCACTGCGCATCCCACCATCACCGATAACAAGATCCTCAAGTTCTCCGCCGATTACGTTGGATTCATGAAGGCCGAAGTTCGCAAGGAAATGGATTGCAACGTCATCTTCATGCAAGGCGCGGCGGGCGACCAGTCGGTAAACGAAGGTCCCGCCGAGTTAGGCCGCAAAGGCCCGGCTAATTTCGGCGCGGCGCTGGGACGCGAGGTGATCAAGCTGGCTTCGGGCCTCGCTCCCCTGGAGGTCGAGAAGCCATCGCTCGAAGTGAGGGAGGAGCGCTTCGCGTTTTCCTCTCGCGTCAACTTCAACGACGCGTTTGTCGCCGCTCAATACAAGGCCGCATTCTTCCCAGAGTTAATCCCGAACTTCGTGGACGAGTACGCGCAAGGTGTACGCCCGCGGCTGACTGTGGCGCTACTCAACGGCGACATCGCTTTGGTCGGCGCAAGCGGCGAGTTTTTCGCGAATCATGCGCTTCGACTGAAAGAGCGCGCCCGCGTGCGGCAGCTCTTCTTTTTCGGCTACAGCAACGGATATCACCAGTATTTCCCGACGATTGAGGCGGTGGCGGAGGGTGGCTATGGAGCGGATAGCACGGTGTCGCCGGTGGCGGTCGGCGCTGGCGAGCAGTTGATGAATACGGCTCTGCTGTGGATCTATCAGATGCTGGGCAAGATCAAGTAGCTCACTCGGGATCGGCCCAGCTATCGGGATATCCCTTGGAATGGACTTCGTCCTTGAGGGCATCGATCTGCTTATGGAGGCTGTCGATCAGTTCGTTGTTCTTATCGATGGCCGCTTGCAACTGCTTTAGGTATTTCGGATCGTAGTAGTAGTGCACAACGGTGACGGAATTGGGCGCCGCCGCTGCCATATCGTCCTTTAGCTTTTGAGACTCGGCTTCGGCCTGCTTCAACTGGTTGTGAAGCTTGGCCGATTGCTCACGATATTTTTTCTCGACCAGGGCCAAGCTGGCCGGAGTGGCCTTCTCTTTTCCGGCTGGTCCGGCCGGCTTTGCGCCCGCCGGTTTCTCGTCCCCGATTTTTTCCTTGGTCCCTGCCGTTGGCGTCGCAGCCTTCATTTCATCGTTGGTGATCACGTGCTTGGCTTTGGGCGTCCCGGCCGTTGCCTTCTCCTCGCGAATCTGGCGCGCCCGCTCGGCGAGTGATGGGCCGGGGTCTTGGGCT
>Ga0207147_1077_pt1 | contig 17586 bp, 17 predicted proteins | sample Alteio_BWMinHeat_33_FD_153551 | JGI IMG/M metagenome (GOLD analysis project Ga0207147, IMG submission 153551) | Enriched cells from forest soil in Barre Woods Harvard Forest LTER site, Petersham, Massachusetts, United States -... | ecosystem: Environmental > Terrestrial > Soil > Temperate forest >... | reverse complement strand
CGAGCAAGGCCCGATGGAGCCGCTCCAGCTTGGTAATGTACATTTGCTGGGCAAAACGTTTGCTGGCGTCGCGGACCACCACTTGACGGGCGCGTCCCAGTTCGCTGGAAACCAACTCGGGGAGAGTCTCTTCCGCCGCCTTGCCCAGCTGCTGGGCGAAGTCGTTCAGTTCAAATGTCTCTTCTTGGGCCACAGGTGGATTCTATAACATAATGTTCAAGCTGTCCTCATTCTTGCCGATATCTCTAATTGATGGTGACAATAATGACGCTTACGCAAACCGTGGCGAGTTGGGACCGGAAAGCCGCCCTCAATTCCGTGGACGGTGATACCGAGTTGCTAGTGGAATTGGCAGAAATCTTTCTGCAAGGGTCGGAGCTGCTTATGCAGCAGGTTGGACACGCCATTGATACAGGCGACGCAACCGAATTGCACCATGCCGCGCACACCCTAAAAGGATCCATTGCCAACTTTTTTGCTCAGGATGCCCGCGAATCCGCACTCGCGTTGGAAATGGCAGGGCGCGCCGGCCACTTCGATGGAGCTCGCGAAACGTTTGGAAGGCTGACCACGCAACTTCAATGCCTGGAAGTCGACCTGGCGGAGTTTATTGCCGCCAAAGGAGCGAACTAGCGTGCGCGTGCTCATCGCCGAAGACGATCCCGTGGGCCGCCGTAGCGACGACGAACTACTGGTCATCTTGCCGGGTTGCGATCCGGAAAAGGCCTTGAGCGTTGCGGAGAGATTGCGTGCGGTCACGAAACTGACCGTCCAACCGCTTGAAGCCGCCACACTACAGTCCAAATAACAAAGAATCCGGCAATCTGAAGGGCGGCGGGATGCTGGTTCAGAACCAGCCAATTCAAAATCAGCGCCGTCGTTGGGAAACACAATTCAGCGATGGCCGCCAGCGCCGCCGGCGTGCCTTGCAAACCACGATAGTAAAGCAACAGCGCGGCTAAGCCCGGCACTAACGCCATCGTTGCCAAACGCAGCATCTGCTGTCCCTCAGGCAGCGGCAGCGGCGCGCCGGTCACCTGGGCAATCGCGAACAACATCGGCAGCGCCACCACGAATCGCAAGGCGGTCACCGTCGAAAACGAAGATCGCGGAGAAATAAAGCGTCCCAAAACCGTGGAGGTTCCCCACAACGCGGATGCTCCCAGGGCCATCAAAGCAGCCGTTACCTGCACTTGCGGAATAGCCGGTATCAGGCCGGCGATGCCGTGGTCCGTCCCGAATGTCACCAACCAAGCGCCAAAAGCGCCCATCGCCAGGTATCCCCAATGGCGCGCTGTTAAGCGCTCGCCGAGCAGGGGTCCCGCCAGCAAGAACGTAAACAGTGGCTGCATCTTCTGCAGCAAGATGGCGGTAGTGGGATTGCCGTGGCCGAGCGCTTGCGTGAACAGCACCGTCGCCAGCGCCGAGCCTCCCCAGGCGATCCCGATCAGCGCCAGCCAGTGTTTCCACTGCCAATGGCGCAATTCCTCGCGGGCCCGAACCAGCACCGGAATGGCAATGACGCAAAGGATCAAATGCTCGTAAAGGACGATGGTTGAGCTGGCTAAATGTCCCGTCAACGGCAGGCGGAGAACCGCGTCGGTACCCCAGAGTGCGGAGCCGAGAGCGACTAGAATTACCGGTGTGCGACTGGGGCGGGAAGCCACGTTCCATCATAGAATGAGAGAGAAAATGAGTCGAGGAATAGTTGCCCTGGCCGGGGGTGTGGGTGCGGCCCGCTTTCTCTCCGGACTTTGCGAAGTGGTCGATCCGGCGGAAATCACGATCATCGGCAACACCGGCGACGATATGGAATGGAACGGCCTGTCCATTTCACCGGATCTCGATACGGTGGCCTACACATTGGCCGGAGTCGCCGATGAAGAGCGGGGCTGGGGAATTCGAGGAGACACTTACGAATCTCTCGGCTGGATGGCGCGCTATGGAATGGAAACTTGGTTTAAGCTAGGAGATCGCGATTTAGCGACGCACTGCTTCCGCACCGACGCCCTTCGGAGGGGGATGCGGCTCAGCGAAGTGACCCGCCGGATTTGCGAGGGCTTGGGGGTTCGCGCGAGATTGCTGCCGGTGACTGACGATCGCTTGCGGACGCGGGTGGAAACCAGCGATGGGATCCTCGAGTTCCAGAAGTACTTTGCGGAGAAGCGATGTGAGCCGGAAGTGCGGGGCATTCTGTTCGACGGCGTGGAAACCGCGCGGCCGGCGCCCGGAGTGCTCGATGCGATTCTCGATGCGGTGGCGGTGATTGTTTGCCCCAGTAATCCGTTGATCAGCATCGGCCCGATTCTGGCGGTGGCGGGTGTGGGTGAGGCGTTGCGGGTGACCACTGCCAAAGTGCTGGCGATCTCGCCGATCGTCGGTGGACGCGCGCTGAAAGGTCCGGCCGACCGGATGATGCGCGGGTTGGGCCTGGAATCTTCGGCCGCCGCGGTAGCTGAGTTGTATCGCGATTTCGCGGACGTTTTTGTGCTCGACAAAGTAGACAAAGCAGAGCGGAGCAGAGTGGAGGCGCTGGGGATGCAGGCGTTGGTGACGTTGACGGTGATGAAGAATCGCGCCGCGAGGGTTGCGCTGGGGCGCGCGGTCGCCGGCGCGCTTGAACTGGACCCGCGTCCGGAGCCGACGCCGTGACCTTCGGCTGTCTGCCCGTGAAGTCGCCGAGGAACGCCAAAGACCGGCTGCGGCATTTCTTTTCGCCCGAGCAGCGAGAAGCGCTGGCTCGCGCCATGTTCGAGGACGTGTTGGTGGAAGCGCTTAAGGTGAAAGGTCTGGACCGTCTGGTGGTGGTCACCAACGACGCGCAAGCGCTCATCGTGGCCGCCGCGGCTGGCGCGGTGGTCTTACTGGAGAGCGAGCAACGAAGCCACAGCGCGTCCGCCGATTGGGCGGCGCAGGAGTGCATCCGGCGCGGCGCAAGATCGTTGATGCTGATTCCCATGGATGTGCCGCTGGTTCGCGCCGCTGAAATGGAAGCGCTGCTGGCGGCGTCGCGCGAGATTCCCGCGCCGTCGCTGGTTATTGTTCCCTCGGAGGACGGCACGGGAACCAACGCCATGGTTCGCACGCCACCCGACGTAATAGGCAGCCACTTCGGCTCCGGCAGTTTGCAGGTGCACCTGAGTCTGGCCAAAGCGAAAGGCGCGACCGTTCGTGTGATGCGTGAAGAAGGCTTGACGCTGGACATCGACGAGCCGGCGGATGTCTCGTTGTTCCTGGCGAGGAATCCGCGAGGACGCGCCGCTGAATTGCTGCGCGACTTTCGGCAGCAGGCTGGACCGTCGGGACAAGACTCTCTCCATGCCGGCCGTTAGCTTTACGGGTCTCGAAACGTTGCCGGAGGTTGCCGCCGGCGACGATCTGGCGGCATTGATCGCGGCCGCTGCAGCGTGGGAAGGGTATCGCTGGACGGACTGCGGGACGGGCGGCGCGATCGTCGTGGTGGCGCAAAAGATCGTGTCGAAGAGCGAAGGACAAGTGGTGGATCTTCGCACCGTGACGCCTTCCGCCGAAGCGATCGCCATGGCCGAAGAGTTGGGGCGGGACGCGCGACTGGTCAGCGTGATCCTGGGGGAATCGCGAAGAGTCGTCCGCCAGCAGCGTGGCGTATTGATTGTGGAGACGCATCACGGCTGGGCCTGCGCCAACGCCGGCGTGGATCAGTCGAATGTGCCGGACGAAGACAGCGTCACCCTACTGCCTCGCGACCCGGACGCTTCGGCGGACAAGCTGCGGCAAGGTTTGTTGGCTCTGGGTGTGCCGGTGGCGGGTGTGGTGATCAGCGATACTTTTGGAAGGCCATGGAGGAACGGTTTAGCCAACGTCGCGATTGGCGTGGCGGGAATTGCGCCGCTGGAGGACTATCGCGGACGCCGCGATCGTCATGGAAGGTTGTTGAAGGGTACGGTAATCGCGGTCGCCGATGAGTTAGCCTCGGCGGCCGAGTTGCTGATGGGCAAGGATGCCGGCATTCCCGTGGTGATAGCCGCGGGTTTGCATTTGAAGAATGCATCCGGCGCGGCGTTGGAGTTGATCCGGCCGCAGGCTGAAGATTTATTTCGCTAAAGGAGATTTTGATTCATGCATGTTCTAGTAAGTGGATCGAGTGGAATGGTGGGCAAGGCCTTGCTCGAAGCCTTGAGAAAAAATGCGCACAGCGCAACGGTGCTGTTACGTCCGGATACCCGCATTCCCGACGACTTCAAGTTTGGCCGCGTCGGCTGGGATCCCGCCAAGGGCTACATCGACGCGGAAGCGCTCCATCGCCTGGACGCGGTGGTTCACCTGGCCGGCGAAAACATCGCCGCCGGCCGTTGGACGCCCGCCAGAAAGGCCGCGATCCTGGGGAGCAGGGTCGGTGGTACGCGCCTGTTATGCGAGGCGATAGCGAATCATAAGACGCCGCCGAAGACGTTGGTCTGCGCCTCGGCGATCGGATATTACGGCGATCGTGGCCAAGAGATCATGACCGAAGACAGCGCCCCCGGTACCGAATTCATTTCCGATGTCTGCAAGCAATGGGAGGATGCGACGGTGCCCGCGGTCAATGCCGGCATCCGCGTAGTGAATCTGCGCATCGGCGTGATCCTCAGTCGCAACGGAGGAGCGCTGGCGACGATGCTGACGCCCTTCAAGCTCGGCTTGGGCGGCCGCATCGGCACCGGCAGTCAGTTCATGAGCTGGATCACGCTCGAGGACGTAGTGCGAGCGATTGGCTTTGCGCTGGAACAGGAATCGCTAGTTGGTCCTGTCAATGCAGTAGCGCCGAGGCCGGTCACGAATGCGGAATTCACGCGCACGCTAGGACGCGTAATAGGTCGTCCCACGATATTTCCGATGCCGGCATTTGCAGCGAAGCTGGCCTTCGGCGAGATGGCCGACGCGTTATTGCTAGCCAGCACCAGAGTTCAACCGCAGCGTTTGGAAGCGGCGGAATTTCCCTTCAAACATCCGGAGTTGGAGGAGGGTTTAAGAGCGGTACTGACTCAATAGGCCTACGGTCCTAGGTCTTTTGGGACCCCTAAATGTACCTGTCGGACTATATGAGCTTTTGTCCCAATGTGTGAAACTCGTTCTTGTCAGACAGCGAGAGCCAGGGAATTTCGGTAGATCTGGGGGGACTTACCGAGGAGCCCTGGCTTTTTTGTGTGAAGATGCGGGAAGGCTAAGCGCAGCTCGCCAAGCCTAACCGACCTTACGAAGCCTTAGGCGCGCGGTGGATGCAAACGCCTGACAAGAACTCCGCTCGATCAGTTCCACTCCCAATTGGCGATGTTCGGGGATTCGCTTGTCCTTCCCGCGCGCCATCCGCAGCAGGATTTCGACCGCCGCCTGTCCCATTTCGTACTTCGGTTGATGAATGGTCGTGAGCGGCGGATTAACGATCCCTGAGAATTCGATATTGTCGAAGCCGATCAAGGACAGGTCTTCCGGGATTCGGATACCACTTTCGAGTGCGGCTTTCAGAACACCAAAGGCCGTGACGTCGTTGGCGGCGAAGATCGCGGTGACATCGGGATGTGCGTCAAGCAACTTTCTGGCCCCCTCCGCGCCTCCGGAGAAATTGAATCTTCCGTAGCGTATGATCGGGTGAACTGGATTCTTGAAAGCCTGTAGCGTGCGTACGAAACCACGCGCCCGGTCGCTCAGATTGCCGTGCAGCTTCGGTCCGGTAAGGTAGGCGATTTTCCGGTGGCCTAGACCGAGAAGGTATCGGGCAGCCATGGCGCCGCCCTCCTCGTTATTGGCGCAAACAGTGGAGAAAGGGTGTTTCGAGGCGGGACGGTTCAGCAAGACAATCGGCACTTCCGAATCCGCCAATAGGGCTTGCTGTTCCCGGCTCAGCGCGGAAACGGAGTTCATCAGAATCCCGTCGATGCGTTTCTCCAGCAGCGATCGGACGTAGTGCATTTGCTTGTCCGCGTCGAGATCGCTATTGCAGAGCACCAAGTCACAGTTACCCAGGCGCGCGGCATCTTCGGCGCCACGGGCCACCTCGGCAAAGAACGGATTGCGAATGTCGCTCACGATGAGCCCGAGTGAGTGTGAGCGCCCCGTCACTAAACCACGCGCAACCCGATTGGGGTGATAGTTCAGGCGAGCCGCGACTGCGGTCACGTGCTCGCGGGTCTGCGGGTCTACTCCGTAGCTGTTGTTCAGAGCCCGGGAAACTGTGGAAATATTCACTCCCGACTCTCGTGCAACATCTTTGATGGTCACAGGCATAGGTAGTCAAGGCACGACTTCGTTGCAAACGCTTCCAGTCAGCAGGCCTCGATGCTGGCGCCAGAGGGCATCGCGCGATCATCCTTGGCAGGGCCATAGTATCTCTCCGTAGCCGTTTTTGCAAATCTACTTGCAATCGTTTCCAAGCGACAATGCAAATAACGGCGTAGAAACACCTTGACAAGCGATTTTGCACCATGTTAGCGTCACGTTTGTCGGAAACGTTTGCAACGCCAGGTGTCAAAGGAGTGAAACATGCGCGCAACTCTCGTGCTCGGGGCACTGTTCTTTCTGAGCTTTCCCAGCTTCGCACAAACGGGCGGTCAGGTTACAGGCCTAGTCACAGATTCTAGCGGCGGCGTAATCGCGGGCGCCACCGTAACCATAACGAACTCCCAGACAAATGTCGCGCGCGCGACCACTACCAACAGCGCCGGCAATTACGCTTTTCCCGCGCTCCAGCCCGACATTTACAGCGTGAAAGCGGAGATGCCGGGCTTCAAGAGCGAGGTCCACGGAGGCGTGGAACTGCAGGTAGAGCAGATTGCGCGCATCGACTTTCGCCTGCAAATCGGCGCAACCACACAAACGGTGGAAGTGTCGGGCGGCGCTCCGCTGCTCGATACCGAGACCGCAACCGTGGGAACCGTCATCGACAATGACCGCATTGTTGGGCTGCCTCTGAATGGGCGCAGCTTCACCCAACTAATCGCGCTTAGCCCCAATGTCTCCTACAATAGCGTCGCCAATGGAGGCCAAGCCAACACTCGCCAGGGCGGCGATCGAACTACGCAGGAAATCTTTGTCGCCGGTGCGCGCCGTGAGTACATGAATTTTACGCTAGACGGCGTCCAGAATTGGGATCCTGGCTTCAACACCTACGCCTTGCTTCCCTCGATTGATGCCTTGCAGGAATTCAAGGTGCAGACAGGCGTTTACCCGGCCGAATTCGGGCATCAGCAGGTTCAGGTAAATGTGTCCACTCTCGGTGGAACCAATCAATTCCACGGTACGGTGTTCGATTTCCTCCGCAACAACTATGCCGACGCGCGCCCCTACGGCTTCACTACTGTCGTGCCGGTTTCCCCGCCGTTTAGGTGGAACCAGTATGGCTACACTTTGGGCGGACCCGTCTGGATTCCCAAGCTCGTCAATGGAAAAAACAAGCTGTTCTTCATGTCCAACTACGAAGGCTTTCGCAACATAGCCCAGAGCCAGACGGTTTACACCACATTCCCAGCCGCCTTCACAACCGGTAACTTCTCCTCAGCGCCCAAAGCCATCACCGATCCGACGACCGGCCTGCCGTTCCCCGGCAATATCATTCCTTCGGCCCGCCTGGACACGATCGCCAAAGGGTTACTGCAGTACTATCCCGCACCCAACGTTCCAGGCGCAACCCTGTCCAACAACTACCTGGCGCTGGACAACAACACGGAGAACAAATGGCAGCTCACCGAGCGCGTGGACTTTGTGCAAAGCGCGAAATCAACTTGGTTTGTCCGTTATAGCATGCAGAATGAAAGCGGGGTGCTCCCGCTTTTAGATAAGAACGGCATGAGCCTGGTCACCAATGTCAAGCAGACGGCGATCAATAACACGTTCACCCTGTCGCCGAACCTTCTCAACGAATTCCGTTTCGGCTTTCTGAACTTCTACAACAACTTTGCCCCCGAGCTGGCCGGCGTAACCGACGTCGTCAAACAGTTGAATCTTCCGGGCCTCTTGAGCGACCCGGCGCCTCCCGCCTGGGGCGTTCCCAACGTCACCCTGGGAGATGGCTATAGCGGTTTTGGCAACAACACGGACGGGCCTTACACGACCTCGGATCACATCCTCCAGGTGGTGGACAATATTTCCTGGATCCACGGCAAACACTCCATCAAGTTCGGCGCCGAGATTGGCCGCACAGATTTCAACGAAACGGGGAACCAATACGCCCGTGGGGCATATAGCATCACGAATCAGGCCACCGGATATACTCCTGCCGACTTCATGCTCGGTTATGTCGCCAGTACGACAGACGCCGTCGCCCTGGCGGTTGCGCGGTTCAGTCAGACGAACCAGTTCTATTACGTCCAGGATAGCTGGAGGATCCGGCCGAACATCACCCTCAACTACGGCGTGCGCTACGAATATGTGCCGGCTTGGAGTGACAGGGTGCCTCTGGTCAATACCTTCTTCCCCGCCGGCCCCTTCCTCCAGGGCGACCCCAAGGGTCTCAATCCACAGCCAGTGTCCACCCAACCCTGCATTATCGAAAACGGAACCGGCAGTTTTAATAGTGGCAATGTGGTCTTTCCTACGGTCGCTCAAGGGGGCGTTTGTCAATCCCGCGATGGGCGGTTGGGCTCAAATCTAGTCAACTCGGATCACACGAATTTCGCTCCGCGCTTAGGTATTGCCTGGAGTCCCACGGACAAGTGGACGGTCCGCGCGGGCGCGGGCATGTTCTACACGCAAGACATGGGCAATCCCGTTTTCGACATGGCACGCAGTCTTTCCGGAAAGCTGCAGAATACCGCCAACATTGCCACTCACAACCTCTCGTTCGAGGTCCCCTTCTTCGCTGGGGCTAGCCCCTGTGGCACTCTCGCCCCTCCGTTGGTGTGTGTCCCTACACCCACTCTCGTCAACACCTATTACAATCGCAGGACGCCGTATGTGGAAATGTACGAACTGAATGTCCAACGGCAATTGAGCAACAATACTTCCCTCGAAATCGGTTACCTGGGATCGCAAGGCCATTTCCTCCCGCGTTATATCTATTTCAACGCTGCGGCGCCCGGACCGGGCTCACAACTCAGCCGCGAAGCTTGGCCGAACTTCAACAATACCGTGGAGAACATTGACATTGTGAACTCCAACTACAACGCGCTCTCCGCTAGACTCACGCGGCGCATGTCCAGCGGCTTTACCTACCTGCTCGGCTATACCTACTCGAAGTCGATCGACGACGGCAGCGGGCTGCGCACACTCGGCAGCGATCAGATCGGTGCTCAGAATTCGTATTGCATCTCATGCGAGCGTGGCCTATCGATCTTCGACCAGAGACAGCGCTTTGTGGCTTCGACGCTTTACCAATTGCCATTCGGAACAGGCCACACGCTTATGAGTGGCCGCGTGGCCAACGCCATTGCCGGCGGGTGGGATCTCGGCGTGATCTGGTCCATGGCCCCCGGTTCCCCTGTCAACATCATGGACGGCCAAGATCGATCCAATATCGGCAGCAGCAGCATGGACCGGCCGAATGCGACCGGCCAGTCACCGCAGCTCGGCAACCCCACTCCACAGCAATGGTTCAACGTGCAGGCCTTTGCGCTGCAACCGCAGTACACGTTCGGAAACTTGGGAAAGAACGCGGTCATCGGCCCGCCATTGTTCAGTGTGGATTCCTCGATCAAGAAGGATATCGGATTCAGCGAACGACTTAAGCTGCAAATGCGGCTCGATGCCTTCAATATCTTTAACCATCCCAACTTTGGCAGCCCGGGCAATACTCTGTCTTCGGACCATCTGGATGCGAACGGTGTGCCAATCCCCGGCAGCGGCGGCTTCGGCACGATTACCAGCCTGAACTCCAACGTAAGCATGCGACAGTTGCAGGTTAGCCTTAAGCTCGTGTTCTAATGTAAGGATTGAAAGGAACCCATGCAACTCATCATCGAAAAGCTCCTCAACGATTTTGAACGTGGCACCCTGAATCGCCGGCAACTCGCTGCATCCTTGACCTTGCTAGTAACCGGCGCGGAGGCCGCTCCGAAGGACGCCGGTCTGAAGGCGGTGACGATAAACCATGTGACCGTGCGAGTGCCGAACCTCCAGAAGACTTCGCAGTTCTATCAGGAGTTCTTTGGAATGCCACTCAAGCAGCACTCGGAGAAGACGCACATTCTAGGCGTCGGAAAGAGCTTCTTCGGGGTTGAACAGAAGGGCACACCCGCGGAGTTGGACCACATCGATTTCGGAATCGCCGGATTCGACGCCGACGCGGTCTTGGCGAAACTGAAAGCACGCAACCTGAAGGTGGAGGAGGGCGGCACGAAGGAGTCGTTCAAGTTCTGGGATCCGGACGGATTTCTGATTCAATTGAACGGACCCGAATACGAGGGCCACGTGGGCAAATGATAACCAGAAGATCGCTCGCTTCGATACTTGCCCTTCCCGCCGCACTTGCGGCACGCGCGCAGTCCGTTCCAGACGACCCCTACACGTCGTTTGACCCTGACGGCACAGCGCATATCAAGCGCGCTCTTCCGGTTCCCAAGACTATTTCGCCCGAAGCACAAGCATTGATGATGCCAGGCGAAAAATGGATACCCGCGGGAGGCACGAAGGAGCGCGACGCTTGGATGGAAAAGATGCAGACCGTCTATCCGGTGGATGTCAAAGACACCCCTGTCGCCGGAGTCGATGCCTGGATCGTGACTCCGAAACCTGCTGTGCCGAAAAAGAAGGACCGTGTCTTGATCTGCCTTCACGGTGGAGGCTTCACCGCCGACTCGGGATCGCAAATCGAAAGCATCCCCATGGCCGCAATGACCGGCACTCAAGTGATTGCGGTGCGGTATCGTCTGGCTCCCAAATATCCTTTTCCGGCCGCCGTGGACGATACAGTCGCCGTCTACAAGGAGGCGTTGAAGACCCACAAGCCGAAGAACATCGCTGTCTATGGAACTTCCGCGGGCGCCGTTCTCGGAGCGCAAGTCATGGTTCAGTTGCGCAAATTGGGACTGCCGCTGCCAGCCGCGCTCGGCTTCTTCTCCGGGTGGGTCGATCTCTCCCGGCATGGGGATTCGAGGTTTCTCTACGGAAATAACGGCCTCAGGGACTACAATGCGATGGTGGAGAAGCTGAAGGGTCTGAGTATGGTCGAATATGTCGCGGATCACGACCGCAAGGATCCAGTGCTTTCACCGATCTATTCCGACATGAAGGGTTTTCCGCCGACCCTCTGTATGACTTCGACACGGGATCTGTGTCTGAGCGGCACGGCCAACTTTCATCGTGCGCTGTTGCGGGCCGGCGTCGACGCGCGACTGATGGTATTCGACGCGTTACAGCATGCTTTCTGGTACCAGTTCGACCTGCCGGAATCGAGGGAAGCGCTCGAGGCTCAGGCGAGTTTCCTGGACTTGCATCTCGGCTCCTAGGTGGTTCAAATCAAGGGAGGCTGGAAGGACATGCCGACAAACGTTTCTTTCATCCTGAAGTCCCTGGCCTTTACGGCTCTGCTCGCACAGATGGCAGCGGCCCCGAAGGTGATGCCGCTCTTGATGCCCCCTCGGGGTCCCTTTACCTGCACCGAACTGATTGGTCTTTATTCCACCGGCGAGTGGTGGGATCAAGGTTTTTACGATGGACTTGGCGATCTCAAAACCAGATGGCAGGGGCGGTTTTCCCACTACGGCTACACCTACGAATACGCCAAGCCTGACAGCTATGCGTGGAGCTCATTCAACGTCGGCGGGGTGAATAATGTCCGACTAACCGCCCCTTGCGTCCAAAACGGGTCCGCGCCAGACAGGATTGTCTATCAGGCCTGGTCCTGGGAGTTGACCTCGGAAAAAGCCTGGGTAGATAGTCTGGAGGCGACGCTAGCGACCATTCGCGCCAAACGCCCCAGCGCAAAGCGAATCGACCTCATGACCATCATTCGGTGTCCGACGAACGGATGGTGCCATTCCGACAAACCTCCGCTCGGTCCCAACACCGACCACGACGCCAAAAAACAGGATTGTCATGTTCCCGAGTATGTAGACTCGGCTCTGGCAAAAGTGGCGGCGAACCATCCTGATCTGGTCTCCGTTACACCTAGGTTCGAAGCTGTGAGTTGCGCAGCGCAGATCGACGGGATCCACTTGCACGAACAGAACGGGCCGGCGGCCGCGGTCATCGCGGCGTACTACAAGGCCATGCCCTGACCGGTAGAAATAGGGGTCGGTTTCCGAAAGCTTAACTCTGCCTCTCGATGTTCGCACCCACCGCTGCCAGTTTTTCTTCGATTCTTTCGTAGCCGCGATCTATGTGGTAGACGCGCTCGATCGTCGTTTCGCCTTTCGCTACCAATCCCGCTAGGACCAGACAGGCGCTGGCGCGTAGGTCGCTCGCCATTACTGTTGCGCCGCTGAGCGGGGCTTCGCCGCGGATGATCGCGCGGCGGCCTTGCACTTGGATTTGCGCGCCCATGCGCGTTAATTCGGAAACGTGCATGAAGCGGTTCTCGAAAATATTTTCCGTGATCACACTGACGCCTGACGACTGCGTCATCAATCCCATGAACTGCGCTTGCATGTCGGTGGGGAAGCCGGGATACTCTTCGGTGGTCATATCGACCGAGCGGGGAATTCTGGGCGCGCGCACTCGTAGCGACGTCGATTTTGGCGAGGTGACTTCTACACCCGCGTCCTGCAGTTTGAATACCAGCGACGATAGATGGTCCGGGCGGCACTGCTCGATCAGCAAGTCGCCGCCGGTGATTGCGCCGGCTACCAGGAACGTCCCGGCCTCGATGCGGTCGGGAATTACGGAGTGATGCGCGCCATGCAGCTTGGACACGCCTCTGATGCGAATCACCGTCGTTCCGGCGCCTTCAATCTTTGCGCCCATCGCGTTTAGCAGCAGGGCTAGGTCTTGCACTTCCGGCTCTCGCGCAGCATTCTCCAGCACCGTCTCGCCCTTGGCTAGGACCGCGGCCATCATCAAGTCCTCGGTGCCCGTCACCGTGATGCGATCGAAGTGAACATTCGCGCCCTTCAGGCCATCGTCGGCTCGAGCTTCGATGTAGCCATGCTCCTGATGGATGGTCGCGCCCAGTTTTTCGAGTCCGCGCAAATGCAGGTCGATAGGACGCGCACCAATGGCGCAGCCACCGGGGATTGAGACGCGCGCAATCCCGCATCGCGCAACCAGAGGCCCCAGCACCAGGCTCGACGCTCGCATGGTCTTGACGATGTCATAGGGGGCTTCTTGGCTGGTGATGTCGGCGGCGGAAAAAAAGATTTTGTTGCGCTGCTTCTCAACCGTTACGCCGAGATGACGTAGCAGCTTCTGCATCGTCGCGACATCCCAAACGTCGGGGACGCGCTCGAAGACCACTTTTTTGTCGGTCAGCAAAACCGCAGCCAGTGCCGGCAACGCGGCGTTCTTCGATCCGCTGACTTGGATTTTGCCCTGCAGCGGCTTGCCGCCATGAATCGTGAAATGGTCCATTTAAGGATTATCTCTTAAAGTACAGCCCGTCCTCTGGCGTAGACCTGCGCAATTTCCAGATCTTGCGTGAGTAGTACCATGTCGGCGTCCGCGCCCGGCGCGAGCACACCCTTCTTGTGGGTCAGATGCATCAACCGCGCGGGATTCCAGGATGCCATCCGCACCAGCTCGCGCAGGGGCAGGGAGGTTACTTCGCGCATATTGCGGATGGCGCGATCGAGCGTCAGCACACTTCCGGCCAGCACTCCTTCGCGATTGCGAACCGCGCCGCCTTGCACCGTCACCTGCATTTCCCCCAGGCGATAGCCGCTGCCCTCCGGCATCCCGGTGGGACTCACGCCGTCGCTGACCAGGATGATGCCTTCGGGACCCTTCGCTTTTACCAACAACCGGATCGCCACCGGGTCAACATGAATGTTGTCAGCGATCAACTCCGCCATCACCCGTTCGTCGAGCAAGACCGCGGCGATCACACCAGGATCGCGATGATTGAAAGGACGCATCGCATTAAACGTATGGACGGCGTGGCGTACGCCGCGCTCAATCGCGCGCTGAGCTTGCTCGAAGGTGGCGTCGGTGTGTCCCAAGGCGACGCGCACCCCGTTTTCCATCGCTGCGTCGATGACTTCGCCTGCGCCCTGCGTCTCGGGCGCAATCGTCAGAATGCGCAAGGCCTCGCCCGCCGCTTCGAGGAAACGGTCGAACATCGCGCCGCTCGGCGGCAGAATGTGATTCGGCGGATGCACGCCGATCCGCTTGTGACTGATGAAGGGACCTTCCATGTGGATGCCCAGCGGCTGCGCGCCATCGTGGGCAATCGATGCCGGCGCGCCGCCAATCCAGACGCCCAGGCGCTCCAGCGCTATCATTGTGGCGTCTGTGGACGCGGTGACCGTGGTGGGATAGAAGGACGTGGTGCCGTGGCGCAAGAGCGTTCGGCTGACGGTCGCCAGGGCTTCGGGTGTGGCGTCCATCAAGTCGCAACCGCCGGCGCCGTGAACGTGAAGGTCGATGAAGCCGGGTACGCAGATTTTATCGCGCGCGTCAATGTGCCGGGCGCTTTTAGGAATGGTCAGGCCGCGGCCGACCGCTTCGATGATCTCGCCATCGATGAGTACCACGCCCTCTACTATTTCGTTGGACCACGCAGCTCCGTACTCTGCCGGGGGGGCCAGGACTAGGCCAGCGTCAATTGCGATTTTCGACATTTTTGTTCTCTATATTACTGCCAAGCACCGCGACTACCGCGCTGTATAGTTTAGCGCGCATTGGCTGCCGTTGCGCGGCGCGTGTAATATAGCGAACCACAACCTCCACTCCTGCCGTGCTGGGCCGCAGGTGAACGGCGGGATCGCCGGAAAATGCGGTCATTCCATCGGTTTGTTCGAGGCGCTTCCATTCCTCCTCGGCCAGCTGGGTATCTTCGGCGGTAGCGCCCAGAACCTGCTTTTTGATCTCCTCGATCAACGGTTCGGGATCCTTCCCAATGGGAATTGTGAAACGTAATTCGTCCCAAAGCCACTGTCCGCTGGTAGAAAAATTGAAATAATGGCCGGTAATGGCGAAGCTGTTCACAAATGTTACGCGACGTCCGGTGGGATGTCCGGCGTCGGTCCAATTGCCCGTCTCTAGCAACACGGTGCGAAACAGGCCGATCGAAGCCACCTCCCCGCCGACGCCGTTGATTTCCACCCAATCGCCCAGGCGGATTCCATTCTCTCCCATGAGAACGAACCATCCAAAGAATCCGATGATGAAATCGTGCAAGGCAAGGGTGGCCGCCGCTCCCAGCAAGCCGAGGACGGTAGAAAGCTGCGCGGGTGGTCCGAAGCACAACAGCAGAATTACGCACAAGCCGATGCCCTGGACGGTGGCACGCAAAACATGGCGCAGTGACAGTAAGCGGCTCCGATCGATGGCCAGGTGGTCGCAGTAATGGTCGAACCAAGCGCCGGCGATCAAGACCACAATCAGCGTTAGTAAGACCAGCGACGCGCTGAGCAGCACGCCGTGTAACGCCTGCCTTTGATAAGTGCCCAGAAGCATTGCCCAGTTTCCATAGACCTCGGCGAGCTGCTTGTCGTCCGCGGCACGCTTATTGAGCGCTACCATTTCTTTTTGGGCGGAAGCGGCTCTCTGTGCTTGGGAGAGCATGGCGGATGCACCGTCGCTGGAGGCTGATGATTGCCCGGCGAGCTCTCTCGCCTTTGCTCGTTCTTTGGCGGCGCTTTGCTTCTGGGTTTCGTGCCGGACTCCCAACGACGTTACGGCGGCCAGCGCCGCGTGCTGAGCATCCACGATGCGCGCCACTCGCTGACGAAGGCCGTACCATTCCTGGACCTTGCCCACGAGTCCGTGGGATGTCAGCGTCGCCGAAATCGACGGCTTCCCGGTCTCGGCGGATGGATTCCCGCGGTCGAGCGCCTCGCGTTGTTCCATCATCCGGCTGATTCTGGCTTGTGGCGCACCGCCTGCACGTTCCAAGTCTTGCTTGACGTCGTCCACGTCGTCTTGATCGATTTCAAGTTGAATTTTGGCGACGGCAAGGTCATCCGGCTTGGTAGTGTGCGCGACCCGCTCCTTGCTCTGCGCCAACTGCTTCTCGGCGTTTTGCAACTGGGCTAAGATCGCGGTGGTTCTTGCGTCAGACGGCGGAGGATGCGCGACCGCTTCACTCAGCGCGGCCGCCAACGCCAAGTCCGTTTGATGATCGGCCAGCCGGAAGGCTTCTTGCGCCAGGGACTGTTCTTCCGCCGTAGCCTCACGTGCCAGTTCCTGCGCCGTGAGCAATGGCTGAAGATCAACGGGAGCCGGTGCTTCTTTTGCCGACGGGCCCGAGGCCGGGCCGGACGGGCCTGTGGCCGGCGCGGATGGCTGATCGCGCGTAAGGTACAGTCCGGCGGCGGTGGCCATTAACAACAGCAACAGGAAAACGATGGCGCCGCGAGTCATTTCCGGACTACTTCGTAATCCGTGGAATCAATCGTGACGTCCGTGCGTCCAAAGAGAAAGGATTCCGTGTCGGAGTGGTTAGATTGCGCCAGCCACGCCCCGCCCGTCTTCGTGTACTGCTGGGTGACATGCGTATCGTGAATGAAAACGGAAGGGTTCTGCGCCGGGCGGGCTTCCACGCGGACGATCGCGAAGTCCTCCGCATCCACGAAGATATGCCCGCGCATCAGGAACTTGTTGACGATCTTCGGGTCGATCTCCAGGACGTAGCTCGGCCGTCCCTGCACCTCCTGCGTGCCGGTCAGCTTAAACGTATAGTTGGCTGGGGTGATTCGCGTGCTGTCCCGGATGTTGTCCTGGCTGATTCGAGCCACTTCGGAGAGCCACGGCTACGTAAACTCGCCGATGACGCCGCTGGCATTGAACGGAAATGTCGCGGACATGTCCTGGGAGAAGAGCCTGAACGACGTCCAGAAGCGTCACCATATTCGCTTGTGGCGTCAGCCCGGCGACTGGCATGGACAGGAGATTTGGGTAGGAGCGGCAACCCGCGATATTAGCTTTGCCTACTTGCGTAAAGGACAAAACTTTACCCACCAGATCGAAACCAACGTGGACCTGGAGCGCGAAAAGGTTGCCAGCGACCTGCTCTTCACTACCTGCGTAAGTTCCCTGGACCGCGTGGAGCGGCCCGACGTTCCGCATTTTGCGAAGAACGGCACCGGCGATCCCATGACGACCGATACCCGCATGGTGGTGATGGAACTCAACGATTGTCAGACCCCTCGCCAGATCGTCGAGGTCGGACCAAGACTCCCCGAGCATGGCAATGCATGGCAGCGCTTCGCACGCCGGGAAGTCCTCATCACACGGAACGACGCGCTACGCAACAACTACGCCTGGCGCGGGTTTGAAGTGGGCCGCTGGATCACCAATTACGTCAACCAGCGCAGGCGTGCGAACGCTGCCAACACCTTCACCGAATGAAACTGCTCGCACTCGCCGCATGGCTAGCGCTTTGCCAACAAGATGTTGCCCCAACCCTTACCGCGCCATTAACATTAGATCAGGTGCTGCAACAAATGGCCGCCAAAGACCAAGCCCCGATGCTGGCCCGTTACACTTGCCTTCGCCGCTACACTCTCGACAACAAACGCTATCGCCAAAAGGCGGAGTTGA
>Ga0207147_1076_pt1 | contig 17686 bp, 11 predicted proteins | sample Alteio_BWMinHeat_33_FD_153551 | JGI IMG/M metagenome (GOLD analysis project Ga0207147, IMG submission 153551) | Enriched cells from forest soil in Barre Woods Harvard Forest LTER site, Petersham, Massachusetts, United States -... | ecosystem: Environmental > Terrestrial > Soil > Temperate forest >... | reverse complement strand
CATACAGCTTCCGCTTTTGTTTTTTGCTGGAAGTCCACCTGAGCTCGCTAATATTTTATATGCAGTTGCAGCCGGCTTATGCTTATGGCTAGCGCAAGTCTTTCTGGTTGCGGGGTATGTGTATGGCGATGCTTCGCAGTTGGGCGTTTATCAATATACCTCGGTGATGTTCGTTGGCTTGATTAATTGGGCAATATGGAAAGAGGTCCCGCCGGCAATTGATTTGCTGGGAGTGATTTTAGTGACTATTGCGGCTTTGATTATCTTAAAGACAACCCCCGACAAAAAATTAGCAGATGATACACATAAACAGTGATAGTCATTTTGAAGGGGTTGATTGGGCCAGTCCTGATTTTAATGATCAATTAATCCAAAGGCTTACTAAAATTTTAAAAACGGGAAGCAAGCCTGACAGGCATTCAACTTTTTCTGCACTAAGTGATTTTTTCGAATTTTTTCATTTTGATTTCGCAGAATTTATAGGCAGCATTAAGCTAAGTAGCAAGGAGTCAGATCAGTATTTCACTTCTATTCTTTATGAAATTTTCCACGACGAATTTTTTATTAATTACTTAAAAGATCCTGCGCATTCCAATTCGATAGATTTCCTTCTTCTTTCTTTTTTGCCGGAAGTTATTGATGAAATAAAATTAAATAAGATCATTCAGCGTATTCCTTTGAAGAAACAGCTGAATCTTCTTGTTTATTGCTTAACAAACATGCGAGAAGGTTCCTGGCTTCTTTTGGAAACTTTGGAAGGTTTGAAGGATGAAGAATGGAAATCATTTGTCTGCAGTTTGAGAAATAAGTATTTTGATGAAAAGGTGTTAGCTAAACTGATTGAAGATAATGGGCTTTCTTTTGAAGAGATAGTGCAAAAGCTTGACGCTCACGCTACCAGTCAGGTGCAGGATATATTAAGCAAGATTGATACATTGATCGATGTCATCATTGATTTCCCAATGAAAGTCTATGAGATTTTTGCGTGGCATCAAAGCGAGATTCATCAAAAAGTATTCGACTTGGTTGAATTCAAAAAAATCTCTCTTCAATCTGAGAATGATCTAAAAAAAAACTTCCTTCCCTTTATAGGCATCAAATATCCATTGGATAAAGCTCAAAGCTTTTTTCAAATTTTTGGCTTAAGAGGACACCACATACCCTTTTTAGTAGAACTAAAGATGTCATTTTTGGACATCATTAATTTTCTTTTCCTGTTTTGGAAAGAGCCTCCAGCCAACCCTGAACATACCAACCTTATTCCTCTGTTTGTCTATAGTTTTCTAAAGCAAATAAAAGCCTTCTGCCAAGTGCCGCAAGAATTCATCCACGGTCTTGAGAGAATTGTCTATGCTTGCGCGACACGGGGAGATCGCTTTTCGACAATGGAATGGCTGCCTTCGGTAATAAAGGGTTTGGATGCTGTAGTAAAAGTGGCAAATAAGGAGTCTAGCGGCAGAATTAAATTATCTAATTTCCCTGTTATCATCTTCGATCAATCGAACAAGTCTCAATTTTTGAAAAATCAAAAATATATCAATGATCTAAATGAGCGATATCAAAGCAAAATCATTCATGTCTCAAAAAAGGAGACCTTGCAGCTCGCTAAGAAGCTTGGAATTGTCAACTGGATTAAAACGCAGCCAAAAGGCAATTTGGGCTACGGTGGAGCAAGAAATTGTCTTTTTTTTCTGGCGCCAGTCATTGCTGAGGCATTTAAAAACGGCGCAGCAAGCTTTAAAGACATTCTTAATAACAATCAGCAGTTGCTAGTCAAAATTTTTAGAGATAAAGTCTTGGGAATTAACTGTAACGATTCAATTATCCATGTAGGTGAAGATGATGTCTTTATTCCAACCGCAAATATTTTTTCCGATGCATTACTTGCCGAGACTTTCCACAAGGAATATTTTTGCCGACCAGCCTATATTTTTGGTAGAAGCACTCAATATAACTTTCCCATCCTTGATTCTACACACATTGTAGAAAAACCTTCTTATGCATTTTACTCAGTCAGATGGCGCGACGAGCCTTTCTCGGGATCTTTAAAGGGAATGATCTCCAAGCCAAAGTTTTGCCTGCCAAATTACTTCGAATGCGAAGAAATGCATACATATCCCCCCGTCACCTGCCAAGATTATTTTCAACAATCAACCATTCATTTTGCGGGCTCCAGATTTCCGAAGAAATTGTTTCCGAGGTCGTCTTTTGACGGGCTCATGGAGTCTTTTGTTTCCACCCTTCCGACAAGTCTGCGGATAAGTATGGTAAGTTCACTGCTCGATCAGCTAAATGCTCGCGGAAAATGCATCTTTCCTTGGAAAGATTCTTCTGGATGGATGTTGAATGATTTTCGTTCATTGCAGCAGCTTATTTTGTTTGCCTCAAAAAAAGAAACCATTAATGAGATTCAGAATCGTTTCTGGAATAACTTGCTTTCGCTTTTTCAAAATCCTGCCGACCCTCAATTTCCTATCGGAAAGGATGTTGCAGCTTTGCTTGTGATAAAACAGCATCCGGATATGCCCATTGAATTATTGAAATATTATGAGGAGATGCGCATAGAAGCCCAAATATTTTTTGCTTTTGGAAAAGCATTGATAAAACATAAAGAAAATTCTAAAAAATTGACGTTAAGCCTTGCAAAAGAGGAGGTTGAAAAAAAATTTCAAATTAAATTATCAGACACTCAAATCACCAAAGATCTATATAACCTGATTCTTTCCATTAATAAGCTCAAGGAGTCATTTGCAACAATTTTAAAATTAGTGCATAACGATAGCTTAAAATAAAGGTTATCTTATGCTTAATTTGGCAATCCTATGCGGCGGACCTTCTCTTGAAAGAGGCATTTCACTAAACTCTGCTAGATCATTCCTCGATCATACTTATCCACTTGATATTCATCTTACCGTTATTTACATAGATCCGAAAAAACGCTTTTTTAAGTTAACTCCAGGGCAGCTATACTCAAATACTCCTTCTGATTTCGACTTCAAGCTCAGCAAAGAAAGTCAGTTGACTGAAGCCCAGCTAATTGCTTTATTGAAAGAAATGGATTTGACTTTTCCAGTCATCCATGGGGCATATGGAGAAGACGGAGAATTACAAAAGTTCTTCGAGAAAAATCATATCCCATTTGTCGGCAGTCCTAGCGATGTCTGTCACACGATTTTTAATAAATATGAAGCCAGGAAATTTCTCGAAAGTATTCACTTTCCTGCTTTACCTTTCTTAGTGATCAACAATGAGAACGATGACATTGCAGCATTTTGGAAAAAACACAATCTTAAGATCGCCATTATTAAACCTACCATATCGGGTTCAAGCATTGGCGTCACAACGGTTAAATCGATTGATGAAGCAAAAATTGCAGTTGCAAAACTAATGCAGCAAGGCTTCCAACAACTTCTTTTAGAGCCCTTTTGCAACGATTCTGAATTCACTGTCTGCGTCCTCGAAAGAGATGGTCAGCCGATAAGCCTCATCCCTCTGGAAATCGACATTGGAAACGAACCAAATGGAATTTTGGATTTTAGAAAAAAATACCTGCCCACAGAAAAAACTCGCTACCACTGTCCGCCTAGATACAATGACAACATCATTAATCAGATCCGATCACAGGCCGAAAAGCTTTTCAAAATTGCCGGTTTAAGAGATTTTGCACGTATCGATGGATGGGTATCGGAATCTGGCGAAATTAAATTTTCAGACATGAACCCGATAAGCGGCATGGAACAAAATAGTTTCATCTTCCAACAAGCTTCACGAGTTGGCATGACCCATACCGACTTGATCAAGCTCATATTGGAAAATGCTCTAAAACGCTACGGTAAGGCGCAAGCAATTGGTTATAAAGAACTTAGAGATGATGCCAAACCTGTCCACATCCTGCTGGGAGGCACCTCCTCTGAAAGACATGTCTCCTTAATGAGCGGCATTAACGTTTGGCTTAAGCTCAAACACTCTCAAAAATATGCTCCCACCCCATTCCTCTTTCTTGAAAATGAAGTGTGGCAACTGCCCTATTCTTATACCTTGCAACATACGGTTGATGAAACAATCGAGCTATGCGAAAAAGCCGACGAGATATCTGAACGCACTTTTCTTTTAGCGAGCACTATCCGGAAGCAATTAGGCTTCGATTCCTTTTTCTCTATCGAACTCCCCAAAAAAATGTCTCTTCAGCAATTTTTAAAAAGAGCCAAAAATGACAATGCCTTTGTTTTCATCGCTTTGCATGGCGGTATCGGAGAAGATGGTCGCCTTCAGTCTATTTTAGAGGATGCCGAACTGCCCTTCAATGGCTCAGGGTCGAGTGCCTCCAAGATCTGCATGGACAAACATTTGACTGCTCAGAAAATCAAAAGTCTAGATAATCCTATGATCTTGCCTATACCTCAAATCTCTTTTGAAATAACCGCTTTGTTCAATAATTCCATCCAAGAAATTGAAGCTTTTTGGAATCAGGCTGTCAGGACCTTGGGCTCTTCAGATGTCATCATCAAACCCCAATGCGATGGCTGCTCTACCGGAGTTGTCCACATCAGCTCTGCGGAGGAATTGTCCAACTATATACTTTGTATCAAAAACAATGTCAGTCAGGCATTTCCAGGCCTCTTTAAATCCCAGCAGTCCATCATTCAAATGCCTTCATCCAACACTAGCCAATTCTTGCTAGAAGCCTTCATCCACACTGATAAACTTGCCATTCAAGGCACTGAGCTCATCTACCGTCCTCAAACGGGCTGGGTCGAAATGACTGTTGGCGTTCTCGAAAATCGAGGCAAATACTACGCCCTGCCTCCAAGCATCACTGTCGCGGAAAATAAAGTGCTTTCGGTTGAAGAGAAATTCCAGGGAGGCACCGGCATAAACATCACTCCGCCCCCTCAGGATATTTTATCCGAGGAAGCTCAAGCGCAAGTGCGCCAAAGCGTTGGCTTGGTTGCTGAAGCTCTCGAGATTGAAAACTATGCCCGCATCGATGTTTTTGTCGAATGCGCAACCGGCCGCATCAAAGTCATTGAAGCAAACACATTGCCGGCATTAACCCCTTCCACAGTCATCTACCATCAAGGATTATCAGCTTCTCCGCCATTACCCCCGCGCCAATTGTTAATAAAAATTATTGAAACCGCCAAGAATTTCTCGTATGGTGTGAAATAGTATTTTTTTACGTTTGGGAATATAAACATAAAAAAATAACCACAGAGACACAGAGACACAGAGAAATTGTTTAATGGTTCCAGCTTGGTTTGATAATTAACAAACTAAAACTATAATTATTTCTCTGTGCCTCTGTGTCTCTGTGGTTAATTTTTTCTTACACCAATATTCGTTCAATGCATAAAGGGCCTATATGAAAAAATTCTACCTTGCAACTTTCTTCATCCTAACCACACTTTTTCATTCTTCTACTTATTCCTCTTCGCACTCTTGCTCGCATGAACCTGTCACACCTACAACAACGCCCATCAAACACCTTGTCATCATCTTTCAGGAAAACCGCTCCTTTGACCACTACTTTGGAACATACCCTTTTGCTGAAAACAATCCGGGAGAAACTCCTTTCCTACCGAGGCGTGGAACTCCGACTGTCAACGGCCTGGCAGGCGGCATTGTAAACAACAACCAAAATTTAGCTGCTCCTTTCCGTCTTACCCCTTTTCAAGGCGCCAATGATCCTAACGATCCAGTTCACAAGTACACCAACCTGCAAACGGCTTTGGACTCGGGCATGTTGGACCAATTTGTTCAAGCTAATGGAATTAGTTGCACCCCGCCTTCCATTGTCATGGGTTATTATGATGGCAACACTGTGACTGCTTTGTGGAATTATGCCCAATACTTTACTTTGAGTGATAATTACCACTCTACAAATATCGGAGCATCATCAGTAGGGGTCTTAAACCTTGTATCAGGTCAAGTGCATGGCGTCACCCCTCCATCTCTTCCGAATCTTATCTCGCAAGGGACCTTGATCAATGATGTCGATCCCTTCTTTGATAAATGCTCAGGTTCTCCAACCTGTCAGCTTTCAGGAATCAATGTCGGCAACTTGCTGAATGATAAAGGCGTCACCTGGGGCTTCTTCCAGGGAGGCTTTGCTGACTGTTCAGCTTCTCATATCGGTCCTGAAGGTGCTGTTATAGACTATATTCCCCACCACAACGCCTTTCAATACTATGCCTCAACTTCCAACCCCGACCATTTGCCGCCCTCATCGCTAAGCATGGTGGGTAAAACCGACCAAGCCAACCATCTGTATGACATAGACGTCTTCTGGGCTGCCGCTGATATTGGCAATGTGCCTTCTGTGGTCATCCTCAGAGCTCCTGCATATCAGGATGGCCATCCTGGCCATTCAACTCCCATGTTGGAACAGCAGTTTTTGGCGGAAACGGTCAATCGGCTGCAAAAACTCCCCCAATGGAAGGACATGGCTATCATCATTGCTTATGATGACTCCGGAGGCTGGTACGACCATGAGATGCCTCCAATTGTCAATCAGTCGCAGATTCCGAATGATAACTTAACTGCTCCTGGCCACGTAGGCAACAATCCGCCTTTTGGAGGCTATCAAGGCCGCCCGGCTTATGGCTATCGCTTGCCATACCTCTTGATCTCACCCTGGGCAAAAGAAAATTTTGTTGATAACACCTTGATCGATCAAACCTCCATTTTAAGATTCATTGAAGACAACTGGAATTTAGGAAGGATCGGCAACTTTTCTTTCGATGAACTTGCTGCACCTATCGTTCAAATGTTTGATTTTAAAAAAAGAAAGTTGCGTTATTTATTTTTAGATCCCAAAACAGGCCGCATTATTTTCAATTCGCAAAATAGCTTTAAGCTTTAAGAATTTTAACAAGGATTGTCCCATGAAAAAGTGTCTTCTGTTAGCTTATTTTTGCCTCATGCTATGCAACTCCTTAATGGCGGGCGATGAGATCACTGGCTTTTGGAAAAGCATTGACGATGACACCAAAAAGCCGCAAAGCGTGGTGGCGATATATCAATATAACGGCAAATACTATGGCAGGCTCATTCTTACTTATGATAAAAATGGCCATATTAAAGACACGATTTATCAACCCAGCGAAAGAGCTCCAGGTGTATCAGGTGATCCATATTATGTCGGACTTGACTTCCTTTGGGACCTTACTAAAGATGGCCATAAATATACTGATGGTCAAATCATGGATCCAGAGAAAGGCCGCATCTATGGTGCCGAAGCATGGCGAGATGGCAATAACCTTATTGTTCGCGGAGAATTTCTTTTCATCGGACGAAATCAAAAATGGCCTCCTGCAGGCGATGGCGATTTTCCACCCAACTTCCAAAAGCCCGACTTAGCGACCTTGATTCCCAAAATCCCGCAAGTCAAATAAAGAGGTGACAAGGGGACGGGGACAATGGGGACCTTGGGGACGATGGGGACAAGGGCCTTATCACACATTTTAAAGGCTAAAAACAATGTTCACATTGTGTCCGCCGGCATTCTGCCGGCTTTTAAGCTAAGTTGGGAGTAAATAAATTTTCTTTTCAAATTATGGTTCTTCCCCGTTCATTTAGAAAACATTTTTATAAAACCAATTAAGTTTAAAAGCCGGCAGAATGCCGGCGGACACGATGCGAACATCGTCGATGATCTCTAACTTGCGCGCATGGCCCTTACACTAAAAATCGCAATAGCCGTAAGTCCAGACATAAGAAAAAGTGCCATTGCCATTGCCTTTACTTTTAAAGTTGTTTGCAATCTTGGAATTTCACTTACACAATGAGGACAAGCGTTCCCTCCACTACTTGCAGCAATTCTTAAACAATGCTTATGGATGACGCCATGCCTTTTTGGTATTGCTACAATGCTTGATTGTAGGGCTTTGCCTTTCACAGCATCTGTATCTCTAAGTACCCTTAGGTATGGAGATGCAAAGTCCATTTTTCCACTACAAGCATCACATGGCCAAAACCCTTTTAGGCAATAGGTATGCAGACTTTCATCTTCTTCAAAATTAATCCCATATAACCGAGGGGTAGTATCACTTAAATAAATCATTACTAACTCCAATGCTATTAATAATTAAACCATTTAAAGTTAGCGTTTTACATATATAATTGCAAGTTATTGCAAATGGCCTTGTGTTGCAATTAAACGACAACGGACAATTACGGACGACTACGGACTGATACGGACAATTACGGACGGGATATTTTTGTCAGTAACCGTCCGTAAATGTCCGTTGTCCTTTTTATACGCGCTTGATTATATATTCTTTATTGCCGGTATTGCGATTGCCGACTTGAAGGTTGGCTGGTATGCCGACATCAGGCCCAAGATTAAGTTCTTTTAGGTTGGGAAAGAGCCGATCAATGGCTTCCAAAGTTCTCTCATCAACCTGCCCTGACATGAATGTTATACTTTTTAAATTCGAGCATCTCACTGACAACTGTTCAAGACCTTGCGGGGAAAGCACATCACCAAGCACGACTGTTTCTAGGCTGGTGAAGATATTTAGAAAGTTAAGAATATCTTTTTCATTTCTGAAATGATTATTAGCTATATTTAATTTTTTAAATGCTTGAAATGATTGGATATGCCTCACAAATTCGTAACAAAAATTATCACACTCTTCCGATGCTAACTGCACTTGTTCCAAATGCAAACTTTCTAGATTATTATAGCTAAGAGATTTTAGAATAGGTATGCTCATTTGCGTAAGAGATATTTTCCAACCCCAGTGCTTTGAAAATAATTGAGTTATTCCTTTCTCTGTTAATTTATTGCAATTCCTCAAGTCTATGGTATTCACAGTCCATAAATCCCCAAGCATAAGAAGTTGTTCATCAGTGATTTCTTGAGAACCACTTAAATTGATTGAACGTATATTTGGACAATATTTTTTCAATAAATTGATTTCCTCTTCGGTTATTGGGTAATTACCTAAATATAAATCAGTCAGTAAATTGCCCGCACGTTTTGCTCTTTCCACTAATTCTCCCGGCCGTGGCCCAGGAGGTCTGCTGAGGGCATCGGCTACTTTTTGGGGGTTTTGAACGTTGGCTCCCCTGGAAAATTCGCTAGATACTGTCTCAAGCCGTTTTAATTCTGCTTCGGCCTCTGACCCACCATCCGTAAAGGTAGCTTTATTTAAAATTAGAGACATCACTTCAGATGGCATTCCTAGAGCAGTTTCTTTTATAATCATGTCGCGCAGTTCGAACAATGCTTTAAATAAAGCATCTGTATTCACATTGTTGAATTTATTTCTGTTTGCATTAATTGTGCCATCAGCAGAAAAAAAGCCAAGACTTTCTCCTAAAAAATTATTTATATCGGTTTTTATTTTTTGAATTTTTTGATAAATCTTTGGATACTCGTTTTCATATAGATTTTCATTTAATCGGAAAGCCAAGCCAAGCTCACTTATATCATTTGATGCTGGTATTGTGAGAGGAATTAATGCTAAATACAGATCTCTTAATTTAGTCGAAATTTGATTCAAAATTGGATCTGAACCGTCTTTGTTTTTATCGTAGACAAATTCTTTGGCATTATTAAAAAAATAATCTAACTTCTGCGTTAAGTCGTTAATGCTATTCACCGTTAATAATTTTTTATTACCTTTTAGTGTTTCTGCTTGTTGTTTAATTGTCGCTAGCTTGTCATTAAATACTTCAAACATTGACAGATCAGGTAAGGCATCAATAATTCGTTCTAAACGACTTAAGCGATCTTCTAAAAGTTCATGGCCGTCTAACACTGTAGTAATTAATTTTTTGTCCACTTCAGCCGTACGGAAATTTATTTGACCGCTTCGTTCTGTTGAGAAAGTATGAAAAATTTCATCGCGTCTTTCTAAAACAAGTGCAAGGTCTTCATCCGAAACAGGTTCGTATTCTTCAGGGTGGTTGCGAATAAATAGTGCGTCAGGTGTTAGCCTCAGGCAGTTCGTAAGCGTATGGAGTTCTTGCAATTTTTTATATGTTCTAGGAAAATCTCTGTTGTCAAGTTTCGCAGATGCTTCGCTTAATAATGTTCTCATATTTTTTAGCTGAACTATCTTATCCTCGGAGCCAACCTTCAGCAAATTTTCTATTAATTGCTGATATTCCGCTTCGCTTCGCATTTTGTACTTGTTTTCTCCAAATGCAGGTACACAGCCAAAATCCTTTATAAGAATGCTGTTCATGTCATCAATTTCTTTTTCATCTTGCTGCATTTCCTTGGGCGCTGAAGCAGGCTTTTCAGCTTTTGGAAGCAGTGGTGCCGTTTCCTCTTCGGATTCCTTGTCGGAGGTTTCAATTGCAGTTGAAGCTACAGGCTTTACTTGTGGTTGAGCGGACTTTGGCTGTGGTGCGGAAGGTGCAGCTTGAGGTTGCTGACTTTTTCTTTTACAATTACTATATATTCCTTCAACTTCTTGCCTCAATTTCTGAACCTCGTCCTGTTTGGGCATTGCGTTGATATTGTTAATCTGCTTTTTTAAGGACAAGATTTTATCATGATTTTGTCCATTGAACCTTTTGAATTTCTCTTGAGACAGTTCATTGACGATTTCAGTAACTTCAGGGAGATTTTTCTCGAACATCTCTTGATCAAGAGCGTCATTATGCAAATTTTCTAATAAACCATTCCATTCGTGCCTAAGATCTATAGCCATACAGACCTCCTCCTTAAGAGTTCTTAGTACTTAGTACTTAGTTCTTAGTTATGTATAATTACCTTTAACTAAACATTAATAATTTCATTATATAATATTAATAATTTATATATATAGTTTTAACTAAAGCACCGCACTAAGCACTAAGAACTAAGAACTAAGCACTAAGAACTCAAAATATGATTGTGGCTTGCACTTCTTTTTGATTTCTGTACAATAATCAATAAAAGGAGTCGTTATGGTTAGAGGGGGTTATCGCGCCAATTCCGGCCGTCCGGCCGGGACCGGCAAATTCGGCGAATCATCCAAGGCGATCCGTCTGCCAGTCAGCGAAATCGATAATGTCATGCGCCTGATCCAAAACAAATTTTATAGGCTACCGTTTTACACTAGCACAGTGGCAGCCGGATTTCCTTCTCCGGCCGAGGACGAAATGGCCGATAAGCTCGATCTCAATGAGCTGCTGGTCAAGCACCCGACCGCGACCTTCTTTTTGCGTGTGTCAGGCAACTCGATGATCAAAGCCGGCATCCATCATAACGATATCCTGATCGTCGACCGCAGCATCGAACCAGCCAATGGCAAGGTTGTCATCGCAGCCGTCAACGGCGAACTGACCGTCAAACGACTGTCCATCAACGGCAAAAAAATTCAGCTTCTGCCGGAAAATGACGCTTATCCTCCGATTAATATCACCGAGGGGATCGAGCTGCATATCTGGGGAGTTGTCACCAACGTGATCCATACTGTATGACGCACTATATCCTGGTCGACTGCAACAACTTCTACGTGTCTTGCGAGCGCCTCTTCGATCCGCGCCTGGAAGGCAAGCCGGTCATCGTGCTGTCCAATAATGATGGCTGCGTCGTTGCGCGTTCGCAAGAGGCCAAGAAGCTTGGGATCAAGATGGGCGTGGCTTTTTTCGAAGTAAAGAATCTTTGCCTGCACCATAATGTTGAAGTTTATTCCTCCAACTATCACTTGTATGGGGATATATCGCAGCGAGTGATGCAGGTTTTATCAGACATGGCGCATGACATTGAAATCTATTCGATCGATGAGGCTTTCTTGACATTCCCCGCATATTTCTCCAACGAGGAGGTCCTTGCTAAGTGCCAGGAAATGCGCCGGGTCATAAAAAAATGGGTCGGCATACCGGTGTCCATAGGGATAGCTCGTACTAAGGTGCTCGCCAAAATAGCCAACGACCTGGCCAAGAAGGACCGCACACGCGGGATTTTCGATTTGCGGGATAAGGCCGTCCTGGAATCTGTCTTGACGGACTACCCCGTGGAGGAGATCTGGGGGATTGGCAGCCAGCTTAAAGTGCGTCTGCGCAGCATGGGAGCTTTCACCGCCGCCAACTTCAGGGACATGGAGCCCACACTGATCCGAAAGAAAATGGGAGTAGTAGGCGAAAGGATGCTGTGGGAGTTGCGTGGGGTCAACTGTCTGCCCTTGGAAGCTTATAAGGCCAAGAAAAGCATCTCGTGCTCCAGGTCGTTCCGCACGATTGTCACTGATCCAGTCCAGCTGTCGGAAGCTTTAGCGACGCATGCTAACACAGCCGCCAAGAAGCTTAGGGAGCAGGGGAGTCTTGCCTCAGCAATCTGTATATTCTTAGAGGCCGTGACACATACGCCTCATGGAATCTTCCGTCGGCCATTTAGCGTGACAGCTGCTTTTGACTTGCCGACCAATGATACCGCCGTGATGATCGAGACCGCTAAGAAATGCCTGCCAGCCATTTATTTGGAAGGACAGCAATATAAGAAATGCGGAGTTATTTTGCTTGACCTGCTGCCGGAAGATAAGGTGATCCCGGATTTATTTTATGGTTCAATCAGTCCCAAGCGTGAGAGGCTGATGAGCACTTATGATGCCCTCAACAAGCGTTTTGGAAAGAATAAGGTCTTCTTTGCGGCCATGGGGATCAATCCTAAATGGCGGACCCGCAGCGACAGCCGTTCGCCGCGCTATACGGCCCATTGGGCCGAGCTCGCCATCGCCAACGCTCGTTAAGAAAATTAACGCAAAGGCGCAAAGACGCAAAGAATAAAAAAAATTATGAATTCAGAATTCAGAATCCAGAATTCAGAATAAGGAATACAGCAAAGTTGAATTTTCATTCTGGATTCTGAATTCTGGATTCTGAATTCCATTTCTTTGCGTCTTTGCGTTTAATTTATTAAATATCCTCTTCTAACTCGAGTTTGAGGGAGATGAGTTTGAACAGATCTTGGGCTGTTAGGATGCCGGCCAGCTTGCCATCGTCGACCACGAGCAAGGTGGCTGCAGGATTCTGTTGAATGATGTTAAGGGCTTCCAGCGCATTGGTCTTAGATGTGACTGTTTGCGTTTCAGAAAGCGGCACCAGGGCATCTTTAACTTTAGTTTTTTCCCAATTATCCGGCAAAACGGCTTTGGCATCTCTTAAGCTGATGTAGCCAATCAAATTGCCTTGATCGCCAATGACAGGATAAAGGTGGTGATGGGATTGATAAATGTATTGATCGATGAACTGTTTGATGGAAATATTGGAAGGCACTGTTATGGGATTTTTAGTCATGAATTTTTCGACCGTTTCATTCTGAAATTCCTGTCTAATATAAAACTGCGCTTTGGATGATGTCGCAGCCTGCCTTAAGAATAGTCCCAAAATGATCCACCACATCCCGGTGAAAAGCCCGCCAGAAATGAAAGATAGGACTCCCATGAAGATCAAGATCATACCAAAGGCAGCTCCCACGTTAGAGGCGATGCGTGTGGCCCATTTTAGGTTATCTTTCCACCACCATAATGCCGCTCTGAAGACTCGGCCGCCATCCAAGGGGAAGGCTGGAATTGAATTAAAAATCACGATCACCAGGTTGATAAAAGCTAGATAGCCTGTGACGCTGGTAATCACAGGCGACCAGCCAAAGTGGTTTCCTGCAATAGTGAGAGCATTCATAACAAAAGCAATGATGACGCTTACAATTGGTCCGGCGACAGCCACCAGGAACTCGGCCTTAGGATTAGGAGGTTCCGATTTCATTTCGGCGACTCCGCCGAAAATAAAGAGGGTGATCTGCGATATTTTCAAATTAAAATTTCTGGCAACGATCGCGTGGCCAAGTTCATGCAGAACGACTGAAATGAATAGGCCTAGCATGCCAAAAAGGCCCATCAGCCAATACGTTCCGGGAGTCTGATGAGGAAGTGTCACGGGGAAATACCCGATAGCTAAAGTCCAGGTGACTAAAATAGCGATGAAAAACCAGCTGAAGTCAATGCCTATTCTGAAGCCAGCTAAATTCAAAATGTTAAAGCGCGGTCCAAACATAAAAATGCCTTTTTAAAAAGATACGTTCATCGCTTTTTTTAAAGCGAATATTTCATTAATGCCGATTTGAGGTTTTCCAAACAAAAGATAGGTTGGTTTACTGTCTGGATGGAACTTCTCCCAGAAGGTTCTTCTGCCATCTAAATGGAAGAATATTTTAACGGCATTATACATGCCTCTCGATAACCAGGAGGTGATATTTGAAAAGCCGACAACGTCGCCCACACGCTTGGCGGGGATAGTGCCAAAAGTGACATACCGGCAATTCTCTTGCTTCAGCTTTTCAAGTACAGACACTATAAGTAGCTCCGGAGTGCCATTTGAAGCCGTTGGAGTGATCATCAGATGGTTAAGGAGCCAGCCATTCTTTTCCTTGATTTCATTTAAAACGCACATTCCGATGATCTGCTGATTCTTTTTGGCATAAAACCAGCGTTTGCCCGGCTTGTTTTCAAAAATGTGAACATTGGAAATATGAATTTGCGGACCGGTCCTTGACTTAAGCCATTGTTCGCCGACCTGATTGATCTGTTCTTCAATATGCTGGTCAAAAGGAAGGTATTCTTCAATGATCGTTCCTTCATTGGCCGCATGCCGCACCTTGCGCCTGACTAAACTGGCGTGGATCCCATGCCGTTCGCGCGGATCATTATACGGATCTATAAAAAGCTCTTCCGAAATCTGAATCATCCCTGAGCATATTCTGCAGTCTAGAGCCTGCTGTGAGAAATCATCGGAGGCTGCCACATAAAGAGGGTTTAAGTTATTATTATCGCAAAAATCCTTGAATTCTTGTGCCAGGGACAGTCGGCTTTCCAATGAGGCTACAGGATCTCCAAAAACGAGTGCTGTATTCTTTTCGATTTTATAGCCTATCAACCCTTCGACATTAGAGCTTAAAAAGAATTGCGAGGTTGGGTCCAGCACGGCATCAGCAGAAGAGCCTCCCCAGAGCCTTACCAAATTGACAATTTTATCTCTTTCGTGTGCAGTCATCATAAAATGGCTTTTTGTCACATTTAATAAAAAAATAAATATTACAGCAACGGCAAATAACTTTCTTTTAAAATTTGGTTGAAATAATGTTACGGAAAATCACGATAAGTAAAATCAAGATGTCTAAGCAGATGAAAAAAAGCCCATTAGAACCAGAATTATTTAACGCCGCAAACATTCATGAGATGCAGTGGCCGCAAAATCCTATTGCTGAATATACCAGAAAGTATATTACTCCGATCATCCAAAATGGAATCGACCACTACGTAGATAATATCCAGGGAGAAATGTTGGCCCTTAAAATTGATCAATATGTATTTCCGGTCATCATTCCTCGCCAAGGTGTAAAAAATTCGTACATATGTTCACCGTATGAACATTATATTTCTTATGGCAGCGAAGCAACTAAGCTGATCGATAACAAGCTCATCGCCGGGATCCTTAAGAAACTCATTAACGGGCTTGGAAAAATTGGTGAACTTGGAAAAATAAATTCAGTTGTCTATGTCAATCACTGGCTATTCTCAACCGACCTATATCCAAAGGACTTAACGGCCGAACATTTTTCAGCAATCGCAGACTTCTTAAAGCATCGATTTCCTAGTCATGCACTAGTATTTCGTTCATTGAATGAAATCATTTACAGTCCCTTAGAAACTGCTATTAAGCAAGCCGGCTTTAAACTTCTTGCCAGCCGCCAAGTTCATGTGACAGACACCAAGGATGAACACATCTTCCAAACTCGTATAGTCAAAAGCGATATCCGCTTATGGAGCAGCGGCAAATATCAAGTATATGATGAAAATCAAATTACTGAGGCTGAATGCGATGAGTTATTAAAGCTGTACAATACGTTATATATCGAACAACATTCAGACAGAAATCCGCGCTACAATAGCAAATTCATCAAGCATCTGTTCAAAGAAAAATTGCTCCATTTTCGAGTCATAAAGCAAGGCAGCTTGTATAAAGGCGTCGCTGGCTTCTACATAAAAAATGATGTCATGATGTGCCCCCTGTTCGGCTATGACAAAACCGACCCCGACCACACGATGATCTACCGAATGCTCAGCACAGCGCTCTTAATGGCAGCGAAGGAAAAAAAACTTATCTTTCATCAAAGCGCCGGTGCGTCTTTTTACAAAGCTTTACGAAGAGCAAAAAACTGCAAGGAATCAATGGCTATCTACAGCTCGCATTTGCCATGCGCTCAAAAGTTATCCTGGACAGCACTCATGACCTTTGTAAACACTTTCGCACCACGCTACATGAAGAAGTATTGAATTATAAAAATTAACCACAGAGACACAGAGACACAGAGAAAAAGTTACATTTAAATTTTTGTTACCAACCAAACTTTGATTTTTATTTTTTTCTCTGTGCCTCTGTGTCTCTGTGGTTAATTTTTTACGTTTATTGACACGAGAATGAGTCAAAAAAAACAGGAGAAGATTATGTTATTTTTTCTAAGCATCTATGTTATTGGCATCATTGGCTTTTTGATCCATGTTTATAAAACGCCGCATGAACAGCGCACCCAATGCCGCTTGATCGAGCTCTTCCTCCTCTATCAAATTGTTTTCAGCTTAGGCATTACCAGCTTAGTCGCCTTTGTCGGACTAACCTTTTTGGATGCATATATTGCTCAATTTACAGATTGGCCTTCATGTCCATTCGAACAGCAGCTAGCGAACGTGAACCTAGGCTATGGCATACTGGGCATCCTTTGCATCTGGTTCCGCGGATACTTCTGGGTGGCAACCGTTATTGGATTTTCAATATGGATTGTTGGCGATGGCATCCACCACCTCTATCATTTTTTCGCTAATGATAATGCCAGCCCCGGTAATATTGGAGTTCCTCTGTACACTGACATACTTATTCCTGCAGTACTGCTGATCTTTACCTGGCTTTATATGCGATGCCTTAGGGAAGAGAAGAAGGAAAAATAATATTATTGATTTCAATCAAAAAAATTGATTATGTAGTAAAAAAAACATAAAGGTACGGTCATGGATCAATTTCACTCAAGATTTATCAACAATGACAAACTTCCATTAGTCATTGAACCGAAAAAAAAGGGTCTCAAGAAAGAAGAATTTCTTGAAATGATCACTGCGAACAGAGAAGAGCTCAAAAAGCTTATTCTGAAATTCGGCGGCTTGCTTTTTCGGAATTTCCCCATCAATGACGAACATGATTTTGCTTCATTCATCAAGACTCTTAATGTTGGCGGTTTTGTTGATTATATTGGCGGCGACAGCCCCCGAAATAAAATTAAGGAAGGCGTTTACACTTCCACCGAAGCGCCTCCGTCGATAAAAATTCCTTTGCACAATGAGCTCTCTTTTGTAAAAAAATACCCCAAACACATTTTCTTTTACTGCCACGTGCCTCCACAAGAAAAAGGAGAAACAATCATTGCAGATGCTCGCAAAGTCTATCATTCCGTAGATGAAAAGGTAAGGGACCGTTTCATCGAGAAAGGCATTAAATACGTTTCTTGCTACTACCACAAAAGCGAAATCATGGAATTGCTCAACAAGTGGCAAAGATCGCATAAAACATGGCTCGATGTATTTGAAACAAGCGATAAAAAAGAAGTCGAAAAAAAATGCCGCGAAAATGAATTTGAATTCGAATGGCAAAAAAATGACTGGCTAAAGATCATTCAAAAGCGCCCAGCGGTTATGGAACA
>Ga0207147_1075_pt1 | contig 17859 bp, 17 predicted proteins | sample Alteio_BWMinHeat_33_FD_153551 | JGI IMG/M metagenome (GOLD analysis project Ga0207147, IMG submission 153551) | Enriched cells from forest soil in Barre Woods Harvard Forest LTER site, Petersham, Massachusetts, United States -... | ecosystem: Environmental > Terrestrial > Soil > Temperate forest >... | reverse complement strand
CTAGTTGCTAAATAAAATCGCTCTTTTTTTGATGGATAGCAAAGCAATACCCGCCAAAATAGGGCGTAGCCTATTGCAGAAGCAAAAATCCCAAAATACACATTCCATGCAGGCTGTCCAAAGGCCACTATAAGCCATGAGACCAAGCACAAAATGATTTGTTTGCTTCTTGGCAGAATTGAAATATTCATACTCTCAAATATCTTTCAACGTGCTATCTTATTCTTTTTTTGGGGCATCACATGGTATAGTTCTATCAAAACTATATCTGCCTGCACCTATGCAGAGAACATATAAAAGGCCGCCAAAAATTGCTAAATTTTTAAGGAAATTGATCATTTGCATTGCCCTTTCCACGCCGTCAAAATTCCAAAAGGAATGGAAAATGAGCGTTGTTGGAATTAAAAATAGCAAAAGTAAAGCTGCTCCAATACGCGTTTTAAATCCTAATATAAGGGAGAGGCCCCCTAAACATTCTATAATTGCTGCGCCGTAGAGGAAAAATGGTACCATAGTCATGCCCATTGCTTCCATGTATTTCGCAGTTCCATCATAGTCCATAAATTTCCCGATGCCCGCCAAAAGAAAAATCAGGCCTAGAAAAAAGCGTCCAAGCAATAAAGTAAAAGAACAGCAACCCTTCATAAAAAACTCCTCTGTTTTTAACCTGTTGTAGCTAATAAAGTTTTTATTGGCAATATTAAATACTGAACCTATTTAATAGAGTAATAAACATAATTTTTTATTTACTTTTTATATTTCTTGTTTAATTGGGATTATTAAGGTATCCTTTATCTAAAAAAGTTTTTATGATCAAAAGACCCTTTAGAGAACATCACATTCTTAGCTTGCTTCAACAATATGAAAGTCAGCAGCTGCCATTGGATTTATTCATAAGCATCTATTTTCGCGAACATAAAGCCCTTGGGCCTAAAGACCGCGGTGTCATTTCCGAAACAATTTATGGCATCATCCGCTGGAAAGGCCTCATAGACTACTTATGCGAAGAACCAATAACTTGGGAAAAAAGACTAGATCTATATTCCAAAGTTAATTTAAGGAATTATTCTTCAGATCAAGAAATACCCAAACATACCTTATATAGCTTCCCAAAATGCCTTTTCGACCTCATCATCCAAAGTCACGGTGAAAAAATAGGTTCGCAGCTTTGCTTGTTAAGTAATGGGCCTGCCCCCACAACCATTCGCATCAATCCTGCCAAAACAACCAGAGAACTGATGTTTGAAAAATGGAAAGATACATATGACATTTCTCAAACACGCCAATCACCCTACGGGATCATCTTTCATAAGAAGATCAACTTCTTTTCCCTGCCGGAATTCCAGCAAGGCCTTTTTGAAGTACAAGACGAAGGCAGCCAACTTCTAAGCCAGCTCGTTTTAACATCGCCTGGACAGCATGTGCTAGACTATTGCTCTGGCTCAGGAGGCAAAACGCTTGCTTTTGCCTATAGATTAGAAGGAAAAGGTCAAATTTATTTACATGATATCCGCCCCTTCGCTTTGCAAGAGGCCAAGAAAAGGCTCAGGCGCGCAGGCATTCAGAATGTGCAAATCTTGATGCCTGATGATGAAGCCAAACAAAAGAAGTTAAAGAAAAAAATGGATTGGGTCCTGGTGGATGCCCCTTGCACTGGCACGGGCACAATGCGGCGCAACCCTGATATGAAATGGAAATTCGATGAAGCAACTCTTCCCCGGCTCGTCGGCCAGCAAAGAACTATCTTTGAAAAAGCCCTAAGTTATCTTAAATCTGGCGGACGGATCGTCTATTGCACCTGCAGTATCCTCAAGGAAGAAAATCAAGAGCAAACAGAGCACTTTATAAAGACATATAATTTGAAACAAGAAAGTGTGTTCCAAAGCCTGCCTTCAGAAGGTGGCATGGATGGATTCTATGGGGTAGTTTTCGTTAAATGAATTAAACCCTTGCCCTTGCCCTTGCCCGATTCAACAATTCTCGCTAGTTATAAATAAAACAGGATAAGCAGGATAGGCAGGATAAGAGGGGTATATGCATTATTATTACTGAAAATCGCATAAATTTTATTTTTATTATCCTGCCTATCCTGCTTATCCTGTTCTTTTTTTTTCCCTTTTAGGAGTTATTTTGAAGCATATAATTTTACCAGCGGGAATTACTGTGCCCGATTTATTAATCATTAGTAATTCGGAAAAGATTAATTTTAGGGCAAGGGCATGGGCAAGGGCAAGGGTTTAATGAAGGATCTGACCTCTTCCTTTATAAACATTTTTTTAAATACCGCTTGCTGTTTATTTATTTTTGTTATATAATTATATTTTTAATTAATTAAGTTAGTTAATTTATTACAAAAGTAATTATATGGTAAGTAAAATAGACAGCCCCACAAACAACGAAAGACAATCACTGATTCCTTCTGGAACTACACAATCAGAAGAAAGCGTAGTTGATGGACATAAGTGGAAATCATGGAGCAACTGCACTCCTGACGAAAAGAAAGTCATTATCATGAAGGTTGCGTTAGCAATTTTCTTAACTTCAGCTTTGATTACAGCCTCTATCTTAACAGGTTTTGCAGCCACAGGGATGCTGGCAGTCATTGCTTTAGACGCATCTGCAACTAGCTTTGCTGCTGTCGGTGCTGTTGGGGGAGCCGCTGCTGGCCTTGCCTTGGGCGCTTTGGCAACACCATACCTTGCTTATCGCTTTAAAATGCATCAATATCATCCAAAAAAGAATGTTAAAGAAACAACAAAATTTGTGTTGGCAACAGTTGGGTTCTCAGCTGCTAGCGCTGGTGTCTTCGCTGGTGTTGGCGCGGGCGCAATGGTAGCAGTACAGTTTGGAATGAATGCTGCTATTAATGGTCTAAACAGCATAAAACTTCCAAGTTTTGACCCGAATGCTTTTAAAATTGCTATATCTAACTCCAGTTTGTTGCCCACTCTGCCCGCTTTGCCGGCAGGTTTGCCTTCAATTCCTCCTTCACTTCCAGCAGGAGGCCTTTAATTAGGCTTCCTTCTCTTTATTAATTAATTAATAAAAAGTTAAATAAAACTTCAAATTAAAATAATTATTATTATTATTTTATTGCTATTTATATCTTTTTTTGATATAATTGATACTTAACTTTGGAGTTTTTATTAATGAAAAGAACATATTTATCACTTTTATTATTTGTATTCATATCGTTTGTTAGTATAAACCAAACTAATTCATTAGTTAAAAATAATATAGAAGAAGTCGTTCAACTTCCTTCTCAGATCGCCGATATCGATGATATAGTAGAAGGCGCATTAAAAGACTTTGATGTACCCGGAGTTGCCATTGGTGTCATTTATGATGGAAAAATTGTCCTATCTAAAGGCTTTGGGTATAGGGATCTTTCTGAAAATCTAAAAGTAGACAGCAATACACTATTCTCAATTGCCTCTAATTCAAAAGCTTTTACCGCCTTTATTATGGGTCAGCTTGTGGATGAAGGTAAACTTTCCTGGGACGATCCAGTGATTCAATATATACCGGAATTTCGATTGACTAACCCAGAAATTACCCAACAAGTGACAATTCGCGACCTGTTAGCTCATAGAACAGGATTGCCAAGGCATGATTTTCTTTGGTTAAACCAAGAAATGGAAAGAGATTCCATCATTGAAAAAATCAGTTATTTAGATTTTGCCTCCCCATTTAGACAAGAGTTCCAATACAACAACCTAACATACACAATAGCTGGGTTCATTATTGAAAGAGTCACCCATATGTCATGGGAAGAAAATGTCGCGACACGAGTACTTGCTCCATTAAAAATGAACAATTCAAACTTCAACGCGGACATGCTAAATACCGATAATTATTCTATGCCCTATGCAGAAATTGACGGCCAAATCCATTCTCTGGAGTTTCTAAATCCTTATTTGATTGGCCCGGCTGCCGGCATTAATTCCAACGTAACAGACATGTTAAAATGGGTATCCATGCAAATGTCGGAAGGGATGTTCGATGGAAAAGCCCAGATCCAAAAAAGCACATTAGAAGAAATACATACCTTGCAAATGCCCATCAGCGATATGAGCCCTCCTGGAATGGAGATCTATCCGCTTGGATATTCTCTGGGTTGGTTTAATGGCATGTACAGAGGTTATTTTTTCTTAGAACATGGCGGCTCGATGGACGGATATATTTCTCAAGTTTCCATACTGCCTCAGAAGAAAATAGCTGTTGTGATTTTAAGCAATAGCAGCAGCGACGGGACATTGATCACAAAAAGCCTTTCCAGAACAATTATTGATAAGCTTTTAAATGAGCAGAAAGAAGATTGGTTAGCGATGTCTATGGCAGAAAGGGCTGACAAGAAGTCTCATGCTTTGCAAATGTTTGAAAGCAATTATGGCGGTTATTCATCCACTATATCACCGAGCCAATTGAAGGAGTATGAAGGCGAATATGAGCATCCTGGCTATGGACCAGTTAAGGTCGTCTGTGAAAATGATCATCTAGTGGCAACTTACGGGAACAATATCATGGACCTTGAACATCTTTCAGAAGGGGTTTTTGAATGGAAAGTGACTGCATTTCTCGCTTTTGGCGAAAAAGTCAAAATGGACATCTCCTTTTCGAAAGATGATCATGGCCAATATGAAATGATCATTCCTTTTGAACCTGCTGTGGAACCCATTCACTTTAAAAAAAGTGCATAGGGCATAGTTCTTAGTGCATAGTTCTTAGTGCTTAGTGCATAGTTCTTAGTGCTTAGTGCTTAGTTCTTAGTGCTTAGTTCATTTCCGTGCCCATGTGCTGTCAGCATGCTCCGGAGGAGCACAATATTTGTAGCCCACAGTGTAGCGCCAGAGGCGCAAACTGTGGGTAACAATGCAATAATAAAAAAAAGCCCTGGAAGGGCGTCATATTTTATTTCGCCCTTCCAGGGCTTTCTTATTTTATTTTACATTACCCACAGTTTGCGCCTCTGGCGCTACACTGTGGGCTACAAATATTATGCTCCTCCGGAGCAAGATTTTGTTAACAAATTTAAACCTGACCAAATTCTCTGTGTCTCTGTGTCTCTGTGGTTCATTTTTTTCGGGCAAGGGCAAGGGTTTTTCGGGCAAGGGCATGGGCAAGGGGATGAATCGGTGTTAACTCCAAATGGTGCGAGCGGTCTTTAATGCATCGGGAGGGGAGATACGTTTGAATGGATCTTTATGAACCATAGCGTTTAACAGCTTTCTTTCGCTTTCTGAAAGTTTTGTTGAGTTCAATGCAGAAGATTTAAGATTGAAATTGCTATCTAAGGGAAACACACCCGTTAAAACCTCAATCACGACTATAGCCCCTGCGTAGATGTCCCTTCTAGATTGGACATGGGCATGTATCGCTTCATTTTTATCTGTTTGAGCACGATAAAGCAGATTGATATCTGACTTTAAGGTATAGCCTTGGGTGTTGACATCACTTGTTGTATATGGGGCGGAAAACAATTTAGCTCCGGCAAAGTCGCACAAATCAAAGACATTAAAAGTGTCTAATTTTCTATAAAGAATATTAGATGGCTTGATATCACCGTGAATAATATTTTCTAAAAACAAATGTGAAATAGCTGATAGAAGCTGCAGACAAATGGTCCTTTTTAACGCGACCGAGTTTAATTGTTTCTTATTTAATAAATATTCTAAGTTGCAGATATATTTTTGGTACAAAAGGCTGAACGTTCCAAAGGCTGTTTTTATGGTCCAGACGGCTTTCCGTTGGATGCCCACAACTTTTCCATTTCTATTCAAATGTTCTAGCATCTTATCTTCGCTTACTAAGCTTCTGGCAACGTTTCTTTGTTCATCGGTATTTAAATCCTTTCTTACTGTTTTTAAACAGAAAATTCGGTCCATAACAATATCGTGAACAGCATAGGCCTGGCAAAAAGCTCCGGCATTAATGTATTTCGCATTCGAGATATCCAGCATATGCACTATCTTTGAACCCTCTTTCTTAAATAAATAGGTGTAGGAAATAGCAGTCCATGCTTTTTGAGTCACTAAATTTTCATCGGACTTATGGATTAGAATTCTATGAACTAGATCTCTTAAATCACTCTTATGCGCTTTATACCTTCTCTTGCTCCGTTGCAAATGGTTCATGAAACGTGAATCAGTAATATGTCTATTTATCAATGTGCAATATTCTACGATTGAAGTGTTAAGGGCATTTAATTCTTTTTCGACAGAGTCATCGTTATGTTGAGATTGATCCATTTTTATAAGGGGTGGAATAACGATAGCGGATTCTCCATCCAATTTAAATGAGCCATCTTTAGTTTTTGCTGCTAAAGGAGAAGCTGTGGGTGAATTCGCTATTGATTTAGAATTTGGCGAAGTCTGAACCGATCCAGTAGAAGGAGAACATGCAGCCGCGACACTCGGGCTTTGTTTAGTTAATGGTGACAATGGAGATAGGTATGTTTTGCCTGGAGAACATCGTGAAGCCAAGGAGGTTTGCACAATTTTTTGAATTGCATAGGTAACCATTTCTTTCGAAATGGGTTCGAGAAGTGTTTGCCTGCTTTTTGACATTTTAAGAGCCGGCTGCAAAACGGCTGCGTTGCCACTAGTGTTTAAAACAATCATATGAACTCAATATAATTCATGCTTTTTATTTTTTCAGAAAAAATTTTAACAATAATCCATCCTTAAAATCAATATTTAAAATATCAATTATTTAAGCTTCATAAATTATCATGGTTATATTAAAATACCTCTTTTGTTATAGAGATTTTAATGAGTTTATCTGCTCCTTCATTTTCAAGTGACGACCCGTTTATTCGCACTTTAATAGCGCCGGTAATTCAAAATCCCGACGACTATCCTTCTTTTAAGATTAAAAAAGACGAAGCTCCAAAAACCATAAATATTGAAAAAATCGTCCCGCCTATACAAGCCATAGCCGCAAAATTACTTATTCATCAAGGTGATGTAAATTCTTTATGGAAATCTAAAAAATTAACTGAAAGGGTTTCTGAAAGGCTTCATCGTATTTATGAATTTGGTCAGATCCTATCCCTCTTTAAGGAAAATGAAAATGGAGACCTAGTAATCAAGGCTACAGGTAAACCGACCTTATTTGCTACAGCTCATTTAATATCTCTTTTTTGTGAAGTCTATGTAAAGGAGTTTGTAACCTTTTCAATTTCTGAAAATGAATCGAAAGAAATTTGCATTCCCCCATGCTATAAGTTTTATGTGAAAGCAACAAAAGAATGCATGCATATAATGTTGAGAACTCCTGCGACTATTATTGGAAAAGGCGGCTGCGGTATTGTTTGCGAGGTCTTTGAAGTCACCACTGCATGCATAAGGGCTTTTAAATTTATTTCGGAAGATTTCAATCCATCAAAATTTAAAGTGTTGGAAAGCATTTTGGAGCATGAAATCACCGTTTTAAACGTATTAAATCATCCAAAAGCTCCTTATATCGTCTTCGACTTTAGGGCAAATCCCTTACAGGGATGCACACTAGGATTTTGCACCGAACTTTACTATTCTGATTTAAAATTCATTTTAATGTCCAAATCACTAAGCGGGGAAAATAGGATTGCCATTTGCAGAAATGTTGTCAAAGTGCTTGATAGTAACTTTTGGTCTAAAGGTTTCAGACATTCTGACATCTGTCCGGAAAATGTGCTTGTTGAAATATTGGAAAAGGGAATACCTAATTTTGTTATTTGTGACTTAGGCAGCACACGCTCCAATGACCTTCGACCCCCAAAACTTATCTTAAGACGGCCTAAATATATTTCTGTCATTGATAATAGAAAATATAGGGATCTTATTAATAATGGTGGAGAAAAGGCTGCAATTTTTAACTTGGAATGGAAAGCGGAAGTTTTTCAGACAGCTTCAACCATCTTTTATATTTTATGCAGCATTAAAGATCCTACAGGAACATTTACAGCTAGGCATCCCTATCCTATCGATCTAGATACACATCCAGTAGAAGATTCGAGTTTTAATGGCGAATTAATGATTTCGCTAGGATACTCATCATGCTTCGTGAATTTTCTTGAAAAAGCACTTGTACAAGACCCTGATGAACGCCTAACTTTAAAAGATTTTCTTCTAGGATGGAAAGAACTACAAAAATCATGGGAAAAACTATTGTTGAAAATAGACGAAAACCCTTTAACAAGCATCGCACACTGCCATGAAACGGCTGTCAGGCTGCGTCAAAATCTTAATCCTATAGATTATCCTGAATTCCTTTCCATTTTCCCTTCTAGCCTTTCTCTAGCTGTAGACCCAATAACAAATAGATATGCAGAGTTGTTATCAATTTATAAAGAGGATAAAGGGTTCCTGGCCGTTAAAGGTAAGCAAGGAATAAGAACCATACTGACCCCTCATTCTCTGATATTATTGATCAAAATTTTGCTTGAAAAATACCCAAATGATTTGCCTATTGATGGTGCCCATTTAACTGTCGATGGACTGCATTTTTTTGTTCTTCAAAGAACTAAACCGCACATTTTATTACTTTCTGGATCGGAAACTTTTGATGACCATGTCAACCATACAAAAAGAGTGCTCGACGTAGTAACCGGCGAGTATTGTTTCTTCAAGATTGCAGTAGATAACGATAAATTCGAAACCAATCTTTTAGTTCTTGATTATGAGCTTAACTTTCTTAGTTATCTGGCTAAAATTAATTTTTCCAATAAACATATTCAGAAATTAAGCTATGAGAGATTCAGCTTAAAAAAATTAAACAGAGAATTCATCGGTTATTTTGCCCCTGGCTATGACATGTGTTTAACTGAAATTTTAGTAAAAATGCTTAGCGATCACAAAATTTTAACGGAAAAGAGAATTCTAATAAATACTAAAATTATAGAGGCCGTTCTGAAAATATGGTATAGAGGCATCAGACATTTAAATATCATCCCTAAAAACTTTTTTGTGGTTAAATCAGATAACGATTTACATCTAGTCATCACTAACTTCTGCATGTCAGTCATTAAGAATCATCCAAGAATGTCATATTATCAAGAGCCAATGGTGATCACTGAACAGGATTGGGAAAGTTTATGCCAAGCCCTAAATGCAAACGATAAATCAACCCTTACGGACATAGAATTCAAAATCGACATCTATCAATTAGGAGTCTTGCTTTATCAAATTTTCACTAAAACCACCTGTTCAGATTTCAATAAATTAAAATTTGATGCCAAAGAATTTGTCTCAATGGGATATTCAGAAGAGTTGGCCGCGTTTTTAAATAAGATGCTGACACCTAGCTATAAAGACAGAATGTCCATCTCAGAATTTATTGAAGGTTGGAAGGCCGTTTTTTTATAATTGTATATCGGTATCTTCTGTCGTTGCATATACCCTCAGAGGGTTATATGAATAGACATTCATCTCGCCGGCAGCATCCATCATAAAGGCATCCACCGCCCTATAAAACCCTTTTTCCTTCACACGTTGAACTAATTTGACAGCCCCTTCTTGGCTGATCATATAAGCAAAGGTCCTAAACGAATGTTGTTTAAAATTAGGTTTAATGATCCCTTCAGATACCACTTCGCCATTCATCCAATAGAACACTTCTCCTTCTTTCAAAGCTCCGCCAAAATAAAAGAGGTCCCAATCAGGCGGTAATTTAGGTATCTCAAGAGGGGTTGCAAAGATAGCATCATCTTCAAAAATGACAGCTTCTTTCAGATTATTTTTAATGATGTGCTGCCACAACTCATAATGACTTAAGGCGCACCCCATAACCCCATTTCGAAAATAAAAGTCGTTATTCCTAAACAGATGCTTCATTTCGTCATTTAAAACTATGGTCCACCCATCAACAGCATTCCATCGTTCATAATTTTCCACCTTTCCAAGTTTCGCAGCGATTTGCCAATTAAACCATCTGTCCAATCGCCTTTCCAGGTTAATGACGAATATTTTCATTGTATTTTTCTTTTTGCATATACCAAGGTGTTAAACCGATTGTGGTGAGATAGTCGATTTTTTTCCAGACAATCGTATTCCAATTATCCTCAAAATAATTGAATATCGGTATCTTCTGTCGTTGCATATACCCTCAGAGGATTATATGAATAGATATTCATTTCACTGGCAGCGTCTATCATAAAAGAATCCACAGCTTTATAAAACCCTTTTTCTTTCACACGATTGACTAATTTAATTGCCCCCTTTTGGCTGATCATATAAGCAAAGGTCCTTAACCAATGTTTTTTTAAATTTGGTTTAATGATCCCCTCAGAAACCACTTCACCGCTCAACAAATAAATCTTAATTTCACCTTCAAACAAAGCCCCGCCGAAATAAAAAAGGTCCCAATCAGGTGGCAATTTAGGTATCTCTAAAGGGGTTGCAAAGATAGCATCATCTTCAAAAATGATAGCTTCTTCAAGTTGATTTTTAATGATGTGCTGCCATATTTCATAGTGGCTTAAGGCACATCCCATAACCCCTAATTTGAAGTCAATATTTCTAAAAAGATTCTTAATTTCGTCATTTACGACAAGGGTCCTGCCATCAACAGCATTCCATCGTTCATAATTTTCGACCTTGCCGTGTTTAGCGGAGATTTGCCAGTTAAACCATCTGTCCAATCGCCTTTCCAGGTTAATGACGAATATTTTCATTGTATTTTTCTTTTTGCATATACCAAGGTGTTAAACCGATTGTGGTGAGATAGTCGATTTTTTTCCAGACAATCGTATTCCAATTATCTTCAACAAGACCGCCGGTATCCCCGCTATTTGGATTCCAGCCATAGTTATCAGGCTCATTCAAAAGATCAACCATGACCATATTTCGCGAAGTTGGATCTTTTGAAATTTCTTCCTTGCTTTTAACTTTGTAAAATCTTACGATAATTGGAAATTTTTTTTATTTTTCAAAAGGATAAGTAATAAATGATCCCTCAAATTCAACCAAATCAGAATGCACATTTTGAAAGCTCGATTCCCCAAAAAAAGAAACCCTTTTCTAGAGATTATCCATAACCTAATATTATATTTTTTTAAACAATAACAAATAAAGGAGTCCTTTATGGCAGCAGTTTTGCCAACAACAGTGGTCGCTTCAGTTAGTTTAGTCAATAACGTTCCTGCCGCGCAACCAACAGTGAGCTCAAGCAGTTATAAATTACCAAACGGATCTGACTTTAAAATAAAAATCATTTTGGGCCGTTTTCAAACTGCTCTGGAAACAATTAACAAGAGCAACGAAGCAACACAAAAGCTCTTTAAACCTTCTTTAGAAACCACTATCAGATTAGTGGCTGGTTTTGATCAGCTGCAGCCCACAACAGTCATCAAAATGGCAAGGGATGTGTGCTTTGCTCATTATGCTTTTACATCATGCGCTGGTGAACGTTTGCCTTATAAAGTTGAAAGAGATATCAAAAATTATGAAGAGATGGTTTTACGTAAACGTGATTTATTAAAGTCTATATCCAACTTTGATGATAACGTCGATGGTTTTGAGAACGCCGATCAGTCTAAAGAAGTTATGGAAAAAACTGTTAACTTCATTTCGTATTATTCTCAATACGCTGACGATGTCTCCAAAAAGGTTTAATTCTAAAAGACGTTGGGGAAAAATTTAGCACAGATTGCACAGATCACATAGATTAACACAGATAAAAAATTAATTTTATGTCTGTGAATATCTGTGAAATCTGTGTAATCTGTGTCTAATTTTTTCTTAATTTTCTATTTTCTTCCATTTGCATTTTCAAGATATATCCATTATAGAGGCCTAGTAGGGGACAATGGGGACGATGGTGACCATGGTCACTTTTCTAGGCACTAAGCACTAAAAAAGAGGTATAACTATGAAAGCAATTTATGTGGAACAGTATGGCGGCCCTGAGATATTAAAACTTAAAGAAGTTGAAATTGGTAAGCCAGCTAAAGGACAAGTGCTTGTCCGCATAGCTGCTGTGGGTTTAAATTTTGTTGAGATCTATCAACGCCGCGGCACATACCCCAAGAAATTGCCCTACATACCTGGCTCAGAAGCTGCTGGAACAATCATTGAGCTTGGCGAAGGCGTAACCGAATTCAAAGTCGGCGATCGCGTGGCCTATGTCCACCAGGCCGGAGCCTACGCAGAAATGAGCATTGTCAACGCCGACAGCTTAATTCTTATACCGCTAGACTTTTCTTTTGTTAAGGCAGCTGCCTTTCCTTTACAGGGCATGACCGCCCATTATCTGATTCATGAGTTTAGAAAGATAAAACCTAATGATGTTGTGCTTATCCAGGCTGCTGCCGGAGGAATGGGTCTTTTGCTGGTCCAATGGGTCCGCCATTTGGGAGCCTATGTCATCGGAACAGTGTCGACAGATGAGAAAGCTAAATTGGCTAAAGAGGCAGGAGCCAATGAGGTCATTATCTATACCAAGCAAAACTTTGCTGAAGAAGTAAAGAGGCTTACTAATAGCAAAGGAGCCGACCTCATCATCGACGGAGTAGGTAAAGCCACATTTCAAGGCAATTTAGAGGCCGCTGCTTTAAAAGGGAACATCGTCGTTTTTGGCGCAGCCAGTGGCCCGGCTGACCCTATTAGTCCCAATAGTCTAATGCCTCGTTCTTTGACTTTATCAGGAGGCAGCTTGCCAAATTATATCCGTACACGGGAAGAAATGCTGATGAGGGCAAATGCGGTCATTAAAGGAATCCGGGAAGGCTGGTTAAAGTTGAATATCTATAAGACACTCCCATTAGAGCAGGCAGCTGAAGGGCATCGCCTGCTGGAAGGCCGCCAATCAAGTGGTAAAATTATTTTAGAAGTTTGAAACACTTATTATTATAAATTCTAATTATCATAAATCTAAAAATTTACCACAAAGACACAAAGACACAGAGAAAAAATAAAATTTACCCTTTGATCAAGCATTAAACTTTAGTTTTTATCTGTATCATTTAGCAACTAAACGTTGAGAGCTTTATATTTCTCAATATTAGCTGCTGAAACTGCCCAAGGTGCAGGGTCATCTAAAGATGCTGGAGCTTTAACTTTTAAATTGGCGATCAAGTTTGGAACTTCTCCTAAAACAAAGGACGGAATAAATTTCTTTGCCAATTCACCGGCAGTCTTTTGCATTTCTTCCATGATCTTATGACTTAGAGACATATTCATCACAATTTCTGCAGAAGCATGAAATAACATGGAATAAACTCTTTTCACTTTTTCATCGGACAGTTTGGGAGCATGCTCATCATACACCTTAACTCTTGCCTCGGCTACTGCTTTATATCCCTGTTGCACATTTTTCATTATAAATGTGATAAGCGCCATATTAACGGCAATACTTGATGTTTTTACCAATTGCTGCACATCGGCAATATTATAGGTTGTTGCGGCTGGTATAGTGGTATTTGCTACTGCTGCCATAATTATCCTTTAGTTAAAAATTAAATCATAAACATTATAAACTATATATTTTATAAATTTCAATAAATAAAATTCTTCAAATTTTTATTAATATGTTATTGCAAATAATCACATGTTTGTTTATAATTAATATATAATTTTTTAATTAACATCTTAATAACAATATAAATATAATATTAATAATTTTAAAATAAAGGAAAAAATATGAGTGCTATTCAACCAAATATGGATACTTTATATGATGAATTTTTAGGTCATCTACAGAAAGGAGATCCTATTAAATCTTTAGGTCTAATAGTAACAATGAGACATTTTTGCTCTATGAATCATGCTTCTAAAAATGCTGTCCACAACAAAATGAATCTTATCAGTGCAGAAAGTTTGTTTATTGAAGAATTTGAAACAGATGAAAAAACGCAAAAAGGATTGGTAGATAAAATTAAAAGTGGAACAAATACAGTTCTACAAATGGCAAAAAAATCGCCAGAATTATATACAACATGTGTTCAAACTATTAAGCTTTCTAATAATAAAATAAATTAATAACCTATAAAAGGCCGGCTATAAGCCGGCCTTCTTTGTTCATTCAAAAATTTTAAACAGATTTAAATAATAAATTTTTAATCACCATCATTTTTTATCTGTAATTCCTATAATCTAAGTTTGTTCAAAGTTAAAATGCCTTTGTTCTTCTTCTTTTACATGTCCTAATGCCTTATCAAAAACATCATCTAAATCAGTTTTAGTATTTACATCATAAAAATGCTTTTCTTTTGCAAATTTTTGAATTTCTTCTTTTAAATTCTTTACGAGATTTTCTTCATATTCTTTTCGTGGAGCGTCTGATGAAAAAGCGTTCGCAATCTTTTCAAGGCGAGATTGCAATGTTTTGGCTTCTTTGTCGTTTAAATTCAGAAGGGCATTTGTGCTCACACTCACATTATTTATTAAATTTTTAGAAAAAATCTTGTTGTTACTTCTATTCATTGCTTCATCTAACCGTTCTAAAGCATATTTAGAAGTCTCAGGACGTACACCGCGTTCTTCTAACATGTTTTTATAAGCCGCTTTTAATTTTTCATCATATGTCTTATTTGAGGTATCTAATGCAACTGTCTTCATGGCTATTGCTAAATAGGATTTACATACACTAAATGTATGTTTATAAGCCTGTGCATCTTCTGGTAAAGGTTTAAATTCCTTTAACAATTCACCTTTTTTACTATGCTCCATTTTATAATCTTGATATTGACCATGTACGAACTTTTTGAAGCCGCCGCTTTTTTCTAAGAGACTGTTCGCCTCCCAGTCAAGCTGCCTGATCTGCTTAGCGATTTTTTGGCTGTCATCTGGATTTTTATTCTGTTGTAACACTTTGTCAGCACAACTGATGATGTCTGAAAGTGAAACAGTACCGTTATATCCCTCGCAGCTGAATCTTCTTCCTCCAAAGACTCCAATTTCAGCCTTCAGTCCCTTACCTTTACCTTCTCCGATAATTTCTAAAAATTGATCGGCATTATTTACATTGCTCAATGCGTCTGATAATGATTCAACCATATAATCACCATTTTTTATTATTAACCGCAAATTCATAATAACATAATTTTTATTATTTAATAAAATTATTATTATAATTGTGTTGAATATTAAATTCAGTTGGATGTTATAATATAAATATCTTCATTTTCTAGGAGATTAGTATGTCATCATTGAAGCCGATAGATGGTTATCTCAAATTGTATGATGATACCCATAAAATTATTGATGAGTATTCAAACATTTATTCCAAAACTTCTGACCCTCAACGCGATACAAAAATCAACGACGTCCATGAAAAAGAACAAAAAATGTTTAACGAACTTGATGCATTTTACCAAAAAATTCCTAATGCAAACGAATATTTGCCTTTAAAAGGTTATGTACAAGAGTTGGAAAATGCCATGTTCAAAATTACAAAAGCAAATATTTTCTTAAATATAAAAAAAGTATTTATATGAAAAAAAATAAATTTATAATATTTATCTGCCTTTGCCTTCTATTACCATTCCTAGGTGAAAGCTCACTTTTAAACTACAAAGAACCTGATCAGGCTCTTATCGCTGGCAGATCAGGAGGGCATGGCCACTCTGGGAGATCATCACACCGATCATCCTCCAGAAGCCATCATTCTTCTTCCAAATCCCACCGAACAGGAGGAGGAACTCACTTTCATGGTGGAACCAAATCAGGAGTTAGCAGCCAAGTTCATCATGGAACCAAGGTAGTGCCGCATACACCTAGGATAACTACTTACCATAATCAAAGTTTTAACCAGCCAGGCCAACCACTGGTACCTGGGGTTACTGGGGTAACATCATCTCAATTAAGCCCTCAAATATATGGGGATCAATATCCAATGCCTGCAAATCCACCCCCTGACAATCCTCCTACCATTGTTGTTGATGATAATGTTCCTACTACAACCGATGATAATACACCTGATAATACACCATCCACAGATCTGACCGTCCAACCACCTGCTATTACCATAGTTCAAGTACCTCCACCAGCAGCGTCTGATAATACTCCAAAAGTGATTACTAGAAAAGATATTCCCTATTCGATTGATAATGGGTTATTTAATTACTGCTTTGACAAATACTGGGATGAGGATGAACAAGATCCATTTATGGCCCAAATTAATGAAAATTTAATAGTAATATGCTGGGATGAACTGATGAATAAATATTTAGATATGCAGAATAAACAAAAATCCCCTTCAGATCAGCAGTCACAGCAACAAAAACCTGTTTAAGTCATTAGAGTGGTTAAGGTCGGTAAAGTTACTTAAAGTTATTCCAGTCGCGACCCTTTACTTCCCTCTTTTCCTGCTAATCCTTTATTATCCTCTCCTTGTATTACTGAATCTTTAGTGGACTTGGTGAGGCAGTTGCAGAATTGACAATAAATTATTTTAATATTGAAATTTTTGCAAATTCGAATGCTTCAAAGAATTTTAAATAATACAAAGCGGTGCAGAGCACCGCACTCCAAAGAGCAATTCGCTACGCTCATTGCTCGATGTAAGCGTTTGGTTATCAACGAGCTGCGAGCGAAGCGAGACAGCTCTTTGGAGTGCGGTGCTCTGCACATACGCATCAAGCTAAGCGTGAACAACTTTGTTAAAGTATTGGATATTAAATTTTTAAGATGATAAAAGACCTCTCTTTTAACCGACAAAAGTATGAAAGAGAGGTAGAATGAAACATTCCGATCAAATTATAGCCATTTTTGAACAAGTACTCAATGAAAAAAAATGCCTGGAACTGGCGAAAAAAGCTAAATTCATTCAACGTTCCTCAAGCAAATTGAAGGGAAGTGAATTCATTAAGGCATTTATCACACCAAGTAAAGGACTTTCCAGCGATAGTTTGGAGGGACTTTGTATGCGAATTAGAGATTTTAATCCGGAAGCAGATTTAACTGCTCAAGCACTAAGTGAAAGAATAAATGATCAAAGTGCAGAAGACCTAATGAGGGATGTTTATGCTTTTATTCTATCTTACTTACAATCTACTTATGTAGATAATTTTCATAAACTTACTGCATTAAAAAAATTTAATCGAGTACTTATTGAGGATAGTACAGTTATCAAACTCCATGAGAAACTCCAGAAAGAATTTAGCGGTACAAAGCGAGGTGGGACAGGACCTAAATCTCAAGTCAAAATCGATTTAATTTATAACTTAATTGAGGGAACAACAATAAATGCTGAACTATATAATGGGAATGATCCAGATCAAGGTCTTGCTGGTAGAATTGTCTCCTTAATCAAGCCTGGGGATTTGCTCATACGTGACTTAGGATATTTTGTACTAAATGTATTTCATAAACTTATTGAGATGAATGCTTATTTTTTATCGCGCCTTCCTCCTCATTTAAAAATTTTTCTAAAAGAGAACGACAATGAATCTATAGATTTTGGTAGTTATTTGAACAAACATTCTAAAGATTCAATAATAGAAGTCCCTTTAATTTTTCTTGGGGAGGAAAAAATTCCTATGAGACTTGTTCTTTACCGGCTTCCAAAAGATATGGCAAGAGAAAAATTAAGAGAAGCTAAGAAGAGAGCAAGGGATACGGGTAGGGAAATGAGTAGAGGTAAAAAACTCCTTCTCAAATTTGCAGCATTCGTGACTAATATACCAGGACATACAGTTACTGCAGAAGAAATTGGAGATATTTATCGTTTAAGATGGGAAATAGAATTAGTATTTAAACGGTGGAAGAATCAACTTGAAATTGATTATTTAAAGGGAATAAATAAACACCGAATTAAATGCTTGATTTGGAGTCGACTTTGTTCAGTATTAATAATTGAAATTATAAATGGGCATATGTTTCAGCTAGCGTTTAAAATGGACAGGGAAATAAGTCATTGTAAGGTGATAAATTACATATTAAG
>Ga0207147_1074_pt1 | contig 17881 bp, 18 predicted proteins | sample Alteio_BWMinHeat_33_FD_153551 | JGI IMG/M metagenome (GOLD analysis project Ga0207147, IMG submission 153551) | Enriched cells from forest soil in Barre Woods Harvard Forest LTER site, Petersham, Massachusetts, United States -... | ecosystem: Environmental > Terrestrial > Soil > Temperate forest >... | reverse complement strand
TCCAGGCCTTTTCGGGCAGCCGGTCCTGCTGGATGGCTCGATGGATATGCGCCGCTCGACGACCGAGCAGTTCGATCCGATCCGCGGCCAATCTGTGGCCGACCGCCCGCGGCCCGATTTTGACGCAACCCCGATTAGCGTCGGCTCGTTCGAATTTTTCCCGGTTATGAATTTCGGCTCTTATTATGACAGCAACATCTTCGCACAGGCCAGCGGCGAAGCCTCCGATTATGTCTGGAAACTCAATCCCGCGTTTTCGCTGCTGTCGAACTGGGGCCGCAACGCGGTTGCCGTCACCGGTTTCGGCGATTTCGATTATTACACGGTGAACAACGAGCAGAATTACAACAGCGGCGGGCTTCAGGCCGAAGGCCGTTGGGACATCGCGCATCAAACCTGGCTGGCCGGCGCGGCCAATTATCAGCGTGTGGTGGAATTGCGCGGCCTGCCTTCCACGCCCGGCAACGCGCTTGGACCGAGCGAATACAATCTTTATTCAGGCAAGGCCGAAGCCTATCGCGGCCTCGGCATGTTGAAAGCCAAACTTGGCTTCGACACCGCCTATTACGATTATTCGCCACTCGATCTGATCGGCGGCGGAACGGCCAGTCAGAATGCACGCGATCGCACGCAGAACAGGGTTTCTTCGGAAGCGAGTTACGATCTTACCGAGAACTTCCAGCCCTTCGTGCGCGGCGGCTACAATTGGCGCGATTACACGGCCACCAATTTGCGTTCGTCCAACGGGTACAATGTCGATATCGGCTCGAAGATGGATTTCGGCGGTATCACCACCGCGGAAGCCTATCTTGGTTATCTGACCCAGGATTATTTCAACTTCCGCGACAACGTCGGCGCCCTCGATTTCGGCGGCAGCCTGCTTTGGAACGTGACGGGTCTCACTTCGGTGGAATTCAAAGCATCCCGCAGCATCGAGGAAACCGATGTCACGCCGACGACCACCTCCTATATCGCCTCCGGCGGCTCGGTGACAATAACCCACGAGCTGCGGCGTAATGTCCTGCTGGATGCGCATTTCAACTATACCGGCCTCGATTATCAGGGTTCCTTTCGCCACGACGACTATTACGACGGCGGTGTAGGCGGGCGTTATTTTATCAGCCGCAATTTATATGCCGACATGACCTATGATTACGAACGGCGCGGTTCCGATGCGACGGGCAGCAATTATAACCGTCATATCCTGCTGACACGGGTGGGCGTTCAGTACTAGGATCAAAGCGGACAAGGCCAACGATGAAAAACCGTATGTATGAGGGCGCAAAAAGCGCGGGGATCCTCGCCGCGATCCTGTGGCTTGGCTTGTCCTCGGCAGGACAGGCTAAAAACATGGCGGCGCAGTCCGCTGGCGCGGCGCCTTCGGTTTCCGGCGTCAGCGATTATGTGCTCGGCGTCGGCGACAAGCTGCAAGTTACCGTCTTCGGCGAGGACGATCTGTCCGGCGAGTTTCAGGTGTCGTCGACCGGTATAGTCTCAATGCCGCTGATTGGCGAAGTGAAAGCGGCCGGGCTCACGGCCTCGCAAGTGCAGACCATAATCGCCCAAAAGCTTGCCGACGGCTACATGAAAGATCCGCATGTAAGCCTGCAGGTCTCGACCTATCGCCCGTTCTTTATCGTCGGCGAGGTGATGAAGCCGGGCAGTTACACTTATGTGAACGGGATGACCGTCATCAACGCCGTGGCGTTGGCCGGCGGCTACACCTACCGGGCCGACAAGGACGATATCAAGCTCCGGCACGGCGGCCCTCAGGGCCAGGAAGAAAAGGCCGGGGAAAGCACCGCCGTTGTTCCGGGCGATGTCATTACAGTGCCTGAACGATTTTTTTAGGCACTACCGTTTTAAGTTATAGTAGAGTTGTCGTTTCTTTACTTTCTTGTGCGAAAGCAAACCGATGATGAATCAGGACCAATTGTTGATGATGACCGACGTGCGCGAAATTTGGCTGTTCGTGCGCCGTAACCTGAAGTTCGTGGTTTTCATCACGGCCGGCGTTGTTATTTTGGCTTTTATCCTGGCGCTTGTGCTGCCGGCCCGTTATGTCGGCGAAACCGTGGTGATGCTCGACCCGCGCAAGACCGAGGTCACCAACATCCAATCCGTCCTCTCCAGCCTGCCGGCGGATAACGCCGCGATCCGCAGCGAAATCGACATCATCCGCTCGCGCTCCGTCACCGACCGCGTGATTGACGATCTACGCCTCATGCAAGACAGCCGCTTTAATGCAAGCCTTACGGGCATGGGCTGGATCGAGCATCTGTTCGCCGGTGTGACGTCCGAGGACACCGCGCAACAGACCGAACATGACCGCAGCATTATTGCGGAAAAACTGCTCAAGAATCTTGAGGTCTTCAATGACGGCCGGTCCTACAGCATCACGATCCGCTATTACGATCACGATCCGCAGATGGCGGCAAAAATCGCCAACGCCTTCGCCGATGAATATCTGGTCGATCAACTTGAGGTTAAATACGAGGCGACGCAGCGCGCCAATTCCTGGCTTTCCAAGCGGCTGGATGAGTTGCGCGACAAGGTAAGCGCGTCTGAAAAAGCGGTCGAGGATTACCGGACCACCAATCATCTGATCGGCGTCAGCATCGCCGGCGTCGGCCAAGAAACCCTCACCCAGCAACAGCTTAGCGAGCTCAATGTTCAGCTGTTGCAATCCCGCGCCGAGCGTTCGCAGGCCGAAGCACGGCTTAACAGCGTCAAGGGATTGAACGACGAACAGCTGGCAAGCTCGTCCATCGCCATTGCCTCGCCGCTGATTCAGCAATTAAGGCAACAGGAAGCGGAAGTGCGGCGCAAGGTCGCCGATCTTGCGACCCGCTACGGCGACCGCCACCCGATGATGATCAACGCCCGCAACGAGCTGGCCGGCATCCACGACAAAATCCGCGAGGAAGTCCATAAAATCATCGCCGGCCTGCAGAATGATTACGACATCGCCAAGGGCAAGGTCGAAAGTCTCGAAAAGGAGCTCACCAATCTCACCGCCCAAACCGGCCAGGGCAACAAGGCAATGGTGACGCTGCGCGAGCTGGAGCGCGAGGCGGCCGCCAACCGCAGCCTGTATGAAGGATTTCTCAACCGTTTCAAGCAGGTGGCCGAGGAGCAGAATTTGCAAATCGCCGATGCGCGCGTCATCGCGCGTGCCGACATGCCGCTCAAGCCCTATTTTCCCAAGATCTGGATCTTTTTAACATTAGGAACCCTGATTGGTCTGGCCACTGGAATTTTCGTTGCGTTGCTACTTGAATATCTCGACCGCGGCATCCGTTCGCTCAGCGTCGCGGAAAAAGCCTTCGGCGTATCCGGCCTCGGCATCGTGCCGATCGCGGCCACGACTGACGGACAGTTGCCGACCGATTATGTGCTGAAAAAGCCGCTGTCGGTCTATGCAGAATCGATCCGTTCGGTGCGCGCAGCCGTGCATTTCTCGAATGTCGACCAGCCGCCGAAGGTCATCATGGTCACCAGCTCATTCCCGGGCGAAGGCAAGACTGTGTTCGCGGCATCTTTCGCGCGTCTGATGGCCAAGTCAGGCAGCAAGGTTCTTCTGATCGACGCCGACATGCGGCGCCCGCGCATTCATAGCATTTTAAGCCTTGACCGCACCAAGCCGGATCTTGCCAAGGTGCTGGCCCATGACGCGCCGCTTGCCGCCGCCATTCAAAAAGATATCAGCGGCGCCGACGTGCTGATCGCCCACACGCGGCCGCCCAATCCGCAGGATCTCGTCAGCTCGCAGCAAATGGAAAAAACTGATCGCGACCGTGCGCGAGCAATATGACATGGTCATCATCGACACGCCCCCCATCATCGCCCTGACCGACGCGGCGCTGATCGCCCGCATGGCCGATACGACCATCTATATCGCGCGCTGGGCCTCGACGCCGCGTGAAGTGATCGGCGAGGGCCTCAAACAGCTCGCGAAGTTCAATGTCAAGGTTGCCGGCCTAGTGCTGACGCAGGTTGACCTGCAAAACCAGAAACGCTACGGATACGATGATTATGGCTACTATCACGGGCGCTACAAAAATTATTACGCGAATTAAACCCTGGCCGTTCGCGATCGCGGTGTTCGGTGTTGCTCTTGCGTTGTTTTCTTTTATTAATCTCGGCTCGACCATAACGCCGCTTGCCGGGCTCAACGAACAAATTGTCGACGATCTGACCCGTTCCGCGTCCCTGCCCGGCGACGAGCACCTCAAACTTCTGGCCGAACTCCGCCAACGGCAGGAGCAGGCGCTGGCCGGCAAGCCGGCCGAACCTTTCGCGTGGGCGCGGCTGGCTTATTTGCGTCTCGCCACCGAGGGCAATGCCGAGGATGCTTTCGCCGCCTTGCGTTTGTCGGATCTCGTCAGCCCGGACGAACCGCGCCAGTTGCCGGAACGCGCGCTCATGTGGCGCCAACTGCGTGCGGCCGAGGATGAAGACCAGCAGGCCTATCAGGCTGTTCTGTGGCAAAAAGCGTTCCGCCTGCAGCGCGACGCGACCTGGAAGCTTGCCGCGCAGCACGGCATCACGGCCGAGATCGGTCAGGCCCTCAGGGACGATCCGGCACTGAGCGAGGAATGGAAGGCGTACGAAGCCGAACCGCGGTGAGCGGCTCTGTTTGAAATCCCCTGCTTTATTCGATGACCGGACGCGCCGGTTCCTTCTCCCCGCGCCGCCAGCTTTGCGCGAGGCCGATGCCGACCAGAGCCGCCCACGGAAACACGACGCCGGGAATCTGCATGCTGAAATCGACGAACGCATGCGCCAGCACGATGACCGACGCCGACAATCCCAGCGCCGGAAACAGCCCGTGCCGGCGGCGGCGTACCACGCCGCGCGCGAGGCCACTCACCAGCAGGGCAATCGCAGCCCACAGCAGAAATCCGGCCGGCAGGCCGAGATCAAGTAGCGATTCCAGAACATCGCTGTGCGCACGAGCGAATTCCATGATCATGCCATGCTGATAAAGCCGGAAAACAGCCTGAAAGCCATTGAGCCCATAGCCGAGCCACGGATTGTCGCGCAGTGCGCTGAGCGTAAGCTGATAAACCGTGAGCCGGTCGAAGGCGGAATAATCGTTTAACAAACGAGCGAAACGGTCGGAATAATGCCAGGCCGCCAGCAGCATCAGCGCCAGAATGACAAACGCCGACAGCGCAGTCACAATTGCGCGGCGCCAGGCCTTAAGATAAAGCTGATAAAACAACACATAGCTGCCGGGACCGATGATGGCCAGCACAAATCCCGCGCGCGAATGGCTGAGTACGATGCCGATGAAGACCAGCGCGAGCAATAAGGCCTTTGGTCCTCCCTCCTTTTGCAGCCAGTCTCGCAGGGCCTGTGCGCGCGCCGACTGTTTTTTGGTCTGTATCGTCTCGCGCCAGGACTGAATGATGAGCGCCACGCCGCATGTGAGCACAAGATCGGCATAAACGGCGAAATGATTGCGGTTGACGAAGGTCGCGGTGAGATCATCCTGATAGGCCCATTTATCGAACCACAGAATTTTGTGATTTCCAAAAATATAAACGACCAATCCATAAACGCAGATCGCGGCACCCGAGAGCCACAACGCTTGCACCAGCCGCCGCGCGCGCGAAGGATCCTGTCCCAGCACATAGGCGATCAGGCCGACGGCGATATAGGTGACAAGCCGGGTAAGGCCGTCGAAGCTATCTTCGGGCGATATGGCAACGGCGCCGCCCAGAGGCATTCTGAGCGTGCTGGCCGCTTCTTTCCATAACGGATGCAGCCAACTCGCCGGTACGAAACTTTGCGTTTGCAGCCACGCCCAGAAAACGACAACGGCGAACAGCCCGAGCCCCCAAGTGAGACGGGTGAAAAGCAGCGGTGGCGGCCAACGGCGGCGACTGAGGACAAGAGCGATACAACCAAGCGCAAGCGCCGCCTGCGCGAGACCGAAAGGTAAAGGCCGGTTGCCGCCGAGGCCGACCGGCAGCGAGATGACGGCAAGTGCAAAACACCAAAAAGGCCAATCGGCGGTTTTTAGCCGGTTTGCAAAAGCCATTGCTTTTTCCCTTCGAGCGCCAGCGCCGTGAGACGGCCGGTCGCGTAAGCCCCCGTATCGATGTTGATCCGGTTGGCCCGGAACTCGACTTGCGGACTGATCGTATGCCCGTGCACGACGGTTTTACCAAACGGTTTCACGTACATGAGGAAATCGTAGCGAATCCAGACCAAATCCTCTTCTTTTTGTTTGTCGAGAGCGACGCCCGGCCGCACGCCGGCATGACAGAAAAAATAATCGCCGTTCGAGAAAATCGATATGCGCCGGGGAAATCTTCTCGCGCAAGGTTTTCATCACTGCCGTTGGCCCCTCTGCCACGGCTGCGGCCGGGACGCCGTAACTTAGCAAAGTTTCGCGGCCACCGAATCGCAGCCAATCATCCAGCAACCCGCCGTCGCGGCCGCGCAGCAACTCGCGCATCACCTGCTCATGATTGCCGAGCAGGAAAACCGGCGGCTCCGTTTCGCGGGTGCGCAAATCAAGGAGATAATCGATCACCTCGCGGCTATAGAGGCCGCGATCGACATAATCGCCGAGAAAAATTTTGCGCGTTTTTGCCGGCGCTTTGCGGGAATCTTCGCCGATTTTCTTCATAAGCTGTACGAGCAAATCGGCACGGCCGTGAATGTCGCCGATCACATAAAGGCGCAAACCATCGGGTAAAACGGGCGGGGCATTGGGCATCAAACGGGGCCAATAATGGCAAGAGGAATTTTACACTAAGACTTCGCCGCGCGGTGATCAAGCGGCCCGCATCGCTCAAATTGTCACGTATTTTTTTCTTTCATGATCATTTGCTTCACCCGGGCCGGTGTGAATTTTCCGGTTAGCGCCTTGAGCGCCTCCCAAACGAAAATCTGGTAATCGATGAGATAGCGCCGCCACAACCGTTGCGGCTCCTTGTAGAGCCGCCAAGCGAAGCGCAGGTTCCAGCGATCAACCCACGGCGGATAATATTGATCGGCCGCGAGATACTGATCGAAAAAACCGCCGCAGGTAATGGCGAGGCCTTTGTAGCCGGCTTCGCGCAGCGCCAGTAGAAAATTCTCCTGGCGCGGCGACCCCATGCCGACGATCACGACATCCGGCATTTGTTCCATGACGGCGGCGATTTTTGGCGCGAGATCGCCGAAGCCATGCGCCGTCGCCACCACATTGAGCTCCGGATAGGAAAATTTAAGTTTTTCCTGCATGTTCTCGTCGATGGCCGGATCGCCGCCGATCAGCATCACAGAAGCTTTCTCGGCAATCGCCGCCTTGAAAAAAGGATCGGCGAGCGACGTCATGTCGAAGCTGATGCGCGGACAGGGCGATCCCGTGAGCCAACGACATACACGCGCCACGCCTTCGCCGCCGGCTCGGATGGCCGTCATCTGCCACAACGCCGCCTTATATTCGGGATTTTTTTTCGCCACCGCCCATGAGGAAGGGCTGATATAGCCGATAAGCCTCAAATCACCTTTGCGGCGTAGCTCCGCGCATATGCCTTCGATCGTCAGGCCCAGATCGAGTGAAAGGCCAAGAAAATCAATGCGTTGTACCGTCATTTTCCTGCCTGCCCTTCACTTCGAGATCCTTTTCAGCTTCCATTGCTGGCCGAATTTATAATCCCATTCCGGCGGATTGAATCTCTCATGTCCGGCGCCGGGATAGAATGTCAACTCACCGAATTTAACGGCGCCACCGATTTGATAAAGATCGACGCGGACATAAGAAAAATCCTTGCCGATCGTCTCGGCCAACCGGATCATTTCATCGAGGAGCAAAGGACGCGGCAACGGTTTCTTGTATTTTGGATATTGGCCGTGCACGACGTTCAACAACTGCCATTCCTTGTCATACATGTTTTCTTTGCGGTTGCGGCCGTAAATATCGACGATCGTCTCGATCGCGTAAGCGGTTCCCGCAAAGACATGAAACCGGTAATCCGGCAGATAACCTTCCGGCGTTTCGATCAGAGGCTCGACGAATATCTTACGTTGAACTTTCGCATAGGCCCATTCCTGCGCCAAAGCGGCGTGATCGAATTTGAGAAAGCCCGCCAGTTTCTTTTTGATGGCGCGCGCATTGGGCAACCGGACGCCGGCACGCACGAAGATATTCATATCCGAGCTATGATTGACCTTGATGACATAAGGCGGCTGCGAAAGCGGCGGTTGGCTGAAATCAAGTTCCTCGATGGAATTGTAGACATGCAAGGTCGGGATGATGAAGTCGGAACCGAATCTTTCGGCCATGATTTCCTTGACCCGGATCTTGTCGACCAGATCCGGCAAGCGCGGATCGCGGTCGTAGAGTTTGCGCCACACGATTTTCTCGCTGAAACTTTGCGGGTTAGCGAGGTTGGGGAGGCGGTAGTGCGCCTGTGCATAGCCGGCGAGCACATTGAGCCGCGGCGGCAGCGCGCGCATGATCGTTTTGTAAGCGGGCTTGACAAAAGCCTTGATGGATTCGGCAAAATCTTTATGCATTGGACGCCGTTTTGTCTAATTGCCATTGTTGCCCGAATTTGTCGTCCCATTCGATTGGATCGAATGGATCGTGTCCCGCGCCGGGATAAAATGTCAATTCGCCCAGTTTTATCTGGTCCCCGATGTCATAAAGATCGACCCGGATGTAAGAAAAATCCTCGCCGATTTCTTCCGCGCGTCTGATCATGTCGGCTAAATGCGCCGGCGGTTGCAACATGCCCTTGTAACGCGGATAGCGCCGCCCGGCAAAACCAATATCAAGCAAATTCCAATCCCGATCATAAAAGCTCACGCCGTAATTCCTGAAGCGGTCGACGATCACTTCGATGGCATAAACCGTGCCGGAAAATACATGGAATTTGTAATCACTGAGACTGCTTGTCGGTATTTCGATGTAAGGTTCGACGAATATTCTTTGTGGCACCAGCGAGTAGGCCCATTCCTCCGCAACGGCAGCGTGATCGAATTTTAGATATTTGGCCAGTTTCTTTTTGATTTTCCGTGGATCCGGAGACTCACCGCTCCTGACAATGATGTTGGTGCCGGAGCAGTGATTGGCCTTAATAACGTAAGGCGGCTGCGAAAGCGGCGGTTTGCTGAAATCGAGCGCGTCCGCCGTCTCAAAGACGGCCAGGGTCGGAATAATGAAATCGGCGCCGAATCTTTCAGCCATAATCTCCTTGACCCGGACCTTGTCGACCAGGCCCGGCAAACGCGGATCGCGGTCGTAGAGTTTGCGCCACATGATCTTTTCGCTAAAGGTGCGAGGATTATTTAAATCGGGGAACCGGCGGTACACACGAAAATAATCGGCGATGACGTGCCAGCGCGTGGGTAAAAAATCCATAATTTTCCGGTATGCGGGCCGCATAGCGGTTTTAAGATTTTCGGCGACATTCATATCATTTCCGATGCGGTCTGCGGCGCGGGCGATGAAAGCAGGAAAGGCTCGTTCCACTGCGCGCCGAATTTGGCATCCCACAGGGCGGGCCTGAAAACACCGTGGCCCCCGACCGGGTAAAAAGTCAATTCCCCAAATCTGACCTTGTCGTCGACCGCATAAAGATCGACCCTTACATAGGCAAATTCCTTGCCGATCGCCTCGGCGATCTCAACCATTCTGCCCCATTGCGCCGGGCGCGGAATTTCGCCCTTGTATTTGCGGTAGACATACTCGAAATCCATCAGTTTCCAGTCACGGTCGTAAACGCTGCATCGTGTATGGCCCGCGCGGTCCATAATGACCTGTGTGGCGTAGACTCGGCCGCCGAATACATGAAATTTGTAATCGATCGGATAACCTTCCGGCTGCCAGATCAGCGGCTCGACCAGAATCCTGCGCTCGATTTTCGTATAGGCCCATTCTTCGGCAATCGCCGCGTAGTCGATTTCCATAAATTTGGTCAGTTGCTTGCGGATTGCTACCGGATCGAACGAGCCGTCGCTTTCGCGTACAAAGATATTCATCGCGCAACCGTGATTGGCTTTGATCACATAGGGCGGCTTGTTAAGTGGCGACCGGTTGAAATCGAGTTCGTCAACAGTGCTATAAATGCGCAAGGTCGGAATCAGCAGATCTCGGCCGCATTTACGCGCGACGAATTCCTTGACCTTGATCTTGTCAGCCAATTCCGGAAAACGCGGATCGCGGTCATACAGCATTCGCCACACGACTTTCTCGTTGAAAGTTTGCGGGCAATTGAGATTGGGCAAGCGGTGCAGCGCACGCGCGTAATCGATCACGACATGCAGCCGCGGCGGGAAAACGCTCATAATCCGGCGGTAAACGGATCGCAGTGCGATCTTAAATGGTGACGCCGACATATCAATTTCCGGTGTTTATTCTTGCTATCTTCCGGTTTTATAACATGAAGATAAAGATTCCGCCAAAAAATTGAAGACGTGGAGGCTGCACCGCCGATACTATGTTCGACCAAGCCATATTTATCGGCCTGCAATATGGTTAACGGATCACGGTCGATCCGGCGTTTCCCCGGCTGTGGGTTTCGCGGATTGAGTGTAATTTTCATCAAGCTTCATACGCGTCAGGAATCTCCACACGGTCCGCAATCCTATAAAGGCAGCTTCAAGCAGCCGTCCCCGGCGCGAGCCGCTAAAGGTGAATTCATCGCAACTGCGCGTTTCATTACAATATTGCCGTTTGAAAAAACTCCCGCCCTGCCCCAGTTCAACGTTGCGCAAACCATGATCGATCGCCCGACAAATCGAATGAACCATGATCACGTTTCCCGGCGAGTACTGCGCCCAGGCAGGATCGTAGGTCCAAAAAGATATGTGCAGAATGCCATGATGAATAAGGCCGTAATTATAGGCGATGACATCATCCCCGCATCGCAGCCAGGCCAGGAACAAGCGGCCTTGCCGCGCGGCGGTTTCCAGCGTCAGGTGAAAGAATCTCAGAACATCAGGATAATCGAAAAGACCGTGTTTATCATGCACGGCAGACCAGGCTATTTTTTTCTCCACCATGCCGTCGATGATCGCGGCCGGCAGTGGCCCCGTTTCGTAGACTTCGTATCGGACGGCGCCCTTTTCTTCCAGGCGCCTCGTGCAACGTTTAAACTTCCCGCGCACATTGCCCGGCAGAGACGCAATCCAATCTTTGCCGGTACGCCAATTCAAACGCACATAAAAGGCGCCGGTTATATCGTGGCGCTGCGCAAAGGCACACAGCGCCTTGTAACACATTGATTCCGGGTAGACGTCTCGTATATCGGCAAAGTCATAATGAGGACTACGGCAGGCAGCGTTCCATAGTGCCGTCGCAATATCGGCATCTTCCGCCAGCATGTCGCAATAATAGTAACCTTTGTGGCCGGCGGCATACAGAATACGAAGACCTTTGCGGCGGGCAATAGTCAAGGGAAGCACACCCACCAAAGATCCGTCGCGCCGGCCCGCGATGACATGCAGGCTTTGCCGTCCATCGCTTTTTGCGAGCACGCGCCACCAGATGACGAAGAGATCGTAATCCGTATAAGAACTGCGCCCAACCCGCGCATGAAGCCGCCGCCATTCGTCGGCGAGTTTTTCAATTTCGGTTTCCGAAGTTAATATCTCACATTCAAGCATGAACGCTATCGCTTATCTTCCAATGCCGCGCCAGCAGCAAGCCGCTTAACAGCAGCCACAAGCCCCAGGCGGTTGGCGAAAATACTTCTTCCTGAAAAACGCTATTGGCGACAAGGAAAGCCAAAACAATGGGGATCACGACCAGACGCGGCTCCGCGGCGAAAAAAACCGTCGCCTTCCATACGCTTTTCCATAATTTCCAATAGAAAATATAAAAAGCGACCGCGCCGATACCAATCTGATAGAGCATCACGCCGAAACCGCTTTCAAGCGCAAAATCGGCGCCATAACCTTGAAACAGGCTGAAATTGGCTTCCGTCATGCCGAGCGTCGACATGTTGCCGCCGACGCCGATGCCGTGGCCGAGCGGATTGTGCAGAAATCCATTGAGGCCGCCGAGTAGCCCAACCACGTGATAATCCTCGGACCGGATTCCGTAAATGAGGCCGACGATGACGAAAAGCGTGAGGCTGCCGACCAAAACCGCCAGCAGCCAGCGGCGATTGCGCGTCCGCGCGTAAAACAGGGATAGCGCCAGCGCAAGCAGCGTCATCACGAGCGGGCCTTTGGCGCCGATGAGCACCTCAAGCATGAGGCACAGGCCTGTCAACACGGAACGCCGGCCGATGAAAGACGTCAGCGCGCAAAAGGCAAGCGCATAGGCATAGGAGATCGGGTGAAGATTGGGGCCCATCAGGCGCAACAATTCGATATTAAGCCCGAACTGGCCCGACAGGTTGAGATAGGAACTGGTTTGATTGCTGATGAGCTCGGCAACGCTGGCGTAGGTGAAGGTGTCCGAAAAACTCGACAGTTTGAGATTGAAGAATTGCATGACATGAAACAGGTCATAAAGCCCGTAGGCGAAAAAATACTCCACCACCGCCCATCCCGTGAGCAGTACCGTCACAATCCGTGCGAGATTAAAGATAAAACCGAACGGCAGTCGCAATCCGAACACGACGCCGAGAATGAGCATAAGCCCGCCTGTGAAATACACGCGCGCATAGACCAGCGTACTGGTGAGCGAGACGGAAAGCGCGCCAAGCCCCGTATAGGCCACGACCACGATAAAAAAGATGATCAGCCAGAGCAAAAGCGCCTGGCTTTCGGCCGGCAGATTGCGGCGCAGCTTGAGCCAGACCGGCCCGTAAAACAGCGCCAGCAAGACAGGAATTGCGAAATCGGTGCCGAGCAGGATCGAGAAATTATCCGGATTGCCGAGCAGCGGCAGGACGGCGGCGATGAAAGCATTCTGCAACAACAGACACGCGATCACGAGCGCGCAAGCAAGCTCCCAACTGAGGGCGAAAGATGCCGCCGCGACCAGCGCGATCCAGCCAAAGCCGTAAATGCCGAAAGCAGCGCCCAGCATGAAATGGGCCGCCAGCACGCCCAGTGCCAGCACAAGGGCCAGCGCCACGCGCGCAAGGCCTTGTTGCGCGGTTCCCATCGGTAGCGCCCGGATCAGTAGTTCGGCATAGGTGGTCATGGGGCCGCACTATGTCGCAAGGCGAGCGCAATGGCCATAGGTTTGGCGGTATTTACGCGCACCGGAAATTTACCTTATAACTTATTCTTATGACACATTTTGTTTTGCATCCGCGGCTTGAGGCCGAAAGTATTTTCATGCGCGATCTCGCGCTGTCACAACTGCGGCTCAACAATGTCAAGACCGTGCCATGGCTTATTCTGGTGCCGCGACGGGCGGATGTCAGCGAAATTCATCAATTGAGCACCGCCGATCGCGCACTTCTGATCGAGGAAATCGCGCAAGCCTCGAACGCGCTGAGCGAACTTTACACGCCTGACAAGATCAACGTCGCCGCGCTTGGCAATATCGTGCCGCAACTGCATGTGCATGTGATCGCCCGCTTCGCCACCGATGCCGCGTGGCCGGGGCCGGTGTGGGGAAAGATTGCGCCGGAGGCTTATGAGGCGGGGGCGGTGGAGGAGATGAGGATTAAAATAAACCCAGAACGATACTGGAAAAATAATCCAATCTGAATCTCAACGATCAAGCATTTGAATTCTTACGGTATCCAAAACAACACGCGCAAGATCTTTCGTCGCGCGCAATTCCAATGTAGCAGGCGGGCCGCCACGGATACGAGCAATTTGCTCATCCATCGCTTTTAGATATCCTTCCTTAAAAGCCTCAAGACCAGCGGCGGCATTTGTTCTGGCTGCCTCGATACCTGCGCGAGACGAGTAGGTAGGCCGCATGTGGCGCGGATATGCGGCGTTATATTCTGCAATGCGTTTTTCCGTATCTGCGCCAGGTCTTCCAAGATCGGCAAGAATTGTTTCTTCTAGCGCAATGTATTTGTGAATAACGTCGCATGAAGCCGCCTTCAATTGAAGGCCAAGCGCATCGTACGTAGAACCATAGTCAAAAACTCCATTCGTAATTCGTATTCTGATAGAAATCCGACTTATTTCTGGAAGAACATGTTTGTTTATCTTTTTCTTAAGCCTGCGCAAAGTTTTACGGGATGCCTGATGATAGGCTAAAGCCAGTTGATAGCGTTGTATAAAATTAGTTTGCATACTATTTCTCCAATTACTTTTGCCCAATTATTATTGGTAAAGTGTACCAAATATTTGCCAGATGCAAAATTGTTGCGGTTATGGTTAACGGTTTTTATCCCTCAAACGTAAACGGTTTTTATCCCTCAAACGTAAACGCGTAAGCCTGCAGACCCGGTGCGTCGGTTTGCAGCTCCAGCACGCCGTTTTTGGCCTTGCCCTGATCGATGAGTTCATACAGCGCTTCGCGGTCAATGGTCAAAATGCCGTTTTTGACATCGGCGCCAGCTTCCTTATCCGCCGGCTTGCCGTTGAGCCGCACATGCACGGTCACCGGCTTGCCGTCCTGCGTACCGAGCACCAGGAATACCTTGCGCGCGATAAAGTTGAGGCGCAACGCACTGGGATAGCTTTTCTCTCTCGGAAGGGTGACTGTTGCGGTAATATTTTCAGGGCCGACCAGCCATTCTCCCTCCAGCGCCCAGTTGTTGAGCAACAGAACCGGCGGATAGCTGTAAAACGCCGGCGCATCGCGGCTCACGGCTTCCTTGCTGGCAAAACTTTGCGCGCGCGCATAGCCGAGATAGGTTTCGGGCGATTGCATAAAAGAAGAGCTGGCGCTCCCGGTTGTGGCGGCTTGCGTTTCGGGCCCCAAACCCAGAAGTGCGCGAATATTATTTTCGGTCACGTCATAGTCGCCTTCGCCGAAATGGGTATAGACGACGCGCCCGTCCTTATCGATCAGGTAATGCGCGGGCCAATAATGATTGTCGAACGCACTCCAAGTACGCAGATCGCTGTCGAGCGCGACCGGGTAATGAATGCCGTATTTTTCGGTCGCGGCTTTCACGTTATCGAGCTTTTTCTCGAATTCAAATTCCGGCGAATGCACGCCGATGATGACGAGGCCCTGATCGCGGTATTTCGCGTCCCATTTGGTGATATAAGGCAGCGTACGCACGCAATTGATGCAGGAATAGGTCCAGAAATCGATTAGCACCACCTTGCCGCGCAGATCGGCGATTTTGAGCGGTGGCGAATTGATCCAGCCCTGAATACCGGCAAATTCCGGCGCCGGATAGGGACTGCCGAGCGCATGCTCGAGTTTGCCGCTATTGGCGACCGGCGCAGAATCGCCGGAGGCGGCGAGCAATTGCACATCGGCGCCGGAATAAATCAGCGCCGCCGCCGCGATGATAATCACGCCCAGCGCACGGCGCACGGCATAGCTGTGGGTCTTGAGAAAATTAAGGCGGGTCATGATTCTTCTCCCGAGCAGTGCGATGAGCAACATAGGCAACCCGGCGCCGAGCGCAAACAGGCCGATCGTCAATGTGGCTTCGATATTGGTCTTCGCCTGAATGATCTGCACCACGGCGGCGGCCAGAATTGGCCCCGCGCACGGCGTCCAAATCAGGCCGATCAGCGCGCCGATGCCGACGCCGCTAAAATATCCGTTCTTTTGATCCCAGCGCGAGGATAGATTCTGCCCGAAATTGGCCAGTCCTTGCGTCACGCCGAGCAATTTGTCGGATAATGTTTTCGACAGCATAATAAGGCCGAATGCTACCAAAAGCCCGAGCGCAATATTGCGCACGATCTCCGGATCGACATTAAGCCACGCTAAAATCTGCCGCGACAACAGCGCGAAAACCGTGAAGGCGGTGATGAAGCCGGTGATGATGCCGAGCGGACGCGCCTTGCCGCCATCCAGCGATGCCGCCAGCATGATCGGCAAAATCGGCAGAATGCAGGGCGAAGCGATGAGGCCTAGCCCTTCAAGCAGGGCCAGTGCCAGTTGAGTGAAGTGAATTGACATCGGCTTCTGTTTAACAATAATCATCGTTCCTGGCAAAAAAGCGAGCATCATGCCTCCAATCACCTCCTCGACAAGTTACGGGACCGTCGCCAAAACGCTGCATTGGCTGATCGCCGCGGCGATAGTCACGATGCTCGTCATCGGCTGGACGATGACCAGCCTGCCGCGGAATAATCCCCATATATTCGCCCTGTTCCAGTGGCATAAATCGATCGGCATCACGATTTTGCTTTTGAGCCTGTTTCGCCTCGGTTGGCGCCTCATGCATCCCGCGCCGCCGTTGCCTGCCGGCATGCCGGCTTGGGAAAAATTCGCCGCACGCGCAACGCATGTTCTTTTTTATGTGCTCATCATTGGCATGCCACTGACCGGCTGGGTTATTGTGTCGACGTCGCCGTTTAATCTGCCGACTATGTTGTACGGCATTATTCCGTGGCCGCATTTGCCGGTGTTGCCGGATCTCGCGAATAAAAAGGAAATTGGCCATACGTTTGGCGATGTGCATGGCATCCTCGCCTATATCATGGCCGGCCTGTTAGTGCTGCACGTCGCCGCCGCGCACAAGCATCACTGGTTCGACCGCGATGACGTGCTAACGCGCATGGCGCCGGGCCCTATCGCGCGCTGGCTCGACCGTTTGCGGAGCAAGAAGTGATGCGGAATCTGTTCTGTTTTTGTCTAATCGCCGCGGCGTTTGCCGGTTTAGGCGGCGGGGCAGAGGCCAAACCGTGGTTGATCGATTACCAGCATAGCCGTCTCGGCTTTACCGGCATGCAGGAAAGCTCGGTTTTTGAGGGATCGTTCAAAAATTTCAAGGCCGATGTCGATTTCGACCCCGATCATCCCGACAAAGGCAAAATTTCGGCCACCATCAATATCGCCAGCGCTACCACCGGCGACGGCCAGCGCGACGGCATGCTGCCGCAAGCCGACTGGTTCGATGCAGCAAAATTTCCGCAAGCGCAATTCGTCTCGACCAAGATCCGCGCAACCGGCGTTAACAGCTACGAGGCGCAAGGGACGCTAACGATTAAAGGCGTTTCGAAAACTGTTACACTGCCCTTCACGCTTACGAAGGAAGGCGATCACTGGCGCGCGCACGGCAAGACCACACTCGTGCGCACCGATTTTCGTATCGGCGAAGGCCAATGGGCGGATAATAAAACCGTCAAACTGGCGGTCGAAGTGACGGTGGATTTAACGGCGCGGCCAAATTCCTGACGCAACTCAATCGGCCAGCTTGGCGCTTGCCAAACGATTGAGGCTGACGCCTTGCTCGGCCGCTTGAATAACCAGCTTGCGATGCACATCCGGCGGAATGCGAACCTTGAACGCGCCGCTATAATTTCGCTCGGCCAATGGCGAAGGCACCGGTTCGCCTTCGGTTTTGAGATCGGCCACAACTTTTTTAACGACGCGCCGCACGCCTTTGAGGGCCTTTTCCGGCGTCGATGCCAGCCAGCTTAACGAAGGAAACTCGACGCACAGCCCCACATGCTCGCGGTCCTCGGATGACCACGTAACGCGGTATGTGTAATGATCAATCGTCATGATTTCTCCTCCAACCGGTCGATGGCCAAAAGAACCTGCCGTACTTGATAAGCCTTGGCCTTGCCGCGCTCATTCTGAATATTCACCCGCGGATCGCCGGGCCACGGGGTCTTAAAAATTAAATGACTGCCACCTTTATGACGTGGTAAGCCAAAATAAGCCTCACATACCTTGCACAAATCGCTGAATCTGACATTGGCAGGCGATGCCCGCATTTGGTCAAGAATCTTGTCGATCGTTGCCATAGTATATGGTACCATTAATGACACCATTTGTCAAGCGCTTTTTTGTGCGCACAACACTTGATCAAATTGCGGCTAGGCACGGTGTAAAAGACGCGCTTATATTATCTGCGATGCCCCTCCCTGT
>Ga0207147_1073_pt1 | contig 17964 bp, 14 predicted proteins | sample Alteio_BWMinHeat_33_FD_153551 | JGI IMG/M metagenome (GOLD analysis project Ga0207147, IMG submission 153551) | Enriched cells from forest soil in Barre Woods Harvard Forest LTER site, Petersham, Massachusetts, United States -... | ecosystem: Environmental > Terrestrial > Soil > Temperate forest >... | reverse complement strand
GGCTTAGATTGCCATCGCACCTGGGAAGCCTTCCTAATGGGAGCTATCCCTGTCTTAAAAAAATCAACGCTTGATCCGATGTTTGAAGATATGGCCGCAGTGCTTATCGATGACTGGACCGAGGTCAACGAGGCATTTTTAAATAAAAAGTATGCTGAGATGCAACTTAAGACTTATCGCAACGATAAAGCCTACAGCGCCTATTGGCTCAATTACATTGATTCATTTAGGAAGAAACGTTAGATATCATCAAGGATCATTTATGAAACGGATTGCCATTCTTGGCAGCACTGGTTCAATCGGCGAAAGCACTTTAAAAATTGCCCGCCATTTAAAAGATAAAATAGAAGTAAGAGCTATTGCGGCAAAATCAAATATCGACAAGCTGGAACAGCAGGCCCGCGAATTCTCTCCTGAACTCATTGCCGTTTTTGATGAGGACAAAGCTCTCGAGCTGCAAAAACGTTTACCAAATCATCGCGTTGTTGCCGGCATGGAAGGGCTTAAGGCTGTTGCAGGATTAGCCAGCGTTAATATGGTTGTCTCGGCAATGACAGGCACCTTAGGTCTCGAGCCTACCTTGGCCGCAATAAAAGCCGGCAAAGATATTGGCCTTGCCAATAAAGAAGCTCTGATATCAGGCGGAGGCCTCGTCACAGCATTGGTGAAAGAGAAAGGCGTGAAGCTTTTGCCTATCGATAGCGAGCATAGCGCGATCTTTCAATGCCTCAATGGCGAAGATCGTTCGGCCATCAAAAGGCTTATTATTACAGCCTCTGGAGGCCCTTTTAAAAACCATACTAAAGAACAGCTGCATAATATCTCTGTCGACCAGGCTCTCAATCACCCCACGTGGCGCATGGGGCCGAAAATCACCGTTGATAGTTCAACATTGATGAACAAAGGTCTGGAAGTGATCGAAGCCCACTGGCTTTTTGGGGTTTCCTTAGATAAGATCGATGTTGTGGTCCATCCTCAAAGCATTATCCATAGCTTGGTTGAATTTGTCGATTGCTCCATGATTGCTCAGATGGGTGAACCTAACATGATGGTGCCAATCCAATATGCTTTGACTTATCCCGATCGTTTGCCAGGTGTGTTTCAAAATTTTGATTTTATAAAAAATGGAACGCTGCAGTTTTTTGCGCCAGATTTCGATCGATTCCGCTGTTTGAAGCTGGCTTATGATGCAGCAAAAAAAGGTGGTACTTTGCCAGGTTATATGAATGCTGCCAATGAAGTATTGGTGCATCGTTTCCTGGATAAACAAATTTCTTGGAGCGACATATCCCATAAATTAGAAAATCTTATGCAGCGGCACTCCGTCCAAAGAGTCAGTTCTTTCGAAGATGTCATTGCGAATGACAAGGTGGCGCGTAAAGAAGCGGCACTTGCATAGTGCAAAGTTCAAAGTTCAAAGTGCAAAGTTTTTAAGCGAAGTCCTCTGCCGCTTTTAAAAAACGAATTTGTCTCGGCACTTTGCACTTTGCACTTTGAACTATGCACTTCACTAGTTTACCCTTTTCTGTTTACTTTGTTTTTGGTATACTGCTTTTTTAATCATAAAAGTCGGTTATTCCCATGTTTATTAGCGCCCTGTATGTTATTTTAGCTATTTTAGGTTTGAGCTTTCTCATTTTCATTCACGAGCTTGGCCACTATTGGATGGCGCGCCGAGTCGGAATGCGAGTAGAAACATTCTCGATTGGATTCGGAAGACCTATCTATTCGTGGATGCGCGACGGCGTTAAATGGCAAATTGGCTGGTTGCTATTCGGCGGTTATGTGAAAATCGCAGGCGTAGACTTAGATGGCGAAAAAGATCCCTATCAAATCCCAGACGGTTTTTTTGGAAGGCCCCCTTTAGATAGAATCAAAGTTGCTTTAGCCGGACCTGTGACTAATATTGTGTTTGCTTTATTTGCTTTTGCTATTCTTTGGCTCTCTGGTGGACGCGAGAAAAATTTCAGCGAGTTTACTCATGTCATTGGTTGGGTGGATCCATCTTCCGAGCTCTATAAAAAAGGATTACGACCAGGCGATGAGATAACAGCCTACAACGATCAGTCCTTCCGAGGAAGCAAAGATCATATTTACATGCCGATGACATCTTCTAACAAGATTAAAGTCGAAGGCAACAAAATTGATTATGCAACAGGACAGAAGTTTCCATACTCTTTCGAAGTGAAGCCTTATCCGCATCCAGCTGCCTTAGAAAAAGGCATTATGACATCCGGAGTGATCAATTCGGCGAATTACATTATTTATAACACTATGCCAGGAGGCGCTGAAAACCCCCTTCCAGCCAATTCACCGCTACAAGAGAGCGGTATTGAATATGGCGACCGGATCGTGTGGGCCAATGGCGAGCTCATTTTTTCAATTCAGCAGCTCAATCATATCTTAAGCGGCAATAAGGCTCTTTTGACTATTCAAAGAGGTTCTGAGACGATTCTACGCAGAGTGCCTCGCATTCGCATGCAAGAGCTTAAGCCCGACCCTGTTTTCAAGGAAGAGATTATTGACTGGCAGTTTGCTGCAAAGTTGAATAACATTAAAACGCAAAACCTCTTCACAATACCCTACAATTTGACAAATGATAACATTGTGGAAAATGAATTGAGGTTTATCGACAAAGAAAAACAAGAAGAAGCCTTTCCGGAACATGCTTTTTCTGACCTTGACGCGGCGCTAGAGCCAGGCGACAAGATCATTGCAGTGAATGGCATGCCCATTCAGTTAGCTTATGAACTGCTTTCTCAGCTGCAGAATTTCAAGCTTAATATCATTGTTGAAAGAGATGCGGATGCAATCAAGAAAGTCCCATATCAACATGCCGATGCAGATTTCCAACATCAAGTGGAAGGCAATCAGTTAAAAGATATTATCCAAAGTATCGGGACAACCCAACAGGTTGACCAAAAAGGCAACTTCTATTTGCTGAAGCCGATTGCCCCAAAACTCATCAGCGAACTTTCTTTATCATCAGATGTGCAGGCTCAAATGAAGTCCGAACTGATTGCTCAGAAAAAAGAAATTGACTCTATTGAAGATCCAGAAAAACGTCACCAGGCTCAAAGGCTTTTTGAACAACAGGAAAAGCGCCTTATTTTAGGCTTGCCTAATATCCAGGATCGACGGGTCAACTATAACCCAGAGCCATTTGCGCTATTTACGAATGTCTTTGACGAAATTTTCCATACATTGAGAGCTCTTTTCACTGGCTCTTTCAATCCAAAGTGGATGAGCGGACCTATAGGAATTGTGCAGATCGTTCACGATACCTCTATGAGCAGCATTAGAGAAGCTCTTTATTGGCTGGGTGCTATCAGCCTTAACTTAGGGATGCTCAATTTGCTGCCGATCCCCGTATTGGATGGCGGTACAATTTTGATGTCATTGTTTGAGTTGGTCACAAGAAAGAAAACCCATCCAAAGACGTTGGAAAAGGTTGTGATTCCATTTGCGGTCTTGTTGATAGCCTTCTTTATCTTCTTAACCTATAACGACCTCATGCGCCTGTTCCATTTCTAACAATATTCACATTCGTGGGGCCGGCATCCTGCCGGCCGTTCAAGGGACTTTGAGAAGGCCGGCAGGATGCCGGCCCCACGAAGATTTTCGCAAAATTTTTTCAATTTCTAACTTGCAAGACGACCGGCTTTATGCAAAAATCCGTGCATGGAACCGACGTTATTTGCAAACATACTTGGAATAATAAGACGCTATCGCAGCCGCTTTCTAAAAGCGACTCTAATGGTATTAATTTCCAACATCCTGATCATTTCCAATCCACTCTTATTAAGACATGCATTACTCACTTTCAATGAAGGCTCAGACATTGCATTTTCCAAAGTCCTTCCTTGGGCAATAGCCCTTTTGATTATAGCTTTGACATCTGCCTACTTTAAGTATTGGATGAGGATGGAATTTGTGGATATCAGCCGTGATGTCGAAAAAGAGGTGCGAACCAAATTATTCGGACGAATGCAGGAGCAGTCGCAAGCTTTCTATGACAAAAATGGCATCGGCGAGATCCTTAGCCGGCTTTCAAACGACATTACCGCATATAGAGATCTTATAGGTCCAGGGCTTATGTACCCATTGTTTTTCCTTACTTTGGTCGTGCCTGGCTTCTTTGCATTGCTCAGCATTTCTTATCAGCTGACAGTGATAGCATTCGTGCCATTGTTGATCATTCCTGTTATGAATTTTATTTTGCATAAACAGATATTCCGAGTGGCTCAAAAGGTGCAAAGTTTTCTTGGGCGCATGAGCAGTATGACCCAGGAGCATTATGCTGGGATAAGAATAGTGAAGAGCTACGATATTGAGGGCAGGCTGCAATCTCTTTTTAATGCCATGTGCGCCAAGTTTGCTATTTTAAGCATACGCTATAGCTGCCTTCAGGGCATGTTATTTCCACTATTAACATTGTTTACAAGAATTATCACTGTTCTATTGGTGCTTTTCTCAGGCTTAATTATTTTATATTCTTTAGGAAATCTTTCTGGTGCAGATTTTGTATCTTTTATGTGGATCCAGTCCTACATTTTCTTTCCCATATTGATGTTGGCATGGCTGATGCCTATATATGAAAGGGGCAGGGCAGCTTACGATAGGTTGTATGAAATATATCACGAGCCTATTGAAGTGAAAGACAACCCCTCTTCAGAACTCAAATTGTCAAAAGAGTCCGATATCACTTTTAAAAATTTAAGCTATTCTTATCCAACATCAAAATACCCGGTCCTTCATAATTTGAATTTGCATATCAAACCCCGCTCTTTTGTTGGTTTGACAGGGCCTGTGGGCGCAGGAAAGAGCACGTTGTTTCAAATTTTGAGCAGGGAATATGAAATACCGCATGGGCATTTGTTTATAGGAGATCATGAGGTTCACGAATATTCTTTAAAGGCCCTTAAAGAAGAAATCGTGATGGTGGAGCAGAGGGCTTTTCTTTTCTCCAAAACTGTTGCCGAAAATGTCAAGTTTGGAAAAGAAGAAGCCTCTGAAGAGGAACTTGAGCTGGTTTCCCAATATGCTGATCTTCATGACACTGTAATGAACTTTCCTGAAAGATATTCAACCGTTGTAGGTGAGAGGGGTGCAACTCTTTCTGGAGGTCAAAAGCAGCGCGTGGCAGTTGCCAGGGCTTTTTTGGTAGACCGCTCCATTTTGCTTCTAGATGATATTTTTTCTGCAGTGGATTCAGCGACAGAAAAGAGGATTTTCAGATCAATCAAAGAAAAATATGCCGGCAAAACTGTCATCATTATCACCCACAGAGTTTCTATTTTAGAACAAATGGATAGGGTGATTTATTTGAAAGACGGCCAGATAAAAGAAGATGGTACCCCAGAAGAACTTAAGGGCAAGAAAGGATATTTTGCTGCTTTGGCTGACCTGCAGAAACTTACTGATGGTGGCCCATGAGCAATATTCCATTACACAAAAAATATAGCCGGGAGTTCGCTCAACCAAAATCTGCGGATCGAGCTATTATCTGGAGGCTTTTGGATTATTTGAGGCCCTATGCCGGCTGGGCAATTATTTCTATATTACTTTTGATTGTTGCAAAGGCTATCGAAGCCTTTGTTCCTGTCTATATAGGAACAATTGCTCAAAAAATTATCAATACTTCAAGCAGTCCTGAAGAATACAAAAAAACAGTCTTTTCTTGGGTTCTTTCAAACAGTTTCATGATCGTCGGTTTGCTGATAAGCGGTTACATTCTTGAGTTAATGACATTAGTTATCAAAAGCTGGATCGGCCAAAAGGCAATTCATACCATGCGAGTTCAGGTTTACCGGCATATTCTTCATCTCTATTTGAAATACTTTGACAAGCATGCTGTGGGCCAATTAATGACAAGGACGATCCATGATGTTGATCAAATCAGCCAGATGTATACTGAAAGCATTATACCCATTATAGGCAATATTGTTTTAGTCTTGGGCATGATTATTGGCCTGACTTTTATAGACTGGCAGGCTGCTTTAATTTTTCTCTTTTTGATACCCATTCTTGTTTGGTTTACAAATCGTTTTAGACGGCTTCAAAGACAATGTTATGACCTAGTGCGAAATATCATGTCGGCAATGAATGCCTTTGTTCAAGAACATCTTATGGGCGCTTCTATTGTAAGAAATTTTGGCATCCAAAACAGGGAAAAGAAAACCTACGATGAGATGAATGAAGATAACCGTATTGCCAATTTAGAAACATTGCACCATTTCGCTTTTTTCATTTCAGGGATTGATTTTCTTCAGAGCCTTTCGTTGATCCTCTTGTTTGTCTTTTTAGTATCTTTTAATCCATATGGGACTGGATTTCAAGTCGGCGTGTTTTTCACTTTTAGCTTGTATGCAACCATGTTATTCCGTCCATTGGTAGATCTAGCTGATAGGTATAATATTCTTCAGTCTGCCTTATCAGCAGCGGACAGAGTTTTTGGTGTTCTTAAAGTCCATACTGAGCCTGATGATTCAGAGGAATTGCCTTTGAACGAAATTTCGAGCATTGAATTCGATGATGTTTGGTTTGCATATGAAGATCAGCATTGGATTCTAAAAGGCCTTTCATTTTCTCTTCAAAAGGGGGAGTCGGTAGCTTTGGTAGGCGTTACAGGCTCTGGCAAGACCAGTGTGATCAACTTATTGATGAGACTTTATGATTTTCAAAAAGGGACAATAAAAATTAATGGCAAAGACATAAGGTCCTACCCTTTGCATGCCTTGCGAAAGCAATTTAGCGTTGTCCTTCAGGACCCAGTGATTTTCTCCGGAACAATTGAAGAAAATATTACCCTTTTTGATGGCAAGATGCCCAAAGAAAAAATTCAAGAGGCCATTGATTTGGTCGGTTTAAAAGGCCTGATGGGAAGATTTAAGAGTGGACTACAGCATCTGTTATTGGAAAGAGGCTCGAATCTATCACTTGGAGAAATGCAGCTCATTTCCTTAGCTAGAGCAATAGTCCACCCTCATAGCGTCCTTATTCTGGATGAAGCTACAGCCAATATTGATACTCATACCGAGCAATTGATTAGAAATGCCTTAAAAAAAGTTTTAAAACAAAGCACCGCACTAGTCATTGCCCACCGTCTTTCTACGATACAAGATTCTACCAGGATCATTGTCTTGCATAATGGAGTCATTGCCGAGCAAGGGTCTCATCAGGAATTGCTCGCACAAAAAGGCATTTACGAAAAACTCTATCGCGTTCAATTCCTTCCTTAAAAAATATATATGTAAAAAATTATTTGATTTGTTTATTCAAGTATTAGACAATTTTTAAAAAAAAGGATGGTATGAAGAAATACATCTTGATCATATTGATTATATTTTCGACTTTTAATTCGAAATTATGTTCAGAAGAAAAGTGCACTTTTGTAAGTCTTGGTTCTCATTGCCACCCAGCTTTCATTATAAAGTATGCAAATCGTAGACTTGCAGCTTATCCCTTAGATTGGGTTTTATCTGTAAATGGGGATAAAATTATTGAAATGCTTGAAAGCAAATTTGAATATTTTCTGGATGAGAAATTCTTAATTCCTATTAACAGCTACTTGACTCATCAATATTACAATATTGAATTCGCCCATGAAGGTATTTTTTCTGAAGAAAATTATCATATTAAAATTAGAGATTTTAAAGAAAAATATGAAAGAAGAATAAAAAGATTTCTAGCTCTAAATAATGAAGACAATGGAAAAGTATACTTCATACGAAGTGCTTGGCCTCTATCAAATAACCCTAATTACATTTTTAATGATGAAAAAAATATAAATATATCCGAAGAATATGCTTCAAGGTTGTGCAATGCTTTAGAAATGATATTCCCCGATTTGAATTTTTGTTTAGTCATTTTAAACCCTTCAGAAATCGGAAAAGAAGACGTTACAAAACTCAATCAAAAGACATTCGTAATAAGGGTTGGAGCAGGAATTAATGAAATTTTAAGATACTGCAATTAATAATTGCCTAAAAAGGTTTTTCTATAAAATCAAGAATTGATTAATTTTAATTGCCAAATTTTTAAGTGATATGTTTTGATGTTTTCATTTTATTGAGAGGAAAACATGCTATCTATCGGTGTGGTAGTCACCACTTACAAAGCAAAAAATCATTTGCATCATTGTTTGCCGCCTCTTCTAAATTCGCCGCTTAAACCAAGGGTTCTGGTTATTGATTCTTCTTCAAATGATGGAACAGTGGAAATTGCAAAGCAGTTAGGAGCTGAAACGACCGTGATCCCTCAAAGTGAGTTCAACCACGGGACAACCAGAGAGCTAGCTCGAAAAATTTTAAATACTGATATCATTGTAATGGTTACACAGGATGCTTATGCTGTTGATAAAGATATGCTTAGCAAGCTAGTCGAGCCTATTCTTAATGGCAAGGCAGCAGCCTCGTATGCTAGACAACTACCGCATCATGGGGCAGATTTCTTTGAAGCTTTTGCCCGCCAATTCAACTATCCATCAGAAAGCCATGTCAGATGCATTGCTGATGTTTCGAAATATGGTGTCTATACTGTCTTTTGTTCCGATTCTTGTGCAGCCTATCTAAATTCAGCCTTAAATGCTGTTGGGGGCTTTAAAGAGGTCCTTACCGGTGAAGATACTGTCGCTGTCGCCTGCTTATTACAAAACGGTTATAAAGTTGCCTATGTTGCTGAGGCTTGCGTGCGACATTCGCATCGTTATTCCCTCAAACAAGAGTTTCAACGTCATTTTGACACTGGGCTTGCAAGAAGGGGATATTACAATCTGATTGCCTTCGCCGGCGAAGACGAAAAGCGCGGACAGTTGTATGTTAAGACTCTGATTAAAAAAGTTTTAAAAGAAAAACCTTATCTCCTTCCTTATGCATCCATGCATATTGTTGCTAAATGGCTGGGCTATCGGATTGGTGCAATGAGCTTGAATGCTCCAGTATGGCTGAAAAAAGCTTTGAGCGGCCAAAAATATTACTGGAAAACCTAATGTCTGAAACCTAAGGAAAGCGACCTAAGCGAGCATGTTTTGTACAATACCTTTTACTATGAGCAGCGAGCATAGCGAGACTGCTCTTTGGAGTGCTGCAGCTTGCTGCAGCTTTTAAATTGCACAATCTGGTATTATAACAAACCTCTATAAATACAAGATAATGCCTTTAGCCCTCATGTTAATTAGATTGTATCTTTTATAACGAATTGTTCAAACGTCTCCGAAATTTAAAAGCTGCAGCAAGCTGCAGCACTCCAAAGAGCAGTCTTGCTACGCTCGCTGCTCATAGTAAACGTTATTTTTATTACTTTGCACGTTGAACTATGCACTTTGCACTCATTGCTCATCACTATTTGCTCTTCACTATATGCTCGAATAATGTTTTTTTTATAAATAGAGCATCCCCCCAACAACTATTGGATGGTAGATTAAAGACATCTACATTGGAGCCTACAAGCTCAAAATTATTTTCATGCATCCACTTCAAAACGTCTTTAAAAAGATACTGATCTTTATAAGCTTCAATGAATTCAACTTCAGTCCATATAACAAGTGCATTTTTTGCTAGATCGCTTGCCATTAAAGTGTTTAATTCATATCCCTGCATATCTAGCCAAAGGAAATCTATATGATCTACATTTGCATTCCTAGCCCAATCATCAATTGTGATTGCTTTCACTTCAATTCTAGAAGGAAAAGAGACGTGTGGTGCATATTTTTCTAAGGGAAAGTTCGGTGGCAGCAAAGAGCTTGAGGAAGAAACGCTTTCTGGAACATCATTAATAACCGATAGATAAAATGTAGCATTCCCTGTTTTATCTGAAAGAGCATAGGGAACAGCTGTAATGTGGGGATTTCCTTCAACAGTAGAGTATAACTTTAAATATAATTCAGGCACCGGTTCAAAAGCATATAATAATGCATTAGGAAAAATTTTCGATATGTAAAGTGAATCTTGTCCATCATATGCGCCAGCTTCGATGATTATAGGTTTTTCTGGAAGAAATAATTTTACGTAATTAAGGACTTGTTCGGAGTTATTTGGCTGGAATTTTTTCAAGGGAACATTTGATAAGCATCTTGAAAAAATGGCATAAGAAAGTAAAATAGAAAATATTATTTTAGATAGCACTTCACCTCCAGAGGTAAGCGTCAATATACCCATATCACATCTCCGGCATTCTGTCGACTTCTTGCATAAAATTATGCTAAAGTGAAAGTGCAAGGGACTTGTGACCAACACTGAATTATGATTCACATTAGCCCGTAAGGGCGGCTCTTTCGATAGCCCAGGTCAAGTGCGAGCGCGTAAGCGCGAGACACGCAGGCCTGGGTAAAGTTGTAATTAAATTTAAAGCCTCCGTAGGAGGCGGCTCTTCATAAAGGCGAAAGGCGAAAGGCTAAAGGCTAAAAAATCATATTTAGCCTTTAGCTTTTGGACTTTAGAAAGAGTCGCCTCCTACGGAGGCTTTTAATTTTTATTGCATTATGACCCAGGCCTGCGTGTCTCGCGCTTACGCGCTCGCACTTGACCTGGGCTATCAAAAGAGCCGCCCTTACGGGCTGATGTGAAGGCAAAATTCTATATGTGACACAAGTCGCTTTGTACTAAGGATTAGGTACAAAGAACTAGGCACTAAGAACTAGGCACTAAGAACTAGGTACAAAGAACTAAGCACTAAGAACTAAGCACTTTGAACTTTGCACTATGCACTATGCACTCATTGATCGATTTGACAAAAAGTTGAATTGTTGATTAGATCCGATTCATGAGTCAACAACCTATCAATATACTGGGGGCTGGTCCATCTGGGCTGGCCGCGGCGATTGCTTTTGCGCAAGAGGGCAGGGAAGTGCATGTTCATGAGCGCTATGATTCTGCAGGTAAAAGATTCTTAGGCGACCTTCAGGGGCTAGAAAATTGGTCTACCGGTAAAAATGTGATCTCACAGATCAAATCATTCGGAATAGAGATTAATTTTGAGGCAACGCCGTTTTATGAGATCACTTTGACTAATGGCCTCCACTCCTTTAAAAGGAGTTCCAAAGAACCCCTCTTTTATTTAGTAAAGCGCGGCACAATGCCTGATTCGTTGGACAAAGGCCTTGAAGAGCAAGCATTAAAAAGAAATGTCAATATTCACTATCGCTCAAAATTTGCGGCTGAATCCGCTGATGTAATAGCTACAGGGCCTATTAAAAGTGCTGTAGTAGCAATGGACAAAGGATTTATATTTAAGACAGATCTTCCCAATGTTGCTATCGGTATATTTCATGACGATTATGCCTACAAAGGGTATTCTTATTTACTTGTTGCCAATGGATTTGGGTGCATTTGTTCAGTAGTTTTCAAAGATCTTCACCTTTTGAATGGATGTTTTGAAAAAACAATTGAACTTGTAAATAAGATGTATGACATCAATTTGAAAGACGCTCATCCTGTTGGCGGCATTGGCAGTTTTCGCCTCAATAGCGCAAAAGAAGATGGATCTGCTTGTTATGTTGGCGAATCAGCCGGTTTGCAGGATTTTTTATGGGGATTTGGCATAAGGACGGCAATAACTTCAGGGTTTATGGCAGCTCAATCTCACATTGAAAAAAAGAACTATACACAATCTTATCAAAAGCATTTTCAAAATTATATGAAAGCAGGCGTTGTTAATCGCTATCTTTGGGAAAAAATAAAGATAGGTTCAACTCCGTTAATTCCTTACTTCATGCTTTTCCCAGCTTCATTGAGGACTAACTTTTGGCTGCTTTATAAGTATACCCCGCTTCATCAATTGCTTTATCCCATTGCTTACCGATATATTAAAACTCACTATCCTGCTAGTATTGATTTTTAAAGATTTGCAGAGGAAGAATGGTGAAAGATCTTGAAGAGAGCAAAGAGTCCTTTGATTTCAATGACGAAAAGTTTCTATATCACATCAGGGAACTGATATCTCTCGCTGGAAGCAAACCAGAGTCTTTTGAAGGCGAGCTGATCACTCAGATGATCCAAAACAGCCTAAAATTCTTGCGGGACAAGCATGATATATGGCAGCTCAAGCTTGTGACCAGGGCGCTTAAAGAGATGCGATATGCTTATGGTATTTTTAATAAGTATAGCAGAGATAAAAGCATTAGCATCTTTGGGTCCGCCAGGACGCCTGAGGACCATCCTGATTATCTTGCCGCCAAAGCGTTCAGCCACTTGATCGCTGATCATGGCTGGAAATGTATTACAGGGGCAGCTGATGGTATTATGAAGGCCGGCCATGAGGGCGCTACAGAAGAAAATGCTTTTGGCCTCTCGATCAAGCTTCCTTTTGAAACTCCTTTAAATTCAATTATAGCAGGCAATCCAAGATTGATCACTTTCAGGTATTTTTTCACTCGAAAGTTGATGTTTTTAAGCCACTCGGATGCTGTCGCCGCCTTTCCTGGCGGCGTGGGCACTATGGACGAGCTTTTTGAGGTCCTGACATTGATGCAAACAGGCAAGACGAATATCATTCCAGTAGTTCTTTTGGAAGGGAAAAACGGTCAATATTGGAAGGAATGGGAGCGATATTTAGAAGAGCATTTATTGGCAAATGGCTGGATCAGCCCTGAAGATAAAAGCTTTTACTACATTGCAGGCAGTCCAGAAGATGGCATGCGGCATGTGAAGCATTTTTATAATCGCTATCATTCAAGCCGTTATGTCAGGGACGATCTCGTGATAAGAATAACAAAGCCTTTGACATCTGAACAAATCCAACTATTGAATTCCAAGTTTGGCTCCCTATGCAAAGAAGGGGATATTCATGCCGCCGAGCCTTATAATGAAGAGACCGATCATTTGGATCTTCCAAGGATTGCATTTACCCATACGAAAAAACATTTTGGAATTGTTCGGCAGCTTATCGATCAAATTAATGACTTTAAATAGAAGGGTGTTCCCTTGTCTAATGCTAGAGATGTAATAAGCGTCACTATTTTGACTAAAAATAGTGAGAAGTATTTAGAGGATGTGCTGAATTCCTTAAGGAATTTTAAGGAAGTGGTGATCTACGACACTGGCTCGACAGACAGCACGTTAGATATCGCTAAAAAATACTCCAATGTAAAAATCTTTAAAGACAATTTTATTGGCTTTGGACCAACTCATAATAAAGCTTCCAAAGCTGCCTCGAATGACTGGATCCTTTCAATCGATAGCGATGAAGTGGTGACGCCGCTAATGGAGAAACAGATAGGCCAGCTTGCTTTGGATCAGCATGTAGTCTATTCATTTCCAAGGGATAATTATTTTAATCGCAAATGGATCAAATGGTGCGGGTGGTATCCGGACAGGCAGTTTAGACTATATCATCGCAAATTCACGCATTTTTCCGATGCTCAAGTCCACGAAGCAATTATTATCAAAGACATGAAGCATATACCATTGAAAGGTTCGATTACCCATTATTCTTATGACACGATTTCTGATTTCCTTATTAAAATGCAATCTTACTCCGACCTATTCGCTAGGCAGAACGTTGGTAAAAAGGCATCTAGTCCGTTTAAAGCAATTACTCATGGATTTTTTGCTTTCTTTAAAAGCTATATATTAAAAAGTGGCTTTTTAGGTGGATATGAAGGCTTTGTCATATCAGCTTATAATGGTCACACAGCCTTTTACAAATATCTAAAACTGTATGAGGCAAATCAAAAATTGACAAAAGGAAACAAGCTAATCGCTAAGAAAAAGTTTTAGGATTTTCTTATGCCCTGAAGAAAAAGGTAATTCTCTTAATTGATCCAGGCTGGCCCAAAGAAATGGGGTTTGGATAGCCGGGATCTTTCTTTCATGGCATTTAAATGTTAATGGCTGTAAGCAGGCTTTATATCTTGTAAAAGTCTGAGTAACAGCTGAGAGTGATTTTTCGAAGGTAACTTTGCTGTTTAGTGAACTAAGAATCGACTTTTCGATCTTCTTAAGATTTAATTCTTTGTCCTCAATTTCAAAATAAGGAAATTCATGCAAATCTGACATGATTTCTCCTTTGGGACATTTCTTAATTAAGATTTTGTCTTTGAATGAAATGATGGCGACAGCTCGGTGTAGATAAGTTGTTTTAACTTTTTTCGCTTTTAAAGGTAGTGTAGAGGTTATTTCGTAGGCAAATGCTTTGCAAGAGTTTTTGATAGGGCACATTTGGCACTTTGGCTTTTTTGTGCAAATAGTAGCCCCAAGTTCAATGAGAGCCTCATTGAACAGCCAAGGTTCATGTTGAGGCAGAAGCTTTTCAGCATGGCTTTTGATGGCACTTAATGTCTTTGGCAGTGAGATGTCTTCCTTTATTGCAAAGTGCCTTGCCAAGACTCGGATGACATTACCGTCAACGGCAGGTGCTCGAAGTTGAAAAGCAAAGCTCTGGATGGCCCCGATTGTGTAGGGCCCTAAGCCTTTGATTTTTTTTAATTCGTCATAGGTATTTGGTAAAATGCCATTGTGATTATTTAAAACATATTTTGCTCCATCGTGAAGATTGCGGGCACGGGAGTAATAGCCAAGGCCTTCCCAGGCTTTAATGACAGATTCGGGTGAAGCTTCTGCTAGATGCTTGATGGTTGGGAATTGTTTCATCCACCTTTCGAAGTAGGGGATGACGACAGCAACTTGGGTTTGCTGCAGCATGATCTCCGATACCCAGACGGCGTAGGGCGATCTGTCGGTCCGCCAGGGCAGGTCGCGTTGCTCCCTTACAAACCATTCCTTTAATTCGTTCGTATTCATAAAATTTTTTAGACACAGATGACACAGATAGCACAGATAAACACAGATAAAAATCTTAAATCGAATTATCTTTTAAGCAAACATATTTATCTGTGAAAATCTGTGCCATCTGTGTTATCTGTGTCTAATTATCTTTATTCAATGAAGGGTCGTCTTGGTTTTGGGTGGGGAGGGTGGTGTTGGCAGCGCGCTGGAGCTGCTGCCAGTAGCCGCGGTCGAACCAGCCACGGCTGCCATTCCAAAAATACACCAAAACAAACAAGCCAACGGCTATCCAAAAAAAATAGCTGAACATGAGCCAGCCAGGCACTTTGCCATGACCTGTAGCTATCCGGGGATCTCCATAAAATAAGAGATCGTCCTTTTCTTCATCGTGTTGTTTTGTCATTTTTGTCTACCTTTTCATCATCATTCATCATTTGATATTTAGCCTCTTCATCCATATCAAGACGGCCTTTTCTCCATAAATAGATGAAGATAATAAAGGCTCCGCCAACAAAGAAAAAAATAAGAGCATAATGTAGAATGCTTCCGTACACACCGGTTTCATCTGTCATATTTGGATTTAGCATATTATTCCTTCAGCGTTCTTAGTCCGTCGATAATCTCTTTCGTTTTAATAGGGTCTTTTCCAATCCACCACGCTTGTGTCGGAGGAGTTATCCTAGTGCCTTTGGTCATTAAATATTGGTAGATGGCTTCGAATTGTGAATTTGGCAGGTTCACGCTGCGGGTTCCGGTGCCGCGCGGGTCGTTGTCAAAGAAATGCTGAAATGAAGGCATGATTGATCCGGCGCTGGCGGTTTTTGGCGACCAAAAATGTCCCTTGTGCCAGTCACGACCGGGGCGTTTTACACCAACTCTAGAGAGGTCTGGTCCAATTCGCCTTGTTCCTGCGAAAGTGAAATTTTGGTAAATGTATTCATTAGCCGAAGAAGGCGGAGCAGGGTAGGCTTCGGAGCCATTGAGAACGACATCTTGAATGAGAGTGCGAGTTTGATCAGTATGGCAATACCAGCATCCTTCAATTTTATAAATGTTTTCTCCCATGAGAATGAGTTCCTGTCTTGACAGAAAGCCATAGGGTTGGCCGTGGATCTCATGGTCATTCTTTAAGGCAATGCCTTCAGGATTGTAATGCCAAAGTACTTTGTCTCCTTGCATATTTTTTGAGACTTTGAACTCTTGAGGGTTAAGTACGTAGATAACGCCCGAATCTTTGTGATAATCTTCTTGGGGCGGGTTGAGAAGTATAAAATCTTTGTCAACCCAGTTTTCCAGGATGCTATCTGTATTGGATACAGCAAATGCTGAATCATTTGCATGTTCAAAAAGTTCCAGGATAATGTAGTCCGGCCTTGGCTGACTATCTATTTCAGCTTTTGGGTGGCTTTTAGACCATGTTTCCATTAATTCTTTCTTAATTTTTGCTGCAATTTCCTGAGCTTTGAAAGATTCAGAATTCTTAGGCTTCCTAAGCATTAGAAGATTGGAAGTCAGCTTCAGTTCTTTATCGCTTGCGTGGGTAATAAATTTTTCCAAATTTGGCGAGGCAATAATTTTGGTCAGTTCATCTTCTTGAAATGCTAGCAGCGAAAATCCTTTTTTGAGGTGTCTGATGACCTGTCTTTCTCCATTACTTGAATTGCTTATGTAGATGTTTGGATCTGCTACCTCATACATCTGCACCTGATAAGGGGATGTGGGACTGGTCCAGGATGGGTCCACGTAACTTGGTGCAATAAGGGTCACTATGACAGCGCAAGAAAATAAAAGAATGACCCCAATGATGGTGTAAAGAGCTGAAGCCTCGACTTTGTCCATGAAATGATTTTCATTGCTCATACCGCTGACTCCAGATTTGGGGCGATCTCATGCTTTTCCGTGCTTTTTAAAAGAACAGTGTTGAAGATGTTAATGGCAAATATCATATTGCCTACTAAGATCATGAGCCCGCCTATGCCGCGTAGGATCCACCACCCGCGCATATCTGCTATCGTTTGTAAGAATGAAAGCCTGGTTAAATTATTATGAAATTCAGCATAGCTATTGCCATCAGCCCATGTGGACCATTGCAAGCCTTGCAGGAAGCCTCCGATCCATAAGGCCAGGAGGAAAGGAATGCTTCCCCAAAAATTCAGGTTAAAGTGCCATGATGCGAGCTTTTCTGACCACAGCGGCTTTTTGGTTATCACGGGGATAGCTTGGTAGATGCCTGCGATAGCAAAAAATGTGAAAGTGGCATATAGGGAGATGTGGGCATGACCTATGACCCAGTCGGTTTTGGAGGTGATTTCATTGACATTTCTGAGGGCCATAATAGGACCTTGGATGCAGGTGATCAAGTAGAAGATATTCCCCATCATGAGAAATCTTATAGGGACGCTTAAAGTATACGCGCGCCAATGCTTTTGTAGAGTGAGGAATAAGTTATGCACAACGGTCCAGACAGGGATAAAGAGCCAAATTGAGAAAACAATAGATACTGTTTGCAGCCATTGAGAAATGGGCCCATGGATCATATGATGGGCACCGATCCAGGCGTAGACAAATGCGACAGCCCAAAAGCCTATCATGGATAGTCTGTGGCTATATATTGGAGTATTAGCAATTTTAGGAAGAAAGTAGTAGGCAGTTGCAAGGCCCATAGGGGTAAAGATCAAGCCCACAAGATTGTGAACATAGAACCAGCTGACATTGACTCTGGAAATGCCTTCCGGCACCCACATGACGACGTAGCTGCCCACAAAAATGGTAAATGTTGCCCAGACCATTGTTCCCATTGAGTACCATAAAGAGACATACATTTTTTCATATTTTCGATTGGCAATCGTCATGAACATATTGTAGACAATCATGAGCCAGGCAAGGATGAGAAGAGGCTTTGTAGGGATCCAGCCTACCCAGCTTGGAAATTCAGCATACTCCCATCCAAAATTTGTTCCCCATGGGTATGAATAGACACCTATAATTAAAGAGAACCACCAAATGGCTGTAGCCCACTTAGCAAGCTGTGAGCTCCAAATAGCAATACCGCAAAGTCTTGGGATGAAATAATAGAATAGGCCGATGTTAGCAGAAAGAAGCCAAAGCAAAGTGACATGGCCCACGTGAACAGGGCGAAGCCGGCCAAAGGTCACGTATTCTCCTGAGTAGTAATCTGGAAATACAAAGGTGTTAAAGGCAATAAAAACGCCCATGAGCATGCCAATAACCATGAATATGA
>Ga0207147_1072_pt1 | contig 18334 bp, 11 predicted proteins | sample Alteio_BWMinHeat_33_FD_153551 | JGI IMG/M metagenome (GOLD analysis project Ga0207147, IMG submission 153551) | Enriched cells from forest soil in Barre Woods Harvard Forest LTER site, Petersham, Massachusetts, United States -... | ecosystem: Environmental > Terrestrial > Soil > Temperate forest >... | reverse complement strand
ATGCGAATTTATGCCGTCGGGGATATCCATGGGCACCTGGATCTGTTGGACGCGGTCCTCGCGCGAATTGATGCGGATTTGGCCGTACATCCCGTATCGAACGCGATCAGCGTTTTTCTGGGTGATTACATCGACCGCGGTCCCGATTCCAAGGGTGTGCTGGATCGGCTCATCAGTTATCGCATCAGCCGACCGGCCGTCTGCCTGATGGGAAACCACGAGGCATTTCTGTGCGAGTTCCTGAAAAATCCCGATGTTCTTTCGGACTGGGGACGCTACGGCGGACTGGACACCCTGCTGTCATATGGACTGGCCCCGACCATGAAAAACCAGGGCCAAGAGTATCGAAAACTCGCTTCTGATCTCGACAGGCTCCTTCCGTCCAGCCACCGCGAGTTCCTGAGCAGCCTAAAGAAATATTTTATCTGCGGCGATTTCTTCTTCGTACATGCAGGAGTTCGACCAGGAATTAGCCTCACCGAGCAATCCGAAGATGACCTCCTCTGGATTCGAGAGGATTTCCTGCTGTGCGAGGACGAGTTTGACAAGGTTATCGTGCACGGCCATACGCCCGTCCTGGAACCGGATGTTCGACCCAACCGTATCAACATCGATACGGGTGCCTACGCGACCGGCCGACTGACTTGTCTGGTTCTAGAAAGCGATCAGGTCAGGTTCGTTTGAGATGCGGGCTCGCGAGCGAGCGCGATATGAAGCCCACTCCTATTTCAACAACAAATTGTGTTTTGCTCGCGAGAATGCGGTGCCATAGCCTGCCGGGCAACGTCACGCCCAGGCGCGTCCGCCGGAAAATCCGACCGTTGAATCCGTTTTTTTGCTGTTGTTGGTCGCGATATTGATTTTGACGGTGCAATCCGCGCCGGTTCCATCCGACTGATTTTAGAGAATATCCAGTCGAGACGTGCTCACAAAAATCCTCAGGGGTTTGAACGAATATGGGGCCTGCCGCGACATCTCGTTGCAAACTTGATTGGCTCGATTTCCATGCTTCCCCAGCGCAAGATGGGTTAACTATAACTTACGCAGTTAGTCTGAAATCTTGAAAAGGATACAACAATTGCTGGGCAACATAAACAACCAAGGTTACTACGATTATCTCGCCGAGAAGTTTCGCTGCGGCGCTTTAACCGATTGAAAACAAGAGTTTCGTTGATTATATTCTGATATAAGAGGGTTTATGTGCCCATGCCCTCTTATTAGCCGTTTTCAGAATTCAGCAGGCACCTTCAGCTGACCCGGATATATGGGGAACGGAAGGCCGCCATTAGGAGCATTCGTTTGAGCGTTAACGAAAGTTATCAGGATCAAGAGCAAGTTGCCGCTCATTCCGCGCGCTACGTTGCCGAACCGCAACACGTTTCCGGCGGGTTCGAACTCGGTTCCATGTTTGACTTCGTCCGCCGGCGGCTCTGGATCATTGTGTCTTGCATGTTGTTCATGTGCGTGATCGGGGCCACGTATTTTATCGCCGTACCAGCGCCATACATTTCGAAGGCGGTTCTCAAGATCGATACTCGGAAATTCCAGCTTTTCCAGCAGCCCGCGAACCTTGGGGATCAAATGATCGACGCGGGGGCGGATGTTGAGAGCCATTTAGAGGCACTGAAATCCGAGAACCTGGCCTTGAAGGTCATTACCGAGCTTCGGCTCGCGGATGACCCGGAATTCGGCATGGCCGCCGCAATTCCCATCGTTTCGAACCTGATTGAAGCACGGAAGCCGGAATCGGAGGTTTGGCGCATCCGAAACGCGCTGCGAATTTTCGAGAAACATTATACGGTCGAGCGGCAAGGTGTTTTTCTGATCGCAATCAGTTTCGAGTCAGCGAATGCGGAGCGTTCTGCCCAAATCACCAACGCCGTCGCCCAAGCCTACATCACGCAGCAGCTGGATGCGAAATATGAAGTCACGCGCCAAGGCACTAAATTTCTTGAGCGTCGCATCAGCGAATTGCGCGATCAGGTTTCTGCCGCGGAGAAGGCAGTCATCGACTACAAGGCCGAGCACAAGATCGTCGATGCCGGCAACGGCCGTCTGACCACGGACCAACAGGCGACCGACGTCAACAGTCGGCTTACGGCAGCTCGGGCCAAAGCCCTGGAAATGCGGGCCCGCCTGGATCGTATCGATGCGGCCCTCAATGACCCGGCCAAGACCAACATCATCAACGCAACAGCGGACGAGGCATTAAGCAACCCGCTCATACTGAAGTTGCGAACCCAATACCTGGAGCTCGCCGGCCGCGAAGCGGAGCTGTCGGAAAAGTACGGCCGTGATCATCTCGCGGTGGTAAATGTGCGCGATAGCATGCGCAGGATCCAGGTCTCCATTCTCAATGAATTGCAGCGGCTTCGCGGGGCATACAAGAACGATTATGAATTCGCGCGTGAGGCTGAAGAGCTCATCAATAAGCAATTTCAAGGGGCAATCGCCGATTCTCGATCCTCGAATGAAGCTCAGGTGAAATTGGCTAACCTCGAAATCACTGCCTCGACCTACAAGACGATGTACGACAATTTCGTTCGGCGATACGCGGAAGCCACCGAGCAGCAATCGTTTCCCTACACGGAAGCCAGGCTGATCACCGAGGCGGTAGCTCCCATCAAAAGGACCTATAAGAAGAGCTTGCTGATTGTTGCGTTGACGCCGATCATAGGACTGGTCATTGGAATCGGTTTGGGCGCGCTGCTCGACTTTCTCGATCGCGGTTTTCGCACGACCACTGAAATCGAAACAATGCTCGGCCTGGCATGCATCGCTTTGGTTCCCCTGCAACGGAAAACGGCGGACGATAATCAGCGCCCTCCGACCATCATAGGCCCGCGGCGTGGTCTGATTTCCAACGAGCTCGGCGTCGTATCAAGCGTTGTAGAGCAGCCATTCTCTCGCTTCGCCGAGGCCATTCGCACGATAAAGCTTGCCGCGGATTTGAACGGTATCTCCTCCAGCAACAAGGTGGTCGGGATAACCTCCACGCTCCCCGACGAGGGTAAATCCACCATCGCATCCGCTCTGGCGATCAGCATCGCGCGAGTCGGTGGGCGCGTGCTCTTGGTCGACTGCGACTTGCGCAATCCGTCTTTGTCCCGGGCCCTGACGCCGAGCGCAGATTTGGGAATCCTTGAGGTGCTTTCCGGCAAAGTCTCGCTGGACCAGGCGCTCTGCAAGGAGGTGTACCTCAGCATGGCGTTCCTGCCCGTCCGCAGCAAATCGAGGATTGCCGATTCCAGTGAGATTCTGAGCTCGAACGCGATGAAAAAGTTGTTCGAGCGGCTTCGGCACAGCTACGACTATATCATCGTCGATTTGCCTCCGCTTGCGCCGTTGGCGGACGTTCGTGCGACGAGTCATCTTGTGGACTCATACCTCCTGGTCGCGGAATGGGGCAATACATCCACGTCGATCGTTAAACACGCATTGCGGACGGCGCCGCGGGTTTACGAGCGAGTTGTCGGCGCGGTCCTCAATAAAGTGGATATGAAGGCGCTCAGCCTTTATGACGGAAGTCGGGCCGGCTACTACCACAACAAGTCATACGGTCGTTACGGATACACGGACTGAAGATGAGCGGCGAACCGAGGCAGGCTGCAAGGCTGAAATCATTGCTGCAACCCCTTGGGGCGGCCGTGCCGGCCGGTGCGTAATGGAAATCCCCTTAAAGGGCGGTGGGTAAGCCGAACTAACTAAGTCGGCAATTTCTTTAGCGCGTCCTGTATTTTTTCATCCAATTCACTATCTGGGGCAAGTGACTGCGCCGCCTTCAGTTGTTTAGAGGCCTCCGCAGTTCGCGTTATCGCGATATAACACATGCCGAGATGGTAATGCACCAGGGCTGAATTTGGCAATTCAGCCGCTGCATGTTCAAGAAGCGAAACGGCTTCGACGTACTTGCCTTGACGATAGCTGATCCAGCCAATCGTATCCTCAAATTGTGGTACCGGAGATTCCCGCAGGCCTTCCATGAGGGATCGTGCGCGCTCAAGACTGGCTTTGTCGCTGCGGTGATCAGTAAGCAGGCTTGCCAGATTATTCTCCACGATCATGAAGCCCGGTTGTTGCCCCAACATATATTCGTATTCGGTGATGGCAGCCTCGTATTGTCGAGTCTTCTCAAGCGTACCGGCCAAGGCAAGGTGCAGGATCATGCTATCTGGCACTACCTGCAGTCCTGATCGAATGACATCGAGAGCTTGATCGAATTTCTTCTGCTCAATCCAGAGGTTAGCGAGCGCCTGATAGCCAGCGACATTCTTCGGCTGCTTTTCGATCGCCAACTTGAAGCTTTTCAAAGCCTCATCAAGCGCACCGCTGTCGAATTGAATCGAGCCCATCAAGACCCGCGCTTCAACATTTTCAGGGTTTGACTGTAGGGCGGACTTTAGAAAAGCCATCGCCTGGTCAGGCTTCTGCGCACGCATAAGCGATCTGACCAGAGAGACCGTCGGCTGCACCGCCGAAGGAGAAGCCTCGACGGCACTTTGAAAAACAGCAATGCTCTCGTCGTACTTTTGCTGCCCAAATAAGGCCGCCCCGAGGACTTGGCTTGCTACACCGCGCGTGTCGCCTGCGCTGCGGATCGCCTCGGCAATTTCCTTGGCGCCGGACCAATCGTGCCGTGTCAACTTATCTTCTGCAAAGGCCGATAAGATATCCACATTCTTTGGCCAGCGCCTTCTCAGCTCAGCCATAATGGCCTTTGCACTATCTCCGCGTCCCCGACGCTCCAAGAAGCTAACGTAGTTTAGTCCCACGGTAGCATCAAATTCGGACATTTTAACCGCAGCGGCGTACAACTTATCTGCCTCGGCAATCGATCCGCTGCGCTCATAAGCACTTGCCAACAGCAACGTCAGGTCAGTGGACTGAGGCTGTTCGTTTAAAGCCTGGCGCAAGTCGGTGATGGCAGATGCCAACTGCCCGCGAGCCATGTAAATGGAAGCGCGCAGCCTCAAGCCGTTTGTATTACGGGCGTCCTTTTGTAGAATTTCAGACACGAGCGCCGCAGCGGCATCAATCTTTTTCCTTTTGATGTCCATTTCCGCAAGTTTGACCTGCGCTGCGAAAGCTTGCTCGGATGAACTTGCGTGGCTGGCTAAATTTTGGAGCAGTCGTTCACTTTCCGCGAAATCACCCTGAGAAAAGCTAAACTCCGCTAACGCGATCTGATAGGGAAAAACCTCGCCGCCAGCGCTGATGCGCGCGACAAGCTCCTGTTTGGCTGCGGCCGGCCCTTTGGCAGCATACAGAAGGCGCACCAGGTCCAGTTCGGCTTCAGAATTGGCCGGACTAGCCTGTATTACCTTCCGAAGTTCCCCTTCCGCATTATCCTGTCGATGTTGGTCCACATAAAACTTGATCAGTTGCCTTCGGAATCCACTGTCTTCCGGATGGAGTGCCGTCAGGGTCCGCAACAGAGATTCGACCTGCGGCAAATCTCCTATTTGCTCATATAGTCTCAATCTGAAAAGCTGAATGCCAAGGTCGTTCGACGTCGGATCACTCTCGAGAATCCGCAACGCCGCCTGTTCATCGTTTTTTGCCACTCGATCGGCGGCAAGCACGATCAGAGCATCGGGGTTGCTCGGATCGACGCTGAGCGCGTCACGCGCTTGCTTGATCGCCTTGACGGTGTCGTTGAGTTGGTAAAGGATTCCAGCCCTTAGTCCGAGAAGTTTCGCATTCGGTCTGTCGGCATCAATGCCCGCGTCAGTCAGCGTAAGGGCTGGACGGGCTGAGCCGGTGAACACCAGCAGCTTGGCAAGTTTGATCCGTACTTCAATGTCGCTCGGATCCAGGTCGTTGATAGACCGCAGGCTCGCGATCAGGCGCTGCCAGTTCCTGGTGGTCTCCTCGATCTGCGCAAGGCTGCGCCATGCCGGCAACAGATCGTTTTTGAGCCTGACCGCGTTTCGCAGCTCTATGCTTGCCTTTGCGTAGTCGCGCTGTTCGACAAGCTTCAGGCCACGCTGATAATATTTTTGTGCCTGCTTCTCTGGCGAATCGTAAAGCAGAAAAGTACCTACCGTGAAAAGTCCAAGAACAGCCAGGGCGAGCAGAGCAAGGCTCTTCTTCCTGTGCGACCACCTGAACAACCGGGGCATTCTCATCCCTCCGGTCGAGTGCTTTTTAGGTTGATGCTGGACCGACGTGTTTGAGAAACCCCCTCCCCCGGCAGATATTCTGAAAGGTTGGGGATAGCGTCGCGCATGAAGGTCTGCAGGCGTTCATCCGCGTTGCGTTCACTCTCATCGCCGTGAATCTGTGTAACCAGTCGAACCAACGCTCCGTCGGTTCGATTCATTACAACGGCGTCAGCATGCAAGTACCACTTGGCCAAATACTCATTGGCAATCTTTCTGCCGCGTTCATCGAACCAATAGTAGACTAACTGTTTGATGGATTGTTTCTCTATGATTGCACGGTTCAAAGGCAATTCCGTACCGCCGTCCGTGTAACTGGTTCGCTCAAACTTGGTGATTTGCCAACCGCTGCCCGGGATACAATCATTCGGAGAGTGCAGCTGATCGTTTTTCCTCTGCGAAGCATAAAACGCGACGTAAAGATTGACCATTGTGCCGTCCGATCGCTTGTAATCCGACAAGATGTAGTCATCGAGACCAACCAGATTGCGTTCGACTTCGGGCTCCAGCGAGGAAGTTTGTCCTTGCCATTGGCCGATCCGATTGGGGAACGAAACGAAGCGAGAGCGGTCCGGGAAGATTTCCGATCGGCCAGAGATAAAAAATATTAGGGCGCCAGCCACACAGAGAAGGAGTAAGGAAATCGCGAGCTTCAACTGGTCTGCTGATTTTTTCGGCTGTTTTTGAGACAGCTTGGCCGTCACTTTCGGAAAATAAAACACATCTGAAAAGGTCCTACCGGAGATGCGCGCCAGAAAATAGATCTCCAACATCAATATGCAGGCACATGCGAGGAATATGACCCAACCCTCGAAAGAGTGAAGGAGCCCGTCGGCGGCCTGAGTGCCCCAGTAATCGACTGTGACGCCGACCAAACCAATCCTAAGGCTGTTCATCGCAATCGTGATCGGGATGCTGGAGACCAATACCATAGCGCGCTGCCAGAGCGGCGCATGGAACATATATGCGGCGAGAAAACTGACACTCAGAAGAGGATAAATGTATCTCAGTCCGCTACATGCATCGACGACCTGAATCTTATAATCGCCCAGATCGATGATATTTCCGTCTAGAAAGACCGGAATTTGAAACATCCTGATGACGAGGGCCCCTAGTTGCGATGAAATGAGCTGAAGTCGAAGCGACATCAGAGAGTCGACGAAATGAGGAACGGGGATTGCGAACAGCAGAAACAAGATCGGCAGAAGGGCAGGCCGCAGCAAGGAATATCCGCCAATTCCAAGCACTAATCCAACGAGCGCCAGGACGAATCCCACCTGCGAAAAATTTGGCATGACGCTCAATTCGCCGATGACATGCATCGCCGCGGCGAGCAGCACAATGATTGGACCTGTCCAGACCGGTCGGCCGATACTTGCGCGCAATACGTCGCGACGCGACCAAAGCAACCAAGCCGCCACAACGGGTATCAAAAACCCGTGGGCATATTCTTCTTGGGCCATCCAGCGGTTGACCAGGCTCAAGAGCGCTGTATTGAAAACAACGAGTGTTATCGGGATAGCAATGAGTGCAATCATTCCAGCGCGAAACGCGCCGCTTTGCTCCGTGCCAATCGACTGGACCGACATCACCCGCCCTTTGCTAAAGGATAAACAGCATTACCGGCCGCGTGTCTTGCACACGAACTGCGGCTCAATACCGGATTGGCGCATGTGATCAGACCATTGATCCGCGCGAATCGCGACGGAGTGGCTGCACTTGTACTCGGAGCATCAGCAGCCCGCCCACACCAGAAAAGCGCATCTCTGCCGAGAGGTCACTTTCTGTGGGCGGATCGCCTTCCGCGCTGATCAAACGGCGTTCAACGCCATCGTGCTCCTGCGCCGATACCCCATGAAGCCTAGAACACCGAGGCCGAGGAGCATCATCCCCCATGTCGAGGGTAAGGGGGTGGCGCTAATCCGCAAAGTGCCATCGGCGACACAATTAGAACAGACCGGAGCGAAACCCAAGCTGCCCCATAAGTATCCGGAACCGTTGGTGGCCGAAAACCAGGCGTCAGAGGTCCCAACACCTAAGGTCGCCCCCGTAGGCGCAAAAATATTAGCGAAGAAGCTCTTATTGCTCGTGCCTTCGAATAAAATACCGGCGCTACTATCGATTGGGAACACATTGTCGGAATTAAAGCCCGCCGTATAGGCGGTCACCGGGAACAGGCTCGTCGCTCCGGATATCGAGTCGATCGAAAAGACGCCACTCCCGGAAACAATCAGATTGTTTGCGGCGTTGGTCGTGAACGTACCCGACCCACTAACGGTTGGATCGTGAATACCTCCCTGGTATATGAAATTGTATGTGGCAGCCTTTGCGGGAACCGCAAACGAAACCATAACCGCAAGAGCAGCGACTCCCGCACCGATATGCCGTCTCATTTTACGAGCTCCAATTTAATTCTACTAAACATAATTTTAAATGGCCCGAACTTTTGGGGTGCCCCAGTTAACCATTTATTTCATCTCATGATTTCAAATAAATGATCCCCTGTCAATCCGGTCTCACGCCTCGCGGCACTTGATCTGTGGAAGCCAATCGGACCGACGGGAAATCGGTGCGGCGCGAACTTGGTTTGACGCACACCGGACAGAACGATCGATCAGGCCAGAATGGGGGGCTGGCGGGGCGCGGAATTCACTGCTGGCTCCTCCAAGCGACTAGGTGGCGCATCTCTAAAAACTACAAAGGCAATCACATTCTTTTGTTTTCGCTCGGAAAATTGAACCTGGAAACGGCTAGTTGCGACCACCGGAAGCAAACCGAAGGCAAGGCCGAAACCGTGGTTTCTAGAGAGCGTCCAATACAGCCGATGTCCGCGAAGCAGTTAACCCTAAAATATGCGGAAGTGCTTCATCTTCGGCAGGTCGTTCGGGAGGCTGAATTTCACGCCGCTCAGATCCTGGCCTCCAAGCAAGACTTCGCGAACAGCGTATTAAATTCGCAAGTGAATCAGTCGATTTCCCGATTTGCTGGCTGATCTCTGCAGCGGGTTCCGTGTATTGCCGATGGGGATTATTCTTCATCGGTCCACGTTGCTGGTCACAAACTCCTCGATCGTATGACCAGCCTTTGAGAACGAGCATTCGTTTGAGCGTTTGTGAAAGAAGGTTAGCGCGCGCATCAGGATCAAGTTGCCGCTCATTTCGCGCGCCACTTGCCGAACCGCAACTGGTTGTGGAATAGGGCAGTACTCCACGTCCATCGTTCGACGCACAGCGCCGCGGGTCTACGAGCGAGTTGTCGGCGCGGTCCTCAATAAAGTGGATATGAAGGCGCTCAGCCTTTTGACGGAAGTCGGGCCGGCTACTACCACAACAAGTCACACGGTCGCTACGGATATACGGACTGACGAATCGGCAGGGGCGCCCGCAAGCTCTCTTGCCGAAGCGCCGCCTCACCGGAAGACACGGTTGCGGTGGCACCATTGGATGAAGACGTATAGCGACCAGACCCGCGACCAATACATGCCGGGCGCCCCCTCGAGAAACGCACACCAGAGCCGCTCCACCGCCACAGGGTCGAGCCCAACGGGAGCGATCGCCTGCGGGTCCCGCAGGGTTTGGTCCATGACGTCCTTCAGGCCGCGCCGTATCCACCGATCGAATGGCAGCACGAACCCGCTCTTGGGTCGCTCGAACAACGCGGGGTCAAGGCCGCGCAGGCCAATACGCCGCAACATGGCCTTCCGACCCAGCGGCCGGTAGCGCGCCCGATCCGGCAGGCGGTCGATGCTTTCGAAAAGCACTTGATCTACCAGCGGCACCCGCTGCTCCAACGAGGAGGCCATGCTGGCCGCGTCGTTGTCACGCAGCAATCGCTCGCCCAGGAAGAGCCGCTGCTCCATGACGCTGATGGCTGAAAGCGGTGTGCGGTGCCGGGTCTCCGCGACGATCCGCTGGCGCATGGCCGGGGGCAGCCCGTCGGCCAACGCCTCCGCAAAGCCCCGCGCCAGGAGCTCTTGCTGGAAGCCCGGGAGGAAGAGCGCGTATGCCAGCTGGTAGAGAGCCAACAGATCGTCACCGCGACCGACCATCGCAGGGAGCTTGGCCCAGCGCGTCTGAGGCTGCACCGCTCCGCCCGAACGGCGTAGCCCCCGCGTAGCCAGCGTGGCGGCTGCCACCTGCAGGCTACGTGGTATCCAGGCAGCGCGGCGCGACCAGCGCTGCAGGACCGGCAGGTCGCGGTAAGAGGTGTAGCCTCCGAAGAGCTCATCACCGCCCGTTCCTGAAAGCGCCACCGTGAATCCCGCGGCGCGGATGGCATGCGACATGTAGTAGGCGTTAAGCCCGTCGAAGGTCGGCTGGTCCAGGCTGTCGAGAGCGGCCTCCAGCTTTCCGACAAAGTGCCCCTCCGTCAGCACCACCTCGTGGTGCTGGGTCCCGATCGCGGCGGCAATCTGTCGGGCAATGGGGGCCTCATTGAACTCCTGTTCCTCGAAAGCCAGCGTGAAGGTGTGGACGGGGTTTTGGGCTGCGCGCTGAGCCAGGTTGGCCATTGCCGAGGAATCCACCCCGCCTGAGAGGAAGACCGCCAACGGCACGTCGCTGGCGAGGTGAAGCCTGAGCCCCTCCTCAAGGATGGCAGCGAGGTCCTCCTCGCCCATGGTCGGATCAGGGGCGCGGTCCGGGATGCGCCAGAACTCTTCCTTGCGCACTTCGTTGCCGGCTCCGTCGAGTTCCAGAAAACTGCCCGGCCAGAACAAATCGATGCCCCTGACCGCAGTCCCGGGACCGGCCACGAAACCGTTCCATACGCCGCTGGCGACGGCCTGCGGGTCAAGGCGAGGCGTGCCGAGCAGCCCGGAGGCTAGCAGGGCGCGCAGCTCCGAGGCGAACGCGATCGACCAGCCCCCGTCCGGGTTTGTCGATCGTGCCAGATAAAGGGGTTTGATACCCAGTGGGTCTCTTGCAAGCAGGAGCCGGCGCCGCTTCGGGTCCCAACTGGCGAAGGCAAACATGCCGCGCAGCCAGCTCACCGCTGCTGGCCCGTGGAGGCCAAGCGCGCGTAACATGATGGCCGTATCGCCGGTGGAGTTGAACTCCTGCCCTTCCGCCACCAGGCGCTGGCGCAACTCGGGGAAATTGTAGATCTCGCCGTTGAAGGTGATCACATGTTCGGTCACGGGGTCGATCATCGGTTGGGCGCCCGCCTCCGAGAGGTCGAGGATGGCCAGCCGACGGTGCCCCAGCAGCGCCCCCCAGCCGCGGTCGTCCGGCGTGGAGAACCACATCCCGCCGGCGTCCGGGCCGCGGTGAAGCATGGCATCGTTCATGCGCCGGAGGGCTGCACGATTGGGCTCGTCCAGTCGTCCGATGATCCCCGCAATGCCACACATCAACTGGGTCCTTCCTGAAAGCCGACGTCAAAATGGATGCAGAATGAAATCGAGCGCGAGCTTCTGTAACTCTACGGTTTCTATGCGGATGCCGCCGCGCGTTTCCCACCATCGATCTGGATCAAAACTTGAGTATCGTGCGGGTTGAACCATGACGCGCGTCCGGTGGCCTTTCATAATTCGATTGAGAACTCGGCGTATTCGCCGGGAGTGATCCTTGGCGACCACGAACACAATGGACCTTAACTCATGATCGTCGCACCATGGCGGAAGAACCAGACCTTCCCCTTCGGTTCCAGCTTCTGTCCTGGGAATTTGCAAAACATCGGTTACGCCAAGCCACCCCAGTTGGCGAATCTGCCTTGCACTTTCATCTTCATACGGCAGCCCCCGGCGGATGAATTCGAGGTCTTCTCCACCAGGGGGGTCGGTAAAAATCGCAACACGCGTTGCGATGCCGCTTTTCACGAGGTCCGCCGCTTCCAGCGCGCCGGCACCGCCGGAATCAAGCGATATGACAATGATGTCGGTAACTCCAACCGGTTCGTTGACGACGAGCGCCCATCCTGCGGCTCGCAGGACCGGCTCCCGAACCGCGGGAACGGCAACGATGGCTCCCGCGACCAATGCGAGCACGACTATTAGCATCGAGCCCCATCTCGGCCACCGGGAACTCATGCGCGGGTCGATCTCCAAATTTCGCGTGCTCGTCCCAACTCAATGCTTTCTGCGCCGGAGGGACCAGCGCCCCGACAGGTTTGATTAACAAGGGATAGCAGGGTAAGATTTCATCTGTCCAACATATTAAGCACCAGGGAATTTAAATTGGACTCTCGAGCAGAATTTAATTCGAACTCGCCAATAGAATGCTAAAATGTCAAATGCGTTAACGCACTCCTTCACATCGGGAAGTCCTCTATACTCAGGACGTCACGATTGGATAGCATGATTTGGTCAGGGCTTACTTTGCCTCGCTATATTGAATGTCTTGCGGAACGGCTCACAGGCCTTCCGAGCGCGTGGGGCTCCGGCAGGTTTGGCCGGCTTCAGAAAAGGCGCATGTGACCGCGCCGCCGATTCCAGGAGCGTCGATGTCGGACGTCCGAACTCCGGAGCGTGCCAGCGCACGGCCGGACCTGCGAGGACACCTGCCGGTCCTGGACGGCGTTCGGGGCCTCGCCATCCTTATGGTGCTGGTGTTCCACTTCGTCGGCAACACGCTCGCGACCAACTGGGTCGAGGGCGCCATTATCGGCGTGACCAACTACGGATCCTACGGCGTCGAATTGTTCTTCGTGCTTTCCGGCTTCCTCATCACCGGCATTCTCTACGATGCCCGCAACAAGCCGCATTACTTCCGCGACTTCTACATGCGGCGCCTGCTGCGCATCTTCCCGCTCTATTACGGCGTGCTGGCGCTTGTCTTCTTCGTGGCCCCGCTGATTCCGCTGCTGCGCGGGCCGACCCTCGACTATCTCGTGGATCGCCAAGCCTGGGCCTGGCTCTATGCCGTCAACATCTACATCGCCCAGGCGGGGGATTGGTCCTTCTCCTATCTCGATCACTTTTGGTCGCTTGCCATCGAGGAGCACTTCTATTTGTTCTGGCCGCTGGTGGTCTTCCTTCTGGCCCGCCGGCCCCGAGTGCTCATCGCGGTCAGTCTCGCGACCGCGCTGGGCGCTCTGCTGGCCCGGCTGATAGGATCGCTCATGGGGCTTGGCTGGTTGACCACTTACGTCCTGACCCCGTTTCGGCTGGACGGCCTGGCGCTGGGCGCTTTCCTGACAATGATGGCGCGCCAGCCCAACGGCGTGGAGCGGCTCGTGCGCGCGCTGCCTTGGGTGGTAACGATAGCCGGAGGGCTGCTGGCGGTCAGCTTTGTGTGGACGCGCCTCGTGTCGCGCCATGGGCTGGAGTTGGTGCTGCCGGTGCGGGCGTCGTTGATCCTGATGCTGTTGGCCTGCCTGCTGGTTTGGGTCCTGATCGCACCGGCGCAGTCGGTCACCTCGCGCGTCTTCCGCAGCCGCGCCCTGGTCTTCCTGGGTACTTACAGCTATGGCCTGTACGTCTATCATCACTTCATCTCATATTATCTGAGCAACAACCGCACCGAACTGGATCTGGCGCGCTGGCTAGGCTCTCACGGGGCCGCGGTCGTGCTTCAGGCCACACTGGGCGCGTCGGTCTCGCTTGCCATCGCCTATCTGAGCTACGAGCTTTTCGAGAAGCGGTTCCTCAGGTTGAAGCGGCGGTTCAAGACCGCCGAGGACTTGCCGCCTGATTCATCGCGGCTGGCAGCCGTCAGTTTCCTCGAACGGCGCCCTCCCGTACAAGGCACCGAGCTCGCAACAACACCAGCCTTCAACGCTGCTGCGGACGGATTTAACCGCTCGTCGGACGGACACCACAACGTCAACTGACATTGGCTTTTTTCAGGGTGGGCGCGCGACTGCACGGCTCGCCCCACAGATTGCAGTTTGGGTCAGCCGATCGCAAGATCGTTAACGATTTTCTCGGACTCGACTTGGCGCGCGAGGGCGCCGCCGACTATCGTGATATCCAGATAGTTTGATCAACGGCAGGTGGCAGGCTAGTATTCCGTTCCGTCACCAACCGTCGGTGCATCCAACGCGGACACGAGTAGACTGCCAGCATGTCCACAATCTCAAGGCGGCACCCCACCGAATGGGTAAAGCCTAGATCCTCCGCCCCGATGCTTGACAAATTTGCGGCCATTCCGATCGCGGCATGTGTCTACGCATTAATCGTGTCGCCATTATTGGCGCATTACCTATTGGTGCATTTGCCGCCCGGGGCGATGTTGGAGCCCGATTGGGGGGCCAGAATTTTCTGGCCTGGCTTGGCGATTATTTCCGCCATCATGATCCTGCGAAATCGTTCTGATTTCGGCAGACTGGTTTGGCCTCCCCACATTCTTTGTCTGTTCGTGTATCTTGCGCTTGCCGGAGTAAGCGTGCTGTGGGCTTTCAAACCGGATACTTCATTCATTAGATACGTGCAGCAAGTGATGGTTGTTACCACCGTTGTTGTGCCCGCTTTGCTGGCTGATCGAAGGGCCGATATGATTCGGGCGCTATTTCTTTGCTTCGCATGTGCTACCGTCCTGAATGTTTTCTTTGTACTCGGCGGCGACCCGCTAGTGGTCCAGTATGGTGCGAAGAGTGAGAACATCGGTTATCCGGGATATTTTTTAGGTAAGAATTACCTGGGAGAATGTGCGACGCTCGCTGTTTTGCTATCAATCCACGAGATGCTTTATCGAGGCCTCCGGCGAGTGTTGGGTATCATCGTCATTGCGGTATCCCTTTTTCTCGTTTTCATGGCCGATTCCAAGACAGCTCTTGGGCTTGCAATTGTTACGCCCTGCTTGGCTGGACTTACCTTGATTGCTACAAAGAAAATGCGCCTTTCTCCGGCGATCGTTTTATTGCCGATACCATTGGGCTACACCATTTTGTCGAGTGTATCGAACTTCAGTATAAATCGTCTGTCTTACATGCTATTCGGCGATTCGACCCTGACGGGTCGTACTTTGATATGGGATTTTGCAACCACTGAAATCGCGCGCCAGCCATTATTGGGATGGGGATACCAATCCTTCTGGCTGGTAGGACCCGATTCTCCCAGCCTCGTCGATGCTCCAGGCTGGATCAAGATGATGCCGAATGCCCACAACGGTTATTATGATACGACGCTGGAGATCGGGTACATTGGCTATTGCTTGCTCCTCATCTTCATCCTCGTGACCCTCCACGCCATTGGGCGCGTCGCATATCGCGACGCCGCCCGGGCTTGGCTGCTGCTCTCGGTTGCGCTCTATATTATCTGCTTTAATTACCTTGAAAGTTTATGGATGCGCGGCTTCGAATTTTTGTGGGTGGTTTTTTTGATTGTCGCTGCCGAAATCGGTCGATACTGGCAGCCTCTGCCACAAAAAGCCGTTCGTACGGATACGGGGTTCGCAGTCCCCCGGGGTTCTCGGCCAGGGCATGCAGGAAACTCCCGGCCTGGTCGTCCGAACGCCATTTGAACTCAAAGCGACTTCTCGGAAATTCGACCGATTTAAATGGGAGATTTTCGGCGATGATCATCCTTGAGTTGTCGGATCGATCGGGTATCCTGTCGGTCCACAAAAATTAAACAATCGGGGAGGAAAGAATGTTGCGCTATCGACCTCATCTCGTCGGCGCCGCCGTGGGCCTGTTTGCCTGGGCTGCGATTGCCAGCACGCCCGCGGCAGCGAGCCCCTGCACCAATCTTCAATCGTCCTTGCACTTACCGGATACGACGATCACCTCGGCGACGGACAACACCACCGGCGTCTTCGTCGTGCCAGGCTCGACCCCACCGACCACGATCACCGGTCTTCCGGCTTTCTGCCGGGTCACCGCGATCCTGGCTCCGACCCTGGATTCGAACATCCAGATCGAGGTCTGGTTGCCGGAGACGACGTGGAACGGCAGGTTCCTCGGGACCGGCGGCGGCGGCTTCCAGGGCGTGATTAGCTACAGTGCGCTCGCAAGTGGAATTCAGCACGGCTTTGCTGCGACCAACAGTGATCTTGGCACCGGTTCATCCGGATGTAGTCCGTTGTATTGCGGCTCGGACGGCAACATGGGCAACCCGCTGGCGATTGCGTTCGGCGATCCGGCCGCGCCCGCAACGGGCTTGTTCGGCCATCCCGAGCGAATCAAGGATTTCGGCTACCGGGCAATTCATCTGATGACCGTGCGGGGCAAGCAAATCGCCAACGCGTTGTACGGGCAGAACGCGAACAAGGCCTACTTCGCCGGATGCTCCACCGGCGGCCAGAACGCCTTGATGGAAGCGCAGCGCTTCCCCAATGACTACGACGGCATCCTGGCGGGCGCGGCAGCGTTCAATCGCACGCACCTGCATATGGCAGGGCTTGCCTCGTGGCAGAACACCCATGCGAGCCCGGGCCGGTTCATCCAGCCTGGCCAGATGACGCTGATCAACAAGGCCGTGCTCGCGCAGTGCGTCGGCCGCGACGGCGGCGCCAGCACCGACCAGTTCCTGACCGATCCGCGTGACTGTAATTTCGATCCCAACGCGCTGCTGTGCACCGGCGGCAACGTGCCCCCGGCATGCCTGACCCCCGACCAGGTCACGACGATCCGGAACTACTATGCCGGCACGATCGACCCGGTGAACGGGCAGGTCATCAATCCTGGTTCCGAACGCGGCAACGAGACCGACAACATCTTCGCGCTCGGCTTGGCTTTCCAGGAGAGACTTCCCGAGCCGGCATTCGACGGTTTGTTCTACTGGGTATACGGCGCGAGCTTTGGCCATCCGGCGAGTGCGGTCAATTTCGCGAATTTCGACTTTCACCACGACGTCGATACCGTCGACGACCAACTTGCCAAGGTGCTGAACGCGGACAGCAGCGATCTCAGCGAGTTTCGGGAGCATGGCGGCAAGCTACTGATGTATCACGGCTGGGCCGACCCGCTCATCCCATCTCAGAGCAGCATTAACTACTTCAATGCGCTGGTCGGAGGTGAAAAATCCGGTATGCAGCAGGCGAGTTTCAGGCCGGGCGACGCCCGGATCGACAAGACGCAGAAGGATGCTCGTCTGTTCATGGTGCCCGGGATGTACCACTGCTCCGGCGGGCCCGGTCCCAACGTGTTCGATGCGCTCACCCCGCTCGTCACCTGGGTCGAGACCGGCGTGGCGCCGGAGACGATCGTTGCCACCAAGTTCGTCAACGATACTCCGCCCGCGGTGCAGATGACTCGGCCGCTCTGTGTCTTCCCCAAGGTCGCCAAATACACGGGGAGCGGCAGCGCCAGCTTCGCGGCTAATTTTACATGCGTCACTGACGAGCCAGATTTCAACCAGACGCCGGCCCCCAAATTCGGGCCGTGAGAAGTCGACGCCGGCGAGCAAACGGCTCGCCGGCGCCTTTCCTTCGGATGACGCCGGTTCAGCGCAGCAACCGGATGGTCATTGCCAATCGACAAAACCGAACATCAAAACTGCAGGCTCGCGATCGCGGCGATTTTGTCGCGCGGCCAGGCTACCATTTGCCCAGGAAATTAGTTGCATACGCTCGAAGTACTCCGGCTTTCGATCACCACGTCGGCGCGTACTGGAATCGCGGTGTGGAACGTGGTGCCAAGCGCCTTTGACCAGCTTGAGATTGCTCAATAAATGGAACCACTTTTGATAAGCACTACCATGTTACTGTGCTAATCCTGTTCTCAAAGTTCCCTAGCAAGAAACAAGACAAGAAACATAAGAAGCATCATGTGTGTTTCTCGCGCAGCAGTAGACACAGCGCGATCGAACCGATAATAATAATGATAATATGAAATGTTCGACGGAACCTGCGGGTGTCCGTTATCAGCAACCGGAAAGGACAATAAATGCCGGGTTGGGTGATGGCGATTTTCGTTGCTATTTTTGCGGCGATTCCCGCGGGTATTTTCTGTACTGTCACGCTGTTTGGATACACGTACAGCGGATACGGCACGGAAGGGCTTAGCGGCGCCCCTGGTCCGTTGTTGGCCGCAGGCGTCATTCCTGCGCTCGTCACCATCGGTGCGGCATATTTCGTGGCCCGGCGCCGAAATTCCGCGGGCAAATAGCTGATCGGATTCCTATTCTCTTGCCTCGTGCGCGGCGCTTTCGCCGCTCGCGATTTGGATTCGTGTTCCTCGGCGGCGCTCAGTGAAACAACACCGATTGTCGGACCGCGCCTGGCCGGGAAGGCAACAGCGCTCAATGCCTCGTGACGAGTATTTCGCGGCGCTATTCATCGTCGGCGCCCTCA
>Ga0207147_1070_pt1 | contig 18787 bp, 14 predicted proteins | sample Alteio_BWMinHeat_33_FD_153551 | JGI IMG/M metagenome (GOLD analysis project Ga0207147, IMG submission 153551) | Enriched cells from forest soil in Barre Woods Harvard Forest LTER site, Petersham, Massachusetts, United States -... | ecosystem: Environmental > Terrestrial > Soil > Temperate forest >... | reverse complement strand
ACTGGATGTCGTGATCATGGGCAATAAACGCCTTTGGAATGCTTTGAAGGAACGCGATAAGCTCTATGATGTGGAAATGACCGACGAAGTGGGCCTGCGCCTAGGCGACCTAGAAGGAATCATTGCCGAAGAAAACGGCTATTCTGCTGAATCAGATGCCGAAATGCTATTGTCAGGAATGGGCTTGCCTCACGAATATTTCAATTTGCAAATGAAAGCGATTCCTACAGACATGCAGTTCAGGGTCCTTTTAGTTCAAGCTCTGTTTGGCGAACCTCAAGCCTTGCTATTAGATGAGCCAACTAACCACTTAGATATGGAGTCTATTGGCTGGCTGGAAAACTTCCTGCATGATTATAAGGGCACATTAATTGTCATAAGCCATGACCGCCATTTCTTAAATGCAGTAACGACACATATTGCAGATATCGATTATGAGACCATCATCCTCTATCCCGGCAACTATGACGAAATGGTCGTAGCTAAAACATCAGTAAGAGAAAGATCAGAACTTGAAGCAAAATCCAAAGAGAAAAAGATCAGCCAGCTCCGCGAATTTGTTGCAAAGTTCGGTGCTGGCACTCGCGCCAGCCAGGTTCAATCGCGCCTTCGCGAAATTCAACGGCTTCAGCCTCAAGAGTTGAAAAAATCAAATATACAAAGACCTTATATTCGCTTTATACCTACTGAAAAAGCACCTGGTAAAATTGTCCTTAAAGCAGAAGAGATCTCAAAATCTTATGGAGATCTTCAGGTCATCAATGATTTTAGCTTTGAAGTTGCTAGAGGGGATAAAATTGCTATTATTGGGAATAACGGGCGCGGTAAAACAACGCTTATTAAAATGCTTGTAAATGCTTTGAATCCAGATTCAGGGATGGTCGAGCTTGGGCATCTGGCGCAAATTCTCTATTTCCCGCAAAACCACCATGAGGTCATTGATAAAAAAGATAACAAATCCGCTTTTGACTGGCTGAAAGAAAGAAAGCCAGGAATTTATGACCAGGAAATCCGAAGCGCGCTGGGCAAAATGCTTTTTGGCGGCGATGAGGCCTTCAAAAAAATTGGAGCTCTATCTGGAGGAGAAACAGCCCGCTTAATCATTGCCGGGATGATGCTTTCGGAACACAATGTCCTTGTTTTAGACGAGCCAAATAATCACTTGGACCTGGAAGCTGTTTCAGCTTTAGGCTGGGGCCTCAATGAATATAAAGGCACTGTAATCGCTGCTAGTCATGACAGAGATCTAATAGAAAACTTCGCCACAAAAATTATCGCGTTCGAAGCAGATGGCATCCACATCTTTGATGGCAAACTTGAAGAATATAAAGAAAGCAGAAAATAATGGCTCAACTATCTACAAACCCTCTTCATACCAAAGAAAAAACAGAGCTCATACGCAAAGCCGCTATTACGAATTTTCCTTCGCCTATATCGCCTAGCACATTAAATTTAACGAAGGAAGAAAAGATCGACTATATCACAGTTCGTTTTCGCGAGATCATGGAAGTATTAGGATTGGATCTTTCTGATCCTTCGCTTGCTCGAACTCCCTATCGTGTTGCAAAAATGTATGTGAACGAGATCTTTTCAGGATTAGATTTCTCTCAATTCCCAGCCATTAGCTTTATCGAAGATAACTTTAAACATGAGCAAAAGGCCAGCATGGTCTTTGTTAAAGTTAATTTCCATAGTTTCTGTGAACATCATTTTGTTCCAATGAATGGCACTGCCTATGTGGCATATATCCCAAATGGCAAGCTTATCGGTTTATCTAAAATACCTCGCATCGTTCGATTTTTTGCTTGCCGGCCGCAAGTTCAGGAGAGGCTGACAGCTCAAATTGCTGATTGCCTGGCTATCCTATTAGAAACTGAAAGCGTGGCTGTCTCTTTGACAGCCGAGCATTTCTGCGTCATTGCAAGAGGCATTCAAGATAGCGAGAGCTATGTCACTACAAACGTATTGAGAGGTGATTTCAATATGGATAATGATCTAAGGCGAGAATTCTTCGAAGCAATCAATCGGCCTAAACATTAGAGGCCGAGTCTCAACGGGAATCCAGAATTCAGAATCCAGAATTGTTCTTCATCATTCTAAATTCTGGATTCTGAATTCTGGATTCTTTTTTTTATGCTTAAGGTTTGCTGCTTTGATTTTTTAAGGTTTTTTTTCGCATCCTATTTATTTGAGACCATGCGGTACGTGTTTGAACATAAAGATCAACTTCATTTGCTGGATCTTTATGCAGCTCTAATTTTAAAGTCTGTGCATAATTCTCAAATATATTTTTCTTAGGCATATGCCCCCCTTAAATTCAGGGAGAGGCAGTTTTAGTACTGTCCGCCTCTTAGCTGAATTTGATTTTCTAAGCGTGTGACTCCATCAACACGCAAAACTCTTAACTCTACATCTTTTCTTTCTTGATCGGTATCAACGACGCCAGAGATAATTACGGTCCCGCCATTTGTTTTGACATCAATATCTCTGTATTTACCGCCATCTCTTTCTAAAGACATTTTTACTTGATTTGCCAAATCAGCAGATGAATTTTGCGGACGAGCTACTTGGTTTTGAGCTATTTGATTGTTTTGCTGTTGATTTGGCTGATTGTACTGGATTGTGAGCCGTCCTTTTGGCGGACCTTTTGGCCCAGGATATCTTGGGAAGCCATCACCAGGTTCTTTAATTCTATATGAACGTCGGTCTTCTCTAGGAAGGTTGCTTTCGTTATTTGGGTTATAATTATCCGGATAGCTTGGAGTTTGATAGCCTTGATCATAGCTATCACTTCCATAATAGCCGCCTCTTCTTTGATTATAATATTCACGGCCCCTCCAGGCATTCGGGCTATAGATATCTCTTTTTGTTATTTCATTGTTATCAGGCTGATAATTTTGATTGTTGTCACTGTTATTAAATTGATTGCTATAGCGATCATCATTTAAATAAGTTCTTTCGCCGTCACTATTTGTATAACCATCATGTGAATATACATTAGTAAAAATAAATCCAATTGATAATATTGCTGAAGTATATATCGATAATATTCTCATTTTTTTCTCCTATCCAAGTGTTAACAATCATTGGTAAAGATAAAACGAAGTTAGTAATTACACCGTTTTATGGCATTTACATTCAGTCAAATTGTAAAAGAAATAATCTAATAATTTAAAATTAAGTAATTATGAAATTTGTGTAAACAGCTTTTTTATTATTTTCATAAATATCTAATAATTAATAACTTAGACACATTCATCTAAGAGTTTTTTTTAAATAAATTTTAAAACGATGTGGAAATTTTGTCGATAAGTTATTTTTTGAAAATAAAGAAATTTTATAAAAATAAAAAAGAACAAAAGCTAAAAATTTTATATTTAAATATGCATAAAGAATGACTTTGGCCCAGAGGCCAAAGTCATTAAAGAAATGTTAACGGCCGCCAAGTATAGTGTCTAATCTGTGAATTGTCACAGTACCTGACAATGGTGCCAATGTTGGAATGGCGCCCAAGTTATTGAAAATCACTTGTGTTGAAACAGGTGAAGTAGACTGAAGAATTGTTGTTCCATCAAAATTCAAGATTGAGCCAAGGAAAGCGCCATTAGAAAATTGGAAAGCGCCAATGCCATTCCAGATGTCATTTAATTCGGCAGTTTGTGTTGCAGGATCAGAAGCAAAGTTGATGTTATAGTTTACCAACCAATGCTGGCCAGTTGGGAATGTGATAGTACCATCACTTGCAATTGATAAGCCATTAGACGATGCTGGCACTACGGAAAGAGTAAAACCTGTATTACTTACAGGTGTTAATGTAAATGATGTTGTTAAAGACTCGGCAGCTCTGCGATGGCTTTTATCATGACTGTGGCTATGATGCTTTGCTGAAACATCATCGATAAAATCAGAAGCATTGAGTGCCAATGTTGTAACGAAAAAAAATGGTAGGGTAAGTAGCAATTTGCGCATGGTTTTTCTCCTTAAAATTTATGTTGTCCTCGGGCTAATAATTATTTTTGCCCTATATCAAACCTTACAATTTTTTTTTAAATTCGTAAAGAGAAAGTAATGAGCATTGAGCAATGAGCAATGAGTGAAAACCCGAGCCCGCGCCCGAAAAAAAAACAGGATAGGCAGGATCGCCTTCGGCGACAGGATAACAGATTATCATTTATTTTGCCGCCTCAATTTAACTGTAGAGTAATTAGTTAATTTTACAAAATTACAAAAAATTATACCACTCAATAAATCATCCTGCCGCCGAAGGCGATCCTGCCTATCCTGTTTTTTTTATTTCAGACACGGGCACTAAAATCTTTGCACTTTGCACTTTTTAGCGCCGTCATGTAAGATAGCTGGCATTTCCTTATTAGGGTCTTACCATGGAATCTCAGACAGAAGAAGCGATCGAGCCTAAGTTATCTCCTATGATGCTGCAATGGCAGTCCTGCAAAAAGGCTGCCGGCAGTGCTGTACTTTTTTTTCGCATGGGAGATTTCTATGAAGCTTTCTATGAGGATGCCTCGCTAATAGCTAAAGAACTTGAACTCACTTTGACACGCCGCCAAGGTATACCCATGAGCGGTGTTCCCTATCATTCTAGCGACCCATACATTGATAAATTAGTCGCGAAAGGTTACCGGGTGGCGATTGCCGAACAGACAGAAGATCCAAAAAAGACAAAAGGTCTTGTCAAACGGGAACTAGTCAGAGTTGTCACACCTGGAACATTGATAAACTCATCGCTGCTTTCTGAAAAATCTAACAATTTTTTTGCTTCGATTACTCGTGTTGGATCTGTTTATGGTCTAGCTGTCATCGACCTTACGACGTCAGAATTCAGAGTCTGCGAATTTACAAACGAGCAGGAATTGCTTAATGAAGCCTATCGTTTTCACCCTTCTGAGTACCTTGTTTCTAATAAGTTCCATGAAAAACATGACCACTTATTTAAAGAGATGCGTCAGTCCTATGACTTTCTGCTAAACACTCATGACGACTGGCATTTTGAACATCAAGTGGCCCATGACTTTTTGCTTAACCACTTCCAGGTACACTCTCTTGATGGCTTCGGATTAAGAGGGATGGTTGCAGGGATCAATGCAGCCGGTGCTCTTTTGAACTACCTACAGGACAGCTTGTGCCTGCCTATCGATCATGTTTCTGAAGTTCAGATCTATTCCACTTCAGAATACATGTCGATTGACAGAAGCACACAGCGCCATCTTGAACTTACCGAATCCCAGCATGATGGTTCAAGAAAAAATACTCTACTCGGTCTTATTGACCGTACAAAAACCCCCATGGGCGCAAGACTTTTAAGACAGTGGGTCAAACAGCCTTTGCTATCATCTGAAGAGATAAAGAAACGTCAGGATTCTGTTGAGGCCTTTTTCAGAGCAAGCTGGGCTGTTGATCAACTCGGAACGCTGCTGGAAGATGTCAGGGACATGGAAAGACTTGTCATGAAAGTCAGTTCCAATTATGCCTCACCAAGAGATCTTCAAGCACTTGCAGCTTCCTTTATCCCAATTAATGAAATTAAAGTGCTGCTGAAAAATATGCCCGCTTCAAAGCTCATTGATGAGAACGAATCCGCCCTCGATAGCCTTCCGGAAATGACTGAAATGATCCTCAATGCAGTTGTTGATGAACCCCCTTTAAGAATTACCGAAGGAGCTATCTTTCGGGACGGCTATAATGGAGAACTCGATGAGCTAAGGTCGATCAGCCGCGACAGCAAATCCTGGCTGGCTAACTATCAAACTGAGTTGCGTGAGAACACAGGCATTAAGACAATCAAAGTCGGCTTTAACAGGATGTTCGGCTACTACATTGAAGTGAGCAAAGGTCAGGCTGAACGTATGCCGGACACCTTCCAAAGGCGCCAAACGCTGGCTAATGCAGAGAGGTTCATTACCCCAGAATTAAAAGAGTACGAAAGCAAGGTACTCACAGCTGAAGATCGCATTTCAGCTATTGAAAATGAGCTTTTCAATAACCTCAGGTTAGAAGTTGCGAAATATTCCAAAAAAGTTCTCCAGGTTGCTCAAGCGCTTGCTAAAATAGACTGCATTCGCTCGCTTGGCGATATCGCCCTTCAAAACAACTACGTCAGGCCGATCGTAGATGACAGCTCAACATTAGAAATAAAAGATGGCCGCCATCCAGTGATTGAAGGCGCTAAAGTCAGCGAGAAGTTTGTTCCAAATGACACTTTATTAGACAGTCAAAAAAACCGGTTGTTATTAATTACTGGTCCAAACATGGCTGGAAAATCGACGTACATCCGTCAGGTGGCACTGATAGCCATTTTAAGCCAAATAGGCTCTTTCATACCTGCCAAGGAAGCAAAAATCGGCATTATCGATAAAGTCTTTTCAAGAATTGGCGCTAGTGACGACCTTTCTAGAGGCCAATCGACTTTCATGGTAGAAATGACCGAGACCGCTAACATTTTGAATAATGCAACATCACGCTCACTTGTTATTTTGGATGAGATTGGGCGCGGGACAAGCACATATGACGGCATTTCCATAGCTTGGGCTGTTGCTGAGCATCTTCTTTTAGCTGAAGGAAAAACGGCCAAGACATTATTTGCAACGCATTATTGGGAGCTCACTAAGCTTGAAAATCTTATTCCAGGCGCTGTGAACTATAATGTTGCTGTCCATGAAAGCAATGATGATATCATTTTTTTAAGAAAAATTGTTCGCGGCGGAACTGATAAAAGCTATGGTATACATGTTGGACGCCTTGCCGGATTACCATCTACAGTGATTTCCAGGGCCAAAGAAATTCTTGTGCATTTAGAAGAGAATTCGAATCGCAAGAATGCATTTGAACCGACCAAGCCCAAAAGACAGCCAGCAAAGGCCAAACCTGTTTCTAATGAAGTGCAAATGACTTTTTTTGAGCCATTAGATTTCCTAAAATCATAACTTTCTTTGTCTTGTTATATTTTATTTTCTCTATTTAATAAGAATTAAAAGAGTTAAATAAAACAACAAAGCTACCTATTATAAGATATTGGCAATCAATAACTTATATCTATTTAGTTTTATGTACATTCATTTTTTTAATTTTTTAATTGACAATCATTAATCAATCATGGAATAGAAGAAGGTGTCCTAATTAAACAAACAAAACCTTTAAAGGAGGAAATATGGATATTAAGAAACAACAACAACAACCACAAAAGAAAATAAACCCAGCTCAACAAAAAAGCAACCCACAACAGAAAACGAATCTTCCTACCAATTCCAATAAGAACGCCCCACAAAAAAGAGCGTAATTAAATCAAATAGCCCAGCCGCAAGGCTGGGTTATTTTCATCAGCCCCTATCTATTTTTATCTACCTTTGTATTATTCCATCTTCAGTGCTTAGTTCTTAGTACTTAGTGCTTAGTGTTTTATTTCACAATTTCAAAGTATTTACTAAGTACTAGGCACTAAGAACTAAGCACTTTACACTAATATTATTAACGATGTAAAATTAATTAAAATAATTGAAGGTTTTCTCGTGTCGCAAGAATTTGCATTAATAAGAAAAAATGTCGTAAAGGCATATCATCAGCACCAGCACTTGCTAATGCAATTTATTTGGTCAGAACTCATTTTGGCGCACGGTCACTCGCACAAAACACTCGAGGTCCTGGATAAGTTGAAACATACAAAAAAAATGACTTCGCGCAATTCCTTGCTTTATGAACTGAAGAATCATATCACCACTCTTTCTGGTTCAGCCCATGACTACATGAGGCTTTTTGCTTGGGGTGATGACGGCATTCTTGCTAAGTTAAAGAATTATTGCTCCTTGTTCACCCAAACGAAGATCAACTTAGGACACAATCAAGAAGAACTATATAAAGAAGCCAATAAGGCTTGGTTACTGTCCCTTGAAGCGTTAGACATTATTCGAGTTTTAAGTCAGCATAAATCCCACTCAGAAGATGCTTTATGTTCTATTACAAAAAAAATGCATAATTCCATTGAAAAAATCAGAAAATTATTAGAACAAATTGTTTTGCATTTTTCCCACGATGAAAATATCCTGATGTTTATTTTAAGGAATCAAGAGGCGTTAGAAAAACTCCACAAACGCAATTTTGTGAAACATGTGTTAAATGCCATGTATCCTAAGGGGTTAGAAGCTGCCCAAAAGCTTTTAGTAAAAAAGTATACAGCGCGAGGATTTTCTCAGTTGATACCTTTCATAAGATCCAAAATTTCCCAGCTTCAATAGCACTCTATGTCTAACAATCCCATTGAACTTCTTGCAGAGCTTATTAATCTGACGAAAAAGCATATTGATCAAGAATTTACTGCCAGCGCCGCTAGAGTTTTTTCCGACTCGGAAAATTATGCTTACTATAAGAATTATGCTCTGCAAGGCAAGCAGGCTGTAAAAGAAAATCCTCAGCCTAAACCTAGTGAGCCATTGGTAACTACCAAGCAAACTAAAAGCTCTCCTGTTTATAATCCTCCAACAAAAGACATTGTATCCCAGCCTGTGGCTATCGAGAAAATTGCGACTGAATTGAAAGCTCCATTGCCATCTGTAAAACAAACAGAAAAAAAAGAAGTCTTGCCAACCAACAAAAATCAAGGGTTAAACCTTGAACCTTTAGTGAAAATCAACGAAACCGATTTGGCAGACATAAAGAAACTGATGGTAGAAAAATATCCTTCACAAGTCATCTTGGATGACATTCCAAGCGATCAGGCAGCCAAAACACACTCCAGACATTATAATGGTCATTTAAAAGTGGAGGAAGTTGTGATCTTGTCATTTAATGAAAATACGAAACAGGTCGACTTCCTGGACAACTTAGCGAGAGCAATTTCCACTATGATTGCTCCTTGTGCCGTCATATCTGCAAATAGAATAGAATTTGAACTCGGTTGGCAAGATTTTTTAAATCATCAAAATCTAAAAAGAGTCATAGCTACATACTATGGCCTATCCGGTTCGGAGGAATTAAGAAATCACTTCAAAGAACAGAATAAGAATGCGAAAACATTCCTTGGGAATATTCCATTAATGCTGTTGTCAGATATTTCTATTTATTTCCAGAATCCGCACTTAAAAGCCAACTTGTGGTATGAAATAAAACAGTTCTTAAGCAAAAATTAAACGCAGAGGGGACAAGGGGACAATGCCTAGTGCGTATTCAGGCCGTCCCGGCCTGTTCTTAATGGGTTAGCCCTAGACAAGCGGAGCGCAGCACGGGGTTGAAAAACAGGCCGGGACGGCCTGAATACGCACTAGGCATTGGTCCCCTCTGCGCCTTTGGTTTATCCTTAGCTTGATTTCACACAGCTTTTATGACAGAGAACGAAAACTACACAAAATTTGCTTCAGTCTTGTTCGATGTATCTATCGACAAACCATTGGATTATGCCATTCCGAACGAAATGTTACCAAACATAAAGCCAGGGGTACGCGTAGAAGCTCCGTTACGAGGGAAAAACAGCCCTGGCTACATTATAGCAATTAAAGATAGGCCTGACTTCACACCTGTCAAACCCATTGCTAAGGTAGCTTCAGAAACTGCTATCATAACAAGTGAACTATTCGAGCTCGCCATATGGATGGCAAAGTATTACTGCACCCCTTTGCGTCAAGTGTTGAAAATTATCATACCTGCAAGCATCCGCACCGACACTAAACCTAAGCAGCAACTGTTTGTGATGCGAACAAAGACAAAAGAAGAGTTACAAGAAATCTGCCAGTCGATCAGAAACAAAAATTCCTCTCAAGCCGATGTCTTGGATGTGATGCTTAATGTAAAAAAAGGAATCCTTTTAACGGAACTATTAGAAAAAGCCAAGACCACACGCAGTCCTGTCGACTCTCTAGTGAAAAAGGGCTGCCTGGTGATGGACATTGTCAGAATCGATCGATCACCGCTGGTCAATGAACAATATTTTAAAACCAGGCCAAAACCTTTAAATAGCGATCAGAAAATAGCTTTGGAAAAGATCGTAAAAAGTATTGAAAGCCATCAATTTGAGACACATCTTATTCACGGAGTCACTGGGAGCGGTAAAACGGAAATCTATTTGCAAGCTATTGAAAAAACACTGCAAGCAGGAAAAGGCGCCATTGTCCTGGTGCCCGAAATTTCTTTGACAGCTCAGACCATTGAAAGGTTTAGAAGCCGTTTTGAAGGAAATATTGCCATTCTGCACCACAAGTTAAGTGCCGGAGAACGCAACGATGAATGGAATCGAATCCAGCGCGGCGAAGCTAGAATCGTCATAGGGGCCCGCTCGGCAATTTTCAGTCCAGTGAAGGATCTGGGAATTATCGTTGTCGATGAAGAACACGAGAATTCCTATAAGCAAAGCGATGAAATGCCTTGCTACCATGCCAGAGATATTGCCGTCATGCGCGGCAAACTTTCGAAAGCCGTCGTTGTATTAGGTAGTGCAACACCCAGTCTTGAAAGCTATTTCAACGCAATGAAGAAGAAATATACTCTTAGCACTCTCACAAACCGTGCAGATACTGCCAGAATGCCTGCTGTCTCCATTGTCGACATGAAAAAAGAATTTGAGAAAGCCAAAGGTTTTACAAGCTTTTCAGAGAAACTTATCGACGGCATAAAGAAAAGGCACGACATAGGCGAGCAAACGATTTTATTTTTAAATCGCCGCGGATACCACACTACCTTTTTTTGCCAGGAATGTGGGAGGCCTGTCAAATGCGAGCACTGTGATGCAACCTTGACATTTCACCTAAACGATAACTCTCTTTCATGCCATTTGTGCGGCTTTACGATAGCTCCTCCGCCAAAAATTTGTAAGATTTGCCATAGTCCTAAACAATTAAAATTTAAAGGTGTGGGAACTGAACAAATTGAAAAGGCCTTGCACGCTATATTGCCGGATATTCGCACGATAAGAATCGATGCAGACACCACCAGGCATAAAGGAAGCCATTCCAAACTTTTTAGGGCTTTCGGCACAGGCAAGGCTGATGTACTGATCGGAACTCAAATGATCGCGAAAGGTCTTCATTTCCCCCAAGTCACACTGGTGGGAGTTTTGAACAGCGACGCCAGCTTGAATATTCCTGATTATAAGTCATCCGAAACTGTCTTTCAGCTCATTACTCAGGTGGCAGGACGTGCAGGCAGAGGCAATGTGCATGGCGAAGTCATTGTCCAAACATTGATGCCTGAAAATACGACAATTCAGTCGGCCTCAAAACAAGATTATGAAAAATTTTATGAGGAAGAAATTGCCTCCAGGCAGTTATTCCAATATCCGCCTCATGCCCAGCTCATCAAAATTTCCTTTTCAGGAAAGGATGATTTGAAGACTAGAGGTAATGCTGAGAGCCTGAGGAGCTTTATTATCCCGAAATTGCCTGCCGAATATAACATTCATCCCGTTATTCCATCTGGTCATGCGAAAGTAAAGGATAAATTTCGCTATCAATTTTTGATCCAGGGTCCGAATACTTTGCCTGTCAATGCCGTGCTAATATCCGCCCTGCAAGCCTTGCATATCCCTTCTTCGATCAAAATCAAGATCGATGTCAACCCGATCTCAACATATTTTTAAAGACCTAAGATAACCTTGTCACGAGGCGTTTCCTCGTTCATATTGACAAAAAATTGTAAATGATTTACAATAAAATCAATCAAGAGATAAGCGTGAAAAGACCTCCTAAATTAGATAATGTGCTTGAAATTGCCAAAAAGTGTGTTGAAAAGGGTCACTACCTACCTACTTTTCATGCAGAATGTAGACAGAAGGAACGTGATATTACTTTACTTGATGCCTTGTATGTTATAAGAAATGGTTTTCGAGAACCGAAATATGACCAATTCAAACTAGAGTGGAATGCTTGGAATTATGCTATTCGAGGCACAACATTGCAAAAAGATAAAATTCGCGTTATTATTAGTTTTGATGAAAGTTTAATGTTAATTATAACAGTTATAAATATAGAATAAAGATGATGAAAAGAAAAATTATTAATCAATTTGAATATGATGGCCTTGGCTTTCCTGTCATTTTGTTAAATGTCCCTATCTGCACAGTAAGAGGTATAGAGACACCTGAAATAAATTATCAAGTGCTTCAAAAAAATGTGCTTCTTGCATTGTGCCATAAACCCTCACCTTTGACAGGTAATGAAATACGCTTTATTCGACAATATTTAGAAATGACTTTTATAAACTTTGCAAAATGTTTAGGGGTCACTCACCCCACTGTCCTTCATTGGGAAAAAAGCAAAAACACATTTGCAAAAATGACCCCATCTACGGAAGGTATTTTGAGACTATATGTCATGGATTTTTTGAAGGCGAATAATCGAGCTTTTAGAGATATTTTTAAAGAATTTAATTTCTCCGAATGGTCGAAAAGAAGTAAGAAAAAAGTAAAAAATACTATCAATGAATTTATAAAAGTTGATACTAACTTATGCTTGTGAACTAGTTTAATGATCAGATATATGCTCTCTTGGTATAAAAAATTTGCAAATACGAGCTATGAGACCAAAAAGTTGGCCTTAACGGTCGCCATTTACATGCTGGTGATCATAGGGACAACTATTTTCTGTTACGCCCGTCTAGACTTCGTTAGAAGTTATCCCACACCCCAGCAGGCTGAAAAGCTCTGAGCTTTCGCTACACTTCCATTGTTTTTTTTCTCGAGATACAGTATCCTTAAGGTTACTTTGCCCTTTGAGTTTAGGTAAAAATCAAGTGAGCTATTACAAATTGAAAAGCGGTGCGGAGCACCGCACTCCAAAGAGCAATTCGCTGCGCTCATTGCTCGTAGATAAACGATTCGTTATTAAGGAGCTGCGAGCGAAGCGAAGACAGCTCTTTGGAGTGCGGTGCTCCGCACCGCTTTGTTTTTTTAACAAAATTGTCCACAGGCTTTTGCCGCATTCTCTTCAACGATTAGTAACATGGCAGAAGCGGCATCTCTAGCTTGATGTAAACGAAGTGGGCTACCGCTTTAAAATAGGAACTATTTATGCCAGCAAAACCGGAATACCATAGCCACGAAGAATTTATCAATCGCAGCAGAAAGCTGGCTGAAATTAGGCAGCTTGGGATTGAACCATATCCTCACCGATACGATGTCACTGATTCTGCAGATCATTTGCATAAGACATACGCATCAGGTTCCCTAGGTCATAGCGAGGATGCAGCTGCCGGTACAACGCCCGCAGTCAGTGTTGCAGGCAGACTGGTTCTATTCCGTTCTATGGGAAAAAATGCTTTTGCCCATATTCAGGATGCTACTGGACGCATTCAGGTGATGTTCAATCGCGATCTCACTACTGTTGAAGGGTACCAACCCGCCGATGTTAATGGTGAAGCGATCACGCCTTTGAAATTTTTGGAAAAGAAAATTGACCTAGGGGACATCATCGGGATCAAAGGCAATCTATTTTTTACTAATAAAGGCGAGCTTACAATTTTTGCAAAGAAGGTTACCCTTCTTAGCAAAACACTGTTACCGCTTGCTGACAAGCATTCTGGCCTGGCTGACAAAGAACTTCGCTATAGAAAGCGCTGGCTTGACCTCATTTCACATGAAGAAGTGCAGCAAACTTTTAAAATCCGCAGCAAGATATTACATCTCATCAGAGCCCATTTAGAAAGCGCTGGTTTTCTGGAAGTGGAAACTCCCATTTTACAATCTATTTATGGCGGAGCTGAAGCGCGCCCCTTTACAACTAATCTTAATGCCATGGACCAGGATATGTTTTTGAGGATATCTTTAGAGATTCCTTTAAAGAAACTGATCGTTGGCGGAATGAACAAAATATTCGAATTAGGCAGAGTTTTTAGAAACGAAGGCATTGACCGTAACCACAATCCAGAATTTACTCTTTTGGAAGCCTATGCTGCCTATTGGGATTACAATGACGTCATGAAATTTGTTGAAACAATGATTGAGAAAATAGCCTTGTCGCTTTATGGCTCAACAAAAATCCAATCGTCGAATCCCGAAACAGGACAAGTTACAGAAGTGGATTTAAAGGCCCCTTGGCTGAAGCTCACAATGAAAGAGAGCATACAAAAATATGCCAAAATCAATGTGGACGAACTGAGTGATGAGCAAATGCGCGAGATGCTGATTAAGAGCGAGCATTGCGATCCGAAAAAGATCAAAACGATGCCCAGAGGCCTTTTAATAGCTGCTATTTTTGCGGTATTTGTCGAACACCATCTGATACAGCCTCATCATATAATAGATCACCCTATTGAAACGACGCCCCTTTGCAAGCCCCACCGCAATCCTGATGAAAAAAATAAAGGGATTGTGGAAAGGTTTGAGACTTTTATTTTGGGACAAGAGCTCTGCAATGCCTATTCAGAGCTTAACGACCCTGAAATACAACGAGGCTTATTAGAACAGCAGGCCGGACGCCGCGACGCTGGCGATGAAGAAGCCAGCCCGTTTGATGAGGAATTCATTGAAGCAATTTGCCAAGGGATGCCTCCGACAGGCGGCTTTGGCATAGGCATAGACAGGCTTGTGATGATTTTGACGAACTCGCATTCCATCCGCGACGTGCTGTTCTTCCCCTGGATGAAGTCCGAACAGGCACGAGTTGAAAAAAATTAATTAAATCAGGAATACAGAATCCAGAATCCAGAATTCAGAATTAGGAATTAATTCGAATCGACACAATTCCTCATTCTGAATTCTGGATTCTGTATTCTGTATTCCAAAAATTATTCACTTCTAAGACGTAAGGCAAGTTCTTCGCCGTTTTTTGTGAGGCGCACATCCTTTTGTCCCAGCTTTTTGATAAAGTTGGCTTGTGCCAATAGATTGCAAACAGCGTCGACGCCTTTGGCTGTGAGGCCGCTGGCTTGGCCTATCACATATCTGTCAAGAATAGCGTAGGGGTCATTCTGTGCCATGGCAGTTTCATAGGCGAAAATGATAAATCGCTCATCTTTTGTCCAACGGGGGCTCATTTTATTCCGCCTTTTTTAATCTGGCCCCTTTTGGGGTATCTTCAATGACATAGCCTCTTTGTGTGATGAAATCTCTGAGGCTATCAGCCAATTTCCAATTTTTTTCCTGTCTGGCTTTTTGACGTTGTTCCAAAGCATCCTGGAGTTCTTGTGGAATCTCTTTTTCCTGTTTCTCTAGAGAAAGAATTCCCAACACCGAGTCCATTCTTTTTAATAGCTTTAGAATTGTATTAACATCTTCCTTGCTGACTTTTCCGGCATCGCAAAGGGTGTTGACCTCCCTGACCATATCGAATAGCGAGGCTAAGGCAACAGAGATATTTAAATCATCAGCCAAGGCTTCTGAGAATGATATAAGAGTTTGTTCCAGAACGGACTTCACCATCCCATTGGACTCAGTATTATCAATTTCATAAAGGCGTTGAATGAAATCATTTAATCTATTCAGTGACTCTTTAATACCATCTAAACCGGAAAAAGTAAAATTGAGCTGCGTTTTATAATGAGTGTGCAGCAGCATATAGCGCACCTGGGTGCCTGTATATCCTCGTGACAATAAATCTCGCAAGGTATAGAAATTACCTAAGCTTTTTGACATCTTTTTATTGTCGACAACCAGATGCTCGGAATGCATCCAAATCTTTGAGAACTGAGTTCCGGAATATGCTTCAGATTGGGCGATCTCGTTCTCATGGTGCGGGAACATATTGTCGATGCCGCCAACATGTATATCTAAAGTGTGTCCTAACAATTTCATAGCCATTGCCGAGCACTCTAAATGCCATCCTGGGCGTCCCTTGCCAAAGGGGCTTTCCCAAAAGATTTGGCCATCTCTTTCAGGATCGTATGCTTTCCACAGAACAAAGTCAGATACATGGTCTTTATCGTACTCGTCAGAAGCCACTCTATCCGAAGCCCCCGCCTTCAATTCATCCATATGGAGATGCGACAGGCATCCGTAATGCGGAAATTTTTGAATGGCATAATAGATGCTGCCGTCATTGCTTTTATAGGCAATGCCTTTTGCCATCAGGCCCTGAATAAGCTCGATCATCTCTTTGATATAATCGGTTGCTGCTGGATAACATTCGGCAGGCTGAATATTTAAAGTTTTAATGTCTTCAAAAAAAGCGTCCTTATAAACCTTTGTAAAGTCATTGAGTGAAACTTTATTGGCTATCGCACCCTTGATTGTTTTGTCGTCGACATCAGTGAGGTTCATGACTTGTTTTATTTGAAAGCCAAAAAATTGAATGGTTCGGCGCAACACATCTTCAAAGATATAGGTACGGTAATTTCCTATGTGTGCATAGTTATAGACTGTAGGTCCGCAAGTATACATTGTCACCAGGTTGCCATTAATTGGCTTAAGTACTTCCTTATGCCTGCTTAAAGTGTTAAAAAGTTTGATTGGAATTTTTTTTACATCAAAATGAGCTGGCATATTTTTTTCTTCTTTCACTGTTATAGTCATGAAAACTCTTACTTATGAATTATTAATAGACTCCAAGGCCCTATAGTTGGTTTTTCCAGAACCCATGATAGGGATATCAGGAAGCTGGGTTACAGAGGTGATTTTCACAAGGTTGCTGAAGCCTGCATCTTTTAGGGATTTATTAACTTCATCAACGGTTGTGGGGAATTTACAGAATAATGAGATCTTTGGCTTCTCGCCGGGCTGTTCTTTTGCAGTAATTGCTAAAATAGGCCCTTCATCAGATAAGGTGATTCCCTTCTTAGCAGCAGTTTGATTTAAGACTTCCTCAATGGATCCAAGACTGATCATTTCGCCGCCCACTTTGATGAACCTTTTTAATCTTCCTGAGATGATCAAATTGTTTTTTTCATCTAAATAGCCAAGATCGCCAGTCACATACCAGGTTTGATTGTTCACGGATATGAATGGAGAAGAGATCCCAGTAGATAAATATCCAGAGAATATATTGGGGCCTCTTGTCAAAATCAAACCTTGTTCGCCATTTTTTACTGGTTCATGAGTATTTAAATTGACGACGCATAATTCAACTCCAGGCAAAGGCTTTCCAACGCCATCATCTTGCTTGCTATGCGCGTTGACGGTTAGCATTGGAGAACATTCAGTAATGCCATACCCTTCGACCAATTTGTGCCCTTTTACAAGTTTTTCTAAGGCTTCAGATAGATCTGCAGGGGCTTTTTCAGCTCCTGTCACGCACATACGCATCGTATCTAGTTGATGCGGCAGGGCAGCTTTTAACATCCCTTTGATAAATGTCGGCGTCCCGATCATGATCGTCGCGTTCCATTTTTCAAAAGCCATTGCGAGTTGTTTGCCGTTGGTAGGATCAGGTGAATAAGCAATTCTGGCTCCAGATAAAAGAGCTATGGAACCACTGACGGTAAAGCCAAAGGCATGGAAAGGAGGCAAAGTGCTTAAGATCACATCGTCTGCAAAAATTTCGATGAATTGAAGAGCTGCCTTTTGATTGCTTATGATGTTATTGTGCGACAAAGGAACGCCCTTTGGCATACTTTCAGTGCCGCTGGTAAATAACAAGACAGCTTGATCTTTTGAAGATTTTCTGTTTTTGAAATATCCCAAAATAGTCTTTGTGCTTAATTTTGAAAGAATAAGGGCATTTAACTTCTCTTTTAAGGAAAGCTCTCTTCTCACATCCTCAAGCATAATCAAAAGCTCATCCATCTCAGCCAGGTCGACATGCTGAAGGTGCTCCAAAAAGCCCCAGGAACTTAGGACGACTTTCACATTCGTTTGCTGCATAACCGACTGCAAATGGCGCGGTCCTGCTGTCCAATTAACCATTAATGGTATCTTGCCAGCAATTTGGCAGGCAAAAATCGTGATAGTGGCAGCCACGCTTGCTGGCAGCATAATGCCTACATAATCGCCAGGGAGCTTATTAATATATTGCGCCAAGATCAGTGCGCGTAATTTCAAATTAGAATAGGTCTGTGCACCAGCACGGCTATCAGCGCATGCCCATGCGTGGCCCATAGTATTGCAACTGTTCAAAAATACTTCATGCATCGTTTCGCCTGATGCCATTTGAACTCTTTCATGCTTAATGTGCTTATTCCATTTTGTTGAGTCAGCTTCTTCTTCTTCTTCCTTATCAGTATCGAGTTCAATTTTTTTAGCGGCAATGCCGAGCAGCTTACCCACTGTTGAAAGGTCTTCAAATGCCACACCGCTGATATCGAATTGCTCGGACAAAAATGCGGACAATTCTGCAATATCCAATGAATCCAGGCCCAGGTCTGCGGTCAGGTTCATCTCAGGAGAAAATGTTAAGGGGTCTTTTGAAGTGAGTTCGGCCAACTTATTGAAAATTTTAGTTTTGACCCCTTCAGGGATTTGTGAAAGTGGGATATCAACATCTTCTGATTTATATTGCTCCCATACTGTAGGAACCTCATTTTTCCACATGCTGTAGGAAACCAAGACCAATGAATCCCCAGGATAAGGTTCTGTTTGCGGCGCCAGGCCATCCGGCCTGTTAAACCAGTGTTCCAAGTATTTGTTGAATTTGAGCTTGTCAGCCCGATAGGGAAAATCCGCGGGAGCTGGTTCGATCTCGATAATAATTTCACGTCTCGGAGTAAAGAAGATGAGGTTTTTAAGGACTATTTTCAGACCGTTCATGATTGTATTAAACATAGGCGGATTTTTTCCAGTAAGCGCCCGTGAAAAACTGCTGCCCCATAAACCTTTTATTCTTATTAATACAACATTTGCTTCTGGTGAATCTTGAACGATCCTATGCACTGCGGAGGCCCCGTCAATGGCTTCATAGGCTGTATATTTGACCCTTCCGGACGG
>Ga0207147_1069_pt1 | contig 18844 bp, 15 predicted proteins | sample Alteio_BWMinHeat_33_FD_153551 | JGI IMG/M metagenome (GOLD analysis project Ga0207147, IMG submission 153551) | Enriched cells from forest soil in Barre Woods Harvard Forest LTER site, Petersham, Massachusetts, United States -... | ecosystem: Environmental > Terrestrial > Soil > Temperate forest >... | reverse complement strand
ATTATTATGTTTTTTTTGAAACGCCTTTTGTTGCTGGGATTTTTAGCTGTAAGTTTTGCTGCTCAGGCTGCTTATGTTCAACCGACAGGCATTGACAATTCCATGTGGAAGGATATCCAACCGCATTTGCTGCCTGAGGACCATCCTATTAAGTCCAAATTGGATAAGATTTTTGCCAAGGGCCGCTGGATAGAAAACCTCAAAGCGGTAGAGAAAGGGGATTTCGTCTTCAAAAAACATACAAAGTGGCTGACCATTGTCGTTGCTAAGCATACCAAGCTGTCAGGCTATGTCCTCAAGTTTTTTACCGATGATCAGACTGGCATTAATGAAATGGACAAGTACCTGAGACGTATATGGGGAGCTAATATGATCAGGAATATTATTAACAATCATGGTTTGAATGATCTGTTTAAAGTCCCTGAAAAATGGCTTTACCCTTTGGCAGATGCTCCTGAAGCGCCCGGCCTGGAACGAAAGCATTTTGTCCTGGTTGTCGAAGATATGAAATTAGTCGATTCAGAAGTCAATTATCAACATTGGGGCAGCTCCAAAATTAGCCATGAGCAGCTTGATGGTTTATTCACAATTTTGGATGAAGGCGGATTGTTTGACTGTGTGTATGTTGACAATTTGCCATTTAGCACTGATGGAAGGATCGCGTTTTCCGACACAGAGCATTTTAATAAGCCAGTGGCCTTTGATAAATTGACAGCCTCTTTTTGCAAATCGAATCAGAAGTACTGGAGGTCATTGATAGATGCAAAGAATTCGGGAACCCCTAAATAAGTGCAGGTCTGCGAGGTCAGGCATTCCGACCTCGCTAGTAAAATTTTGGTATAATCATTTTTTTCTTTCCAGTTTTCGCGGGCTTTAGTATATACATTCCTTTTACAACTTTATAATCACAGGAAAAATAATGAGTATTTTCAGATTACCAAACTATCGACTGATAGCTACTACATTGATTGGCTCGTTCGCTCTGTTTTCTCAAGACGCTTATTCGCTTGGCTGCGATGAATCAGAGCCATGCATTTCCTGCGACGCATCAGAGCCTGGCTGCGGCACATGCGGCTCGTGTGATCCGACAGGCTGCTATCCTTGCATGCCGGCATGCGCGGCTAGCGGACCTTGCTATCGGAATGCTCATTCATATGTTTACGAAGGATATGCCGGCCGTCCAGGAAAGCTATGGGGCGTTTGGCTGCCTGAAGGGCCGCCGCTTTTCCGTCCATTTATTGCTGACCCAAGGCAAGTGACTTTTTCAGCAGCCTGGCGCTTTAAGGACCAAGTGCTGGACAAGAACATCATCCCGGTATCTTTTGGCGACAGCTTAGCGCTTTACCAATGGGGTAATGTATTCTTTAAATGCGATGAATTGCGCGTTGAGGTCGAGGGAGCTGTTTGGGCTACGTTTGCTCCTTGCCGCGATTCTTCTCCACTGATGAATGCTGACTACTATGGCGGCGCCGTAGTGACATATGCGGTTGGCGACTTGTCATTCCGCTTGAGAGCCTACCATATTTCTTGCCACCTCGGCGATGAATTCCTTTTGAACCATCCTGGTTTTGACAGAAGAAATCCTAGCGCTGAATTTGTTGATTTATTTGCATCATATGAGTTGACAGATGATATTCGCATCTATGGTGGTTTGGGATACATTGTCGATCAAGACACCTCATTTAGAATGAAGCCTTTTTATGCTGCTGCAGGCGCTGAGATCCGTTTCTTTGAATGGAGTTATATCAGACAGTGCGACAAATTGTATGGTGTGCCATTCTTCGCATTTTACTGGAGATATTCTCCTGACTATAAAAACCATGTCGATATGACCTACTCGCTTGGTTATGAGTGGGGCAAGTTTTGCGGACTATATCGCAGACTGCGGGTGTTCTTAGAGTACCATGACGGCTACTCCGTTGAGGGACAATTTGCTCACCGTCCGACGAATTATATGGAACTCGGATTATCCTACGGATTTTAAGAGAGAAGTCTGCACCATTGCGTAACCAGGGCGGGACGCCCTGAATACGCAATGGGATTCATATTTTTAGGACAGCTGAGCCTTCGAGAGATCCATTTTTGATGGCAGCCAGGGCTTGGTTTGCTTCTTCTAGCGGAAATACAGTCACCTTCACATCAATAGGCGTTTTTTTGGCAAGATCGATGAAGTCTTTGCCGTCTTGTCTGGTTAGGTTTGCTACCGAGGACATGGAGCGTTCTCCCCACAATAGGTCGTAGGGGAATGATGGGATGTCGCTCATGTGGATGCCAGCGCTGATGACTTTGCCCCCCTTTTTGACAGCTTTAAGAGCTTGTGGGTAGAGAGCTCCGACCGGAGCAAAGATCAGTGCAGCGTCAAGTAAGACAGGCGGCAATTCATCCGAACCACCCGCCCAGGTGGCACCTAGTGAGCGGGCAAAATCCTGCGTTTTAGTATCTCCTGGGCGTGTGAATACGTAAGTCTTGGAGCCTAGATGCTTGGCCACTTGGAGAAGCAGATGGGCTGAGGATCCAAAACCATAAAGTCCCAGGACTTTAGCTTTGCCTGCCAGCCTGAAAGCGCGGTAGCCAATGAGTCCAGCGCATAGCAAGGGGGCAGCGTGGATGTCGTCATAGGCTTCTGGAATAGGCAGGACAAAATCTTCGAGGGCAGTGCAATATTCGGCATAGCCCCCGTCACGCATATAGCCTGTGTAGACAGCGTTGTCGCAGAGGTTTTCTCGGCCTGAGAGGCAAAATTCGCATTTGTTGCAGCAGCCGCCCAGCCAGGGGACACCAATGGGGTCGCCCACTTTGTGTTTCGACACCTTATCGCCAACTTTTTCGACAATGCCGACCACTTGATGGCCAAGAATGAGAGGTAGTTTTGGGTGTGGGAGTTCGCCGTCGAAGATATGCAGGTCAGTGCGGCAGACCCCGCAAGTTTTATTTTTGATGAGCACTTCGTGAGCGGTTGGAATTGGGATTGGGACGTCTTTGAGAATTAAAGGAGAGCCGACTTTTTCTAACACCATTGCGCGCATAATGAGTCCATTGAAGATGAACGTTAAAAATGAACCACAGAGACACAGAGACACAGAGAAAAATTATAATAAAATCTCTGTGTCTCTGTGGTTATTATTATTTTTAAACTTAAACAAATTTGTTACAAAACTGCAAGGAATTGTCATTCGCTTGTAAAAAGCGAACTCCATCGCTATTGACATCGAGATGCAAGTGTTGGCCGTTGGCATAGGTGTGGATGAGGTCTTTGTTATGGCAGACGATCAGCATGGTGACGTCTTTCAGCGAACTTAAAAAATCAAAGACCATGATGGCATTTTGTTCGTCCAGAGCAGCGGTTGGTTCATCCAGAAGAAGGAGATCGGGATTTTTTTGTAATATCATCATGAGAGCCAGTATTTGTCTTTGGCCTCCGGACAGTTTACTGACAGGCAAATCGATTTGAATGTGGAATTTATCAAAGAGGTCGTGGAGGTAGGATGGGGTTTGGAAATGATTCATCTTATTAAACAACTTTGGAAAGCGGCCGAAAGTACTGAACTGCAGATGATCGGCGACAGTAAACTTGCAGGCCAGCATTTGATCAAATTTTTGATTCATGAGATAGGCATTTTGGATATGGACTTCACCATCAATGATGGCATCTTTTCCTACATTTTGAGCTAAGACATTAAGCAGGACCGATTTTCCAACTCCATTCTTCCCATGCAGCGCATGCATTTGGCCTGGCGGCAGGTCAAAGGAGAAGTCTTTGAAGAAATAAGGCGCTTGCTTGTGATGCTTATATGAGAGGTTTTTTATTTTCATATTAGACTCCAAGGTGATCGATTTGAACATTTTTCTTTTGGAACACAATGCAGAGAGTTATGAGAATGAATATGGCTTGAAAAGCATTGAAATAACGCAAGTTCAGGCCTAGTTGCAGTAATGTTTGCTGGGCTGTGAGGAATGCGAAGAGGCCTAATAGGGGCACCAGCAGGGAGGGCCTATGAGTGCGGATTATCCCTTTTCCAAGTATTAAAGCTGTAATCGATGTGAGGATAATGCCATAATTCATTGTGAGATCGACCAAGCCATTTGATAGAGCGAACATAAAACCGGACAATCCTGCACAGCAATGTGCAAGCAATGTTCCAACTATGACTACATATTTGCCGGAAATGCCATGATGGTTAAAGAAGCAAGGGTTATTGCCATAGATGGCAAGGCTGTATCCAAAAGGTGATTTAAGGACCAGGTAGATCGCCAAAGAAAGACTGGTACAAATCATTGCAAATACCATCATTTCAGGAATGCCGATAGCCAATTTATAACTTTTCAGCGATGTTCCAAGAACAAGTTGTGTCAAACCATGGAACAATCCATTGGTAATCACTGCAGCCAACAAAAAAGGCAATTTCATAAACTGATTTAAGCTGGATACAATGCAACCTACGATGGCTCCGCCTCCGAGGGCGCATGCAATCACTATTGGCAGGGGAATATCCCCCGCCAGGTATGCTGAAACAGCACCAAAGAGGTATGAGCTCTCCAGGCTGAAGTCAGGAAGCTTTAATAGCGAGAGCGCGATGTAGGCTCCGACAATCAAAGGCAACAATATGAGCGCTTGGTTTATGATAGAGATGATCATGGCAGGTTCTCCAGGAGTTCAGGGTCGATCCCTTGTTTGATCGCCGCATCGCGATTCACAATTAATGTGAAGTTAGCCACTGGGGTTACAGGAATTGCCTGCGGTTGAATATGCTCATCTAGAATCTGCAATGCTTTTTTAGCACCTTCGATGCCGAAATCGATTTCGTAGACCCCATAGCCCATGGCAGCCCCGCGGTCCGGAGAATCCAAATCGCTTGCTATTAGGGGAATGGCATATTGGCTGCATAGTTTGATCAAGGGGTCCAGTCCAGCCACGACCGTATTGTCTTTAAGGACAATGACAGCGTCAGCATCTTGCAGATAGGGAGTGGCCTTTGCCATCAGTTCGTTTATCTGAAAGATTTCTACCGTTTGCAATTTGATATTCTTGTCATTAGCTAAGGCTTGGAGTTGCTCTTTATCTTTTATCAGACCAGCTTCCATAGGGTTATAAATGAGCAAAAGCTTCTCGATATCCGGCTTGAAATTTAGGGCCAGGTCGAGTTCGGTCTGGAGGTCCAGAAGTTCTTCGACGCCCGTGATTTGACAGGAGGAGTCAGCTGTGGGGATCAAGTTTGCTCCTACAGGATCATGAACGCATGTGAACACAATCGGAGTGTTGACATTCTTTTTGGAAAAGACTTCATTGGTCATTTGAGAGGCAGAAGTTCCGATGGTGAAAGTCAGGGCATAATCTTTCTGAGCGATTTCTTCAATTTCTCCGCGCATAAGAGTTTTGTTTCCTTGCGCGTTGTAGGTGACAAAGCGGTATTTGCCAGGCGATGACTTCTCCATAGTTTCTTTGAAGCCTTTTTCAATTTGTTCCAGGCTGGGATGGGTGACCGGAGTCAAAATGGCAATGGCAATTTTACCATCGTTTTGGCTGGAGCAGGCGAAAAGAAGCAATGATAATGTAATCAATAAGGCGCTAATTGTTTTCATAATAACCTCAAAATGGTTTGAGCTGGGATTTTTACTGAATCATAAATAGGTTTGTTAAACCGGATCGGATGATGATGATGGAGGACCGGCAGATCGGTGCATCCTAGGATTACGCCCTCCACATGATAGACATATTTTTGCAGAATCTTTTCAATCGCTAATGAATCGGCAGCTTGTATGTTGCCATCCAGGATCCTATCAATAACATTATCAATAATGATTTGATCTGGCTCAATTGGACAAACAATGTCGCAACTAGATTGTTTGTAGAGCATCGAGTTGCAAGTGTTTTGTGTTGCCAGCAACAGGAGCCGACGGCTTTTCTGTTTTGCAGCATCTTTCAAGACCAGTTCAGGGATTGAAAGAAATCGCAGCTCCGGATCTTCCAACTTTGCCAATTCAAGATGCAAAGTATTGCAAATGAGAAGGCCTAAGGTAGCGCCGCCTTTTTCCAAAGATTGGATGCAGTAAGTCAGTTCTTTACTAATGATAGAACCATTCATGGCGCTATCTTCGGGTGTTAAACCTCGGTTAAAAGGAAAGTTGAGCAACAGCATTTCCGGCAAAGACCGCTTTAAACGGTAGCATTCGTGAACTAAAGTTGCATAAAAGAGGGCGCTGGCCAAAGGGCCGGCGCCTCCAATAACTCCAAGTTTTTTCATATAAGGCCTCGTTTTTTGATATGGTTTTCATAAGAGTCCTCGAGGACCATTTCTGGCTTAGAAGCTCTTTGAGCATTATCGGAGTAAACATGTGACACCGTCATGTTCATTGGCTCGGACATGGACAGTGCAAAAGGTTTGATGTTTTGCACGCTTTCTTGAAAAAGTCTGGTAAGTTGAGGATATCTTTCAGCGTTGCTGAAAAAGACAGCAAAAGGCTTTTGGGCTTGCAGGATGAAGTCAGCTCCCAGAGCTTTCAAGAGTTCATCCGTTTTTGTTAAGATCGGGTTAAATATATTAACAAAAGGTTCGATATCGATCCTTTTTAGCGAGCAATTGAGGCATGTTTCTTTTTCTGCATGGCGATGTTTGCTGCTCGCATTTCTTTGTGAATAGGCCGAACAGCGTTTGGCAAGGTCTCTGATTTCAAGGTTGGTTATAGATTTGCCCGCGACAACCATTTCAAAGACAATAATTGGCGTGGCGCCTTCAAGAGATGTAATATCTCTATTACTAATGCTGAAGGAACCGGTTCCTTCTTTGTCGATGACTTTCACTTTGAACATGAGAGCAACGTTCTGAGCAAATATTTCATTGATGAAATAAATGACTCCGGCAAATTTTGGAAAAGTATAGAGCGATTCTTTTCCGCTGCTTGCTGGTACCAGAAGATTTTCATTAGCAAGAGTTGCTAACTCTGTTGACACGGGGTCATGATTATCTACCGTTGCCGATTTAATGTAGTCTGCAAAAAGAACATTCAAGGCTTTGCGGGCAGCAGGAATGCGGATGTTGCCGACATCTTGTAAGAAGTTTTTTTGTTTTTTGGTTGGCGGCGCCATTTTGAGTTCCGACATAGCTTTGGAAACAACGCCCACACAAAGCTTTGGATCGTTGATGAATGCAAAACTTATAAAAAACGAGTAATACAAAAAGCGGGCATCTACTCGCTTAGTTGGCCGATAGTAATCCGTAGTGATGACAGCGGCATTGTCGGCTTTTAAAGCTGCCTGAATAGCGCGATCAGTGCGAATTTGTTGAACACTTTTTTCAACAATCAAAGCATAGATGTGACATTGATTATTGAATGCTGCCGGATCAAACAGAAAATAGGAGTCGGCATTTGTGCTGACTAAATGATCGACGACTTTCATTAGGGTGGCAAGAGACTGATTTACAAAATCGCTCTTTAATTTTGGGTAAAGTGTGTTTGCCTCTTGGTTAAATAAATATTGGCAAGACGTTAAAGTTGTTAAAGTTTGAGACATAAAAATTCCTCTTTAAAATGTGAAAATTAAAAAATTAGTAAAAAAAATAATGTTGAAACGGGAAAAATCGGCGCTAGCTGCGCCAAGAAAAGAGGAAATTTACGCAGACAGACGAAAGAATTGCGAATTGGGTTGAACTGGTTGATGATGTTATTTCATCAACCGTTTTGTTTTTCTTGTGTTTTGTTTTCATAAATTGTTTCATGTTTTAGTTAATACACAAAATGAATCACTTTCAAAGTCCGAAGGACTTTAACTGCAACAGCCTAGGGCACCGCCCTAGGAAAATGATAAATAGATATAATGCAGCCTGTAGGGCTGCCAAAATATCTTGCAGCCCTACAGGCTGCTGATATCTTATAACATCTTTACCCAGGGCGATGCCCTGGGCTGTTGTAGTTTAAGTCCTTCGGACTTTGTCATTATCTTAAGTGGACTAGGATGACTTGGTGGACTAAGTGGACAATTAGTAATAATTTCTTGTCCACTTTTGTCCACCAAGTTTACCTAGTCCAAGTCCATTTTGACCATTTAAGGAAAGCAATGCTATCCTTTATATGCACGTAATGTTACAACATTACAGAATTACACGCAAGTACTTTTTTCTTTTTTTTCGAAAAAATTCATTTATCAGCTAATTAATAGTAAAAATTTATTGAATTTTAATTAATAAACTGTTAAAATTTATTTTTAAATTATATTATGGTTTATTATGGTTAGTTTAGTTAGTAATGCTGAAAATCTAAATTATCAAGCTGAGCCATCTAATAAGTTAAAAGAAGGCGAGCTGCTTCAGCATCGAATTTCAAGCTATAGTTGCCAAGATCAAAAAGATGGTCAATTAGATGTCCTGCTCATCTGTGCAGTTGCTTTAAGCATTATATTAATTTTGGGAGCTCTGGCACTGATTCCCCCTTTGGCCATAGGGCTTGTACCGGCACTTTATGGACTCGTGACACTTTTTGGGGTAGGCATCGGTGGTACTACACTCGCGTTTACATATTCTAAATGTCAATTTAACTATTATGGCTATAAGAGTTATAAAAATTATACTACTGCATTAACAGAATGTGAAACCAAAATAAAAGCTAACGATACTTCTACGATACGTGTTGATGATTTTGTTCGACACGTTAATGAGACTACAAAGGAGAAAGGTACTTGTAGAGGAGAACGGATAGATTTTGCTACAAATTGCAAGACATTGCAAGAGATTGAAGTTGTTCTACTCGGCGATTGCCATGAAAATGATAGAGTGCGCAGGTGCAATACTGTTGCGATTGATATTTTATCTAAGCCTCAAGCAACTGTTTTGGTGGAAGGTGGCAAGGGTATGGAGGATTGCATGCTTCAATCTGAAAAATTGAAGCGGCACAATTTCACATACAAAAGTTGGGATAAGTCTCCAAAAGTGGTTATAAAAGAAGGTAAGATGCTTATCGCTAAAGAAGACAGCACCGATGCTTTTGATCCCGTGATCGATATGATAATAGAGGGTAGAAAGCTGGGAATCTTCATTGATAGATTTATTAAAATAATGGAGAAGCAAAGTTCGGAGAAATTAGAGGGTCTTATTGAAGAATTCTTTAAATTTAAAGAAGAGCATACAAATCGAAAATGCACTAAAGAAAGAACCTGCACGGGGCTTTATCAAGAGTTAACAGAATTTTACAATAGATTGAGCAACAATGAATATGAATATATGCTAACCACAAGTGATTTTAGGCAGCAGCATTTAGTGGGCACTTTGAAGGAAGAGGTTCTGGGAGATCCTAAGAAGCGTGTTTTTCTGGTTGCAGGAAATAATCATGTACTTAAAGAAAAGGGTTATTCAAATTTCATCGAAGAAAAACTGGAAAAGTACTTAAAAGAAAATAATAAAAAATATTTAATTCTTAAAGCCGGAAGAGGAGAGATAACGACATGCCTTCAGAATATAGGCGGTCGAATAGTGCATACCCAGCCAAATACTTTTAAGGATCTCGATGATACAGCGACAAATATAGCTGTGGGCTCGTTGCTGAAAAAAAGATTATTGAAACTTGAAAATGCTTTTATATTGGCTAACATTCCAACTGATTAATATTTATCGTCGGGGGTGGCAAATCCTCGGTCATATACGGGCCCTGCAGGGCCTATCGGAAGGGTGCCGCTGAAAAATTGGCGGTAGACTTTCAAGCCTTGTTCGGCAGTTTGAAAACAATAAAAGCAGTTGCTAAGCCATTCCGATCCTTTGATTGTTCCTGACTTTAAATTGCATTTAAAGCGGCTGGTGACTTTTTCTTCCCAATAACTTACGTCTCCATAAAGAAGCATTGGGTAAGCGGGCGTTGAGCCTATTTTTCGGCGCACTTCTTCCAATGAATATTCAAAGTCTGTGCCTATGCCGCCAACGACAAAGATGGGGAAGTCGAGGTTAAATTCAGCCTGCCTTTCTACAAGCTTGTCAAGGCGATAAGTCATTTTTGAGTCGATGTAAGGATTTTCATGTTGCTCATGAACCACTTGGTTCGGATCTTTGGCACGGAAATCGACGATATTGGCACATGACAAAATCCCAACTTCCCGGGCAATTTGGTTGCCGACAGACATAGCGCCTGGGCCTCCGCCGGTGACCAAAGCAAGGGGTGTGCTTGGATTAAGCAGAGGGTGCTTCATTTCACTTCGCATTGCCAGCACGCCTTCCATGAGTTTTTTAAGTTCGATATGGAAGTTTCCTTCAAGCAAGTTTGAGCCGTAGATTCCAAAGACAGTGGACTTTAAGAACGTGTCTACTTGGTCGATGGGCACAAATAAGCCGGTGTCTCGATCGGGCTTCTGCGCATATTTGAGAATTTTTCCACTAATTTGGTCGACCCAAAAGACCGGGGTGGCAAAGTTATAAAGGTCGTGTAAAAGGGCTCGATCTTCCGATGAAAAATATTCTTGATGCGATTGTGAAGGGTATTGAAAGTAGATACCTTTGAGGCAGCGCTGAACATTGTCAGCGAGCAGCATCCTTTTCATCAACGGCGAAGGGAAGTGGCGTGACAAAAGGACGCCCTGGCTGGTAATGAAATTTTCATCGATGGCTTTCAAGAAAGGGTAAGAAGGCTGTTGTTTGATGAATCGATCGACCATCATAGCTTGGCGCGACCATTGTGAGATTCCGGGGAATTCCTGGATGCGCGTTTCGCGAGCGATCCAATCGTCGGTTGAAATGTTCAGCAGTTGTTCGCCTTTGACCACAAAAGCCGCAGCCCTAAGGCTTAGCGGCATAGGGGCTGTGTTGAAAGCCTTAAACAAAACATTTTTATCTTCCAGACTGGCCTGCAGTTGATCGCGGTCGGCGAAGAAAACGTGCTCGCGATAGGGTTCTAGGGTATAGAATTCAAGAGGGATGTCAGTGACTTCTCGGATGCTATCGCCATAGAGTTCGTAGATGTCGCCTGATGCGGATGTGTCGGGCTGCAAGATGGAAGCGGATGTGTGGCGATAGCCATGCGCCAGCAGATCGTCAACGACACGAGCAAACACCGTTCTCACATGCAAGGGCAAGGTGCGCAAGAGCAAGATTTCGCCTTCATGGATATTGCGAGGCATATTTGGGTTCCACTCTTGATGTAAGCGGACAAGGTTTCTGGTGTCAAGTTTTGATTTTAAGGCCATGCCCAGGGTAGGCAAAAAGCTATTGATGGTGTCCTTATATGTGATCCTGCCGTTTTGCAGGGTAAGGTATGCCACAGTGCGACCATCGACCTTATCGAGGATCAGGTCGGAACTGCCATGCAAACCACCCAAAGCAAGAAGCGGCCGGCCGTAGCGATCTGCTCGGCCGAAAAGGCGTGTAAGGTAATCGGGATTGCGCACTCGGCGGCGTTCGTCGGCAGCGAATAATTTTCCGATGGAGGCTCCGACAGATAGATGATTGAGCATTTCGACAGCAATTGGCCCGATGGCGTTAAGGCGGACAAGGACTTGTGCCGTGTGATTTTTTGGATTAAGTTCGAACGATTGGCCGACGCCATCGATTCCAAGTTGGGCCAGGGTGCTTTTGATGTTAAAGAAGACTCGGGAAATGTCGATGTGGTATCCGACAAAAATCGGAGAAATATTTTCGATGAAGACAACGGCGTCGGCAGTGGTCGGTGAAGTGCGAGTATAGTTTGTGATGAGGCCGTCTGGGGTCACCAAGTCGAAGTGGTTGGCGTTGAGGTAGCTTTCTATGTTCATATTCTGAACATATTCATTAGAGACGAATTTTGCAATAGTTAGTGCTTTTCTTAGTTCTTAGTGCTTAGTTCTTAGTGCTTAGTTCTTAGTTAGTGCGTATCCAGGTCGTCCCGACCTGGATTCAAGGCCGGGACGGCCTTGATACGCAAGAGAGACGAATTTTGCAAGTGGGAGTTCAAAGTTCAAAGTGCAAAGTTCAAAGTGGAAATTAGTTCTACTTTGAACTTTGCACTTTGCACTTTGAACTTTTTGACATTGTGGATTTCTTGTAGATAAACTGTGCGTAAAAAAAAGAGTTTCTCTCAAATTTGCAGAGGATGGCATGCCGGGAATCGAGAGGGAGAAGAGGGATGGATTTTTGTAATGCGTTGATTATGAATTAGTTACAAAAAATTTGTTCATAAACTTAAAATTTTTCTGGCATCAAAATATTAGGAGAGAAACAAAAATAAATCCGCGAGAGAAATTGTTCATAAGTCGGTTGGCCGCAAACTTATTTCTCACAAAGGGATTTTTCTGCAAGCCAAATTTTTTTTGTAATATTTACTATTTTAATAAAACAATCAATCTGCCATAATTGCACTTTTCAAAGTTAAAAAGTATTCAAATGAGCAAGCATAAAATCCCACGCAGTTTTGGCACACATGATGGAACTTTCCATGCCGATGAAGTGACGGCTTGTGCTATTTTGCTACTTTTTGACTATATCGATGAAGACAAAATCCGTCGCACACGGGATCATGCGGTACTTGAAACTTGTGATTTTGTTTGCGATGTGGGCGGCATTTATGATCCTAAGCGCAGGCTTTTTGATCACCATCAGGTGAATTATCAGGGAAGTTTAAGCAGCGCCGGAATGATTTTGCAGTACTTGCGCGATATTGACCGGCTGTCTCAGCAGGAATATGAATTTTTCAATCATTCCCTTGTGATGGGTGTGGATGCTCATGATAACGGCAAGGATTTGCAAATACCCGGTATTTGCACCTATTCGCATATCATTGCCAGTTTTACTCCCATCAAACAAGATGTCGACAATGCAACTCTCGATAAAGCCTTTCATACGGCCCTGGATTTCTCTAAGAATTATTTAAAACGCATTTGGGAAAAGCATTTATTTAATCATTCCTGCCTTCAGATCGTTGCAGCTGCCATGAAACAGGGCGGCGATTGTTTGATGTTTGATCAAAATATTCCCTGGATCGAGAGCTTTTTCGAATTGGACGGCGTGCATCATCCGGCAACCTTTGTCATCATGCCATCAGATAACCATTGGAAATTGCGCGGGATACCTCCATCTTATGAACAGCGCATGAAGGTGCGAGTGCCTCTTCCGGAGGAATGGGCCGGTTTGCTCGATGAGGAGATTAAACGCGTCACAGGTATCCCTGGGGCCATTTTCTGCCACAAGGGAAGATTTATTTCTGTTTGGGAGACAAAAGAAGATGCGTTAAAAGCATTGCAGTTGGTCAAGGCGATGCAAAAAAATAAAGTGAATTCTTCTCCGTCAGCCAAGAATCACACGCCAAATCATTTGGTCGAAAAATAATCTTTACAGTATCTTCTGAGTTTTTATTGAAAGGTATTTATGACGACAATTTTTGGTAAGATCATTAAGCGCGAACTGCCAGCTGAAATCGTATTTGAAAATGACAAAGTTTTGGCAATTAAAGATAAATACCCGGCCGCACCGATCCATATTTTGATTATGCCGAAAAAGGAAATTCCTGATTTCCAATCGCTTAAGCCAGAGGATTATCCTTTGATAGAAGAATGTTTTAAGGTCGCTCAGCAGATTGCTGCGCAGTATGGCATCACAGGCGGCTATCGCTTATTGACGAACAATGGTTCATTGGCAGGGCAGACGATTTTTCACCTGCATTTTCATCTCCTGGGTGGAAGGCAGCTGGGGACGATGGGGTAAAAAATGGCAAAAGTTCAATTTTTACAACGTGAAAAGACCGGCTTGCTGATTGTTGATGTGCAAGAAAAGCTTTTTGAACGCGTAGAGCGCTCTGCAGAAGTCTTAGAAGTAATCTTGCAAGTCATCAAAGGTTTTAAAACATTGCATCTCCCTATTGTTGTCACAGAGCAATATCCTCAGGGCCTCGGTTCAACGGTGCCATTGATAAAAAGCTATCTCGATAAAGGACAGAAGTTTTGGTCTAAGACGACATTTTCCTGTGTGTCCGACAAGTCTGTGAAAGAGTATATCTCCTCTTTGCCTGTACAGCAGTGGGTGGTTGTTGGTATCGAAGCGCATGTTTGCGTCCTGCAAACTGTCAAGGAACTGCTCTTGATCGGCAAGGATCCCGTCGTGTTAAATGATGCCATAACCTCTCGATCGATTTATGATTTTTCAACAGCAATTGCCGAGATGCGCGACCTGGGCGTGCGCGTGACATCTGCCGAAACAATTTTGTTCGAGCTCGTTCGCGACAGCAAAGCTCCAGAGTTTAAGGCCATCAGCCAAATCGTTAAGGAAGGCATCCCAGTCAGTGGATGCTGCAGGCCATCCTGCTGCCAGTCTGAGTAAGGCAAAAAGTTCATGCTTTATAATTCCATTGTATTCTTTTTGGCCAGTTCTTCCATAATTACTGCTACTGAAAATCCAGTTAAAAGAATTTATGCAAATCTCCTTGTCCATGATTTCCCTATGGCAGTTCAAGAGGCAAAAGTTGCCTTGCAAAATGATGATCATAATGAAGAGCTCTGGCAGGCGTACATCCAGGCTTTAGCCAAAAATGGCGACGAGCATGAGATGATGCGCGCCTGGAAAATGTATTCTGAAAAATTTCCAAACGCTGCCAGCAATCATGCAGTCGTTGAATCGATGGCTTGGGGAGTTTTGGAAAAGGCATCGAAAAATGCCAATCCCATGACCCGCATTTATGCTTTACTGGGAGCGTTTTTTAGCCAGGATGCCAAGGGTGTTGAGATCATTCATCGACTTCTGAGCGACGCAAATTCCTGCGTCCGCGGAGCTGCAGTATTAATTTCGTCACATTTGCACGATGCCAAGCTCTGCGATGATGTTTGGCGCATCTTTTTAGAAGAGAAGGTGCCAAAGGTACGTCTTGAGGCCATTCAAGCTGTTGGCGAGATGAAAATTAAAAAAGCGAAAACTCAATTGATATCAATCATTGCGGACCCCATGAGCACAGCGCAAGAGAAAGCAGTGGCAATTGTTTCGATCATCAGCATGTTTGATTCTGCTGACCGGCAGGAAATCCAGGCACTTTCAACAAGCAATCGGGCAGGGCTAAGGCTAGTCGCCTGCAAGGTAGTGAGTGAGCTGGATTTAATCGATTGCCTGGACTGCATTGAACCTTTGCTTAAAGATCATTCCAGTGAAGTCAGAGCTGCAGCAATAGCAGCTTTTGGTGCTTTACACATTACAAATTACCAAGGCAAGCCAGTCACTGAACTTGCTGCTGAGATGTTGAATGACAACGATAGCGATGTGGCAATCACAGCGGCATGGGTGCTCACGTTGAATGACCCCAATCAGGGGCAAAAAGCTTTTAATAATTGGCTGAAACATCATCAGCAAGATATTCGCCTTTTGGCGGCCTCTGCATTGGCATCTTGTGGAAAATATTCGCTGCCATTAGCTGAAAATGCTTTTAAACAATCTAACGATCCTTATGTACGCCTTAACTTAGCGCTTGGTCTGATCGGCCAGCAAAATTCTATCGAGCAAGCCTGCGGTGAGTTATGTAATGGACTGGTTCATAGTGATGACCGCTGGACTTGGGAGGAACGTGGACCCTTCCGAATGCTGGTGCCTAGCACTCTTTCTCGTGATGCGAGTTCTTTAGATTCACCTGATGCTGAGAACCAGCGAACACGATTAGATATAATCAATACCCTGGCAATAATGAAATATTCCCATGCTAAAGACGCCTTAGTCCAGTGTTTGCAACATCGCTTATGGGGAGTCGCCGGTATGGCCGCAGCACTCATGCTGACGGAAGGCGACGAGCCCGCCCTAGACTTAGTTCGCACCCTGCTCGATAATAAAAACGACAATATCAAACTGCAAGCTGCCCTTATACTCGCCATCTGGGGCAGAGATGAAGAAGTGATAACATTTCTTCACGAGGCCTACCATAAAGGCGGCCGAGATCAAAAAGAGCGCATCCTCGAGGGAATTGGACGGGTAGGCGCGTCCTCTTCAATCCCATTCCTAGTAGAGAGGCTAAATGAGGCCTCTAACTCTCTGCGAATCTTAGCAGCGTCAGCTTTATTAGAGACGCTATACCATTAGAATGGCAGTGCGCGAGTGCTCGAGTGCTCCAGTACCGAGTTAAGTGTATAGGTAAGTACCTCTCACTCGCGCACATTCTATTAACCATAAGTCTTGCCGCAACAGAAACACAAAGGCACAGATTTTGCTCCGGAGGAAACATTACCCACAGTTTGCGCCTTTGGCGCTACACTGTGGGCTACAAATATTATGCTCCTCCGGAGCAAGATTAACTGCTTTGCACTATGCATTCTCTCTGCATTATTATTTCTTTATTGTAGACTTGCTCGTGCACTCGCGCACTAGAGCACTCGCGCACTGATCTCCTTTTTTTAATAAAACTAATTATTTTAAATAAATTAATGCAATAAATAAATTGAAAGATTTATAATTAAATTATAGGTAATTTTTATTACTTAATAATAAACGGAGGTTATTATGCCAGATTTTCATACAGACTCTCCAAAATTCATTCCATCAACTACGCCAATAACAGGCGATAAGGCTGCAGCAGCACCATCCAAGCCGGCTGTTGGTAAAGATGCTGCAGGAAAAAAAGTTACAATTGAGCCTAAAGATAAGTCAATAGGCAGCGGACAAGATGTTTTAAAACAACAAGCCGATACTAAGGAAGGCAACAAGCTTGGAGGCAGAGCTGCAGCTGGCGAAGTAGGAAAGGCTGCAGCTGGTAAAGTCTCTAAAGAAGACATGGCAGTTTTTAAAGGTCAAACTGAAGTTCGTCACCATGTAATGAAACGTTTATTAAACGATGAAATAGAAGGACGCTTATCCGACCGTCAACTGCCCTCGTTAGACTATAACAAAAATAGGGAATATTTTAAGTTGATTGTTGAAAAAAATAAAGATGGCAGTATAAATCAGTTAGCTGAAGAAACGAACAAATATATTGAAGATAACTATGAAACTTTAAAGGCTATGGCTCCTAAATTGAAAAAAGATGAAGAGAGCCAAATGAGCCCTTCTCAATACACAAAAGCCGCGCTTAAATTTTCTGAACAATGGAAGGATCTAAAAGATATGCATACCTATTTAAGTAAAAATCCAAAAAACAATGAAGTTGTTGAGTCGATGAAAAAAAGATTTCAAGGTTATGAACACGATTCTTATAATAATAAGGCACTATTTCTCTCGCTTAAGGAAGATGTAGAAAATTTACGGAAATATTCTGCTGGTGATGAAGATTATACTGAATTGATGCAGTTGACAGCTGCTGAAAAATTGATGGAGCCTTTGGCAGTTAAAGGCGGATCAGGATCAGATCATAGATTTTTAATGAACGAAGTCAAAAACATGTTTTATAAATATCCGAGCTTGCCAGAGAAATAGCACCGCGTTAGCTAATGACAAGCCATCTTGGGTCAGGCGGATTTTGTACTGGCGGCCTATAAAACTCCATCATGAGCGCACGCCAAATCCTAGCCGCAGAGCCTACATTAGTCCAAGATGGCAAATAGCTTTGTATGGTGGTCAAGGCGTTATCACCAGAGTTTTTACTGAATTGTCCGAGCTTAAGAAGGTGATTTTTCTGACCTCATTCATAATTTCAGGTTTGGTATAGTTTATTGATTAATATCAGTTTGTTTGATATAATCTTTCCTTTTTTTAAGGGTTTGATGAACGCAATTTTATTTCTTCGATTTTTTGATACTCATCTTGATGTTTGCTCAAAAGCTGACAGCAATAAGTATACTCCAGAAGTAGTGTCTAAAATTAAAGACATTGCAGCAAAACTGATAGGAGATCAGTCTCTCCAAAAAATGACCCTTAGCAACGATTGCAAAACGGTTCTTTGTAAAAAAATTGATGAGATTTGCGTCACTGAAAAATTTGAAGCTAAAGTGTTAATATTGGCAAAAAAGACTTTAGATATAGTTTACAACGCTCTTTCTCATTTCGTGTATTCAGTAAAATCTCAAGCCGACCTCATTGAGCTTGAAGCAATGACAAAAGAATTTACAGATGTCGATCAAATTCGGGCTGACATTGGAGCCTATTCTGTTGAGCTGCCGCATGCTAAAATCAAAGAAATTTTCGCCAAAATGAAAGTGCTTCAGTTGAAGCATTTGCCGGCCGAAGCTGATGAATTGATCATTGGCTGTGGCTCTGGGCCGGCAGCTTATGGGTGCGGTACCGATCCTTTTGATTTTACTGAAAAAAAAGACTATTGGCGGAATTACTATTTAAAACACCTCCATCTTAACGCTATTACTGTTGATCAACAACTTGCGGTCAATCCACATATAGCTGCACGATTTGGCGTTTCATCGTTAGCACCAATCCTGGCAGGGAGACAATTTAAAAGAATTTTAGTGGAAGGCGCACCTATTGGTAATACCGATCAACGAGTTTGGTTCGATGACGTCGTTGCCCTCCTAAAAGATGACGGCGTCCTTGAACAAAATGGTTTTTTTGAAATCTCTAAAAAAGAACTGATCGCCAAAGGGTTTGAGCACTGGTCAGCCTTCTATACCAAGTTCCAAAAAAAATAAGAGCTCTGCCGCTTTTTTTCTATCTTCGTGGGCAGCTAAGCTTATAGAACCACATTCCTTGCAAAAATAAAATTATACGTTTAGTATGTGCTCTTTTTAACAAGGAGATGAATATGACCTTTGGAGATGTTAATTTTTTTGCAATCTTAGTGGCTGCACTCGCTAAGATGGTTATTGGAGCTTTCTGGTATTCACCAAAAGTCTTTGGCGAATTTTGGGCTAAAGAATCCGGATTGAAATGCGAAGATTGCAAAGCTGGCGTTATTCAGTATATCGTAATGTTTCTTAGCTGCTTGGTCACAGCCTGGGTGTTGGCGTTGATTGTCAACTGGATGCATGTGCAAAACCTAGCACAAGGCGTGG
>Ga0207147_1068_pt1 | contig 19376 bp, 19 predicted proteins | sample Alteio_BWMinHeat_33_FD_153551 | JGI IMG/M metagenome (GOLD analysis project Ga0207147, IMG submission 153551) | Enriched cells from forest soil in Barre Woods Harvard Forest LTER site, Petersham, Massachusetts, United States -... | ecosystem: Environmental > Terrestrial > Soil > Temperate forest >... | reverse complement strand
GAACTCGCAGGCGGAGCAAGTGGTTGGCGTGCTGAGCACGGCCGCGCGCACCGGAAAGATCGGCGACGGTAAGATATTCGTCATCCCCGTCGAGGATGCGATTCGCATCCGCAACAGCGATCGAGGAGATGCCGCGCTGTAGCAGCTACCAAATCCCGTCTTTGCCACCGAACCACCAGACCAATCCCAGGGTCGCGGTATTCTGCTCCTTCTTCAGGATTCCTAGCGTGTCCGTCAAGAAATATGGATGATTCGAACTATCCCGGCGCCATTCCAACCTCGCCAGGAATCCCTCCGCGAATTTTCGCTCCAAGGTAAATGTATTTTCCTTGAGCGCCTGCGTCGTCCCACTAAAAAGACCTCCACGATCCGAGAGGTATTCCGCGCGCGCTGCGACTGCCACCTGAGGAGTGAGCTGATAGCGGACGTAGCCGGCCACCGCATCGACATGCGTCGGAGCCGAGGTCGTCAAGAGGCGCTGAATCACGTCGTCGCCCTCGAGCGCGAAGCTGAGCTTAGGCGACGCCTGCCAGGTCACGTAGCTGTCGACGATATGCAACTTCCCGCTGGGTGCGTTCGGAATCGGCTCAAAGGCCACGCCTTGTGATGTAGGCAAATTCGTTCCGGTGTAATTCGGAAGATACTGGACATCAGGATGCTCCTGCCCCAAGTAGTAGTTCACGGTCCATGCAATGGACTTGCGGGGTTGGATGTTGACTCCGATCAACTCGTCCTTGAAACCATTGAAGGGTTCGGTCTGTTGGGTACCGTTGGTGATCCAATAGTTCAGTCCAATCGTGTCGTTGATCTTGTAGTTCACACGCGCGCCCATGTGATAGAACGGCAGAAAATCGAACAACAACGCGCGGGAGTAGTTCACCTGATCCTTGGTGTAGTTGCCCTCAATACCCAAAGAGCTGGCCCATTTGCCGAAGTCCACAGTTAGTCCTTTGCCGACGGGAAACACGTACGTGCCGTAAGCTTGGAAGATGGCGCGATAGACGTCAGGCCGCGGTTCATTGGAAGAATTGCCCTGCAGCGTGGCGGTCGCCTGGCCGAACTGAAGGTCCAGGCGGAGGCCGAAACGCTTCTCGTGCGCCGGATCGGCCGCATTCTCGAGGACTACGTCGGCCTGATTCAGGCTGAACGCGTTGCTGCTCACGTCGTAAGCACGCAGCAGATTTGCGCGTCCAATCGGATTGTTGAAGTTGTAACCATAGTAGCCATCGAATAGGAAATTGATGGTGGTGCCGCCGAGAAGGCTGGAGCCAGTTCGCGGTGCTTCGGGCGCTGGGGCCACGGCCGTCTGCGCCACGGCTGACGGAGCCACGGCTGGCGGAGCCACTGCGGGCGGTGGGGCTGACTCCATCGCGGCCTTGGGCTTTCCTTCCAACTCGTCGACACGCGCCTGGAGCTTTTGAACCAGCGCGGCAAGTTCGTCCACTCGACGGACTAGCTCAGCGTTGCCATCGTCAACTGGGGTGAGAAGAACCGCGAACAATAGGAAAGTAGACGTCATAGTCTACAATCCTACGGCGATTATTGAGAATCTAGAGCGAGATTCAACTTCAAAACATTCACGCGCGGTTCGCCAAGGAAGCCTAGCGTGCGCTGTTCGGTGTTAGCGTCAATCAGGCTGCGGACGCGCAACACCGGCATCTGTCGCGCCGCGGCAACGCGCGCTTCTTGAGCGTGCGCGGCGGCGGGGCTGATGTGCGGGTCCAGGCCACTGCCGGAAGCAGTGACGATGTCAGCGGGGATGGTTCCGGTGAAGCTGGGGTTCTCGGCGCGGAATGCATCTGCGTCAGTTTTCATGCGCTTGATCAGGTCGGGATTGGTGGGCCCCAGGTTCGATCCGCCGGAGTTGGCGGCGTCGTAGCCTTTTTCGCCGGCTGCGGAGGGGCGTCCGTGGAAGTACTCGGGCTTCGTGAACTTTTGTCCGATCAACTCCGAGCCGACGGTCTTGCCGTTGCGTTCAATCAGGCTGCCCGCGGCTTGATGCGGCATTAACACCTTCACTACACCGGTGACGATGCCGGGATAGATCAGGCCGGTGAGTATCGTCAGGACGACGGTCATGCGAATCGCGGGAAGAATCTGGTTCATCATAATTTGTTCCTATGCGAGGTGCAGCAAGCCCAACAGCCGGTCTATCACCCAGATGCCGGGAAAGGGCGCCAGAATGCCGCCGACGCCATACAACAACAGATTGCGACGCAATAACGCCGCCGCGCTCATGGGACGATACGTAATCCCGCGCAGCGCCAGTGGGATCAGCGCGATGATGATCAGCGCGTTGAAGATTACGGCCGCCAGCACGGCGCTTTCAGGAGTATGCAGGCGCATCACGTTCAATCGCGCGACCGCAGGATAGGTCACCATGAACATCGCCGGCAGGATCGCGAAATACTTGGCGACGTCGTTGGCGATGGAGAACGTGGTCAAGGCGCCGCGCGTCATCAAGAGTTGCTTGCCGATCGCTACAATCTCGATCAACTTGGTGGGGTTTGAATCCAGGTCCACCATGTTGCCGGCTTCCTTCGCGGCCATCGTCCCGCTGTTCATGGCGACGCCCACGTCGGCCTGGGCTAAAGCGGGCGCGTCGTTGGTGCCGTCGCCGGTCATCGCGACCAGGCGTCCACCAGCCTGCTCCTTTTTGATCAAATCCATTTTGTCTTTCGGAGTGGCTTGGGCCAGGAAATCGTCGACGCCCGCCTCCGCGGCGATGGCGGCCGCGGTCAACGGATTGTCCCCGGTGATCATCACCGTGCGGATCCCCATTTCGCGAAGCTGCGCGAAGCGTTCACGCATGCCGCCCTTCACTACGTCCTTGAGATGCACGATGCCGAAGACACGTTGTCCGTCGGCGACGGCCAGGGGCGTGCCGCCGGAACGTCCGATCTTGTCGGATATTTCCTTGAGTTCCGGCGGAACCTTGCCGCCGTTCTCGCTGACAAAAGCGATCACCGAATCAGTGGCGCCCTTGCGCACCGAACGTCCATTCAAATCGACGCCGCTCATACGCGTCTGCGCCGAGAACGCAATGAAGTTGGCATCCGTCTCGGCCAAGTCGTGACCGCGCAGTCCAAACTGCTCCTTGGCCAGCACCACGATCGAGCGTCCTTCCGGCGTTTCATCGGCAAGGCTGGCCAGTTGTGCGGCCTCCGCGAGGTCATGCGTCTCGATGCCCTTGACAGGGAAAAACTCCACCGCCTCGCGATTGCCCAACGTGATCGTGCCGGTTTTGTCGAGGAGCAAGGTATTGATGTCACCCGCCGCTTCCACGGCCTTGCCCGACATCGCTAGCACGTTGTGCTGCATCACGCGATCCATGCCGGCGATGCCGATGGCCGACAGCAATCCGCCGATGGTGGTCGGAATCAGGCAGACCAGCAGCGAGATCAACACGGTGACGCTGGGGGCGCGTCCCGCGCCGGCCGCCGCTACGGAATATCGCGCAAACGGATCGAGCGTGACCACGGCCAGCAAGAACACCAGGGTCAGGCCGGCGATCAGAATGTTCAACGCGATTTCGTTGGGCGTCTTTTGACGCTGCGCGCCTTCCACCAACGCAATCATGCGATCGAGGAACGTCTCTCCTGGATTCGACGTAATGCGGATCTTGATGAAGTCCGAAAGCACCTTGGTGCCGCCAGTGACCGCGCTGCGGTCACCGCCCGATTCGCGGATGACCGGCGCGCTTTCTCCTGTGATTGCGGATTCGTCCACGCTGGCGATGCCTTCGACGACCTCGCCATCGCCGGGGATAATGTCGCCCGGCTCGCAAACGACGAGATCACCAGCACGGAGCTGCGTGGCGGGGATAGTCTCGACGCGTCCTTCGTTCCAGAGCTTGGCGAAGGTTTCCGACTTCGTGCGACGCAGCGTGTCGGCTTGGGCCTTGCCGCGTCCTTCGGCCATGGCTTCGGCGAAGTTCGCGAACAGCACGGTGAACCACAGCCACAACGTGATTTGAAACGTAAAGGAATCGCGGAACATCAGGCAGGTGGTAAAGGCCGCGCCGATTTCTACCGTGAACATCACGGGATTCTTCATCATCTTGCGCGGATCGAGTTTTACGAAAGAGTCGGCGATGGCACGCTTGACGATGGGAGGATCGAACAATGGCCGCGCGCGACGTCGAGCTGGCAGTAGCGACATAGATTAGCGTCCAATCATCTGGAAATGTTCGACCACCGGCCCCAATGCTAGGGCGGGAAAGAAAGTGAGCGCACCGACGATCAACACCACGCCGGTCAACAAGACCACAAAGAGCGGCCCCGTTGTCGGCAGTGTCCCGGCGGATTCGGGAATCAGCTTCTTCTGCGCCAGGCTGCCGGCCACGGCCAGTAGCGGCACGATCATCAGGAAACGTCCAAACAACATGCTGATGGCCAACGAGATGTTGAACCAGGGCACGTTGGCGTTGAGTCCTCCGAAGGCGCTGCCGTTGTTGGCGGAAGCGCTGGTATAGGCGTAGAGGATTTCCGAGAGTCCATGCGCGCCGGGGTTCGATAGTTGCTTCAAAGCCGTGGGGAACACAGCCGTGATCCCGGCCGGAAGCAGGATGCTGCTTGCCACCACCAGCACGGCCAGCATGACCATCTTCACTTCCTTCTGTTCGATCTTCTTGCCGAGATATTCAGGCGTGCGACCCACCATCAGTCCCGCGATGAAGACGGCGAGGATCGCGTACATCAGCATTCCGTAGAGTCCGGCTCCGGTGCCGCCGAAAACTGCTTCGCCGAGTTGCATGTTGATCATCGGCACCAGGCCGCCGAGCGGGGTGAAGCTATCGTGCATGGAGTTTACCGCGCCGCAACTGGCGTCGGTGGTAACGGTGGCGAACAGCGCCGAAGCCGCGACGCCGAAGCGCACCTCCTTGCCCTCCATGTTGCCATGCGCTTCCACACCCAGCGGCGCCATCAATGGATTACCGTACGACTCGGCGGCGTAGAGCGCGGCGAGTCCCATGAAGAAGAGCAAGCTCATGGCCGCGAACAGCGACCAGCCTTGGCGAGTGTTGCCGACCATTTTTCCGAACGTGTACGTCAGCGCCGCCGGAATCACGAAGATGCTCCAGATCTGGATGAAGTTCGCCAGCGGCGTGGGGTTCTCAAAGGGATGCGCCGAGTTGGCAGCCGTGAAGCCCCCGCCGTTTGTCCCCAGCATTTTGATCGCTTCTTGCGACGCGATGGGTCCTTGCGCGATCTTCTGCTCCACGCCTTCCACGGTAGTGGCGCGGGTGTAGGACGAAAAGTTTTGGATCACGCCTTGCGATGCGAACGCCACGGCCATCAGCAGTGAAATCGGCAGCAGGATGTAGACAATGGAGCGCGTCATATCGACCCAGAAGTTGCCGATCTTGTCGGTGGACTGCCGCGCGAATCCGCGCACCAGCGCGACTGCGATCGCCATGCCCGCCGCGGCCGAGAAAAAGTTGTGGGTCGCCAGTCCCAGCATTTCCGTGAAGTAGCTGGCCGCGGTCTCCGGCACATAGGACTGCCAGTTGGTGTTGGTGGTAAAGCTGGCGGCAGTGTTGAAGGCTAGGTCGGGCGTCATGGCCGCGATCCCTTCCGGATTCCAAGGCAACACGTGCTGGATGCGTTCGATCAAATACGTGAGCGTCATGCTGACTCCGCTAAAGGCGAGCAGCGCGCCGGCATACTGGGTCCAACGCTGCTCGCGTTCTTCGCTGACGCCGCACAGTTTGTAGATCAACCGTTCGAGCGGCTGCAGCACGGGATGCAGAAAGGTGGGGCGTCCTTCGTAGACGTTAGCCATGAAGGTGCCGAGCGGCTTGGTACAAAGCACGATTAGCAGGAAGAACGCGGCTATTTGGAACAGTCCATAGGAGAGCATGTCAGAAGCGCTCCGGTCGCAGCAACGCATAGAAGAGGTACGCGGCGAGTCCCAGCGCGATGATACCAGCGGCGATATATTCCATGTCTATAGACGCTCGCAAGCGCGAGCGAACCCCCAAGCCAGCACGAAGAACAGCACCGTAACGACCACAAAGATTGCATCGAGCATGGGACAATGATAGCCGGGAGGGCGCTAAAAAGTCGTTAAGAAGCGGCAAGGATTCCGTACTGGTTCCGTCCCGTGCGCTAATGCCCTCGACAATCCCTCTCGTCCAACGGGGTCCGATGCTGTGGATTCCGCCGACACGGCGGGCAAGCCCAACAAAACAATCAACAAGAGTGCCGCTCGCAAAACGGCTTGGCAGACTGGGCGTGAGTCGGATCTCCCGAGGCAGTCTAGCCCTCTTGGCTGCCCATTTTTTGTTCTCAGACTGACAGTTTGTGGCATAGGCGCCCCCCGATGAGGGAAGTAGTACCTCTAACCCGTTGAAAATCCTACGAGGCGAAATTGGCATAGGGATTGCTTCCTAACTGCATCTGAGGATCGGGGACCAAACCACCGGCCAATTGAAAGGATTCACGAAAAAAATGAACAAGGACAAGGGCTTTTCGCTGATTGAGTTGCTGATCGTCGTGGCGATCATTCTGATCATCGCGGCCATCGCAATTCCGAACCTGCTGCGCTCGCGCATTGCTGCCAATGAAGCATCGGCTACTGCGACCATGCGGACCATCACCACCTCGGAGGTTACGTATGCGTCCACCTACAACTCCGGCTTCACGAGCGATCTTCACTCGTTGGGCACGCCCGGTGCGGGCGTCCAACCCACCCCCAATCTGGCCGACTTGCTCGATCCGATCTTGTCCGGCAACGGCCCCGGCGGTACCGCCACCAGTTTCACCAAGAACGGCTACGTCTTCACTTACGGCACGGGTGGACAGACCTATCCGCAGATCTCCAGCTATAGCGTGAACGGCGACCCTATGGCGCGCGGCTCTTCCGGCCAACGCTCCTTCTTCTCCGACCAGTCTGCGGTGGTCCATGCCAACGCGACGGCGCAGGCCACCGCCAGCGACAACCCGATCTAGTGCGGGCTGTTTGAATTCGAGAAAGGGCGCTCTTCGGGGTGCCCTTTTTTTGTGCCTACTTTTCTTGTGACCAACAACATCCGCCAGTCCGTGCTCGCTCGTCTTGCCGCCTTAGCCGCGATCCTGTACGCTGTCGCGGCCGGCTTCCGCACGATTGGAGACTTCGACCTCTGGTGGCAACTTGCCGCGGGCCGCTGGATGTGGATCCATCACGCCATTCTGCGTCAGGACGTTTTCTCGTTTACCGCCTCTGGTTCGACACTTGGTTCGGCTTGGATGATGTATCCCGCCGGCAGCCCTCTACTTTTCTATGGACTGTGGCATCTCGGCGGGCTTGAACTGCTTTCGCTGCTGGCTCCGCTGACCTGCCTGCTCATCGCCGTCTTGTTGATGCGCCGCGGAGGCGTCCTGCGGGCCTGGACGTTGGTGCTGGCCGTTCCCGCCATCGCCTGGAGATCAGCGGTTCGCGCCGATTTGTTCACGACGCTTCTGACCGCGGTGTTTCTGGTGATCCTTTGGGATGACCATCAAGATCGAAGAGAAAAACGCGGCATCCGGCTGTGGTTGCTTCCCGCGCTGATGGTCCTGTGGGTCAACCTCCATCCCGGATTCCTTTCGGGAGTCGCGTTGGTGCTGGCGTTCACCGTGCGGCATCCCAAGCGATTGATGCCAGTGGCGTTCACGACGCTGGCCGCAACGGTGGTGAATCCCTTCGGATGGCAAGTCTTCCGCTGGTTCCGGGTCTTAACCGAGGTGCTGCCGCTGCCCGGTGGAATGCATCAGACTGCTTCTCAAAATGCCTTCATCGGCGAGTTTTCAAGGACGCCGGTTTCTACCGCCGTCCTGCTCGACGCCCTGCGTTGGCGCGACCCGGATTCGAGCTTTTGGTGGCTGATCGCGTTGGCCATCGTTGCCATCGGTATCGGAATGCTGCGAGGTCGCGGCTGGGGCGCGTTGATGTTGGCGGGATCGGCCGCCGTTGCCCTGGCAACGTCGCGATTCCAGGGCGCGTTCGCGATTTGCGCGGTCATCGTGATCCCCGATCTGCTCGATTCGGAATCGCCGAGCGACGGAATGTTCGGTCAATTCGCCGCCGTTGTTCTGCTGCTCCTGGTGGGCGTTCGCATTACGGATCTGGCCACGAATCGCTACTATCTGACACATGGCGAGACTTCATCGTTTGGAACGGGCGTGTCGAATTGGTTTCCGGAGCGCGCCGTAACGTTTGTCCGCAGCCACAATCTGCCGCGAGAAGTCTTCAACGATTACAACTTGGGCGGGTATCTCATCTGGGCCGATTCCCCTGAACGTCCCGTGTTCATCGACGGACGCGGCTCTCCCTACAGCGCCGATCTGTTTTTCCTGTCCTTGCGTCTCGGCATGGAAGGGCCCGATTCGCCCGACTGGAAGCAGACCATGGAGCGATGGAAGATTCGTACCCTGATCGTTTCCGTATCGCGCTACGGCGGATACCGCGGATTCCCGCTAAAAAGCTTCTGCGACTCGGACCGCGTGCGCCTGGTCTATCTCGACGACACGGCGGCCGTGTTCGTCACGCCAGATGCCGCGGCCGAAGCGCACGTCCCTGCCCTGAATTGCCGAACCGCGCCGCTGGAACCGCCGGCGTCCCCCGCATCCTCTTGGGACCGCTACCAGTTTTACGCCAACGCCGGCAAGCTATTCTACGCGCTGGAACGCGACACCGAAGCCGATCAAGCCTGGGAGCAAGCACGCGCCATCTTCGACGACGATTCTTCCTTGCATCTCGATATTGGCCAGCTCCGCCATGCCCAAACACGCCTGCCCGACGCGGAGCGTGAGTTCCAGCAAGCCATTCGGTTGCGTCCTACGCCAACCGCTTACTATGCGCTTGGCAACTTGCTGTCCGGGGAGCGGCGGCCCTTCGAAGCGATCGAGTATTTCCATCAATCCGCGCTGCGCGAAGTTCGTCCGCACGAAGCGTGGGCCGCAATGGGACGCAGCGCGATGGACGCACAACGTCCCGCACAGGCGTTGGATTGCGCCAATCGTGCGCTGGCGGCGCACCCGTATCGAGGCGACGCAACGTCGCTGGGCCGCGGATTCATCGCCCGTACGCAAGCCCTACGCGGCGCGGCGTTGATGGCGTTAGGGCGAGCACCCCAAGCCGTGGAAGCGCTGGAGCAGGCCGTTCGAGTATCCAGCGATCCAACATTTACGATAGGATTGCGCTTGGACCTCTGCGAAGCGTACCGCTTGGCGGGCCGCCTCGACGACGCTCGCCATGAACTGTCCATGGCCAAACAGAGTGGTGCGCAGGGACCAGCGGTGCAGCAGATCGAAAAGGAACTGGCTCCAGTGCCGGCTCGTCCGGCGCAAAAATAAATGTCTGTGCAATCCTTTTATTCACCCTGGAACGGGAACACTTGGAATGGCTGCAAAGAGTGAGGTAAAATCCCTTTATGGCGGTAATACTGGCAGAGGCCTTGACCAAAGACTATCTCGCTGGTTTCTGGCGCCAAACGCCCCGGCGATCTCTCGACTCCCTGAATCTTGAGGTTCAGGAGAACGAGGTATTTGGATTTCTCGGCCCCAACGGGGCCGGCAAGACAACCACTCTAAAGTTGCTGATGAACTTGATCTTCCCGACCTCCGGGAAGGCGACGATCCTGGGACATCCGGTGAGCGACACCAGGATGCATCGCGAAATCGGCTTCCTCCCGGAGCAGCCGTATTTCTACGACTATCTCACCGCCGGCGAAATGCTCGATTACTACGCCCGAATGTTCGGATACCGCGAAGACCGCGCCGCGCGCGTCACGCGCTTCCTGGAGCGCGTAGGCTTAGGCGAATCTCGGGACATGCAACTGCGCAAGTTTTCGAAAGGTATGTTGCAACGCTTCGGCCTGGCGCAGGCGATTATCCACGATCCGCGAGTGGTCTTTCTCGACGAGCCCACCTCGGGACTCGATCCAATAGGACGCCGCGAGGTCCGCGACCTGATCCTGGAGTTGAAGAAGGAAGGCCGCACCGTATTCTTTTCCACTCACATTTTGCCCGACGCCGAAACGTTGTGCGATCGCGTGTCGGTGCTGGCGCACGGCAAGCTGCAAGGCGTGGGTTCCGTGCGCGACTTGTTCCAGAGTCACGTGCAGGGCGTGGAGATCGTCTTCGAAGGCGGCGAGTCCCCAGGGTTCCATCGAATGCAAGTGGGCGTCAACGAAGTGTATGACGCGTTCGAACGCTTGCGCAAAGCGGGCGCGAGAATCGTGAGCTGCTCGGAGGTTCGTCCTACCCTGGAAGAGTATTTTATGAAACTGGTCTCGAAGGAGGGCCAGTCATGATCGCTGTCATTGCGTGGAATACTTTCCGTGAAGCGGTGCGCGACCGCATCCTCTTCAACCTGGTTTTCTTCGCGCTGCTGATGATTTCCGCCGCCGTGCTGGTGGGACAAATCTCGATTGGCATCGAGCACTTGATCATCGTGAACCTGGGCCTGACCGCGATTTCGTTGTTCGGCGTGGCCATGGCCGTGATCTTGGGCGTCGCGCTCATCTATAAGGAGATCGAGCGGCGAACGCTGTACACCTTGCTTTCGAAACCCGTGCGACGTTGGCAGTTTATCGCAGGCAAGTACTGCGGACTCTGCTTGACGCTCACCGTCAACACGTTGTTCATGACCGCCGGCCTAATCCTGGCCCTGTTCTACGTGGATCAAGGGCTGCGTCCTTCGGACCTTCAGGTCCTGGTCGGCGTGTTCTTTATCCTGCTGCAACTCTTTCTGCTGACCGGAATCGCGCTGCTGTTTTCCTGCTTCGCCACGCCCGCGGTAGCTACGCTGGGGACGCTGGGACTCTACATGGTCGGCGTCTTTTCGGAAGACATCCGGACCTTCGGAGAGATCAGCAAAGATCCCATGATGCAGCGCCTGACCAGCGGACTCTATTATTTACTGCCTAATTTTGGCGCGTTCAACGTGATCTCGGCGGTAGCGCATGAGCACCCGATCCCCGGCGCGCTGATTGCGGGGAATATCACCTACGTGGTGTTATACGTGGCGATCGCGCTGATTGCGTCAGCCGCGATCTTCTCGAACAGGGACCTGAAATGAAGCCTCACAACCTCCTTGCCGCGGTGGCGATTCCGCTGCTGTTCTGCGGCGTGGTTGTGATTTCGCACGCCACCGAGTCGACGGTCGCGTCCTTGCAGCCCGGCGCGGACGTCTTGAATCTCAGCTCACCGCGAATGATCAAGGCCATGAGTTTCGGCTACGACTCCTTGATGGCCGATATTTATTGGACCAGGGTGGTCCAATACTACGGCGACAAGCGCCACGCCCAAGGCCAAGGCATCCACGGCGCTTCGGAGCATTTTCCATTGCTGATGCCGCTCCTGGATATCACCACATCGCTAGACCCGCATTTGCTAGTAGCGTACAAAGTAGGCGCGATTTTCCTAGCTGAACCTGCGCCGAGAGGTGCGGAGCGTCCGGACCTGGCGGTAAAACTGCTGCGTCAAGCGATCGGGAACAATCCCGACGACTGGCGTTTATGGAACGACCTGGGAATGGTCTATTACGAGGACTTGCGCGACTACAAAGCGGCGTCCGACGCGTATGTGCAAGGCAGCAAGAATCCCAAGGCCGACGACTGGATGAAAGTAATGGCCGCCAAGATCGCGCAAGACGGACAGTCGACGGAGATATCGCGCTTCCTATGGAACGAAGTCTACAACTCCTCCAAGGATGAGAACATCCGCAGAAATGCCTTAGAACATTTGAAGCAGTTGGAGCAGCGACCAGCCAGGCGCTAAGACGTTTATTTTGAACTAGTTACCTCTTTTACTGGCCCCATGATTCTCGCGTACATCAGCCTCGTCCTTCGACTCTGGTCGCTGCAAGGCGGAACCATCTACGACTCCTTTCACACACCGCCTCTCCCCTACGGGCAGATGGTTTTTGCCGATCCGAATCATGGTTGGCTGGTCAGCACATGGTCTCTCCACGCCACGGCGGATGGAGGACAATCCTGGCACGGCATTGTCCCTTGCGAAGAGGGCGCATCACCGGTTGCCGGTTTGCCTCCGGGACTAGTGATCTCGGTCGCTTGGCATGACGCCTCGCGAGTCATCGTGAGGACCGCGCTATCTGTTGCGTTGCTGGACCGGGCAGGACGTTGCAGCATCTTAAAACTGCCGGTGAAGAGCATGCTCGTTACTGACATCCGATTCCTTGACGAGCGGATTGGGTGGGTCACCGCTCAAAACGATGGCGTCTACCGAACGACAGACGGCGGACAGACCTGGACGAGGGCCGCCATGAAAGAGGTCCCCGCCGGTCTGGTGCCCGTGTCGGCATCGGAAGTATGGGGCACCAACGGCGGCACCCTGATGCATACGAAGGACGGCGGAGCAAGCTGGGAAACGGTTCTGAGCGCTGGCTCCGGCGGGGTCTCTCGAGTATGCATCACCCATGACGGGATTGGATGGTGGCTGGGAATTGGGTTCCTCTATAAGACTACCGACGCAGGCGTGAGCTGGCACAAGCTGCCTTGGAAGACCGACGGAGATGTATCGTTCGACGAAACCGGCATGGAAGGGTGGATCGTCGGCGAGGGGGGCCGGGTGCTTCATTCGCTTGACGCCGGAGAAACCTGGGAATATCTGAAAGCCCCAACCAAAAGAGACCTCGCCCAGGTACAAGCCTTTTCGGACGGTAGGGCCTGGATATGCGCAGATGAACGCGTTTTCCTCCGTACGCTGGATCATGGTCGAACTTGGGAGCTGACTGTCGTTAGGTAGTCGCAATAGTTGCCACGGAGCAACAATCCCATAGACAATAGACGGATGCCAACCGTCACACTCGAAGACATCCGCGAGGCGCGCCAGCGGATCGCTCCGCTGATTCGCGCTACTCCACTGATGCAGCATCCGCTGCTTGCTGCTGAGATGGGGTGCGATGTTTACGTCAAGCACGAAAACCATAATCCTACCGGCGCGTTTAAGGTGCGCGGGGGACTGAATCTTGTCGGACACCTGGTCTATGCGGACGAGCCAAAGGGCGTGATTACAGCGTCTACAGGCAATCATGGACAGTCTATTGCCTATGCCTGCGCACGGCACGGGATTCCCTGCACCGTCGCGGTGCCGCTGGGGAATAATCCTGAGAAGAATGCGGCAATGCGGGCGTTCGGCGCGACCCTGCTCGAACATGGACGCGACTTCGATGAGGCGCGCGCGGAAGTGGAACGAGTCGGCGCGTTGCAGGGACTGCGCTACGTTCATTCGGCTAACGAGCCGCATCTGATCGCCGGCGTCGGAACATATGCGCTCGAAGTGTTCGAGGCGTTGCCGGACGTCGATTATTTCTTCGTGCCGGTGGGCGGGGGCAGCGGGGCTTGCGGCGTGTCACTCACGCGGACCGGCCTCGGGAGTAAATGCAAGGTGATCGGCGTGCAGGCGGAACGCGCGGATGCGTTTACGCGGTCTTGGCGCGGGCCGGTGCGCGTAGAGGGCGAGAGTGCCGATACGTTTGCGGAAGGGTTGGCTACTCGCGTGACCTTCGACCTGCCGTTCGAGATTTTGAAGCGCGAGTTGGATGATATGGTCACGCTTTCGGAAGAGGAGCTGGCTGAGGGCGTGCGACAGGCTTTGCGGACTACGCACAATCTGGCGGAGGCGGCCGGTAGCGCGTCGATTGTCGCCGCTATGAAGTGGCGCGAGCGGCTGCGCGGGAAGAAAGTCGTGTGCGTGATGAGCGGGGGGAATATCGATGCTGGCAAGTTGCGGCGGGTGCTCGGCTAGATGGAGTCCGTAGCGTATCAGGTCGAAGATCAGCAGCGGATGACGCGGGCCCGCAACTATTTTGCCTGGCAGGCGTCGCTCGTCTTGCCGGAACTGGGACAACGCGTCATCGAACTCGGCTGCGGACTCGGCAATTTTACCGGGATGCTGCTCGACCGTGAAATCGTCCTGGCCCTGGACGTGGAACCGGAATGCGTCGCGCGCCTTAGAACGCGCTATCCGGATCACCCGAACTTGCACACCTTCGACGGCGATCTGAGTAGCGTGCAAGATGAAATCGCGAGATTTCGGCCGGATTCCTGTGTTTGTCTCAATGTGCTCGAACATATCGCCTACGATCGCGGGACCCTGGAAAGCGTCCACGCCACGCTCGCGCCCGGCGGCGTGATGGTGCTGCTGGTCCCCGCGTTCCCCGCCCTCTATGGACCCATCGATGACAACCTGGGTCACGCCCGCCGCTATACGCGCCGCTCCATGAGTGCGCTGGCGACCTCCACTGGCTTCGAGATTGCCAAGCTGCATTACGTCAACATCGTTGGATTCTTTGGATGGTGGCTCAACTCTCACGTCTTCCGGAAACATGCCCAGTCCCCGGTGCAAATTGAAGTCTTCGACCGCGCGATCGTCCCGGTGATGTCGCGCCTGGAACGAATCGCGCCTCCTCCGTTTGGACAATCCATATTCGCCGTCTTGCGGAAGAAATGACGCGCAAGAAATGAAAGTGTCTGTCATCATGCCCGTCTACAACGAGTTCCGGACTTTCAGCCAAGTCCTGGAACGCGTAAGACACGCCCCGCTGCCGCCGGGCTGCACCATGGAGATCGTGGTGGTCGACGACGGGTCAACCGACGGATCGACGCAAGTGATCGCCGAACATACGCGCGCCGGCATCGTGGTGGGCCATCACGCCGCGCACAACTTTGGAAAGGGCGCGGCGATTCGAACCGGGATCGCGCTAGCTTCGGGCGATATCATCCTGATTCAGGACGGCGATTTGGAATATGACCCGAACGACTACGCGCGGATCCTCGCGCCGATCGTCAGCGGCGAAGCCGACGTGGTTTATGGGTCGCGCTTTCTCGGTGGCGCTTCTACGCCAGGGCGTCCTAACGGAATGGCGCGGAAGAACTGGATCGCCAACCGCATACTCACGCGCGCGGCCAACCTTCTCTATGGCGCGAACCTTACCGACGAAGCCACCGCTTATAAAGCGTTTCGGACTTCGGTCTTACGCGAAGTGAAACTGGAGTGCCAGCGTTTTGAGTTTTGCCCGGAAGTCACAGCGAAGCTCTCCTTGCGTGGCTGCCGCATCTCGGAAGTGGCCATCAGCTACAACGCTCGCGGCATCGCGGATGGCAAGAAGATTCGCACCCGCGATGGGTTTCAAGCCCTTTGGACCCTGATCAAGCTGCGAATAGACATTCTCAACCGGGTAGGCCTGGCCTGAAGTCCACTAGTTTGCAACGATGGTGAGGCGGGCGGGGATTGAACCCGCGACCACAAGCTTAAAAGGCTCGTGCTCTACCAACTGAGCTACCGCCTCGGGAAGTCATACAGGAATCTCTTATTGTACACTGAAACACGTGAAGACCACCCCTCGGCTCGGCGAACTTGGCGCGCTCTTCTTTCGCGCGGGCAATTTTACTCCCGGCGGAGGCACGCCCGCCACCGCCATCCTGCAACGTGAACTGATCTCCACCCGGCAATGGTTCGATACCGAGGACTTCGCGCTCTGTTACGCGCTGTCACGAGTGACGCCGGGGACCAACTTGCTCGCGTTTTATACCGCCATCGGATGGCGGCTGCGCGGATGGCGCGGCGCCATCGTCACCTTGCTCGCCGGCGCGGCTCCCTGCTGCGTGCTGGTGGGACTGATTACGGCGGGCTTCGAGCGCATCAGCCGCAACGTCTGGGTCGCGGCGGGGATCGAAGGCGCGTTGGCCGCATCCGTCGGGCTGCTGCTGGCGGGCTTCTGGCTACTGGTTCGTCCTTTCCTGACGCCTCGGGGATGGTTGCGTAGTGTCGTAGTTGTGGCCGCGAGCGTACTGCTGACGCGCTACGGCGGACTCTCGCCGGTATCCGTGTTATTACTGGCAGCGCTAACCGGATTCATCGGGTCCGCTCAGAAAGAGGGGAAGCGCGAATGAGCTTCGCGCTGCTCTATTTCCTGTTCCTCAAAGCGTCGCTCAGTTCGTTCAACGGATTGGCCGCGCTGCCGATCATCCGCCAGGATCTGGTGGTGACCCACCACGTCCTCACCGACCGTCAATTGAACACCGCGCTGGTGATCGGACGCACCACGCCCGGCCCCATCGGACTGTACATGGTCAGCGCCGGATACTACGCCGCGGGCGCGCGCGGCGCGACGGCCGCCGCTTTGGCGCTGACGACGCCGGCCGTGCTGGTGATCCCGCTGCTAGTTTTCGCTGCGAGGCGCGCGTCGCATCCGCGGGTACAACAGGTGCTGCAAGCGGTGCTGCTGGCGAGTGCGGGAATCACGCTGGCTGTGACCCTACCGCTCGGCGCGGACGCGCTGCACTCGCCGCTGACGTGGGCGCTGGCGGCGGGGAGTCTCGCGGCGCTGGCCTTTACCAAGGTCGATACGATTTGGGTGATGCTGGGGGCGTCGGCGATTAGTTTGGTGTCGGCGTTTTTCTCTATGAGAAGACTCGGTTGAAGTTCGCGCTGAATACCCTATCGGCAGCCTCAGCAGGCACAAGCGCCATTTGCCGTTCGTACACTGCACGCTGCCATCCGCGAGGAAAGAACGATGAGTCGGTGCCAAACAGCAAGCGGTCGGGACCTGCCACCTCCAAGGCCTGCTTGAATACGGCTTCCAGCGTCAGACCAGGGTGATACCTGATCCAACCGTTGGAACTGGAAGTATCCAAAAGCACGTTGGGACAGGCATCGGCAACCATCAGGGCCTCGCGGAACATCCCGGCCCCGAAATGCGGAATGATGAACGGCAATTTCGGAAACGCCAGCGCCGCATGATGAAGGTCCAGTGGATTCCCCTGGCTGATATCGAAATTCGATGGCAGGCCCAGTTTCTTCCGCACACCCACACTCAACACTCCGCAATGCACGAAAACGGCGGCAGCGGAATGCGCGGAAGCCGCTTGAATGACGCGCATCACACGATCGTCATGCAGCGAATAATGCTGCATCGCAGGAAACAGGCAAGGCACCCGCATCCCCGGACGTTCCAGGATTTCGACCACACGCGTCACCGCGTCCGGATGAGTCGGATCCATCATGAAATAGCCGACGAACCGCGATGGATGCCGCGCGACAGCCGCAGCCACCGAAGCCTCGTCGAAAGGCACGCTAGACATCAGCGCCGCACGCGATACTCCGCACCGATCCAGCTCCAAGACCCAGCGATCGCTCAGTTCTTCGGAAGTCCCAGGCGCGTCCCACCCCAATGCCGCAACAGGATCCATTCCCGGTTTCAGGGTCTCAAAAAACCGCGAAGAAAAGAAATGACAATGCGAATCACAAATCATAAATCATCCAAAGCTCTAGAAGAGCGTACCACACAGAAAAAGACCGGGGGCGCGGGCAGCTATGTAAGCCTTTTAGCTGCCCGCGCCCCCGGTCTTTTTCTGCATGTCCCGGCGAAGTCTAGTACATTCCGCCGCCGCCACCGTGACCGTGCGGGTCAGGCGCAGCAGCCTTTTCCTTCTCCGGAATGTCCGCCACCAAAGCCTCGGTGGTGAGCATCAACGCCGCAATCGAGCCGGCATTCTGCAACGCGAAGCGAGTAACCTTGGCGGGGTCGATGACGCCGGCCTTCACCAAGTCCTCGTAATCGCCAGTCAACGCGTTATAGCCGTAGTTGGCGTTCTTGCTTTCCTTCACGTGCTCGACGACGATGGCGCCCTCGCTGCCCGCGTTACGGGCAATCTGACGCAGCGGCTCTTCGAGCGCACGCTTCACAATCTGCGCGCCGACCGCTTCATCGCCTTCCAGCTTCAGCTTCTCGACCGCCGGAATCGCGCGAATCAACGCAACGCCGCCGCCGGGAACGATGCCTTCTTCAACCGCCGCGCGCGTAGCATGCATGGCGTCCTCGACACGAGCCTTCTTTTCCTTCATCTCGGTCTCGGTTGCCGCGCCGACCTTGATCACCGCTACGCCGCCAACCAACTTCGCCAACCGCTCTTGCAACTTCTCGCGGTCGTAGTCGGATGTGGTCTCTTCAACCTGCGCGCGCAACTGCTTCACGCGACCCTCCACGGCCTTCGAAGCTCCTGTACCCTCGACGATGGTGGTGTTGTCCTTGTCGATGGTCACGCGCTTGGCGCGTCCCAGGTCTTCCAGCTTGATGTTCTCCAGCTTGATACCCGTCTCTTCCGCAATGCACTTGCCGCCGGTCAGGATGCCGATATCTTCCAGCATCGCCTTGCGACGATCGCCGAAGCCCGGAGCCTTGACCGCCGCGCCGGACAGCGTCCCGCGCAGCTTGTTGACGACCAACGTGGCGAGCGCTTCGCCTTCCACTTCCTCGGCGATGATCAGCAGCGGCTTGCCGCTGCGAGCAATCTGTTCGAGCAAGGGGAGCAGGTCCTTCATCACCGAGATCTTCTTCTCGTGAATCAGGATGTAGGGATTCTCGAGCACCACTTCCATGCGCTCGGGATCGGTGACGAAGTAGGGAGAAAGGTAGCCGCGATCGAACTGCATGCCTTCCACCACTTCCAGGTTGGTCTCCATCGTCCGCGATTCTTCCACGGTGATGACGCCGTCCTTGCCGACCTTCTTCATCGCTTCCGCGATGATGCCGCCGATGGTCGCGTCGTTATTGGCCGAGATCGTTCCGACCTGTGAAATCATCTCGCCGGAAACTGGCTTCGAGAGACGCTTCACTTCGGCAACGGCCGCTTCGATGGCCTTCTCGATGCCGCGTTTGAGCGCCATCGGGTTTGCGCCGGCAGTGACGTTCTTGATGCCTTCGCGGAAAATCGACTGCGCCAGAACGGTTGCGGTGGTGGTTCCATCGCCTGCCACGTCGCTGGTCTTCGAGGCCACTTCACGCACCATCTGCGCGCCCATGTTCTCGAGCTTGTCTTCCAGTTCGATTTCCTTAGCCACCGTAACGCCGTCCTTGGTGATGGTGGGGGAGCCGAACTTTTTGTCGATGACTACGTTGCGTCCGCGGGGTCCGAGGGTAATCTTGACCGCGTCCGCGAGTTGATTGACTCCGCGCAGAATCTTAGCGCGGGAGTCCTCTCCATGCACAATTTGCTTGGCCATTGTTTCTTGGTCTCCTTTTTACTTTTTCGCCGACTTGGTTTGGGCGGAAAGAATTCCGAGCACTTCGTCTTCGCGAAGGATCAGGTATTCCTCGCCGTCGATTTTGATTTCCGATCCCGAGTACTTGCCGAACAGGATACGGTCTCCTGCTGCGACGTCGAGCGGCACGCGGGTGCCGTTCTCGAGCAGCTTGCCGTTTCCAACGGCAATAACTTCACCTTCTTGCGGTTTCTCTTTGGCCGAGTCGGGGATGATGATTCCACCCTTGGCGGCTTCCCGCTCTTCGACCCGCTTGATGAGAATCCGGTCGTGTAGCGGACGAATCTTCATGGTTGTGCGCTCCTCTTAGAAATTTATGGGTACGATCAATTATACGACGGGACT